>ENA-UOOA01000674-UOOA01000674.1-human-gut-metagenome-genome-assembly--contig:-P61old-NODE-674-length-66080-cov-8.623249_pt1 | contig 66080 bp, 54 predicted proteins | sample MGYA00242467_ERZ724014 | MGnify/ENA metagenome assembly ERZ724014 | reverse complement strand
CTGCTATACCTTGTGATAACAAAACTACAGAAACACCATATGATCGTATTTTTCTCAATAAGACCTCAAGAATTTCCAACGACTTCTTCTCTCGAAACAAGTCGTGTGCTTCGTCAATCATTAAAACATATCTCATGCTTCTATTACCATCCGAAGAAACATCAGTTCCTCCCATATTGGTAAACACATTGAAGATATAGTTAATAATTAAGAAAACCGATGTAAAACGAACTGTATTATCTAACTCGCCTGAAAGGGAAAAATAATAGTTATTATTTAGAAACACACTAGGGTCATTGACTTTGGAGGCAAACAGCTCATATTCGCTCAACCTCTCCATTATTTCTGTTAATGTATCTCTTGTATCACCAACTTCTTCTATGACTAAATCATATATATCTTTCAAAGATGGGTGTTTGCCATCTTTATTCTGGATGAAAGCCTCTTTTGTTGCATCTTTAAGTATTTGTTGTTGCTTCTTACCTATATTCGAATATTTAGCGATTATATCCACAAACTTATTAATACCCACTAATTTATTCTTCTCGTTTACATTATCAATAAACGAAACTGGATTAAGCGGGAAAGGAGCATTGGGCGCATTGATACACTGAGTATGTGTCGAAGTAAAAAAGTCTTCCATCTTCTTCTTATCATCTTCCGCAAGCCCCTTAAAGTCAAGAAATAAAAAATTTACCTGTCCCTGTGTTTGGGCATATAATTGCCTCAAGAATTCCAAAGCAAATTGAGTCTTTCCTGAACCAGATTTACCAGCAACAGCAATATGTTGATTATTATATAATTTGGAATTATTGAAACAAAACTTAATTTCTTCATCCGTTTTTGGATTATATCCAACTTTAATATTGATGGGACCTGAAAACTCGCTCTTATCTATATGTTGGTTGTAATTTGCAACAGGATCAAAAGATACGGGAGTATCCTCAATAGCATCAATCCCCCGTCCCAAATATTCAGTTAGAAAATCGAAAAAAGTATATTGAGGTGTATGCTCAAATATATAATTGATTTTTTCAAGCCCATGATCAATATGCAATTTGATATACTTTGGTATTGATTCGTCATTTTTAGTTATGCCATAAGCCTGACAAATCAAAGCTACATAGAAATCCTTGAACTGAGCATCAAATAATATATGATCTTTGTACTCTTTCCCTTGAGAATCGTATAGATTAAACTCTTGCGGAGTAAACCGTTTTCCGGTAGATAAAGAATAACCTAATGCAATTCTAGCGATTACATTTTCTTTCGTTCCACCAGTAAGTTTTTTAGTCAACTGGGTTACGACGTCATGATTAGCCTTGGATGTACTTATATTAATCAGCATAATTTCTATTCTTATATTCTGTAAAAATTCTATCCGTATCTATCTGCAAAAATCGAGAACCATTCTTTTGATTATCTATCAAATAAGCCCGATTTACAATCGGCTGAATCAATTTGTATTCGTCCTCCGTCAACTCCTTCATAAGAAGAGGAAAAAGAATCACCTGTTTTGACACATTAGGATAAAATTGTGTCAAGATATTCCGAGTATGACTGGTATCAAATTTTTGCATCGGGCTATCAATGAAAACAGGAAACTCTATTTCTGTTTCATCAACCAATGCACCAAGCAGAGCCGAAGCAAACATTTGTCTCTCGCCCATAGAAAGATTCCCTTTGTCAATCTTTCTATTATCGACATCATACAAGTTTATATCTACATCCTCACCGTTACCATTTATATCAACAACAACTCTATCTACAAGATTTGTCTTATGCAAAAATTTCTTCAACTTATCTTCGAGCTTCTTGGCTAGGGCCTTTTTCTTTTCATCCTTGAACTTGATCAAGAATTTCTGAATCGTTCGAATCAATCGGGAGGCTTCGTCATCGACCTCTTTATTTTGATTGGAAACAGCTATTTTTTTAGACAAGATTTCTTTTTGCTTTTTATTCGCTATAATCTCATCAGATAATTTTCCCTTTTCAGCTTCTTTAGCTGCAATATCTCGATAGATTGATTCAATTTTTCTGTCTATAGCTTCTTTCTTTTTTCTCAATTCTTGCACATAATCACTTTCTGCATTTTTCTCAGCCTCCCTTATTTTCTTCTCAATAGAAAACAGTTCTGCTTTTGCCTTTGTATACTTACTGTACAAATCATCAAAGGATGATTTACTTTCCTTTATTTTAGATACCAATGAAGTAAAATCATTCTCTTGTATCACTGTAAAATCATGCAGCATTGTAAAATGTTCAAAACGACTATTGTCAAGATCATTATAGAAATGCTTCCTTATGAGTTTTCTGATTTGATTTTCATAAAAATCTCGCACTTTAATGTCAATGTGATGATTAAAGTCTCGTTTCGCATTCTCTATATCACTGAGTATAACATCAGTCTTGTCATTTACCCCTTCCAATTGTAGTTTATTTTGCTTGTACGCTTTTTCCTCTTTTAATTGGTCAAGCATTGATGATATTAGACTTCCAGACAACCCAAACGGAATGAGGCTATAAAGTTCTTTCAGTCCATCTTCTGCTTGTCGCATTTCATTAAACAACTTGTCGCGTTTTTCATTTAATTGCTCCAATTCTTCTTGTGTCATTAGATCGCCCTCGCGGATCAGCTTGGTTTGTAATTCCTTAGAATCATGTTGCAGTAAGACCCGATCATCTTCTAAATTAGCAATTTCATCAGTCAATCTGCTAATTTCGCCTTCTGCATAAGTAATGGTAGCTATCAGCTCAGTAAACTCTTTCTTTTCTTGAGGCTTTGCCGATTCTCGCCTATAGTCATCTTGGATTCTTTCTAACTCATTTTTCAAATCGTCATATTTCTGAATCCCCAAAACCTGAGAATAAGCCCGACTTAAATCCTGACGTTGCTCCGGAGTATTGATTTGTGCGAACGAAACAATCTTTTCAGCATCAAAGAAAAAGAATTTTGCGATCTCTATCGGAAGAATATAATCTCTAATAAAGATTTCTTCTTCCTTCGTTATTTCATCCTTTGTACCTGAAAACAGGTCACTTTTCCTCCCGTCAATAAATATTTCCAATTCGTCATCATAGTTGGTTGCACTATCATACGAACGTGTGATTTTTATATCAGTACAAGGAACATCCGGGATTTCAACATCAGTAAATGTAACCGAAACGGAAAAGCGAGTTTGCCCTTCTTTCCGAGCTTGGATATTAAGACTATTACCAATGTATCTGCTATAACCGCCTTTTTCATCAATCTCTTTACGATATAAATCATCAACATTGCCCATTTGGCGACCATATAAACACCACACCAATGACATCAGAAATGTTGTCTTTCCAAAGCCATTATTTCCGCTCACAATAATTATATTGCGTTCTCCATTAGGGGTTAAATCGATCTTATTTACACCCTTATAGATACGGAAATTGTTAAGTTCTATTTCTTTGATTATCATTTCTTCTTATTTTTTACAAATTCCTCTATACGCGATTCAATTTCGCCTTTTAAACCGCGACGTCTTTGCATGAGGGATTTACTCTTTTGAAGTAAAAGTAACTGTTCTATTAACTCACCCTCTTCAATGTTGTCTTTGCAGACTTCTTTCATAAGCTCTGCTTCTAACTTGTTTTTAACTTTTACTTCTTCCATATCTAATGATGCGTTATAAATCTTGTTGTAAATTTCGGACACTTGGAACGTGAAATTAAAATCACGATACCAATTAACCTGTATAGCTATTAATTCTTGGTCCGTAATAAGCTTTATTTCAGAGTCTTTTTGTTGTAGATCATATTGGATTTTCAAAAGCCGTTCAAGAATACTAGCACGATAACGGAACACATATGCCCCCATGTCATTTACTGCTTTCCGACCATCTCTTCTGAATGGCATTCGATTATCTATGATATTTCGCTCTTGATCCAATTGTAGCCGAAAATCATACAATGGTCTCATCCATTCTCGACCATTTTGAATAAGGGATCGCATTGACTTATCATCTTTTACAACAGTACAAGTCCAACAACCAAATCGACTTTGCCCACAAGAGCCATGACTTTTATCTGTAACAACCGTGGGACATTCATAATCATCTGCACTGGCATCCCTATAAATGTTGAATAGGATTGAATTATCAAATCCCCAAGGAGATGGTATAGCATTGATAATATACCAAACCTCTTCCAGCATAAGCTCCTTTATTGGAGCATACACATAAGTATTTTTGAGAATTGTATGATTAGTAAGCCGTTTCCCATGTATTTCATGTTTTTTGATAGAACGTGCTCTTGTCGCACTTTCCGCTTTTCTTGTACCAATCAAAATTATAGCTTCGCCACACTCATCCACTTGATCTATAATAAATCGTGCGGTAGGCTTAATTTTCATCTTTTCAGTACACCATCGGAATGCGGTATTGGGAACAGGATATCCCTTGCCAATAACATTAACCCAAAAAGAATCTTCGAGTTTAGGAACAGTCTTCCTAACAAATATGGGTAAATCTTCTTCACGAGCCTTTATTTCAATCTTCTTTAAAACCTCATCCACATATGTTGCAATAATAGGATTTTCCACCATTGTATCATTGCACACGACATATACCGGTCTCCTTAGTTGAAATGGGACGACAGTTTGTTCTTTGATTTTCCGTAATGCCAGCCATACTAAAGTCAATAGTACGGTAGAATCTTTTCCGCCACTGAATCCAATGATCCACGGACGAAATGTAAGATCTGCATACATATATTGATCTAGTATCTCATCAATTATATATTCAATTCTCTTTGTCATATTTTGATTCGTTATGCCATTTGAGGATTTTATGAAAATCCAACAATAAGTGACATTATATTCCCAATTCCTTTTTTAGCCACACTTTCATCACCGGGTCGGGAATGACAACTTGTCGTTTCTCGACCTCTATGAGTTCCTTTTTGACCAATGCCCTCTTTACGATACTTACATTTGCAGACGAACCGAGTTGGTACTTTTGTAAAACCTCTTGTGTGGTAAATTCACTATGCACCCCGTCGATGACAGCTCGCAGAAAATTCATCTGATACGTAGTAAGGCTCTCTGTCTGTTTTTCAAACAATGGGGTATTCTGGTCGATAATATCTTGATATGCCGCCTCAAAATCCTGCTGGGTTGCAGTTTCATCCGTATGAATCCATACCAACCACGCCAACTGCTGTACATAAGACGAATGGTTATCTACTATTTGGCATATTTTTTCAGCCAACTCTCTTGAAATCTGCTTGCCCGTAGCTTCAAAACGGCCGCATATATAATCGACCCAATCCGAAGTTCCGATTTTCGGTAGATAAATGGCATCACCGAATTTATAGAACGGCAGACTTTTTTTCTCGAACAGTTCATTCATCAAATGCTTCTTGCTGCCGAACAGACAATAGGATACTGACTTTTGCAGTTGCCACACAGTGCGCAGCCGTTTCTGAAATGTCTTGGAATCTTTGAACTCGGCAATCTGCTGAAACTCGTCGATACACACAACGATATTACAACCTTTTTTCTGCGCTATTTTTTCCGGAAGTTGCAAAATCTCATCAACATCGTTGCTTTTAGGATTCATTTCAAGTGAAATGGAAAAATCAGTCATCGGATCTGTCCCCATTGAGATTTTAGGACTGATACGAGAAAGGAATAATTTTGCATTTTCCAACCACTCATCCAACTTGGAAGATGTTTGTTTAAGAACAGCAGCCGCAAATGCATCATAAAAATCCCTATCACTGCGGCATGAGAAAATATCGAGATACACAATTTTCAGTTTATCGGATTGAGCCAAATGACACGCTTTCTGTACTAATGAGGTCTTACCCCAACGACGAGGCGAGATCAGTACTGTATTTACACCATGCTGAAAATTCAGTAACAGACGCTCCGTTTCTTTCTCTCGGTCGGTAAAATTATCGCCCGATGTGGCAACGCCAAATATAAAAGGCTTGTTCTCCATAATCTTCAAATCTTATTCAATTGCAAAGATACGAAATATTGTTATTACTAACACTATTATTACAAATAAAATTATTACAACTAATGCCTTCCTGCCTAAATATAGCTCAAACTATATTGAATGATATGTCTATATTGCTAGTTCAGATAAAAAAATAGTTTGGGGTATTTTATTGAAGTTGAGAGTTGATAATAGCCTATTTAGCCTTACTCTGACATTATTTGTGACATTTTATCGGATAATACACAACGGTTGACTTCATTCCTAGCATAAAGCGTTTGCCGAAGCTGTTTTCGTTCGGGCTTGCCTGTTGTCCACTGCAATTTTTTCGGGGGAGCCTAATACCCCAACAAACATTCGTTGTCGGGAGGGCTGCCATTTAATCTGCAAGCAGAGGCGGTGTAATTGTCCGATATTAGGCTGTCGGGATCTGGCAGAACAAATGAACAAAGGATATATTCGCAGCCGGAACAACAATCATTCATCATACGACGAAAATTTGAACGAGAAAAGGGGAACAGAAAAAAGTTCACAGCGCGATTTTGAACCGACTAATAGCCGGCTATATTTAGGGCTATATATTCAGCTCGCAAAAAAGGTTTACTTTCTTTTTCTCCTATACGCCCCCCGTAGTAAAGTAAACCGTTTTCCAAACCGCGCTCGATACCGCATCAATCGAACAATCCATTTACAAGGTTCACCGCCTCGTCCTTCTTGCGATTGATGATTTTGGCGTAAACCTGCGTCATCTTCACGTCCGTATGACCGAGCAGTTTCGAGGTCGTGTATAAATCCGCGCCGAGCGTCAGCATCATTGTAGCAAATGTATGCCGAGCTGTATGGAATGAAAATCGCTTGTCGATACCTGCCGCTTTCGCCCATGGTTTGAGCAGAATATTTATATGCGTCGTAGAGGGCAGATCGAACACTGTATCCTCCGCCGACTTGTTGCCTCGTTCGGGCATCCACCGCAGCGCTTCGGGAGAAAGCGGCAGGTAAATCGGCTCTTTTGTTTTCTGCATCACGACCTCCAACCGATACTGCCTGTTATCTACATAGACGTTGCCCCATTTCAGGCCGATTATATCGCTTATCCGCAGTCCGCAGAAGCAGGAGAACAGATAAGCCTGTTTTACCGCCTCATTCTTCATCGGAGTAGCGATCAATGCGCGAAGTTCCTCGATGGTCATATACTCCCTTTTGCTTTCAGGACGACGTATCTTGTCCGAGTTGCCGATTTTCGTAAACGGATTCAACTTTATTACGTCAGCACGGACAGCAGCGTTCAATGCTCCGTTCAGCACCCGATAGTAGTTTTGTGCCGTAAATTTCGAGACGGGCTTTCCTTGCGGGCGGTATTCCGTCAAAAGGTAGTCGATGTATTCCTGACAAAAGGTTTTATCCACCTGATCCATCGTTACCCGTTCCCCTGCATAGTCTTTCAGTATTTGGATAGCAACCTTGATCTGGTGTCCGTCCTTTTTGCCGCGTTTCTGCTGGTTCTCCATGTAGATATTCATCCAATCCTGCAACAAGACTGTTTCCTTGTCCTGGGCACTGGTTAATCCTCGTAATCGACTGATTACGAGGATTTTTTATTTCCACAGGGTGTACTAAAGGTGTACTAATTGTCACCTTCCGTTTTCCAGGAGGTATTTCAGGGCTGAAAAATCCGGATATAGAATTGCATCCTTGCAAAGGCTCTGCCCAACGACGGCTGAGTTTTTTGTATCTTTACCGCAAATTGATTCCGATGTCATCCAATCTCTTCCACCGATATATCTGGCTGGCCGATACGATCTATCGTGCCGGACGCATCACCTTTGCCGAAATCAACCGCCGGTGGCTGCTTAACAACCTGTCCGAAGGCAAGCCCATTCCGCTGCGGACCTTCCACAAGCACCGCGAAGCCGTCGAAGAGTTCTTCGACATACGTATCGCCTGCTACAAACCCACCAACGAATATTATATCGAGAACAAAGCCGAACTGGTTGAGAACAATCTCTCCCAATGGCTACTCAACAGTTTTTCGGCCAGCAATATGGTTTTGGAAAATAAAAGCATCCGAAACCGAATTCTCGTCGAAGACGTACCTTCGGCCCTGCGCTATCTGGAACCTATTCTCGAAGCCATCCGGGAACTACGCATACTGGAGATCGAATACCACCCGTTCTATCTGAAAGAACCCCAGCACATCCAGCTGCGTCCCTATTTCGTGAAGCTCTACGAACGGCGCTGGTATGTATATGGGCCCACCGTGGATAATCCGCAAATCAAAGTCTATGCATTGGATCGGATTCAAAACCTCTCGATCTCCAAACAATCGTTTCGCCTGCCCAAAGGGTTTTCGGCCGAGGATCATCTGGCAACCTCCATCGGCATTACTACCTATCCCGATATTCCGCCGCGCCGCATCGTAATCAAATGCACCGGCGAGCAGCCGCAATACCTGCGGGCCCTGCCCCTGCATACATCGCAGGAAGAAATCGAGCAACACGAGGGTTGGTCGCTGTTCGCCTATTACCTGGCCCCGACCAATGAATTTTTCCGCAAAATCCTTTCACACCGGGAATTCATGGAGATTGTCGCACCCGAAGAGGTACGGCAGGAGTATGCCGAAATCCTTCGGAGGATGCTCGAATTACATAAATAGCGATTTTTTTCATATTCAAGCCTCACTGTGCCCGAATTCTGCATAGTGGGGCTTTATGTTTGTCCCCGGAAAGCGATCTTTGAAGAATCTGCAACAGCCCAAAAGGAGGAGATTGCACCGATGTGTGAAAAAATTTCATATATTTGTACGGCGCTAAGGCGCTGACATACTTTTTACACGGAAAGTGTAGACTTATTCTCGTTAAGTGAACGTAGGAAATTCAATTGATGAGAGAATAGGTAAACATCTTCTCGCGTCGTATCCATTATTGGATATAGGCGTGGGGCTGTTGCTTATTTTATCATCAAGGTTTCCTACGACCTACTTAACTAAAATAAGTTTTCAGTACCACGCTTTCTTTTTTGGTATAAATGCTATCGGGGTACGGATAGCAGGCGAGGACACTCAATTTATTCATATTATGAAAAAACTATTCTTTATTTTGGCTGCCTCGATGCTGTTGGCCTCGGGTTGCAGCGACGAGTATGACGACAGCGCTCTGACGGGACGTGTCGATGATCTTGAAAGTCGAGTCGAGAAACTCGAAGAACTTTGCAGACAGATGAACACCAACATCTCATCCCTGCAAACTCTTGTAACCGCTCTTCAAAACAGCGACTACATTACGGCTGTCACACCGGTCACCAGCGGGGGACAGACGATCGGTTACACCATGACATTCAAACAAGCAGCACCCATTACGATTTACCACGGGACCAACGGTAAAGACGGCCAAGACGGTAAGAACGGAACCACACCTGTAATCGGAGTCGCTCCATATAACGGCGTCTACTACTGGACGCTCAACGGAACATGGCTGACCGACACCTCCGGCAACAAGATCAAGGCAGAGGGTACGGACGGCAGGGATGGCGTAGACGGCAAACCCGGACAGGACGGTGATGACGGAATTACTCCGGAGTTGAAAATCGAGGACGGCTATTGGTGGATCTCCTACGATAACAAGGCCAATTGGACCAAACTCGGACAGGCAACAGGTGATAAGGGAGACAAAGGCGATAAAGGGGATCAGGGAATTCCCGGCGCTTCGGGTGGTGACTCCATCTTCTCGAAAGTCGAAGACGGCCCGACCGAAGTGGTCTTTACGCTGGCCGACGGTACAACAACCATCACCATTCCGAAATACACGGCCGCAGCCTCGCTCGACATCGCCTTCGAGACTACCGAATCGGTCAATGTCCTGCCCGGTAAAAGCTATGAAATCGGATATACATTGAGCGGAGCCGACGAACGAACCGTCGTCGAAGCCGTGGCCCAGAACGGTTACCGCGCCGATGTTGTCGCAACGGATTACCAGTCAGGCAAAATCGTCATCACGGCTCCCGAAACGGCCGCTGACGACCGAATCATCGTGTTGGTCAGCGACGGCAGCGACCGGACGCTGATGCGTTTCATCCACATCGCCGAGAGCGTTATCCGCATCACGACCGATTCCTACACCGTCGAGGCCGACGGAGGCACTCAGACCGTGGAAGTGGAGACCAATATCGATTACACAGTATATATCGCCGAAACTGACCGGGAGTGGGTGAGCCTTGCCCCGGAAACCCGTGCCGCAGTACATACTGAAACCCTGACCTTCACGTTCCAGCCCAATCCGAACACTACCTACCGTTACGCTACGGTCGAATTGCGTGATGCCAGCGGAATGGTCGGGCAAAGCATCCTGTTCGCCCAAAAAGCTTCGGGTTACAAGACCGTGCATGTTGCAACAGCCGGGACGCTCAATAGCTATATCTCGGAATCCGAGAAAGAGAGTCTGATCAGACTGAAGATTACCGGAACGCTCAATACGTCCGACTACGATTTCATCCGGAACATGCCGGCGCTGGAGAGTGTCGATATTGCCCAGATCACCAATACGACAACATATGGTATATTTTTCTCAAAAAGTCCCAACATCAAGCAGGTGATACTCCCTATGAATCTGAAGGTTATCCATGACTATACCTTTGATCAGAGTAAAATCACATCGATTGAAATCCCCGCATCCGTTACTGACATTAAAGCATCGGCATTCTCTTCCTGTTACGAGTTGTCAGGCAACCTGATTTTGCCCGAGGGCTTGCAGAGTATCGGCAATTCTGCTTTTAGCGGCTGTTTCAAACTGAGCGGTAACCTGATAATCCCAAATAGTGTTACGATATTGGGAAATGGGGCATTCGATACCTGCTACGGATTTGAGGGTAAATTAACATTGGGGACCGGAATAACCACTATTCCCAACAAATGCTTTAGGAATTGTTCCGGCTTTACCGGCAATCTGGTAATTCCGGACCAGGTAGCTTCTATTGGTGAGAGCGCATTTAGTGGTTGCAGGGGATTTAATGGGCATCTAATCATTGGCAGTGGAGTGCAGGAAATTGGAGATGAAGCTTTTATTTTTAAAACCTTCGTCTCAGGAGCAGAAGATATGTCTGTTGATTATGCCCCTCTTTCATTTACGAAAATATACTGTAAAGCCGCAACTCCTCCAAAACTCTCCCTAAAGGTATTTGCTGTTAAAGATAAGTTTATTTGTAATTACCTCGGAGTACCAGTTGGTTGTAAAGCTGCTTATTTGGCCCAACCGGAATGGAAAGATAGCTTTGCCATTATTGAAGAAGTAGAATTTTAATCTTTTAATAAGACAACTATGAAACCTAACTATTTTAAGCATATTACTGCCAATGCGGTAGCATTGAAGCCTTTCCCTTTTCCAAGCGAATTGGGAATGGAGGCTTATTTGGAAGAGAATGCGACAATTTTGCGTTGCCAGTCGAATGATGAAATCGAGATCATCGGTCATGAAGTTCGAATCTCGGATGGAGAGACTCGAGGCAGGATTGATCTGGTTGCCAGGTTCAAGAACCAGAACAAGATTGCCATCATTGAGTTGAAAAAAGAGCTGATCGATGAAAATGCATTGCAGCAGCTTAATTCCTATATTAAGAACCGCCAAAATTTGATCGATTCGATCAACAACCAGGTTTATGACGCCCCGGAACTGTCCGATGAAACCAAGATCATAGGTATTCTTGTCGGTAGTGAGATTGACGAATTACTCAAACAGAAAATACAGTCCGGAACGACGGGATGCGGTGTTCCCATTTGGGGAATTACGATCGAGCGTTATCTGAATGCCTCCAACAATGAAATCATCACTCTCTCCCACGTGTACAACGGTCAGAAGGTCGATCGAGAGGAGAAACCCAAAGGGCGTTATTTGTTCGAATTCAACGGCAACATTTACAAAATGGGAATGTTGGTGAATCAAGTGCTCAAAACATACGTAAAAGAGAATCCCACCATTACTTATGCAGAACTGGCTCGGCTTTTCCCGCACAAGATTGCACCTCCGTTCGGTGTGTTTGTGCGGCTGGCGGATGCAGAACACCGGAATGATGTAGATAAAGTCGCCAAACGATATTATACCTCGGAAAACATGATTATTCATTTGGCGGACATATCCATTGCAACCAGCAACAACTGGATTGCGGCAGGTCCCAGCAGGAATATTCACAAATTCCTCGAAGCGGCCCGGAACGTTGGATTCAACATTCGGGTAGTCGAGGAATAGGTTTCTACGCCTCGATAACAAGAAACCGGCACGGACATTCAGAGTTCGTGCCGGTTTGTTTTGGGGTATTTGGGTGTTTGTGAGAAAAAAGTCAAAAGTTTCTGCCACTATGCTGGCTTTTTGCATAGTTAATATCCACCTTTGTCCCGAACAAAACAATGGATAATTAAAACGAAACACTATGTATTGTAGTCTGCACCCCTATGACAGAGAACTGCTGGAGATCGAATACAACATTATCAGCCGTCAGGCCGAGCAAGAGATCGGCTGGGCCCAATTCCTCAAAGCACGGCATATTGCCGAACATAAACGGGAGTGGGAAGAGCGTCTCCAAGACTATTATCTTCCCGAGGAAGCTTTTCAGGAGATGTTGGGCTGGCTCCAGCGTGCCGCCCGCAACGGTGTTGCCCTGGCTCAATACTGGCTGGCACGGCTCTATGGCGACAAAGACAATCCCTATGGGATCTATGACGTCAAGGAGGCTTTCCGTTGGCTGTGTGCAGCCGAAGAACTCCCCGAGGCACAATATGCCCTGGCACGCTGTTATATATCGGGCCAATGTGTCGATCCCGATTTCGAGCGGGCGCGCCGATTGCAGGAAAGAGCTGCAGCGGCCAATTATAAGGATGCGATCCTAAGCTTTGCAGATTGGTACTCCCAAGGATTGTATATCGAACAAGACATGGTGAAAGCTCAGGAGTAGAGAGAACGGGTATATGGTGATATATGGGAGACTGATGAAACAACAAAGAGGACTCAGACAAATCGAAAACCAGCAACAAGATGAAAACGACGAGTAACAACACAAGGACATGTAATTACAATCCTCCCTGCGCAAACGTACATGAAGAGCGGTTCCGGGACAAATACCTCTACCCGCTGATAGAATCGGCCCGGCGCGGGAATGCTGACTGCCTGGTGCTGGGATTCTTTTATAAAGAGGGATTCCTCGTGCCTCAGGATAACGCGAAGGCTGCATTCTGGTATGGGCAATGTTTCAGAAGTTGGGGTATTCTGCCCGGATTCGACACGCTGTTCCGGCGGCACCGCGTGCCACTGCTCAAACAACCGTTTTTCTCCAGCGGGCTCTTTTCGAAAGACCCCTGGGAGGACAAGGGGCTACTGACCCATCAACCGGTTCTTGAACGTGATCTGCAGCATGCCGGTTATCCGACCGCCGCCCACGGCAGTATCCCCGAGGAATCCATGGAGTGGATACGCCAGTCTGCCGAACGTGGAAGGGAAGATGCCATACGGGTCCTTGCCGCAGCTTATGCCTTGGGATGGGGCATAAAACAGGACGATGCATTGGCATTAAAATGGCTGCTCCGACTGGCGGACAAGGATGATTCATATCCGAGCATTACCTTGGGAACCTGCTATGAGTTCGGAATTCTGACAGAAGCGGCCCCCCTGAAAGCAATCTACTGGTATTCGCTCTTTGCCGACTGGGAACTGTACGGGATGGAGGACAGATACCAAGAGGCCTATCTGCAGCATTGCAAAACATTAGGTTTACAGCCCGACATGCGGCATATTGACGGAATGAGTGAATCGCAAAAAAGACGGCCCCAATAATCGTCACTTATGACGCAATTCCATCGGAGCTTTTATGCAGGCGGCACGGATCAGATGATCTGCGCTGCCTTATTTGGAATATCTGAGAAATATCGACTAAACTATGCCATACATTCCTCTTACCCCGACCCTCCGTTGCCGGGAGCTGACAACGGCCAGCCGTTTGGGTTTCCGTACCATCGCCCGCCGCATGCATTTTGCAGAGTCGGGCGAGACATTGAGCAATGCTCATGAAATGCACTATGCCGAAATCGTGTCGGACACTCCATTCGACACCGTTATGCAAGAGTTGTCGGAATTGCTACAACGATTGTTCCCGGAAAACGAATTTCGTTCCTATGCAAAATGCTATCTGGAGATTCTGCCGCCTTCGGAAGAGATGGATTATGCGACGCTTATGTCGATTTTGAAAGTTCTGCCTCGTTGCCGCGACACGAGTTGGTGGATAACCTACGGTTCGGGACTGACAGAGCAACGGGGCATCCGCATAGCAGTTCTTTTCGGAGAGATTCCTGTTGCGGCCAATACGACTCCAGCTCTCCAACTACCTAAAAAGAGGCTCGGGCAGATAGTCCTGTCAGCTATCGAGTGAATACAACAGAAATGGGATGTGCTTTATTGGTACGGCTGCGACTCCCAGGATAGCTTATTTGAATGACTTGAACTTTGTAACTCTGCGATATGTTTAATTATCGGAATGAAATTGTCAGGCGAAGGCATAACAGCGATGGCTCGACTACATATTGGGTAGTTGATATACGCGAAGGGTGTACTATACGCAACAAACGTGTTATACATAACAGATATATTAAAATACATAGTCTGGGTACCACAACCTCGGCAGAAGAGGTTAAGCGCATGCATGCACAAGGGAAACACTGGATAGCGACTTCTGGAGGACTTCAGCTCTCGCTGGATCTTTGGCCGGAGAAAAAGGAATCTTCAGCCGATAAAGAGGCCGGCAGTTTGTAATATCGGCTCATCACCGGCGCTTGCAAACTTGCTGTCGACAGTACCAGAAGCTCTAATGATTGTTTTGTCCTCCCATCTTATTCTTGCCTCACAAACCGGCTCAACCGTTCCTGATAGGACCGTTTATACATCCGTCTGACCTTCTCATCAAGGAACGAGCGGTCGATTAACGTATAAACCTCTGCTTGCTCCTGCGAGAACATATCGAGAATCGTCATCATCTTTTTTGGCAGCACACCGATTCTCCGTCCAAAAGTCTCGAAATCGGCCCGGCACGGATGGCCTGTGCGTGCATAGACATCGGAATATTCTGCCTCGGGAATCAACCCGCCTCGCAGCGCGAAATCCTCATCCGCGACATGGATCGACGTGTTGAGCAGGTCGTAGGCCGGTGCGAGCAGGTAATCCCCGCCGGGGGTCTGCTGTAGCGAAAAGTTCTTCAAATGCGCGTCGCCGTTGGCGAAAAGGTAGTTGAATACGACGAGCGAAAAGAACCGGCTCATCTGCACCTGCCACGCCGCAACATGGTTACGGATCAAAGCCGCGGCATCCTCGTAACTTCCCGTATATTTGAAATCGTGTCCGTGAGTGGCGCTCGTCTTGTGTGCCAAGGATGAAAAATCCTCCTGCTTGATCTTGTTCCCTTCGGCATCGTAATCGAAGCGCCTGGTGATGTATGCGGCTTCTCCGTTCTTGAAAAAGACCATGCCGTTCTCCGCCGTCGGTATCTTGTAGACCTGCCGGGCGATCTGCATCGTCAGATGCTCGTTGGCCGGAATCTGGTCGCGGAACCGCAGGTGTTTATAAGCAGGTGCGGGTTTGATGATATAGCGGCCCTGTTTACCGATGGGAGTGAGCACGATCTTCCCGGCAGCTACGACAGCCGACAATTTTTCCTGTACACCCGACACGGAAAGCTGATTGATGCTTTTTGCCATATCTGCGCTGTCGGCATCATAGTCGAAATCGAGCATCGGACTGACACGCTTTCCGTCGAACAGCTTCCGCGTACATGACGGACAATATCTATCGAACCCCGCGGCCAGATGGCCGGGACAAACCATTAAAATTTTCATATTCTTTTTACCGTTATGGCGCCGATGGTATCGGTATGCGCCGTTGCCAGCAGCAATCCGAAGGCATCCTCTTCGTCGATTTTGAGGCTCCGGCATTGGGATGCTTTGTTCGCCCCTTCGGCGAGCATGTTGTAGAAAAACGGAAACAGAGTATCGGAAACGAACTCTTTACCGCTTTTCGGAAACGAAGGGGAGATGGCCGTCTGGCGTTCATCGGCCCAAAACGCATCGTCATACCGAAATCGATAATGTCCGTCGTCGGTCTCGGTAAGTGTTCCGGCCAATACGCCGCTGCTGTATATTTGCGCCTGTCTCATTTGATGACCTCCCTGACTTTCAACTGCAATTCCAGACCGAGTGTTTCGGCGATCTTCAAGAGTGTAGAAACGGAGGGATTCCCCTTGCCGGCCTCGATGCTCTTGATGATGCGCAGGCTCAAGCCCGTGTAATCCGCTAAATCCTGCTGGGTAAGCCCCAGCAATATGCGACGTTCTCGAAGTAATGAATAATTCATTGGTCGTGCAATATATTGCCTTTTCTCTGCAAATATAGCGTCATTTTGTCTGCAAAACAAATAAAAGTGCAATAAATTGCCTTTTATTGTGATTATTTACCTTAGTGGGAACATATAATTCCGGATATAGAATTGCTCTTTTCTTGTATCTGACGATGAACCGGCACGGACATTCAGAGTTCGTGCCGGTTTGTTTTGGGGTGTTGGGGCGTTTGTGAGAAAAAAGTCAAAAGTTTCTGCCACTGTGCTGGCTTTTTGCATAGTTAATATCCATCTTTGTCCCGAACAAATATCGAATAAACTTATGCCATACATTTCTCTTACCCCGACTCTCCGCTACCGGATGCTGACAGTAACCAACTGTTTGGTTCTCCCAACCATCGCCTGCCGCATGCATTTTGCGGAGCAGCACGCGACATTGGACAACGTCTATGAAACAGACTATGCCGAAATCGTGTCGGACACACCATTCGATACCGTTATGCAAGACTTGTCGGAATTGCTGCGGCGATTGTTCCCGCGATCCTATGTAAAATTCTATTTGGAGTTTCTGTCGCCTCCGGGAACGATGGATTGCGAAACAATAGCATCTATTCTGGACATCTTACCCTGCTGCGAGCGCCGCTGGTGGGTAACCGACGGTTCGGAACAGACCGCGCAATGGGTCATCCGCATAGCAGCTCTTCCCGGGAAGCTCCCTGTTACAGTCGAAACGGCTCCGTCTCCCCAACCTCCTAAAAAGAGGTTCGGGCAGATAATCCTGTCGGCTATCGACCGAATAGAACAGGAATTAGCAGAAGAAGAGCGTCTGCAAAGGGAAGGGATGACTGCCGATGAACTTTTTTGGAGGAGACTGTTTCGGTCTTAGCAGCAACACGCAGAAGAAGGTCATGGCAATGCAGCAACAACCTTGGCATATTGTCATGAGTTCGGATTCCCTGTATCCCGGAATCTGACTCAGGCAGCCCATCGGGACGGTCGTGCCGCTTCCGGACCGGGATTGTCAAAGGCTTTTGAGACGGTTTTCCCCGAAAAAGGCTGCAAGCCCGATCCGAATCCCGTGTCATCACCTTGAGCGAAGATATCAGGCCCGACACGGAATATGTACGATGGCTGCGAATCCGGGATGGCCGAACAGCATGACGGCAGAGTGACGGATAAACAACCGGCTCTGACCCTGCTCCACAAGGCCGGATATGCAGGATGCCCGGAATCACTCCCAGGCGATCTTCTGGTATGGCCGGGCAATCCGGGGTGAACATCCCGGTCCATCCCGCGAACTTCTCAAAGCCCTTGTACGATACCGTGCCGCACAAGGACTCGGTCCCTCTCGAAAAATAATGAAACAATGAGGCATATACTGCTGCCATTCGGATTGTGTATATTTGGCGGCAAACCGGCACGGACATTCAGGGTTCGTGCCGGTTTGTTTCGGGGTGTTGGGGCGTTTGTGAGAAAAAAGTCAAAAGTTTCTGCCACTGTGCTGGCTTTTTGCATAGTTAATATCCATCTTTGTCCCGGGCAAAACAAGAAAAAGATGGATGATAAAACTTTGAAGAATAGTTATTTATACGCTACTTACAAACCTCATGTATACCCCACCTGGCCTACTCGGTTCCTTTACCGGGAGTTTTCTCTGCCATCCCATTTGAAGCACCCGGCGCAAAACCCTGCGGTTTCCGAAAATCGAATGCAATTCTGAAAATTTTTGAATCCCGTCAAACCATGAATACTACCGATACCTCTCTGCCGGAACTCTCCCGGAACCCGCTGATGCAGGCCATGCGCCGCGTGATTCAGGCCGCCGCCAAATCCCATCTGGCTCCGGAAAGCCTCTCCCGCATGTCTCCGGACTTGGCGGCAATCGGCAGGATTATGGATCTTACACCGGCACAATCTCTGCTCTTCACCCTTTTCGTGGAGATGTCCTACGCTCAGGAAATCAATCTCAGGGACCTTTGCGAATATGTCGAATGTCAGTATATCGACCTGGTAGCAATGGCCGAAGAACTCGAAGTCTTGCTGGAGCGTCAGTTGATTCGGAAACGGGAGGCGGCAACCCCCAGCTACCGGGTCCCCGGTCAGGTTCTCAACGCCGTGAAACAAGGGCAGGGTTTTACACCCGCTCCGCTGAAAGGACTCTCCATCGATGAGTTTTTCAAACAGGCAGACGCACAATTCTTTTCCCGCCGCAGCCGGGAACTCTCCTCCAAAGAACTGATCAGGATTCTGCAAGTCCTGATCGAGGGGAATCGGCATCTGTCATTCTGCCGGGTTTTAAGGGGCTATGGGTTGCAAGATTCCCTGCTGGAAGCCGCACTGATATGTCTGGCCGCACCGCTGGTCAACTGGGGCCTCCGTCAGGTTTCCGTCTCAGAGCTCTTCAATACGTTCTCCGGAGCTGAAGGATTCTCCAGATTCCAGCATGGGATTCGGACAAGCCGTTCGCTGCTTCACAAGCGGGGGATCATTGAATACAGCACGTCCCAGGGCTTGGCTGACCGCACGTACCTCCGTCTGACCCATGCCGTCTGCAAGAGCCTCTTCACGGAACTTGACGTATCCCTGGAAGAAGAAATCCCCGTCACTCTCAAAGAATTGCTCACACATCAGGATATCCGCCCCAAGGCACTTTTCTACAATGCCGCAGAATCCCGACAGGTCGACACCTTGGCCGACTTGTTATCTCCGGTCCGTTTTGCCGAAATCTGCGGCCGCTTACAAGAGAAAGGTCTGCGCAACGGTTTTGCGGCGCTCTTCTACGGAGCTCCCGGGACCGGCAAGACCGAAACGGTCTATCAACTGGCCCGGCAGAGCGGCCGCGACATCCTGAAAGTCAATATCGCCGAAACCAAAAGCATGTGGCTCGGGGAGAGCGAAAAATGTATTCAGGGAATTTTCGACAACTACCGCGAAATGATGAAACGCTGTGATTCGGCGCCGATCCTGCTCTTCAACGAGGCCGACGCCGTGTTCAGTAAACGGCGGCAAGTCGACAGCCATCAACCTGTCCAGATCCTAAATGCCATGCAGAATATTCTCCTGCAAGAAATGGAAAACCTCGATGGCATACTGATCGCTACGACAAACCTCACGCACAATCTCGATAAGGCTTTCGAGCGGCGGTTCCTGTATAAAATCGAGTTCTGCAAACCAGAATCTTCCGTGCGGAAAGCCATCTGGCAGGCAATGATGCCGGAGCTCTCCGATGAGGTGGCCGAACACCTGGCGGAAAGGTGCGATTTCAGCGGCGGGCAGATCGAGAATGTCGTAAGGCGTTATACCGTCGAGCATATTCTGCACGGAACGCCGCTGACGCTCGAAGGTATTCTGGAACTATGCCGGGCGGAGCGTATTGACGAACGGCCGCTCACAGCCTCACAGCACCCCATAGGATTCAGAGGAGCAGGAGTAAAACAGTAGAAAAGCGGAAAGTGATTGTTCAATGAGTAATTAATCTTACATATACGTATTATTTATGACATTCAAAGAATTATTAAACCAATGCAGCTGGGAGGACCTGGAAGATTTTCTCTATGAGTTTCCCGATGAGGGGAGGGGCTGGGGACGTCAGAAAATGGAGGGTTTCCGACGCATGTACGACGAACTGCGCGGGATGACGCCCCGAGCCTCGGAAGAGAAGATCCAGCTGCAAAAAGACGAAATCGAAGGTTGCGAGTTCTCTGCACTGTTCACCCGGCCGACTCTCAATCTACCGTCCGGCAGATGGCCCGAATACCTCGGGCAGGAGGTCGTCCCGCCCAAAGGGATGAAGCTCCCTCCGGCAGCCATCGTAGCGGCCTGCATGTGCGCCATGTCCGAACTCGGATATACCGAGCAGGAGTGTCGGGAGACTTGCAGGCGGATCGCCGAGCCTGAAGTCAGCCACCGGTTGGTTGCCAGATATAATTTGGATATAGAGGTTTACAACACCCCCTCCGCTTCAATTAAGAGGCAGTTGATGCAATGGCTGCGAAGTCCGTGCGTAGGATTTGATCTCCCGACATGGGACGAGTTGCTGGACCTGTCCTGTATCTGCAGAATCTCGTTCTCGCATTCATCCTGGGAGGCCCAAGACATATTCTCAAAACGACTGGAGATGATTCCGAAGCAACTCTGCGAATATCGGAAATTTTGGATATTCGCTATATATACGGACCTGGCGTTGTGGGAAAGCATTCAGCGCCCGCTTCAGACCGGGGTTGAAAAGCGGCTGGCTCCACAGGCAGAGATACTCACTCTCGCACAGGTAAGTCAGATTGAATGGGATAGGAGAGTACTTCCCGGACGCGTCCGACTGACAATCTTGGCTGGGAAATAGAGATAAAAGACAAACATAAAAAACAAAGAGATGAAACTGGTTGAATTATTCAAGGAATGCACCTGGGAAGAGGTGGAACCTTACCTGCAGCAATTTCCGAACTGGGATTACGGAAAGCACAAGATGAAAGGCATGCGCCGGTTATACGACGACCTGCAACGGATCGAGCCTGTCGCATCCGATCAACGGGTTTGGTTCCGGAAGCCTACCAATCCCGAGTGGCTGGCCTATTCCGAGGAGCTGACATGGCCCGTTATCCTGGACGAGACCCGCTGCCGGGGATTCCGCGGCATGGCGCTCGACTGGGACCGCCATCTGGGGATGGACGTGGAGCCCGACAGTCTCTCTGCGGCGGCAAAGGTCGCGGCATACATGTGTGCCATGTCTGAATTCGGATACACCTGGCAGGAGGCCAAAGAGAAGCATGGCCGTCGCAAGGGCGATGATGAAGAAGAGGAGGTAATCCTGGACGAGGATTGGAGTATAGAGATTCAAAGGCTCGAAAGCGAACAGCCCATCGATCAACGGCTGATCGAGAAATGTCTGTGGGTGCATTCTCCCGTATCGGTCGATGAAGTCGAAACCGCAAAACAGCATTGTGTAGCTTCCATAAAGCTGAGCAGCAGAACCAAGAAGAGCAGGGCGGAACGATTGAAAAAGGCCATAGCCCTGTTGGAGGGAACTCTGGCGCCGTATGAGCGGTGTGTGGTCTCGATGGCTACGAACCCGGAGCATCCCGCGACCATTGAGGAGCAGCAGGCAGCAGAAACGGCTATCCGGGGGATTATGCCCCATAATCCTCAGATCAAATGGCATTTCCATATGGAGAAGTCTATCTATGCGGGAAAGGCAATGAACGTTAGAATTATCGCAAGTAAAAATGATTAAAACAAGAACAAAATGACACTGAAACAACTCCTCGAACAATGTTCCTGGGAACAGATCGAAGCCGTTATACCGCAATACAGGATGCTCAATTTGCGCTCGGAGGAAGATATTATAGAAATCAAGTACATCAAGTCACTCTACGAGCGCATGCTGCAATTGCAGCCCCAGGAATCCCGACAGAAAATCAGGTTATTCCCGGACCCGGACATAGACAACTGGATAGAGGCCGAGATTGCATGCGAGCAGGACGGAAAACTCGTATCCCGGCTCTTCGATGCTTCGGCGCAAGAAAGCATCGGAATGGAGGTATATCTCGACGGGGTAGTGCTGACTCCGACAGAGCAGGCTTTCTGCTGTCTGTATGCAGTCATAAAACACGAAGAGGCCATGTGGTATTTGGATTATCTCCATCGAACACATATAGGCTGACAAAAAGATAAAATGCCCGATTCTCTCTCCAAACATCCCAAAAAAGGGATATAGAATTGCTCGCAAGGGCTATATACCCCGGCATATAGCATAACCTACGAAGTAAAGTATCCGAGCCTTAGGACCCGGATACTTTGTGTTGTAAGGTTTACACCCTGATTCTATATCCCACTACATTCTCTGTTTCGCGTTCTGCGCTCTATGTTCACATACCCTGTGTTCTGCATTCCTGTATTCCTGCGTCCCGTGCTTGTTCATTTTGCAATAGATTTAAGTGATGCAATCGTTTTTTCATCTTTTACTGCAAAAAATAGAGGAATAGTCGGACAAAAGTGGTTGGAGGCTTCACTTATTCAGCCCGCACGGCTTCTCTATTTCTGAATAAATTGGAACTATGCTCCCAACATCGTGTGATAATGGATGCCTATGAAGTCAAGTCATATGGTGAAACGGATTCAACGAATGTATCATAACTGCTTATATATGAATAGACTAATGATTCCGGCTCTTTAATTGTTTGTGCAAATTCTTGTAGATACTCCCGTATAACTTGTGGTTGTTGCTGTAAATCGCCAAAAAATTCCTCTAACTTTACTAACGATGGTTGGAGAAATTGTTTTAATAAAATCTCCAAAACCGTCGTGGATCTACATAATATTTTATACGATTGTTGCTCTTCTTTTCCGTTTTTCTTATTGCTTGAATCTGTAGAATCAGAAAACAACTTTTGTATTTGTTTTTGGCTTTATTAACAATGTCATTCTCTGGCGTCTTGATTGGTTTGATCGCATATTTTCGTATGATCGTCGAGGCGATATTCAGAAATTCGGATATTGATTTTGTAATACGTTGCCCACCTCTCTCCTCTCTTATATATTTTCTATCGGAAGTCGGTGTTATTTCATCCTTGAATAATATATAATTGTCTTTTAGGGATAGAGTTAAAAGCTATTTCAACTCGAATCTTGCTATGCCGCGAATATCATCCGACGCGGCGCCCACATAAGCCGTGAAGGCACCCGGTTCGGCAACCCACGCGCCCCGTGCGTCGTCATAGTATTGCAGCATATCGGGCGTAATCTCGAAAGTAACAGTTTGCGTTTGCCCGGGGTCCAAAGCTATTTTCTGAAATCCTTTCAGCTCCTTCACCGGGCGCGGCAGCGACGACTCCTCGTCGCCGATATAGAGCTGCACCACCTCGGCACCCGGACGCGAACCCGTGTTGGTTACATCGGCCGAAACCCGGATGCGGCCGTTCGCCGCGAGCGTCGTGCGGTCGGCCTGCACATTGGCAATGTCGAACGTCGTGTAGCTCAGGCCGTGGCCGAAAGCGAACAGCGGTTTGAGCTGCTCCTTGTCGTGCCAGCGGTAGCCCACGAAAATACTCTCGTTGTAGGTAACCTTATCCGTGCCAGGGTATTCGCCCAGCGCATGGGCGCTGTTGTCCTCCAGACGCACCGGAAAGGTGAAGGGCAGTTTGCCCGAGGGATTGACAGCGCCGAACACCACGTCGGCCAGCGCATTGCCGGCTTCGGAACCCGAGAACCAAGCCTCCAGCACCGCCGGAACGCGCCCGATCCACGGCATCGCCACAGCATTGCCCGAGACGATCACCACCGCCAGGTTGGGATTGGCCTCGGCCAGCGCTTCGATCACCCGGTCCTGGCCGTAAGGCAATCCATATTCTAACCGATCCACTTGTTCGCTATCCTGATGCCGGCCCTTGTTGAGTCCGCCAACGAAGATCACGGCGTCGGCCTTGCAGGCCGCAGCCACGGCATCGGCGATGAGCTGGGCTTCGGAACGTTTCTCCGAAAGGTCCTGCCCCGTCTTCACGCCGTTGTAGTCGCCCGTCACGTCGCCGACATAGCCGCGCTCGTAAATCACCTCGGCCTTACCGTCCGCGGCGGCGCGGATGCCCTCCAGCGGCGTGTATTCGTGCTGCACCTTCAGCGACGACGAACCGCCGCCGACGGTCATCATCTTAATCGCATTCTCACCCACCACGGCAATGGTTTTGGCTTTCGCAAGGTAGATCGGTAACACCCCGCCGTCGTTCTTCAGCAGCACCATGCCCTCACCCGCAATGCGGCGTGCGGCGGCCAGGTGTTCGGGAGAGTTCATCGACCCGAAAGGTTTTTGCGTATTCATCGCCGTACGGAAGATCAGCCTCAAAACCCGGCGAGCCTTGTCGTCGAGCTGCTCGGTGGATACTTTTCCCTGACGAAGCAGCTCCAGATAAGGCCCTGCGAGGAAATAGTTGTCATACACGTTACTGATGTCCAATGACCAGTCGACCCCATTCGTCCAGGAGCCGAATTCCAGGTCCAATCCATTCTCGGCGGCCTGCTTCGTATCGTGTGCGCCGCCCCAGTCGGAGACGACCACACCGTCGAACGCCCAGTCGCGTTTGAGGATATCGTTCAGCAGGTACTGGTTGTGGCAGCAATGCTGACCCTTATACTTATTGTAGGCGCCCATGAGCGCCCACACGCCGCCCTCCTGAACGGCCGCCCGGAAAGCCGGGAGGTAAATCTCGTGCAATGCCCGGTCGTCGACCACAACATCGTGATACAACCGGTTCTGCTCCTGGTTATTCAGTACAAAGTGCTTCACACAAGCGGCGACGCCATTCTTCTGGACCCCCTGGATATAGGGAACCACCATCCGCGAGGAGAGATAGGGGTCTTCGCCCATATATTCGAAATTGCGGCCATTCAGCGGCGTGCGGTAGATGTTCACGCCGGGGCCCAGCAGGATATCCTTTTCGCGGTAGCGGGCTTCCTCGCCGATGGACTTGCCGTAGAGGGCCGACATTTCGGGATTCCACGTCGCGGCCAGGCACGTCAGCGCCGGGAAAGCCGTACAGGAGTCGTTCGTCCACCCCGCCTGTTCCCACTCGTCCCACAAAACCTCCGGACGGATGCCGTGTGGACCGTCCGTGCACCACACCTCGGGGATACCCAGGCGCGGAACCCCCGCCGACGAGAATTTGGACTGTGCATGCAAAATGGCGACCTTCTCTTCGAGGGTCATGCGCGAAAGGGCGTCCTCGACGCGCTTTTCGACTGGCTGCGACTCGTCGAGGTAGACGGCAACGCCGCTCCGGGGCTGCCGATCCCCACAGGCTGCAGACAGTGCGGTGCAAAACAAGGTTACAGTCGCTATAAAAACGTATTTCATAATTGGGTTTTAATCATTCGACAGTTCCGATGTGACGCTTGCACGGCCGCAGTAATAGGCACGAGCCTTTACTGCAGAAGTTTTGCAGACAACGGGAGTGGTCCATCGGGCGGATGCCTCGGTCGGTTCGCTGCCGTCGAGCGTATAGCGGATCGTTACACCGGGTTCGGCCGAATTGGCGCGCAGCATACCGTCCTGCAATTTCAATCCCGGCGGCGAAATCCGGAAATTCACGCCCAGGGCGGCCAGCCGCGGCATCTCGACCGAAGCGATCCGGGTGTTGTAACGCCGGAGCGCCTGCCGGTATTGTGCGCCGTCAGGATTTGCGCTCCAGGCGGGACTTGCGTTCCAGGCCCGTTCCGACAGTCCGCACATCTTCGGAAAAAGCAGGTATTCGGCCATATCGAAATTGCGGATTGTCTCGGCCCATAGTTGTCCCTGAATGCCGACAATATTGCGACGGGCAGCGGAGTGCAACGCTTCTTTGCCGGACGAGGCGGAAGCCAGATCGGCCGGCGAACCGTCCGGATACGTGCGGACCGACTTATAAATATCGTACGGCAGCATGTCGAAAGTCGAGCAGGCATCGACATAGCCGCCCCAGCGATGACCGGGTTCCATATGGTGCTTGTTGTAGGCCAGATCGAGGTAGAGGTTGGTGACGTTGCAGAGTACCACCGGATAACCGGCATTGGCCAGCGCATAGGGTACCTCATCAAAGCTCTCGCCCGGTTGTGTGTTCCAGCCGTAACTCAGTATCCGCCTCCCCGGCAGCTGCCGGTTCACATGCCGTCCGTCGGGCAGCATGACGATCTCTTGCCAACCCGCCAGTTGAATGCCTGCGGCATCGAGTTCTCCGTAAAGCCAGCGCACGAAATGATCTTTCAGGGCGTGGGTGTCGGCGAGCCCGTTCCGGGCCATGAACTCCCGGCATATCGGCGAATCGCTCCAGGCTCCGCGGGGAACTTCGTCTCCGCCGATATGCACGACGGAAAGTTCAACCCCCGCTGCCTCGTACATCCGGCGGAGTTCACTGAGGACCTTGCGGACAAAACGGTAGGCCGAGGGCATGGCGATATTCATCACATTGTCGGTGTAATCCTGCGCCGAACGGTAGACGGAAGCGTCGCACGAATCGGCCAGCAGGTATTCGCGCGCCCGGTCAGGATCGGTGGCGATATAACGTGCATAGCGGGCATTCATCGCCTTGATGGCTGCCCGTGAATGGCCAGGAATATCAATCTCGGGGATAACGCGGATGTGATGCCTGGCAGCATAGCGCAGAATCTCTCCGAAATCTTTACAGGAGTAATAACCGCTGCCAGGGGTGTCTGCATCGGGATTCCAGCCGCTGCCGTAAAGCGGGTAAAGACGGTCGCTCTCGGTCAGCGTATGCCCGCGCCGCGCTCCGACCTCGGTCAGTTCTTCGAGCCCCGGAACCTCCAAACGCCAGCCCTCGTCATCGGTCAGGTGCAGATGCAGGATGTTCATCTTATAGAGCGACAACAAATCTATCAGGCGGAAAATATCCTCCTTGGGAGTAAAGTTGCGTGCCACGTCAAAGTGCAGTCCGCGGTACTCCAGATCAGGATAATCTGCAACCGAAGCAGCCGGGAGCGTCATCGGCAGCTCCTTATTTGCCAGGATGGCCAGCAGGCTCTGCACGGCATTATGCACCCCATGGGGACTTTTTCCGGTCAGCAAGATACCCTTTTCCGAAAATTCCATTCGGTAAGACTCTTCGGGGCCGTCGATTTCCGGATCGAGCCCCAATCGGACCGGAGTGCCTCCGGCAACCGAATCGCAGCGGCAGCATTCCCGCAGGAGTTCGTACAGCAGGGCCGCTTCGTCGGCAAGTCCTTTGTCCGCTGTAATCGCCACGGCAGGACCCACGGTGCAGTCTCCCTTGCGGAGTGTCACGGATTTCAGCGAGGGGATGATATCATAAGGTCCGAGCGGTCCGGAATCGGCAAAGCGTGCATTGGCTGCATAAAGCCGCTCGGCTGTCGGATAAGCACCGTCCGCAACCTGCGCCCGGAGGTCGTGGTAGGGCCTGAACTGCAGATCGATGTCGCAGGGCTGCATCTCGCTGCCGTCAGTTGCCCGGCGGACGAGGTAGGCACCCTCAGGGTAGAATGAACGCATGTCGATAAAATCGCCCGACAGTGTAACCCGCAGGGAGTCGCCGGAAGCAATGGAGGCATAAGGTTCCGAGGCGAACAACCGGTGGTGGGACCCGCAGACCTGCTCCACTCTGACCGGCGCTCCTTCCGGAGCCCGGAGCACAGGCGCAATGGAGCCGTAATAGATACTCCACGCACCCTCGAGCGGTTCGTTTCCTCGATTTATGAGTGTGAGTGTATGCTCCCACCCGCTGTTGCCGGGAGCGACGGTCCACCGGAGCAGCAGCCGATCTTCCGGCCGGGCCGGCGTGCAGCTGCTCTGGATCAGCAGGCAGAGAAACCCCGAAAGGCAGAATAACAAACTTCTTTTCATCGCTTACCGTTGATAAACACGCACATAGTCAATAACATATTCCGCCGGGAAGATCGTATCGTCGATCCCCTCGTAACCGCCCCAGTCACCGCCGACGGCAATGTTGAGCTTCAGGTAGAACGCCTTGTCGAAAGGCCAGCTTTCGGCATTGCCCGAGCCGTCGTTGCGGAACGTATAGTACGGAGCGCCATCGATATAAGCCTGAATATAATCCGGCGTCCACTCCATGCCGTAGACGTGGAATTCCGTTTCGGGAGCTTTCAGCACATAACTCGTCGTCAACTTGTTCTTACCGTCCTCCGTGCGATCTTTCTTGTTATGCACCGAGAACCACACGATACCGGGCTCGTAACCCACATATTCCATAATGTCGATCTCACCGTCGAGCAGATTGTCGTCGGAATGGGTGACCGGAAGCATCCAGAACGCGGGCCATACGCCCCGGCCCGCCGGAAGCTTGGCCCTCATCTCGAATTTGCCATAGGTCCACGACTGTCGGCTGCTCATACGGGCCGAGATATACTTCTTGCCGCCGACTGGCGTTTCCGGTTTGTAAGCCGTGATGGTCAGCATTCCGTCGCGGACCTTAGTCACGGCATAGTCCCCGTGTACGCGGTCGACGTAATACTGTTCCTCGTTGTTGCCCCAGCCCGAACCGCCGGTCTCGAACCGCCATTTTTCACCCGGCTGGGCATACTCCGCCCCGGATGCAGGCTCCTCGTCGAACTCCTCGGACCAGACCAGACGGTATTCGCCGTCGCCTTCCTCGTCCTGTTCGCCATCAACCCACCAGTCGGGTTTCTGGAAATAGGTTGGGTCATCCTGCATGCAGCCCGTCGTCGCAGCCATGCACAGCAGACTTATCATCCAAATCATCTTTTTCATCGTTTCAGATCATTATCGGTTATTTTTTCACGGTGAAGCGGAAATACCAGGCGTCCACGTCAGTCGCCAGGCGCAGATAGAGCTCATCGTCCGTCAGCGCCATGATCTCGAAACTGCCGCCCAAGGCCGACGGATGGCAGATGGCACTCGGGAACGCCATCTCGGAAAATACCAGGTAGGGAGTACCGCTGCGGTCTTCGATCTTCCAGGTTTGTCCTTCAGGCTGGGTATAAGCGATATCGCCCGTTTTACCCGCTTCGAGGCCCATAGCTTCGCGGGCGCTCGCATCGCAATAGACGGCCCCGTTCGCCGACAATCCGTAGACATTGCCTTCGAACCGGAATGTCAGTTCATCGTCGAACATCGAATAAATGCTCATCTCGTCCATGGGAGGAGCCCACCAGTTCGGATCACGGGCCGACAGGTCGCCTTCGCCGAAATAACCGTCCCGGGTATAGTCCCAGACCCACACCTTTTGCGAACCGTCCGCCGAGGTCGTTAGCCGTTTTTCCAGTTCGGAGGGTTCGGGCTCGGGTTCCGCTTCGGGTTTGGGGACGAAACGGAAATACCATGCATCCACATCGGTCGCCAAACGCAGATAGAGTTCGTCGGCCGTCAACGAGAGAATCTCGAAACTGCCGCCCAAGGCCGACGGATGGCAGACGGCGCTCGGAAACGCCATCTCCGAGAAGCAGAGATAAGGCACACCCTCACGCATCTCGATCTTCCAGGTTTGTCCCGCAGGTTGGGTGTAGGCGATGTCGCCCGTAGGGCCCTCTTCGAGGCCCATGGCGGCACGTGCACCGGCATCGCAGTAGACATAACCGTTCGCTGCCAGTTCATACGCCTTGCCTGTGGCGAGGAACGAGAGTTCATCGTCGTACATCGAGTAGTTGCGCATTTCATTGGCGCCGGCCGGCCACCAATCGGGTTCACGGGAGGCCAGGTCGCCCTCGCCGAAGTGCCCGTCCCGGGTATAATCCCAGGTCCAGATCTTCTGTGTCCCGTCGCTTTTCGTCGTCAGCAGTTGTTCGAGTGCCAGCAGATCGGCATCGGGCTGCGAACCTTTCACCACAAACCGGTAATACCAAGCACCGTATTTGTCCGATCCGGTGTCGAACCGCAACGCCAGTGTTTCCTCGGTCAGTTCCATCACCTCGTAAGCGCCACCCAGCCCGTCCGGATAAGGTGCATACGAAGGGAATCCGCCCTCGGTGAAACTCAGCCACAGCGTTCCGGCCTCATCGGCGTAAAGGGCCCATTTCTGACCTTCGGGCTGGGTGTAGGCGATCGTTGCGGAGCTGTAGGTACCTCCTTCGGGATAGTTTTGCGGATCGAGGTCGGAAAGGACCGAACCATCGGCATAGACATAGCCCTTGGCATCGAGCACATACTGCCAGGTATCGGTGATGAATGACAATTCGTCGTCGTACATCTTCATATCTTTCAGCTCGTTGGCTTTCACAGGCCACCAGTCGGGGATGCGGGTCGAGCTGGAACCTTCGCCGAAATGGTTGTCGGCGGAGTAGTTCCACTCCCAGACTTTCTGTTCACCCGTGCCCGTCAGCAGGGCGACGACCGGATCGTTTTCCGTTACGTGGAACGTGAAGGCGACGGGTTCGCTGGCACCTCCGCCGCCGTAGACCTGCAGCGTTCCGTCGTATTCGCCTTTCATGTAATAACGAAGCGTGAAATCGCGGCTGCTCGACTCGACATAGGAGCCGTCGGGCTTGCGGATCTTCCAGAAAGGCGAGACCCCTTGTTCGTTGAACCGGAACCGGATGATGTTAGGATGCTCTTTCTCCGGGGTGACCGAATAATCGGTATTCTCGTTCGAGGGAATATCTCCCAAACTGTATTCCTCCTTGCTGCACGCCAGACACAGAACGGTGAATGTCAGCAATATCAGTAATTTTCTCATGGTCTTGGTCGGTTAATAGGGGTTTTGTTTCAGGGTGCCGTGCGCTTGGTCGATTTCCGATTGCGGGATCGGCAGGTGTTTCTTGGCATCCGTATAACCGCGGCTGCCGAGGACCTCCCCGGCTTTTCCGCAGCGCACGAGGTCCCAGAACCGATGTCCTTCGAGCGCGAACTCCAATCGGTTCTCCAGCAGCAGGTTGTCGAGCGTCGCAGCGCGCCGTTTAGCTGCAAAGGCCGCATCGTCGGGCTTCATGCCGAAAGCCCGCGCGCGGACCTGATTGAGATAGCCGTCAGCCTCGTCCTGATCGCCGTTCGTGCGTACGATCAGCTCCGATGCGATCAGCAGGGTCTCGGCATAGCGCCATACGCGATAGTTGTTACGGAAATTCATCTCCGGAGCGTTGCCCGTATACTTGTCATGGCCGTCGGCGCGTCCCAAATACTTGCGGTTGAAGTAGCCCGTGTCGTCGTAGCGGGGCGTGTAGGTCGCTTCGGGGTGCTGTTGCCGGTATTTGGCGAAGTTCAGGATCGTGGCATCGCGGCGCGTGTCGTCACCCTCATAGGCATTATAGAGCGCCTCCTCGACGGGTTCAAAACCATAGCCGCCCGTATCCCATTCAGGGCCTGAATAGCCGTTGATCCCGATGAGCGTCGGGAAGACCGTACCGCCGGCTTTCGTCGGATTCTCCCAGGTACGGCTGCTGGGAGAATCGGTATAGTTGACCTCGAAGATCGATTCCGAACCCCATTCGCCGCTGTCGGTCCAGAGGCCGGCGAAATCGCTCCGGAGTGAATAGAGACCGGAGCCGATGATTTCGCGCATGTCGGTCAGCACCGTTGCGTAGCGGGAGGCATCCTGCTGGTACATCACCACGTTGGCGCGAAGCATCTGTGCGGCTGCACGCGTGAAGCGCCCCAATTCGGCGGATTTCACGACCTTGGGAAGCCCGCTGCCGGTCAGCGCGGCATCCAGATCGCCGATGATCTTCGCATAAACCCCGTCTGCCGTAAGCTGGTCGATCAGGTAATCGGGACCCGTCGGATTGCGCTCGTAATACGGGACATTGCCAAAGAGTTTCCACAGCCAGGTATAATAGTAGGCACGCAGGACATAAGCTTCGGCCTTGATCCGGCTGCGGGTCGATCCCGACATGCCTTCCGCCGTATCGACATACTGCAGCACGGTATTGGCGCGATAGACGCCCGAATAGAAGACGACCCAGAGGACCGACGGCGTATAGTTGGGTGTTGCGGAGAATTTGCGCATGAGCTGCAGGTAGGGAATGTCGGTCTCGTTGGCCCCGCCGACGCGCACGTCGTCCGACATGACGTCGGAGACGAAAGTCAGCGGACCATATTCGCCGAAGACGAAATCCGGCCATTGAAGGGGCGCATAGGCTGCCATCAGTCCTTTCAGCAGTGTTTCATAATCATCGTAATAATCTTTTTCGGGAATCTCCGTCGTGGGGTCCACGTCGAGGAAATCCGCCGTGCAGGAGACGGACACCGAGAGAACCAGTGCCGCCAATATAATCTGTATGCGTTTCATGTTCATCGTCGTTTTGAGGTTAGAAGGTGATATTGGCTCCGATGGTGAAGATGCGTGCCGTAGGATAAACGCCGCGGTCGACACCCAGCGAGGTCCCGCCGGAGGAAATTTCGGGATCGAAGCCCTCGTACGACGTCAGGGTCCAGAGATTCTCGGCCCCGACCCAGAGTCGCAGCCGCTCGATATGGACCTTGCGGAGCAATGCCGAAGGGAATGAATAGCCCAGTTGGAGACTGCGCAGGCGAAGGAAGGAACCGTCGTGCACGTAAAGGTCCGACGACTGCCAGTTGGTGGCGTCGACATTGCGGGAAAGACGCGGAATGCGGTTCGAAGAACCGGGCCCTGTCCAACGGTCGAGCATGTAACGCGGCATGTTGAGGTAAGGATAGTCCGACCGATAGGAGGCGTCGAAGATGTCGTTGCCGACCGTGGCGTTGAAGAACGCCCCGAGGTCGATGCCTTTCCAGGCCACTGCGAGATTGAACCCGAAGGTCCAGTCGGGCGCACCTTTACCGATTTTCACCCGGTCGGCATCGTCGATCGTTCCGTCGCCGTTGCAGTCGACGAACCTAACGTCGCCCGGACGCGCATCGGGTTGGAGCATTTCGCCCCGGGAGTTGACATAGTCGGCGACCTCGTCGGCCGTCTGGAAAATACCCGCTGTGCGCATACCGTAGAAGAAGGGGAACGGCTCGCCGTTCTCGGCGCGGGTAATGGTGCCGATATTACCCAGTACGGTGTCGTAATTGGCCCAGCCGTTCTGGTTGCCCAGCCGAATTAGCCGGTTGCGGATATAGGTGGCGTTACCACCGATGTCGAACGAGACTTTCGACACCTGGAAGCGGTAGCGAAGGTCGATCTCCACACCACTGTTCTTCATATCGCCTACGTTGCCGTAAGGCCGGGAGTTGCCGATATATTGTGGCAACGGAACGGTCATCAGCATACCGTTGGTGCGCTTGTTGAAATAATCTACCGTCAGCGAAAGTCGGCTTCCGAAGAACGAAGCGTCGATACCCACGTCGAACTGCTCGGACTCCTCCCATTTCAGACCGTCGTTCGGATAGCCGCTCGGCGTAGCACCGGGTGCCAGCGTGTTCAGCCCCTCGGGACCGAGGATGTAGTCCGCACCGCCGGTTACGGTCGAAATATAGTGGAAAGAACCGATCGACTCGTTACCGTTCAGGCCCCAGCTGGCACGGAGCTTCAGCGAAGAGAGTGCTTTCGGACGGTTTGCCATGAAAGGTTCGTTGGTGAGGTTCCATCCCACGGAAACCGACGGGAAGGTGGCCCACTTGTGCGCCGGACCGAAATTCGACGACCCGTCGCGGCGGAGCGTGAACTCAGCCATGTAGCGTTCATCGTAGTTATAGCTCACACGGCCGAAATACGACAGCAGCCGGTGGTCGGGCGAAGGCGCTCCCCAGGCGCTGCGCGAATTGTCGTCGGACTCGGTCGTGTCGATCCACGGCTGAGAAGGATCGCTGATGTCGTAGCTCGAGCCGCCGACGTTCTGCGAATGCGAAGACTGCGCCGACTGACCCAACAGCACCGTCAGCCGATGCCGTTCGCCCAGCGTACAATCATAGGTCAGCGTATTCTCGATCTGCCAGGTGAAGAGTCGTTCCATGCTCGACCAGACCGATGAGCGGTCGGCATAGGTGTAACGTCCCAGGTAATAAGGCATCTGATAGCCGTCATTGCTGCTGAAAACCAACTCTGTCCCATAAGATGATTTGAATTTCAGCCCTTTGTAGAGTTCGATTTCGCCCCAGACATTGCCGATCAATTTGTCTGCGGCGGACTTATCGCCCGGAAGGTGTAGTTGGGCGATCGGGTTGGTCATGTTGCCGAAATTGTCACCCGCGATGGCGAAGACCCGGCCCGAAAAATCGGTCACGGCCGTGGGATGCTCGTTCAGCACCTCTTCGGGGTTGTCGGCATAGACCCCCATAATCGGGGACATCGAGACGGCACTGCCCAGAGCACTGCCGCGTTCGCTGTTTTCGCCGATGCTGCGCGATACGGTGCGTGAATAGGCCATGTTGACGCCGGCACGCGCCGAACGGAAAAAGCGCTGTTCGGGCTTTTCGAAAAGCGTATAGTTCGTATTGGCCCGGACGCTGTAGCGATCGTAGTTCGAACGGTTGACGTCGCCGCCGATAATGCCTTCGTTGTAGAGATAGCCGAACGACAAATAGTAATTTACCTTATCATTGCCGCCGCTGACGCTGGCCTGGTGTTCCACGACGGGCGCATTGTAATTGAAGAGTTCCTTTTGCCAGTTCGTGCCTTTTCCCAGTGCCGCCGGGTTCTCGTAAATCGGAGACAAGCCGCTGTTCATGTTCATTTCGTTCATCATCACGGCGTATTCATGGGCATTGAGTACGTCTTTTGTGCGCCAGGGACTTTGCCATCCGTAGGAGAACGAATAATCGACCGACGTGCGGCCCTTATTGCCCTGACGGGTCGTGACCAGAATGACGCCGTTCGCTCCGCGGGCTCCGTAAATAGCGGCCGAAGCGGCATCTTTGAGTACCTCGACCGAGAGAATATCGGCCGGATTAAGATAGTCGATATTACTGCTGACGGGCATGCCGTCGACAATGTAGAGCGGATTGCTGTCGTTGATAGTCCCTACGCCGCGGATACGCACCCGGACCCCGGAGCCGGGCTGACCGGAGCTCTGCGTGATGTTCACGCCCGACACCATGCCTTTCAGCACATTGTCGATACGCGTACCCGTCACGCGTTTCAGGTCGTCGCCCTTCACGCTGCTGATGGCGGCTGTGACAACGCTTTTGCGCTGAATGCCGTAGCCGACCACCACCACATTTTCCAGGGTTTGAACATCGTCTTTCAGGATGATCTCCAACGTCCGGTCCGAATCGGCCGGGAGGATTACCTGCTGCTTTTCATAGCCCATATAAGAGACTTCGAGCCGGTCGGCGCCGGCGGGCAGTTGCAGGTAGAACCCGCCGTCCGAGGCAGACGTGGTTCCCACCGTCGGGAACTGCGGCAGTACGATCGTCGCTCCGGTGACGGGACGTTTCTGTTCGTCGACCACAATGCCCCGGACTTTCCGTTGTCCGGAAGCAGTGGGGACGGATCGCCGGGGACGAAAGACGGAAATTTTTTGTCCGTCGATCTGATAGGTCAGGTCGGTCCCCGACAGCAACTCCCGCAAGGCCGTTTCGAGCGTCACGTTGTCGACGTGCAAGGAGATCTTCAGATCCCGATCGACGTCGTTGTCGCGCAGGATGATCGAACACCCGCTCTGTTCGCCGATCCGGTTGAGTATCCGAACAATCGGCTGCTCTTCGGCATGGATCGTTATCCGGACGTCGGACCGGGATTGAGCCACGGTCGGCAGCCCCCAGAACAGCAGGCACCCGATCAGCAGCAGATGCCGGAACAGGGAGTTTCTCAGGTTCAGGTAGAGTTTGTTCATTGTATTAAGGTTGGTTTTTAGGTTGTGATACGTTATCGGTTCCGGTCCGTGAGTCGCAGTGTCCCGTCGGTCGTCGACCAGCTATATTTTCGGTCCACGTCGATATAGCGGAGAATTTCGTCGAGCGAGAGGCGCAGGTCGATGCTTCCCGAGAAGGATTCCCGGGCGGCTGTTTTGCTTAGAACCTCGATCCGCACATTGAAATGGCGCTGGAGCTTGTCCAGTATCTCGGGGAACGGCGTGTTGATGAACGACAAGCGTCCGTTGACCCAGTCCGCAGCCAGTGTGGTCACGGCCGGATGGGATTCGAACAGTCCCGATGCCCGGTCGAATCGCGCTTGTTGGTCGGGAAGGAGCGAAAGACGGCGTCCGTCGGAAGTTGCCACCTCCACACGGCCTTTGAGCAGGTCGACCTCGACCGCACGGGCTTCGGTATAGGCCTGTACGTTGAAGGAGGTTCCCAACACCGTGACATTCAGCACGTCGGTCTCGACCGTGAAAGGACGTCCGGCATTGCGGACAACCTCGAAATAGCCTTCGCCCTCCAGTCGGACGCGGCGGCTTTTTCGACCGAAATCACCGGCATACACCAGTTTCGAACCTGCATTGAGCCATACCAACGAACTGTCGGGCAGCATGACTTGCGAACGGGCGCCTGCCGGGGCGGTCACTTCGCACAAGCCGGGCTCCGTGGCGGGACGGAACACGACGAGCGAGGCTGCTCCCAATACAACGCCAACTACAAGAGCTGCTGCAACACGTACCCAGCCAGCAATCCGCCAAAGCGACGGCGTGCGGCGGGATGCGGCGATCCGCTGCTCCACCTCCCGGTATCGGGACTTCTTGTCGGCCTCGAAACGGGGGATGAGCGACTGGGCGTAAAGACGGCTCAGCTCCTCGAAGCGTCTGCGGTGCTGTTCGTCGCTTTGTACGAATTCGAGAAATCGGGCGGCATCCGGTTCCGACAGGTTTCCGGTCAGGTAGTCGATAATCAGCTCTTCAAAATATTTTTCCATCTTGTTCGGGTTTGCATCCATAATAAATACGCATGCGGGTCCTGCATCGTTTAGCAGAACCCGCCGTTTTTTCGTTCGGGGACGGTAATCAGGATTTGAAGAAGGTAGTGAAAAGATAGACCGTCAGCAACGGTCCCAGTTCGACACGGAGCCGGTCGAGGGCATTTTTGATGTGAACGCGTACCGTGACGGGGTTGATTTGCAGATTCTCGGCAATTTCCTGAGCAGATTCTCCCCGGTAAAAATATTGCTCGAAGACGGCCCGGCAGCGTTCGGGAAGGGTCTCGACAACGGCCCGGATACGGGTCTCCACCTCTTGGGCGAACAGCACTTCCAGCGGGTGGGCATCGGTGAGACATTGCTGTTCGGCGAACAGTAGCAGTTCACGTTCGTAGCCTTCCCGCAGCCGGCGGCGGAACAATTGTGAGCGAATGTGGCTTATGCAGGCATTCCGGACGCTGTTGACCAGATAGCCGTGTAGAGGAGTCCGATAACGGCCACGGTGTTCCCAGATATTGACAAAGACATCGTTGACAAGTTCTTCGGCACACACCGGATCAAGAACATAAGTCGCCGCGCAGGCACACAAGTAGGAGAAATAGGCATCGTACAGGGCCGCAAACGCCGGTTCGCTGCCCCGATTAAGCCCATCGATGATCTCTTTTCCTACCGTTTTCATAAGCGGTCAGAATTTGCATGGGATTCGCCGAATAAAGATACGCAGACAAAATGAATCCGTCAACAAAATCCCGTTTGTTTTAATACGCATCCAAAGATCGATCCGTTTATATTACATCAACAAACACCCAGCACTATACTTGCGTCAATATTAAGTTTTCGGCTAATGTCCCGTGCTACTTTGTACGTTGGCTCCGTTTTTCCCGACACAATGGCACTGACACGCGACGGACTGATATTAAGTATTGCCGCAAGATCTCGCTGAGTCAAGTGCATTTCATACATTCGCAATTTCATCACATCGGCGAGCGATGGAGTGCCAATAGCGAAATGTTCCTCGGAGTAGTCAGCCACGAGGTCCGACAACAGCTCAAGCTCGATGAGGTTTTTGTCATTTTTCGGCGTATTGTCGTCTACCAGCGGAAGCAACTCTTCAACTCGATTAACGGCCCAATCGTATTGTGTTTTGTTCTCAATCTTTGTCATACCTGCCCTACCTTTATATGTTCCGACAATCTATCCTGTCGTATTCCTTATACGTCCCTATGGATCGGATATATACAAACCGAATTGTGAACTTAATCACGGAGACCAGACAAAAATCAGTCCCTTTAATATTGAATACATAACGCTGATTACCTACATTATCAACGCTATTGAAAGTCTTTTTTATATCTGCGAAGCAACTCCATTCGCTTTTCTTTACCTTCTGTGCCCAATCCTGCAAAGCAACCTTTGATTCCGGATGCTTCTCAGCGTATTCCCTGACTGCCTGCTCGGTGAAAATCCTCATGTCTATTTGGATTGTACATCAATTATAGTACAATAATATACAAATAATTTCATTTTGCAAAATATAGTTCCGGATTATGAAACCATGTGCGCTTTTCTCTGTTTTTACGAAATACAGCTATTGTCACGTCCATCGCTTTGCCGATAACGAACGGATGGAGCTGACCGCGCTTTGCTCCTCGTCTCCACTTTTGGTAATGATGCAGGATACGAGCCCTTCATCTGATAGAATCCGAACTCGCATTTGTCTCGACAACTACGCTCGTGGTCGGATATTTCGCAGTAGCCGAAGCCACAATTATCTTCGGCTTTGAGGAAGGAGTATTATTGCCCACAATAACAAGGGCCGGCTTCATTCTCAATGCGCTTTATAGTAAATCCTCGGTTCTTTTGCCACGTTGTAAATCCAACTTTCACAACGCACCAGCAAGGCATCTTTGCCATAGAACAAATTCTTCACGCCAGCAATACCACCATAAGCGTTCGGTAAAATACGTCTTTTAGAGTCGGATAAAAAGAATAGCTTTGCGGGAAATAAGATATAGATTGCTCTCAAGGCCCCGTCGGTATATAGCATAACCTTATTAGCAAGACATCCGGGCCATAGGGTCCGGATACTTTGTGTTGCAACGTCTTATAAGGCCGGTCAGAACCCCCGATTCCGAAGCCATTCGCCCATAAAGCGATCGTAGACAATATACCCTTCTTCTGTCTTATAGACCAGCTCATTGCCGACCAGTTTCTTGATTGCGCTGTTTACGCTGCTGGCCGCTTTGAGTTTGTGCCGGGAGATGAAATCGCCGGACAGAATCTCTTTCACGCACCCCTCCGAGGCAATAGCCTTGAGCAGCCGGACACTCCCGGCAGGATACGCGTTGAGCAGATTCTCGTAGGCATAAATCGACTCCTCGACAATCTCCGCTACGGCATAGGTCACCAGCTTTTCATCGATGGTTGCGGAGTAACCGTACAGTCGATTCAGAATGCTTTGAATATACCAGGTATGTCCGTCGAAACGGTTGTAGATGGTATCGAAAGTCGCCCGAGGGAATTCGCGTCGTTGCGAGGCAAAGAATTTCGCGGCAAAGTCGTAATAGGCATCACGCTCTATCCGGTCGATTGAGAGCGTCTGCGTACTTTGGTAAAAGGGCCTTTTTGCCGAGAGGAACATCTCCTGCATGACATGCTGTTTGCTTCCCGCGAAGATGAAATTAACATTCGGAAGAAACTGGATGTATGAACGCAACAACGCCTCGACGCCCTTTTCGGGATAGTCGGCGATTTGCTGGAACTCGTCGATGGCAATATAACAACGCTTGTCCGACGATTTCAGGTAGTCGAAAATCTCCTTGAGGGTAGTCTCTTCCGCTGCCGGAGCGATCTCGATAGTCACTTTCGGCACGCCCGTCAACTCGTCGAACGTAAAGACCGGACGGCAGCTTTTGATGAACTGCGACACACGGCTCAATGCCTTCTGCGGCGCAGAATCCAACTGTCCCAGTACGGTATTGGCGAGGAGCCGTACGAAATCTCCGAGGTTCTGCGTCGAGTAGATGTCCATGTAGAGCGTGACGATATCTGCCTGCTGCTCCTTGAGCCGATGGAAAACATGTTTGATAAGCCCAGTCTTCCCCATACGCCGCGGAGCGATCAAAGTGAGGTTGCGTCCGTTGTAAAGGGCATCGGTAATCGTCTGCGTCTCCCGCTCGCGGTTGCAGAAATATTCCGGGCTGTAATAACCCGAGATAAGAAACGGATTGTTCGGCTTCATGTTATTCCATTTTATTCATTCATTACGATACTGTCGTAACGCAAATATCGAAATAAATATCCGACTATCCAAATCTTACACCACTTGATGCCTTAAAATAGTTCCGTCCCTTAACTGCAAAACCGGTGACTTGGTCCTTATACAAGAAAGAACTTTCCATATTCAGCCAATCGAAAAAGAGGAAGAGTGGCAGCATCGTGCCACTCCTCCCCTACATACCTTATTGTGCAAGAATACACGCAAGTGTTTCAGCCCGTTTCTCGCCCTCTCAGGTCCAGGGCAGGCCCTCATCAATAGGCTCCGGAGATGACGCGCCTGTCGGGAGATTTGACGCCATAGAAGCCGTCGGCTACAAACAGCACTACATCACAAGACAGATCATACAAGTTAACGGCGTCCCTTGTTAAACAACTCATCATATTGTCCCTCCAAGATTTTGATCCAGGTATCCGGATTTTTGAAGAGCCAATCGAAGTCAGCACGCCAAGAAGGATTATTCGAACTGGGACTCAAAAACTCCGAATTAATCATTTTCGTAAAAACAATACTTAGAGTTTCCAAAGGATCTTGTTGCCTTTGTTCAATACTTCGAACCACAGCTAAAATCCGTGATCTCCGATTATCAGTCATTATTTTAACTCGAGGGAAATGACCTTCACAAATTTGGTTGAAGTTGTAGGCAATGTGCCCGCACAACCGTTTTTCCTCCTTCGTAAAAGCAACCGCAGGAGTATCCGGCTTCGGTTTCTTTTCCGCGTTCTTATTCCCCCGGGGAGCTCCGCCCTTAGCGCCATTCTGACGGTTGATACGGCACCGCTCCTCGTATTTAAGCGCATTTTTATCCATATAAGTCCGAATCACCGTAAAAGCGATGTCGACGGCACTCCCAGGAGGAAAGAAGACATCCTGTTCCATACTGTAATCAAAGAGGCCCAAAATGAGCGTCTGGCAATCTTCCGGTGACAGCTTCGCAAACAAATCGCGTGAATCATGATACAGGAGAAACGATTGTTTTGCCCTGTTTTTTCTATTTCCCATGGTAGTTGATTAAATTTTTTAAGATAACCTCGTATTGTTTACAATAATACAGAAACGTTCCAATCGCATATTGAGACGAATATTGAAGGCATGCATCATACTGCCGGTCACAGTCTTCTGGGGCATAAGCCTCATTGAAACGGCTGACCCGATGGAAATAGGATCGCCCCGTCTCTCCAAGATGATTCGCAAGCGAACAGCCGATAGCATACCAGGCTGAATATCCCTTGGTAATATCAATACCTCGGCGCTCGATCTCTGAAACCAACAGCTCTACATAATGGTCTCGATTCTTGGTCCAATACAACAAAGAATCCGATCGTTTCGACGCAGGTTGTAATTTTTCCCGATATTGATCATAAGGGAGCGCATCATAATTCTCATATGGATGCGCATCGTAACTGGCAAAACGCAATCGGGCGACATCACGACATTGAAGATCGGCCTTGACACCACACTCCTGCAAGGCATGGAACAAACTATTCAGATGTTCCGAATACCGATCCGGAGTCCTGACCCTAAAGATCAGGAAAATTCCACGTCCACTGCAGGAAAGACCAGCATAGTACAAACTCGGGAATTGCCGCCCCAGCTGCTCCTTGAGGACATCCCAATCCCGAACATGAGGGTTATCCTTTCCATCGACATCGATACAGACAAAACCGCTGTACTCCAATAAACCCGAGGCACTACGCTGCGAAAAAACACCTAAAGGCGTAATCGCGGGCAGAGCCTTCTTATCTTGAATTTGGAGCTCTGGCGCTCGATCCAAGTGTCGCAGTGCACAAATTACCTTTTCATACAGTTTGGTTTGCAACCAATCTTTCAAAAGGACCGTACTAAATGGGGTCGTTTCATAACACGTACGAAAAACCGACACTTTTTCTGAGAAAACATTCATAAGTCAACTATTTAAAATTTGGGAAAACTATATCCTTCATCACCCCTTCCATCCATAATTTTTTCTTTTTCTCGGACAAATTCAGGTTTAATATCCGATTCAATGTCCGGTTCAAATACAGGTTCAATATCATTGTCATGTTGTTTTAGGTTGTTTCCGGATCATTTAATTTTGGACTGGGACACGTAGCACTCAGCTCGGCGTTCAAGTTCATCACGGGACGGAATACGATTCCGTTGAAGCCACGCCACAACATCGTCGATATGAAAATAGACCCGCTTGCCACCCGGCTTATAATGGGCAATCTCGCCCCAGCATACCAACTTATACAGGTAGCTCTTCGACAAACTCATATAGGAAGCGGCCTCCGCTAATGTCAGCATAACCTTGCCGTCCTGAAAACTATTAATCGAACTTTCCATAAATAAAAAAACCTTTGTCTCGGAGGCAAAGGTTCATACAAATTAAAAAAATTCAATTGGATATAAGGCTTATTATTTTCAGCCAAAAGTGTAAGCTATTACATAGAAGATTTCAAATTTTTGACAATCTCTTCTAATTCATTATAGCAACAACCTCTTGTACTGAGATTTTGATAATTCCCTGCGGAAAATACCAGAGGGCTGCCATCTTCTTTTGCGAACAATGATCTCAGCAAGTTCTTGTTCGGAGTATATTTATCATCATTTTTCAACAACTTAAACAAATCCAGAAGCGCTTTTTTATTTAGCTGATAAGGGTCATCTCCCTTAGGCGCACTCTTCTTGATCCATCGTACTCGTTCCCAACCCTCTGGCTTAACACCTCCCTGGAACAACCAACGAAAATCTTCACTCCGGGTAGACGATGCAATATATTTCTTCTCTATCAAAGCTTGACAAAGACGATCCAACTGCTCAGAAGTCAGATCAACATCTTGAAAATACGTACTGGGATATAGCTCATCGAAACAATCAATATCGTCACAAATCCGAGGATAAGAATACCCGGCAAGTCCTAATTCGCAAACATCATCCAGACCATCTATAATGCTCTGCATGCATACATCATAACGATTGTCTGGATTCTCGGACCACTCGCCGAAACTCACTGCCCGCGGTTCGCTATAATAATCATTCGTTAATTTATGTTTCAGACAATCTCGAATAAGACACAAAATTTGTCGAATAGTATCTTGAAAATCAGGCTCTGCAATACCTATTTCCTTTTGGGCTCGCCGCAAATTCAGTTTACGGATAGTATTTCCATCTTCACAAAACTGAATCGCAGCCTTTACTGCAGAAACTTGTACCGTGTCCATAATATCAAAGTTTTAATGTTGGAAGATTAGTAATAGCGGCGCGTTTCAGATGATCGACAGCCCGCACATATTTATCGATATGCTTCAATCCTGAATGGCCCAAAAGACTCGCGGTAGTCTTTACATCTACCCCATTGGCCAGCATCAGCGTGGCGAAAGAATGACGGGCGCAGTGCCAGGTAATATGCTTATCAATACCGGCCCGTCTGACCCAGTGACGGAGGACTTGCAAACACATCGTATTGCTCGGAAGGTTGAAAATAAACTCATCCGTCCTGGGACGAACCCCGATAAGCGACAACAAACCATCGCTCAACGGAATCTCGACATGGCTGTTCGAACTGCGGCCTTTTGTCTTCATCTGCTCGAAAAGCAACAGCTTATTCGCATAGTCGATGTTGCTGAAACGAAGCTGGCAGACATCGCAATAACGAACACCCGTATACAGCGAAAAAATGAATGCCCGGCAAACCTCCGCATTCAGACCCGAATAATCCGTGGACAGCAACTGCTGGATCTCTTCTTTGCTAAGGACCTCTTTCCGAAGGGTGTGAGTATCGATTTTACAAATAACGTTCAGGCATGGATTTTTAGCCATAACATTCTCGTCAACAGCGGCCTTAATCACCTTTTTGAAACGTTGAAAAACCGTATGAGGACCTTCTCCCTTGAATTTGCCTTGCAGATAGGTCACAAACTCTCGGATCATATCCTTGGTGATCTGCTCCGGTTTGATAGAATGGCCAAAAAACGGATATTTCTCTCGCAAGAACTCCTGAAATTGAACCTTCGAACGGGTAATATGGACTATATCGGCTTTCGAATAATTCGAAATATAGATATCGAACCAATCGAAAAAATTCTTATAACGGGTAGTCTTCAGTTTATAGCCCATACAGGTTGACCTGAACTCCTCCTCCTTACGGGCACGGATCACCTGAGCCTCCTCCAGAGTGATGCGATTTTGCTCCCGCTCACGAGGAGTACGGGGATTAGGTAGGATATACAAGCTCAGAAACTCTTTGCGGCGATCGTGTTTGACAACGTGTCGACCAAACTCTTCATCGTAATATTCGCTGTGTTGATAGTAGTACTCCAGATAAAGACTTTTACGGCCGTCGGCCAAAGGCTTCTGCAATAAGCGGGGATTCTGTTTGCTTTTGACGTCCAACTTTCCCATATACCTAAAACATTGATTTACAACACAAAGATAAAGATTATTAATAATTATTCACTCGATTTGCAGAACTATTTAACAGAAAAAATTCAAAAAATAGGAACGATTAATTTCAAGGATCTCCATATGTTATAAGAAAATAGCGCAGATGTATATTGCAAAATACAATTTTGTCCTATTTTTGTATATTAGAAAATACAATTATCTTTGTCGTAAAATTTATCCTATGGAAACATTACAAAACATTTTTTATTACCTGATATCACGTACAGAATCACATTTCGTACGTTACTTATATTCAACAATTAACTGGAATAATCGACTTATAGGCATCGTTGGTTCACGCGGAGTCGGAAAAACCACGATGTTATTACAACATATCCAGCAAAATTATAACATCAGTACAGGAGAGGTACTATATGCTTCCCTCGACCACCTTTGGTTCACCACACATTCGCTACTACATCTGGCTGACGAATTCTACAAGAGTGGAGGGAAAGCACTATTTCTTGACGAGGTACACAAATATCCTGGATGGGCACGTGAAATCAAAAACATATATGATTCCTACCCGGAACTAAAAGTCGTCTTCACCGGTTCGTCCATGCTGGACATATACCGCTCCGGCACGGACTTGAGCCGTCGTGCAATCAAATACACTCTTTACGGAATGTCTCTACGCGAGTTCCTCCACTACGAATACGATATTAAAACAGAACCCATAACGCTTGAAGAACTGCTGAAAAAACATATTGGTTTGGCTTTGGAAATCAGCAAAAAAATCCGCCCTCTAGCAGTCTTCAAAGAATATCTCAAATACGGCTACTTCCCTTATTACAGAGAGGATAAAGAAGGCTATTTTTCAAGACTGGCGGAAACGGTAAATACTATTTTAGAGGTCGATTTACCAACTTCCATGGACATAGAGTTTTCAACGATCGCAAAAATCAAAAAGTTGTTCTCTGTCATTGCTGACAGTGTTCCATTCACCCCCAACATATCTCAGTTAGCCACACAGATTGGAACGACGCGTCCCAGTTTACTGAATTACTTGGAGGCACTAGGCAAGGCACAAGCTATCCTGATGATCGACAAAGAAGCGCAGGGCATAAAACGACTCGTTAAACCAGAAAAAATATATCTAGGCAATCCCAACTATGCCTATGCTTTCTCAGATCGTAAGGCAGATATAGGCAGTCTCCGCGAAACATTCTTCCATTCGATGCTACAAGTAACCAACAAGATTGGTTATTCAGACAAGACGGATTTCACGATTGACGGAAAATACAGCTTTGAAATCGGAGGACATAATAAAACAAGCAAGCAAATTCTAGGGATCGAGAATGCGTATATTGCGGCAGACGATATCGAAGTCGGCGCAGGAAAGAAAATTCCACTCTGGATGTTCGGATTACTGTATTAAATTAAATCATTAAGCACAGCAAAAATTATGACAGCTAAATACTTTAATGTACCAACCTAAAAATAGAATGTTCTATCTACAAATATAGGATTTTTCTTGCAAAATTCACATTCAAGGCAAATCAGACTCTATAACAAATTTTTCTGAAAATAGTGTAAAATTGGGCCTCGTGTAGCAATATAATTAATCTTTCCAATTACGCAACCAGTGATTGCGTCATTGGAAGAATATATTTTTACCCTTCCCATCAAGCATTTGGGAGGGACGCACAACCTTATACTAATGCAACAGGTCAAGGACATACGCGCCCGATATTGGTACATGGTACAAAGCATCGCATCCCACTGGAAAACACGCTATTTACAAGAAGCTATCCGGCTTAATTACTACGGCAAGCACGGTGCATTGGCGAATAATTTCACGGAAACTTTGCCTGCACTGGAAGCGGACGAAGTGAAATCATTACTAAAAGACCCGTACATATTCGATATGCTGACTTTCACCGACCAGTATAACGAACGTGATGTGGAAATAGGGCTGGTTAAACATATTGAGAAATTTCTCGTAGAACTCGGTGCCGGTTTTGCCTTTATGGGCAGACAATACCATATAGAAGTGTCGGATGATGACTATTACATTGACATACTAATGTACAATACATTTCTACACAGATATTTGGTAATCGACTTGTTATGTTGTGCACAACATAACAGTTCAAGCATCACCATCGTTGTAAGAAAATATCGCAGATGCATATTGCAAAATACAATTTTGTCCTATTTTTGTATATTAGAAAATACAACTTTTTTTGTTGTAAAGTTATTTATCAAACTTAATTCATATATTTGCATAATATACCTATTAGATCTACTCATTCAATTGAGTAAAATTAAGTATAATGTACAAACGCAAACAATATCAGACTATTAAATCCCGTATGGAGGAGCCCCGACGGTTCCTGCAAGTCGTACTTGGGCCTCGCCAAATCGGAAAAACAACGGTGGTAAAGCAAGTCCTAAAAGATTTGGACCTTCCCTACCAATTTTTCTCTGCGGATAATGTCCCGGCAACACGAACTGCCTGGATTGCGGATTGCTGGAATACTGTACGCACCCAATTAAGAGTTGAAGGATATCCGGAATTTATATTAGTTATCGACGAAATCCAAAAGATAAAAAACTGGAGCGAGGCTGTAAAAAAAGAATGGGATGCAGATACATTCAATGATATCAATATCAAGGTCATCCTGCTCGGATCTTCACGCGTACTTTTAGAGAAAGGATTGTCCGATTCAATGATGGGGAGATTCGAAGAGATTCGAATGACGCATTGGTCGTATCCGGAAATGCATGAAGCATTCGGACTATCTTTGGAACAATACCTGTTTTTCGGAGGTTATCCGGGAGCTGCTCCATTGATCAAAGATGAGGAGCGATGGAATCAATATATCAGCGGAGCTATCGTTGATGCTACGATCAATAAGGACATATTGTACAATTCGCCAGTCGGAAAACCGGCTTTATTCCGACAAACCTTCGAACTCGGATCATCTTACTCGGGCCAAATTATATCCTTGACCAAGATGGTCGGAGCGTTACAGGATGCCGGTAATACTACCACATTAGCGGGATATTTGAATCTGCTCAGCGACAGCGGACTGGTAGCCGGATTGCAAAAATTCACAATGGACCGCTCTCGCCGAAGAGCCAGCGCTCCAAAATTCCAGGTGTACAACAATGCACTGAAAAATATCTACTGCAATCTCTCTTTCACAGAAGCCATACGCAATAGCCAGGCATGGGGACATATTTTCGAATCTGCAATAGGAGCACACATCATCAGTAACGCTTTTATCGGAGGATATGAAGTCTTCTATTGGCGGGAGGGAGATAAAGAGGTAGATTTTATTCTCCAGAAAAAAAGTCGGATCATTGCTATCGAAGTCAAAAGTAATGCCGAACAATACAATAGTGGATTGGCGGCTATCCGTAATATGTACAATCCCTATGCAGCGTTAATAGTAGGTAGAAGCGGCATGAGCCCTGAAGAATTTTTAAGCATTAACCCCAATAAATTATTTGAATAATACCCCCCCAGTCCCAACATAATCACGGGAACCAATGCCATATCCAGGGTGTACTAAAGGTGTACTGATTGTGATAATATAGGATAACAGGAGAAAACACAGGAAATCCGAAAAATATCAAATATCAAAAAATCAATCAGATACATTCTTTTACTTTCCGATATTTTCACCCGATATCCCTGTCCTGGGCACTGGTTAATCCTCGTGATCGGTTGATTACGGGGATTTTTTTCTTTTTCAGACATGGAACGCATGTGGGCATTGATTACCGGAGCCAGTTCCGGCATCGGATACTGCTACGCCGAAGAACTGGCTTCGCGCGGCTATCCGCTGGTCATCGTCAGCAACGAAGAGGCGGCGCTGTGCAAAGCCGCCGACAGACTGGCCCGGCAATACGGCGTGGAAATATGTCCGATTCCGATGGATCTGGCGACGGCAGATGCCGCCGACAGGCTTTATGAGGCATGCCGCGAACGGAACATCCGGATCGACGTGCTGGTCAACAACGCCGGCATGTATCGTTTCGGCGAAACGCTCGACATCGACAGCGGCTTCACGACGAAGATGCTCGCCCTGCACGTCCTCACTCCGACGCGTCTCTGCCTCCTTTTCGGGCAGGATATGCGCCGGCAGCGACACGGATATATCCTAAACATGTCCTCCGTGACGGCATGGCTGGCCTATCCGGGAATCAATGTCTACGGGGCGACGAAACGCTATCTGAAAAATTTCTCGCGGGGCCTGCACACGGAACTGCGCGACTACGGCGTGTACGTGACGGCGGTCTGTCCGGGTGCGGTGGATACCGACCTCTACAATCTGAACGAAAAACTGCGGCGGCGCCTGGTGCGGTCGGGCATTATGCTGCCGCCCGGGAAACTCGCCCGCAAGGCGGTGCGTGCGTTGTTCCGCGGCAAAGCCGTGCTGGTTCCCGGTCTGCTGAACCGCCTGGCATTGCCGTTCATCGGGCTGATCCCGCACAGCCTGATCCGCCGGGCGGCACGCCGGTCGGGCATCCTGCCGCTGCAATCGTAACATCCGGATTCATCGTTCCGTAAAGGTTCCGTAACAGAGGGTTTTTATCTTCGCACTTTGCAAAATGATTTTTTTCATGCGGATAAAAATTATATCTTTGGATAATCATACCTCTCCATGAACCGCCCGAACGGACATATCTCCCGCGAATCTTTCGACGCCTTGTACGCCGATTACAAGCCGCGTTTCGTCCGGATCGCACAGTCGTACGTCCGCAACGGCATGGTCGCCGAGGACATCGTAACCGACAGTTTCCTCTACCTCTGGGAGCACCGCGCGGAGCTGACGATCACCGCGAGCCTCCCCGCCTACGTGCTGGGCGCCGTGAAACACGGCTGTCTGGAATGGCTGCGCAACGAGAAGAACCGGCTGAATATCCGGCAGCAAATCCACACCACGGCCTATCACAGCATTCAGGCCCGCATCACGGCGTTGGAAGCCTGCGACCCCGGCCTGCTCTTCGCCTCGGAGGTCGCCGCGATCGTGCATGAGGAGATCGCCCGCATGCCCGAGCCGATGCGGAGCATATTCGTCGCCAGCCGCTTCGACGGCAAGACCTATCAGGAGATCGCCGACACGACGGGCATCAGCGTCCGCAACGTGAAAGCCGCCATCCAGAGGGCGCTGGGCATCATGCGCGAAGCGCTGAAAGACTATCTTCCGGCCTGGCTGATTTCGCTGCTGCTCAGCGAGATGCGTTTTTAATAAAATTTATTTAGCCCGATCCGCCCTTTTTCCGTGTCCATCCGCCGCGCCCACGCACCTTATGGATGTATGGAAAAAGAATTGTTGTACAAATACATCGACGGCCGGACCTCGGAAGCGGAGGAGCAGGCCGTCGTGGATTGGCTGCGGGCCGATCCCGAACACCAGCAGGAGCTGAACGCCCTGTGGTTCGTCCACAATACCACCCTCGTCAACGCACCCCGTCCCGCCTGCCGGCCGATGCCCGCCGCACGTCCGCAATGGCTCCGCCTGCCGGCCGTGCGCCGCTGCATGCAGGCCGCTGCCGCCCTGCTGCTGCTCGCGGGAACGTGGTACGCCTCCCGGAGCGTCGTCATCGAGAAGACGGCCAACCAGTATCTTTCGATCGCCGCCCCCGCGGGACAGCGCGTGGACATCACGTTGCAGGACGGCACGACCGTCTGCCTGAACGCCGGGGCACGGCTGGAATACCCGCTGCGGTTCGGCAAGACCCGGCGGGTGAAACTCTCCGGCGAAGCGATGTTCGACGTGGACCACGACGCGGCGCGCCCGTTCGTCGTGGAGACCTTCGCCTGCAACGTCGAGGTGCTGGGAACGAAATTCAACGTCGCGGCCGACGAAGCCGCCCGCGAATTCTCCACGGCCCTGCTGCGGGGCCGGCTCCGCGTAACGAACAAGCTCACCCGGGACGACGAGATCGTGATGAACACGAACGATTTCGTCAGCCTCAGCGGCGACCGCCTCGCCCTGCGGAGCATCGAGAACACCGACGACTACCTCTGGCCGGAGGGCATATTCAACCTGGCGGGGCATAACTTCGGAGAGATCATCGCGCGGCTCGAAAGCCTCTACGACGTGACGATCGCCATCGAAAAGACGGCGAGTCCCGAGCTGAACATCATCCGAGGCAAGATTCCCGTCGCCATGGGGCTGGACTACGCCCTGCGGGCGCTCCAAAAGATCACTCCGTTCGAATACGAATCGGCGGACAACGGCACGATCACCATCCGGTGAACCGAAACGATCCCAAACAAAACCTTAAAACAAGATAGCCCATGAACGACAGCTGACCCACGGTATGCCGCATAAAAAAGCCCGCAGGCGTTGCAACCACCCGCAGGCACCGCGGCCAATAGAATTCGAACCAATCCTAACAACCACTAACTGACAAATTTATGAATAAAAATTTTATTCAGCAAATTAAATGCCTGTTTATAATTTTATTCATAAGCTGCTTCTGTCTTTCCACCTGGGGGGGGGAACTGCACGCCCAGAACCCCAAGCTGACGCTGAAGTTCCGCGATGCCGGCATGGAGCAGATTATGAATGAGATCGAGAAACAAATCAATTACTATTTCATCGTAGACAAAGGGGTCGATATCAAACGCACCCTCACGATCGATGTCACCGACAAACCGCTGACCGCGGTGCTGGACCAGCTGGTCGCCGGGACGGACACCCGTTACAGGGTCTATCAGCAGAACATCTACCTTTCGGTCGTCAAGCGCGACGCCTCCAAACCGGTGCGGATCAGCGGCAAGGTGATCGACGCGCGGGGCGAACCCGTCGTCGGGGCCTCGGTGGTCGTCCGGGGCACGACGCTCGGCACCAGCACGGGCATCGACGGCGCCTTCTCGCTGCAAATCCCCGCTCCCGCCGAAACGGACGAACTGCTCGTCAACTTCATCGGCTACGAACCGGCCTCCGTCAAGATCGGTTCACGGACGACCTTCGACATCACGCTCCGCGAATCCGCCGAGCAGATCGACGAGGTTGTCGTCACGGCCCTCGGCCTCACCCGCAAGGAAAAGTCGCTGGGCTACGCCGTCACCAAGCTCGGCAGCGACGCCCTGAACAACACCGTTTCGAGCAACTGGCTCAACGGCATGGCGGGCAAGGTCGCCGGACTGAATTTCGACCAGGCGGGACAGGGTCCCGGCGGTTCGATCCGCGTGACGCTGCGCGGCGAGTCGTCGCTCACGCACGACAACAACACGGCGCTGTTCGTCATCGACGGCGTGCCCATTTCGAGCGACATGGAGTCGTCGAACTCGGGTTCGCAAGCCTTCAACACCACGGCCCCGATCGACTACGGCAACGGCGCCAGCGACCTCAACCCCGAGGACATCGAGTCGGTCTCGGTGCTCAAAGGCCCCGCGGCGACGGCCCTCTACGGCTCGCGCGCGGCCAACGGCGCCATCGTCATCACCACCAAGTCGGGACGCCAGACCCCGGGACTGGGCATCTCGTTCAACTCGTCGGTGACCTTCGAAAAGGCCGGCTTCTGGCCCGACTTCCAGAGCGAATACGGCGCCGGCAACGGCAACAGCTCGAACCTCGACCAGCAGCGCAACTACAACTACTGGAGCGTTCCGGCGGCCAATGCCGAGGACGGCATCGCCAGCACCGGGCGCATCTATTCGCGCGTGGCCTTCGGCGCCAAATTCGACGGACAGCAGTTCTACCAGTACGAGTCGCGCAACTGGGACACCGACATGTACCGGCGCCTGCCGTGGGTCTACCGCGACTGGTACAAAGGCTTCTTCGACACGGGCGTGACCTGGAACAACAGCATCGCCTTCTCCTACAACAACGGCAAAGGCACCTCGGCGCGCTTCTCGGTGAAGGACTCGCGCAACGACTGGATCGTCCCCAACACGGGCTACGACAGCCAGAATTTCAACATGTCGATCACCAGCCAGCTCAACAAGTGGCTGCGCATGACGGGCAAGGTGACCTACTACCGCAAGAATTCGGACAACATGCCCATGTCGGGTTACAGCGCCGCATCGCCGCTCTACACCCTGATCTGGAACCCCAACGTGGTGGATGTCTCGTCCTACTACCGCGAATACGCCTACGGCCGCATCGACCGGATGTACGAGGAGGGCACGCCCCAGCTGCTCATCAACTCGACCTATGCGGACAACGTCTACATGCAGGTCTACGAACAGCTCAACACCCTCGACCGCGACCGCGTGTTCGGCAACATGGCCCTGAACATCAACCTTGCGAAGGGGCTGACGCTCGACCTGCGGACCGGCATGGACTTCAACAACGAGTTCCGCACGCAGCGCAAGCCGTGGTATTCGAACGGCTACCCCTACGGCTACTACAAGGAGCAGACGGTCACGTCGCTCGAAGTCAACAGCGATTTCCTGCTCTCCTACACGCGCAAAATGGGCGACTTCGACATGCGGGCCTCGTTCGGCGGCAACAACATGCTCTGGAAACGCCGCAACATCTACTCCCAGACAGCCGACGGACTGCTGGAAAAGAACGTCTACAAGATGGCCAACTCGATCAGTTCGCCCGTCTACCGCTCCTACCGCTACACCAAGTCGATCAACTCGTTCTACGGCTTCCTGTCGCTGGGGTGGCGCGACATGGTCTACCTCGACATCACGGGCCGCAACGACTGGTCATCGACGCTCGCCCCGGGCAACAACTCCTATTTCTACCCCTCGGTCTCGGCCAGCGTGCTGCTCGACCAGGTGTTCAATTTCAAAGAACACGCTCCGTGGGTCGATCTGCTGAAAGTCCGCGGCTCGTGGGCCAACGTGGGTAACGACACCTCGCCCAACAAACTGGTGTCGGTCTACTCCAACGGCGGTTTCCCCAGCTCGTACTACCTGAGCAGCGAGATCCAGAACTACTACCTCAAACCCGAGAACGTCGAGAGCTGGGAGGTGGGCCTCGAAGGCAAGCTCTTCAAGAGCCGCCTCAATTTCGACGTGGCCTACTACCACAGCGAAACCACCGACCAGATCATCACCGTGCCGATCGACCAGGCCGTCGGCGCCACGTCGGTCGTCGTCAACGCCGGCTGCGTCCGCAACCGCGGCGTCGAGATCTCGGCGCGCTTCCAGCCCGTCAAGACCAAGGAGTTCGAATGGACGATCAGCGCCAACTGGTCCAAAAACTGGAACAAGCTGGTCGAGCTGGCCGACGGCGTGGCGATGTGGAACCTCAACCCCAACATCACCGTCGGCGGCAATATCTACATCCGCGCCTACCCCGGCACCGAGCTGGGACGCCTCTACGGCCGCGGCTACGAACGGGCTCCCGAAGGGGCGTTCTACGTCGATGCCGACGGCTCCTACGTCGATTGCTCGAACCAGATCGTCGTGGACGCCGAGACCGGCAGCGCCCGGCTCACCTCGACCGAAGACGAACTGCTCGACCTGGGGAGCATCTACCCCGACTGGACGGCCGGCATGAGCCACTCGCTGTCGTACAAGGGTTTCCGGCTGGGGCTGTCGTTCAGCGCCCAGTGGGGCGGCAAGACCTATTCGATGACCCACTTCGCGCTGGCCTATCAGGGCAAGCTGAAGAACTCGCTCAAAGGGCGTTACGCCGGCATGATCGTCCCGGGCGTGAACCTCAACGAGAACGGCACCTACTCGAAGAACACCACCATCACGACCGACATCGTCGATCACTACACCAACTACGTCTACGCCCGCGAGAACGCCGAAGAGAACGTCTTCGACACCTCGTTCCTCAAGCTCAAGGAGCTGCGTCTGGAATATTCGCTGCCGCGGCACCTCTGCTCCAAAACGCGGGTTTTCCAGGGCATCACCGTCGGCGTCTACGCCACCAACCTCTTCTGCTGGACGAACTTCCCGCTATACGACCCCGAAGCGGGCTACGCCGTGGGATCGTCCATTTCGCGCGGTATCGAAGCCGGTGCCTACCCGATGACCCGGACCTACGGCATAAACCTGAAACTGGACTTCTAAAAACCGACTCCGCACTATGAAAAACATACTACGATACACGCTGGCGATCTGCACGGCGGGCCTTCTCCCGGTCGCCTGCACCTCGAATTTCGACGAGTACAACACCAACCAGAACCAGATGGAGATGGGCGACGTACACCCGCTGAACCTGCTGGAGCACATTCTCTTCACGGGAGCCGACGGCATGGTCTACCGCACGTGGCTGCTCAACAACGAGCTGATCCAGTACACCGTGCAGATGTACACCGAGAACGTCCACCGCTACATGATCCGCGACAGCTACAACAGCGGCACGTGGAACCACCTCGCCCGCTGGGCGGCCAACTCCGACCACATGATCGAACAGGCCGTGAAGAACGGGGATGCCAACTCGGAGGCCATCGCCCTGACGATGCGGGCGCTGTTCGTCTCGAACTGGACGGACATCTACGGCGACATCCCCTTCAGCGAGGCTTTCCAGGGGCGCAACAACGTCCTCAAACCCAAGTTCGACACCCAAAAGGAGGTCTACACGCAGCTTTTCGCCGACCTCGAACGCGCCAACTCGCTCTACGATCCGTCGCGGGCGCTGCGCTACCCGAACAAGGACCTGATGTACAAGGGCGACATCGCCAAATGGCGCAAGTTCACCAACTCGCTCCACATGCGGCTGCTGATGCGGTTGCAGAACCGCGACGAGGAGATGGGCGTGAGCGAGAAGCTCCGCGAGATCGTCTCGAACCCCGCGCGCTACCCGGTCATGGCGTCGAACGCCGACAACGCGGCGCTCTTCTACACCAACGTCGATCCCTTCATCGGGCATTTCGGCACCACGACGCTGCAAAGTTTCACCTCGAACTCGCACCGCATGGCCGAACACCTGGTCAACCTGATGAACAACACCAACGACCCGCGGCTGGGCATCTACGCCGTGCAGCAGAACAACGAATGGACAGGGCTGGTCAGCGGCTACCCCACCACGGAGACCAACGCCACCAACTGCGCCTACCTGAACAAGGACGTGCTGGGCGACTACACCTCGCCCTATACGTTCATGCGCTACGACGAGGTGCTGTTCATCCTCTCCGAGGCGGCGTTCCGCGGCATGATCCCGGGAGGCAGCGCCGCGGCGCAGCAGTATTACGAGCAGGCGGTGCTGGCGTCGATCGACTACTGGGACGAGATCAACCCCTCGCCCACCTACGAGATCACGCAGGCGCAGAAGAACGCCTTCATGCAGATCGTCGCCTTCGACAACACGCTGGAACAGATTCTCAACCAGAAGTACATCGCCCTTTTCTGGGAGGGCTACGAGGCGTGGCACGAGTACCGCCGGACGGGTTATCCCAACTTCAAGATCGGCAAGGGCACGGCCAACGACGGCGTGCTTCCCACGCGCTTCATCTACCCGGTGACCACGGTGGACACCAACCACGAAAACTACCTCAAGGCGATCGCCAACCAGGGTCCCGACAACATGAAGACCCGACTCTGGTGGGCGCGCAAGCAGTAATCCCGAAAAACACCGAACAATGAATACCGAACGAATCATATCGCATACGAAATACCGTCTCGCCGGGCTTCTGGCGTCCGTTGCGCTGCTGGCCGCGGGATGCACCGCGGACGAGGACACCGACGCCCCGTACCTCTACTTCGGCGAGGAGATCGAATCGCTCTCCTACACGGTCAACGGAGGTTCGCTGACCGTCGAGATGTATTCGAACATGGGCCCGTGGGTCATCGAACCCGCCTACACGGGCGACGAGGAGTGGATCGACATCTGGCCCGACGAGGGCGACGACAGCGGCCGCTTCACGGTCACCGTCGCGGCCAACGACGGAGCCTACACACGTTACAGCACGGTCAACGTCGTCATCGGCGGCCGGGTCGTCAAGTCCTTCGAGGTCATGCAGTCGGGCGTCGATCCGTCGATCGCCCTCGACATGGGCTCCGACCATATCATGACCGCCTCGAAAGGCGGCACGATCACCGTTCCGCTGAAAACCAACGTCGGCTGGAAACCCGTGGCGCTGGAGAGCGCCGCCGGATGGATCTCCTTCGGCGAATCGGCCGATGCTGCCCAGGAGCTAATCGTCGCTCCGAACACGGGCGGCGAACGCACGGGCGTCGTGCGCTTCCAGGCCATCGGCACCAACATGGAGAAGCTCTACGCCGACCTGACGATCGTGCAGTTCGACACGGCGCAGGACCCCAACAACGGCGAGAAGCTGACCGTCGCCGAGGCCGTGGCCCGCTACGCCGACGCAGGCAAGATCACCGACAACGTATGGGTCGAGGGCTATGTGACGAGCGACCGCGAGAAACGCAACTTCGACCTCAACGTCATGACGCTTCAGGACGACAGCCGCCGCGGCCTGCTCTTCGAGTTCGCCTCGACGAACGACAACACGTTCCGCATGAACGAGCGTCTGAAAGTTCATCTGCTGGGCCAGCAGCTGGTCACCGACGCGACGACCCGTTCATTGAAGGTGGCGGCCTTCACCTCGAATTCGGTCTTCGAACGCGACGAGGCGGGAACGGGCATCGCCCCCGTCGAACTGGAGAGCATCGCCGAGCTTCCGAACTACGAGAACACGCTCGTGACGCTCAAAAAGGTCGAGTTCGTCCAGCCCGCCGGCACCTACTGCAACATCGACGAACGCTACACGCAATCGACTCCCTCCTACGCGACGATCGCCTACAACGCCACGGCGATGCCCTTCTGCGACGGCAACGACTTCTACGGCCACCTGCTGCGCGACGAGGAGGGCAACACCTGCAAGCTCTACACGACGACGTGGTTCCTCGACCGTTTCGCCGCGCTCGTTCCCGAGGGTTCGGGACCGCTGACGGGCATCGTCACCAAGTATTACAAGCAATCGACAGGCGAGGTCTACATCATCCGCCTGCGCCGGCACGAAGACAACCGGGTGTCGTCCGACGCTTCGACGCGCATGTCGAAGACGCTGATCCAGTTCGGGCCCTTCGACGACACGAACACCTACGACAAACTGACGCCGCGCGTGGGCAGCGGACAGCTCACGACGACCATGTGGTCGGCCGTGCAGGCCGGCGCCGGCGGCATCTCGATGGACTGGGGCTGGAGCTACGCCCGCATGGCCCCGGCCACGGTGACGGTCAAGAGCGACGGTTCGCAGAGCATCTCCCCGGCGCTGTCGAACAGCTACACGAACTTCAACGTCCTCGCCTGCGTCTCGTGCCAGTATTTCTGGGACTGCACCGCCTCGACGATGAACCGCACCGACGCCCCCGAGGGCTACAAGGGCGAGTGCTGGGTCTTCCACGTGAACGACTTCACGCCCGACGCGTCGAAAGACCTCTACCTCACCTTCGCCCTGGCCAGCTCGCAGACCGGCCCGATGTATTTCGACATCGAGTGGGGCGAGGAGGAGAACGGCCCGCTGTCAGCGTACACCAAGATCGGCGAAATCATCTCGCCCGACTGGTACTCGTGCCACCAGTTGCAGCAGTTCATCCTCAAACTCCCCGACGAGATGAAGAGCAAGCAGAAGTTCACGATCCGCTTCCGCGTCACCCGCAACTGGAACGCCGGCAACGGCATGGTGAACGGCAGTTCGACGGAGAGCACGACCGTCGCCAAGGGCGGCGCCCCGCGCATCAGCTTCTGGCAGATCGCCGAGATATAAGAACCTCAAAAAAACGCAATGAACCATGAACAACCGTAAATTCAGATACCGGATCGCAACGCTCCTCTCCGTGCTGGCGCTCCTGACGGCCGGATGCAGCGACGACACGACGGAGAACACCGCCCAAAGGGACCGGCTCGTCACCGATCTGCTGGTCCCCGGATCGACCTTCTACACCTCGACCACCAAGGAGCTGACCATTCAGGGCAAGGGCTTCGCCGAAGGGGATGCGCTCGCGCTGGCCGACGTTGCCACGGGAGCGGAGATTCCGCTCACGCTCAAAGCGATCGACCACGCCTACGTCACCTTCGCCGTACCGCAGGAGATCCCGACGGGCTCCTACCGCCTCGTCGTGCACCGCGGGCGGGAGAGCCAGGTGCTGGGCATCCTCAAATTCCGCCGCAGCCTCGACATCGAAATCCCCGACAAGGAGGGCATGAACGTCAAGGGCGTGGTCTTCTGCGGCTCGCTGCCCGTCGCGGGCGTGGTCGTCTCCGACGGCGAGGTCGTCACCACGACCGACGACGCGGGCTGCTACTACCTCGCCTCGAAGAAACACCACGGCTACGTCTTCATGAGCGTGCCTTCGGGCTACGAACCCCAGTCGGAAAACTCCGTGCCCCTGATCTGGGGTCCGGTGACCCCCGGCGAGGAGGCGTGCGAACAGGTCGATTTCGAGCTGGTCGAGGCCCCGGGACAAGATGATTTCGACCTGCTGGTGCTGGCCGACATCCACCTGGCCAACCGTCTGGGCGACATAGCCCAGTACAAGGAGCTGATGCTTCCCGAGGTGAAGAACTACATCGCCGCTTCGCCGAGAAAGGTCTACATCATGAACGTCGGCGACATGACCTTCGACCTCTACTGGAATTCGAACAAGTACAACCTGGGCGACTACACCAACACGCTCAAGGACTCGGCCATCCCGGCCCTGATCTACCACGTCCCGGGCAACCACGACAACGACGAATACGCCAACGACGACTACACGGCCGAACAGCCCTACAAGGACAATCTCGGGCCGACCTACTATTCGTTCAACATCGGCAAGGCGCACTTCATCATGCTCGACAACACGGTCTACCTCAACGCCGGGGCCGACGCCTCGACCCGGACTCCGGGCGACCACTCCTACAACTCCGCCTTCACGGAGATGGAGCTCGCGTGGCTGAAAGCCGACCTGGCGACCGTCAAGGACAAGAACGCCCCGCTGGTGATCGGCACCCACTGCCAAGTGTTCTACTACAACTCGTCGCTCGACATCACCCCGTCGATGGCCTACGGACACTCGACGGTGCTCGACCAGCTGCTCGCCGACTTCACGGACGTGCACATCATCTCGGGACACACCCACAACAACACGACGATGAAGATCCGCAACGGCCTGATGGAGCACAACACGGGCGGTTCGTGCGCGACGTGGTGGTGGACGGGCTATTACAGCAACGGCCACATCTGCAAGGACGGCGCGCCGGGCGGCATGGGGGTCTACGAGTTCCGGGACACCGACCTCGAATGGTACTACAAGGGCTACGGCGAACCGCGCGATTTCCAGCTGCGGACCTACGACATGAACAACGTCAAGACCTTCTTCGCCAACAACTCGGTCATCCGCAACATGATCCGCTACTACCCCGACCGCAACGACTACGCCAACGTGGGCAACAACGTGGTCTACATCAACGTCTGGGGCTGGGACCCCGAATGGAAGGTCTCGGTGAAGGAGAACGGCGTGGAGCTCAACCCCACGCGCGTCTACATGAAAGACCCGCTGCACACCTACGCCTACGACGCCACGCGCGTCTACAAAAACTCGAACAACACCTACACCGAGGTGCTGACTTCGAGCAACAACTATCACCTCTTCGCAGCGAACGCTTCGAGCGCCACCTCGACGCTCACGATCGAGGTGACCGACCGTTTCGGCAACAAGTACACCGAGACGATGTCGCGTCCCAAGGAGTTCGCCGCGCAGATCGAGAACCTGTAAAAGCGAGTAAACGATGAAAAAACTGCAAACATACCTGTCGGGCATCGCCGCCGTGCTGCTGCTGGCGGCACTCGGCGCCTGCACCGACGACGACAAGACGCTCAACGATGTCTATCTGGAAACCGACGCCTCCTATTACAGCGCCAACGCGCGCGGTCTGACCTACAACGGCGAGGAGGTGGTCATCCGCATCAAGTCGAACACCTACTGGATGGTCACCTACGACAAGGGAACCGGGCTCGAGGAGCCCTGGTTCACCCTTGCGCGGGAGGGCGGCAACGGCAGCGCGGACCTCGCGGTGACGGTGCAGCGCAACGACGGCAACGCCCGCTCGGCCGAACTGAAACTCGTCACCAACCGCAACGTCACGACGACCGTGACGCTCTCGCAGGCCGGCATCGGCGAACGGGTCTACTTCTACGGCGACGACTTCGGCGACGGGGGCGCAGGCTCTTCCGTCACGGAGTTCGGGGGCTGGAACCTGCGCGGCATGGGCATCGACGAGACCTACTACGACGGTCAGAACGCCACCCTCGACGCCGGATCGCCCTCGGCGACCTACGACGGGGCGTCGGGCGGCAACAACGTCCTCTTCGGCGAGGGCGGCTGGCTCACGCTGGGCGGCATCGCCACCAAGGGCGACTACAACTTCATCTTCTCGTTCGGCGTAAGCAACGACACGAAAGCGCCTTCCGCCGGCGATCTCAAACTCTGCATCAGCCAGGACCGCGTACAATGGACCCCCGTGGAATACACGCTGCCCGCCTCGGCGGAGGCCGGCAAATGGAGCACGGTGCGCATCCCGTTCTTCATCAAGGAGGGGTGCCCGGCGGTCTTCTTCCGCTTCGAAAGCGCCTCGGCAGGCTACCGCATCGACGATCCCGCGCTCGAAGAGGGCGACGGAACGGGCGAGACGATCACGTTCCTCGAAGATGTCGTCAACTACATCAAGACGGTGCTCTGGGAGGATGACTTCTCGTGGGCCAATAACGCCGCCTATGTGAAGAGCGACGCCTGGACGGGCTCCGACGGCACGCGCATCGACCGCTGGACGGGCTACCCCGGCACGACCAACGGCTGGACGATCGAATCGGGCCGTGCGACCTCCTATCCGCGCTCGGCGGGTTCGGCCAGCAGCACCGGATACCTCAAGAGCGGCTGGGCCGACGGCGGCGCGGGGCTCTTCTCGCCCAAACTCGAAGCCATCGGCAGCGAAGCCAAGGACATCACCGTCGAACTGACGCTGGCCGGCTGGACGCTGAACAACAAACCCGACAACGACCAACTGTGCATCCGCGTCGTCGGAGGCGGCACCATCGGCAACGCATCGAACACCGAACAGGTCTTCAGCATCGGCAGCTGGAACGAATGGACCGTCCACGAATTCGAGATTTTCGGGGCCACCGCCGCAACGCAGATCTACATCGGTTCGACGATCGAGGCCAACAACCGCTGGTTCATCGACCGCTTCCGGCTGATCCACGTCACCGAGAAGCCCAGCGACTTCGAACCCGAGCTCACGACCGACCCCGAATCGCTCGAATTCATCACCGCAGGCGAAGACAAGCCGGTGAAAGTGACGGCCAACGCCGCATGGAGCGTCCGCAGCGAAGCCGGCTGGCTGTCGTTCGCGCCCGAAGGCGGCGATGCGGGGACCTCGACGGTGACGATCACCGCCGAACGCAACCAGACCGGAGCCGAACGCCCCGCGACGGTCGAATTCCTCATCGACGGCGAGGTGATCGCAACGCTCGGCGTGACGCAGAGCGGCGAGGAGATCCAATACGCCCCGTCGCCCGTCGGCCTTACGCTGATCGACGCATCGGCCTCGGTGCTGACCTTCGGGTGGGACGAACCCGCCGAAGCGACGCACAAATACCGGACGGCGCTGTTCACCGACAAGGAGAGCGAACCCGTCCAGCAGTCGCCGGAATTCACGCTGGATGCGAAATTCCCGACCCCGATCTTCACTTTCGGCGGCCTCGAACCCTCGACGACCTACCAGCTGGCCGTGCAGACGATCAGCACGACCGACGGTGTGGAGGATTCGCCCTACGTCTTTCTCGAAAGCCGCACGACCGCCGCGCAGACCGCCACGCCGGGCGCACTGGTTTCGATGCGTTTCGACCGGCTGAAATGGTGCGGCGACCATATGTTCAAGGCTTACGGCCTGCGCCCGGCGAGCGTCGGCGGCACGGTCGCTCCCGATGCCGCAGCGAATACCCTGACCAATGCCAACACGGGCGGTTCGTCCGATGTCTTCAACACCCACAGCGACGCCTTCCGGGCCGACCGCGGGGTGAGCGGCTGGTACGGACTGCGCGCCTACGAATATCCGGGCTACATCAAACTGGGAACCTCCTCCCAGGCGGGATTCCTCGTGACGCCGAAACTGAGCGGACTGAGCGAAGCCGCTGCCGTGCGCATCTCGTTCCGCCTCGGCAACTGGAACGAACCCAATGCCGACGGTTCGGTCTTCACGATCGACAAGGCGGTCGTCCGGGTCGGCATCGTCCCGGAGGAGGTCACCGACGCCGACCTGAAAAGCTATGCGAACGCCTATACGCTGACGCAGAATCTCGTTTTCACGGCCGACGAAGTTCCCGTATCGACGACTCCGCAGACATGGACCGAGGTATCGCTCGAAGTGCCTGACGTGAAACCGACCGACCGCCTGATCATCTACGCCACGGTTGACGGCACGGAAAAGAGCGGCAAGGCCCGCTACGAGGTGGACGACATCGAGGTCGTCCCGAGCAGCGTGAAACCCGTCACGGTCGTCTTCGAGGATACGTTCTCGTGGGTCAACACCTCGGTAGACTGAGCCAACAAACTGGAAGCCTACAAGGACAACTGGGCCGTATTCGATGGCCGCGTCTATGCCAAGTACTTCTGCCTCCAATTCGGCACGGGCTCCTACGAGGCAGGCATCACGACGCATGCTTTGACGGAGCTGGGCGCAACGCCGACCGACATCACCATCGAGGCTCAACTCACGGGCAACGCCGCCAACAAGCAAAGCGCCTATTTCAAAATCACGGGTGCCGGTTCCTTCTCAGCGACAGAAAGCGTAACGGAAGCCACCGTCCAGCTCGACGGGTTCATACCCAACGCCAGTTCGGGAGCGACCGGCGAAGGATTCGACGATTGGGAGACCAAGACGCTGACGGTCTACGGCGCCGATCAGACCACACAGATCCGCCTGGCCTGCGTGAAGGTCGGCAGCGTGACTCAGCAGTTCTGGCTCAACAGCTTCCGCGTAATCAAATAACGGACGCTGCCGACAACGAACGGGCGGGGGACATCCCCCGCCCGTTTTCTTTTCGGAACGTTTTTCCGGACTATTCGGGATCGACTGCCGGAGTGTTCAACGGAAATTCGTGCGTGTGGGCAGCCTTGCCCTTGGGACCGATGATCCGCACCCGGATCAGACTGTCCGAAACGTCGCAACGAGCGTAACTCTTGTTGTCGTTGATCACGATCGGGAACTGTGCGCCCCGCTCCCCGGCGGGATGGAACGAATAACGGTGTTCGTGGCCGCAAAGCATCAGGTCGATGCCCGCCTCGTTCAACACCGGCATGAAGAGCTCGTTGAGATGAAGGTTTCCGTGCCAGGTGCCCGTCGTCGGAGGCACGTGCAGCAGGACGATCCGCGCCGATGCCGAGAGGAACTCCTCCGACTGCACGGCTCTTTTCAGCCATTCGCACTCCTCGACGCGGTAGGCATCGTAATCGGCCAGCCCGTAGTACTCGACATCGCTGTCGGGCTTGTCCTCCCCGCAGTCGAGCACCAGCAAGCAGACATCGCCGTAACGGTAAATCCCGTAAAACTCCCCGCTGCGGGTCGGAAAACAGTCGATCAGACGGTCCGACCAGACGCCTCGCGTCTCGTGGTTGCCGCGGTTGAAGAGGATCGGCGTTCCGGAGGCGAACAACGCAGCCGAGGTATCGACATAGTCCGCAAAGAGCTGTTCTTCGCTCTCGACGCTGCTCGACATGTCGCCATTGAAGACGACGAATCCCAATTTACTGAAATCTATCTTCTTACAAAGCTCCGCCATGTAGTCGGCACGGCCGTGAATGTCGTTGAAGACAATGAACGAACAGTCGGCGCCCGAGTCGGGGAAAGTCCGGAACGGATAGGGTTTGCGGCGGAAAACGTCGCTCGCGGCGACACGCCCGTAGGAGGCTTTGCCGCGCTGCGGCCACGCCGTGACCTCCTGCGAAAAGATGCGGTAACAGTAATCCGTGCCGGGTTTCAGTCCCTTGATGCGGACGGCATGAAGGGTTCTGTCGGCCAGTTTGCGGCCCGCGACGGTCTGGTAGTAGCGCGTATGCTCCTGCGCGTAGAAACTCCGCCCGTCGTCGGGCGCGACCTCGACCCACGAAAGGGCCGGTTTGCTGGTGGTCCAGACGACCGTGACGCCGTCCCGGGTCATGTCGCAGAGATAGGGGCCGTGCGTGATCTTGAAATCCTGTGCCGCGGCAGCCAGCGAAAAGAGCAGCCCGGAAAGCGCAAAAAGGAGTTTTTTCATTGTCGGAAAGTGTTGGTTGTTCCGGAATGCAAGATACGAAAAATTCCGCAGAATCCCACCCCGGTCGTCCGATCTCCCGCAGCCGTCATGCAGCAGCGGCCCGCCGCCTTTGGAAGACGGCATAACTACCTCCGTCCCGTTTTCTTTTTGCGGACCGACCAGCCGAAATGCCCCAGCGCCTCGCCCAGCGCAAAATACTCCCCGTGGGAATAGACGATCGGGTCGGCGCGTTCGAGGCAGAAACGCCCCGTCTGAGGGTCGATGTAGGCTTCGTCGGCCTGCACCCCGACCACCTCGGCCAGAAACATGTCGTGGGTCCCGAGCGGCAGCACCTGACACACGCGGCACTCGATGTTCACGGGCGATTCGGCGACGACCGGCGCGGCGACCTTTTCGGACGCGACGGCCGTGAGACCCATCTCGCGGAACTTGTCGTAGTCGCGGCCCGAGCGCACGCCGCACCAGTCAGCGGCACGTGCCAGCCGGCGCGTCGTGAGGTTGATGACGAACTCGCCCGTGCGGCGGATGATGGCGTAGGAGTGGCGTTCGGGCCGCACCGAAATATAGCACATCGGCGGATCGGAGCAGACCGTGCCGGTCCACGCCACAGTCAGCAAGTTGTACTCGTCGGGCGTCGCACCGCAGCTCACCAGCACCGCCGGCAGAGGATACAACACGGTTCCGGGTTTCCAGTTCTGTTTCATCTCGATTCGTTTTTCGGGACAAAGGTAACGGTTTTTGCGTATATTTGACATCGCAACGGCACGAATGCCCTCCGGTCTTGCAGCGCGTCCGGTTTTTATATACCTTTGTTTCATATGCTCGCCGATTTCATCCGATACCTCGAAGCGGAACGCCGCTACTCGCCGCTCACCGTGCGCAACTACCGCCACGACATCGAACTGTTCCTCGCATGGCTGGGGATCAGCGACACGGATTCCGATCTGCGCCGGGTGACCACGGAGGACATCCGCGAGTGGATCATCTTCCGCACCGAGGAGGGACGCCTGAGCGCCGCCTCGATAAACCGCGAAATATCGTCGCTGCGGTCACTGTTCCGCTGGCTGCTGCGCACGGGAGTCGTCAGCCGCGACGTGGCGGCACCCGTGGCGTCGCTGAAAACCTCGCGCCGCCTGCCGGCCTTCGTCCCCGAGAGCCGCATGAGCGGCATCGTCAGCGACTGCGAACAGGACAGCGACGATTTCACCCGCGAACGCAATTCGCTCATCGTGCTGCTTTTCTACGCCTGCGGCCTGCGGCTGGCCGAACTGGTCGGCATCAACCGCAGGGATTTTTCGGAGGACTACACCTCGCTGCGCATCCGGGGCAAAGGCGACAAGGAGCGCATCGTGCCGATCCTGGAGTTCGTCCGCGAAAAGATTTTGCACTACATCGGGTTAATTGAAAGGCAAAATATTTGCATTTCACCGGAAAAAGCGTTATTTTTAACACACAAAGGAAAACGCATATCCCGGACGGAGGTTTACCGGACGGTGCGGGACGAGTTGGAAAAGGCGGGCGTACAAGGAAAGAAAAGCCCTCACGTGCTGCGTCACACCTTCGCAACGCACCTGCTGAACGGCGGAGCCGATATGCGCGAAATACAGGAGCTCCTGGGGCACGCCTCGTTGCAGGCCACGCAGGTCTACACGCACAACAGCATTGCCAAGCTCCGGGAGATTTATACGAAAGCCCATCCCCGTGAAAAGGTTGTCGAGTGAATAACTTTTATAATATAAGGCTATGAACGTACAGATTCAATCCGTGAAATTCG
>ENA-UOOA01000671-UOOA01000671.1-human-gut-metagenome-genome-assembly--contig:-P61old-NODE-671-length-66324-cov-8.139854_pt1 | contig 66324 bp, 45 predicted proteins | sample MGYA00242467_ERZ724014 | MGnify/ENA metagenome assembly ERZ724014 | reverse complement strand
ACTTTACTTATACATAACATATTTCGTGCACTTACCTTTGTTTATACATTTGCTATAGCGATATAAATTTACTTTAAACAACACTTTGAAGTGAAATAACCGTACCTGAAACAACACTTTGAGCCTGAACTATTCTTGCTCTGTTTTTAATATCCGTATTTGAAACAAGAAAGTCCGTACCTGAAACAACACTTTGAGTCCAAAATCCCCCTCTCCGTTTTTTACCATATAATATAAATAGATTTCCCTTATCGCGTACGCGAGGAAATATCGGGATAAAATGTTAATAACTCATCTTTAGGTATTCTCTGAATAACAAAGTTCTGTGGAGAACAGCGCCCCGGCTCCCTAACGGTCGCCCGCCACACCCGGAAGCCGCGCTGAAAAAAAGGATGGGAAATGGATTTCCCATACCCTTTCTTCAAAAACTTTGCTGTTCCATCTTTGTTTCAAGTTCGTGTTTTTTCTTTCCTGCAGGAAAAGAAAATCAGAAAATGTTGCAAAAACAACTTATTTCGAGTATAGTATATAAAAATCAGGATGCGATATGATCAAACCAAATCAGAAAGCAGTTATTTACGCAAGGCAGAGTAGCGGAAGCGATGACCGCAGCGAGAGTGTTGAGGCTCAAGTTGAAAATTGTCAGGATCTCGCAGAGCGGGAAAAGCTGGAAGTTGTCGGAATTTTTCGGGATTTGAACACATCTGGAGAAACTTATCCGACCGGCGCGGAAAATATAGCAGTGGTAGACAGTGCTTATGTTGACTGGTTGAGGCAACAAACCGGTAAAAAGAACTTCCGATCCGGACTTGGAGATTTATTAAAGTTGTTGCCTGAGATTGATTATATTATCGTAAATGAAATGACACGTCTTTACCGACCTGCAAACGGTAGCTTTATCGAGGTGTATATCAATAATCTGCTTCGGACTCATAAAGTCAAGGTCTTGCAGGTGCAGGGGGGGATGATTGATCTCTCCAAATTTGACCAGCAACTCATGACGCTTATCAAAAATCAGATACTTTTTGATGATCTGATGAAAAAGAAAGAAAACTCCAAAATTGGACGTGACAAGCGGCGGGATTCCGGCTTACTTTGCGGTCGTATGGGAATGTACGGCATCAATTATCTCGGCAATGACAAACTCCAGGTTGATCCAAAGAAAGCCGAAGTCATAAAATATGTCTATGATAACATCTTGCTGTACCGCCCTTACCGTGCCATCATCAAGGACTGCAACGAAAAATTTGGCAAACTTGGAACTTTTTTTTATGAATCCTCGCTGTATCATATGGCAAAACAGCCGATCTATGCCGGTTATATGTATGACAGTAAAGGTGAGTTGATCAAATGCAAACAAATGCAGGGCAAGGCAATTGTAACATTATCCAAATGGCTTGAGGTGCAACGGATCATCCAGTATAAACGCAAAGAACACCATTGCAGAGGTGGAATCCATTGGCTCCCATTATCAAGCCGCCTCATCTGCGGAAATTGTGGCGGCAAGTTGACATGTTTGATTGACCACGGAAACCTGTTTTATCATTGCAATAAGCCGACATTGGATACGAGGATGAAGCGTTGCCGCAACAGCAGGATTGCTTTTACACATGGTGAGGAAAAGACATCCTTGTATTATGCAATTTATCCGATCCTGCTGTTGGGGCTCTTTGTGCGTATGAGGCGTTACCATGAAAAAATGGAGTGGCAAAAAAACTTGAAACAGTATGAAGATGAATTTGCAGCTTTGCAGGAAAAACAAAAATCCTTGCTTGCGCTTGCTGCGGATGATCTTGATCAGGCTATTTTCAAAGATACTTTTCTCAAGCTGAAAATGAAAAAACTGGAACTCTTCGCCAAGATACAGGCTGTAAAATCCAAGGAAATAGAAGACTCCATACCCTATGCTTCCTTTGCAAAAATCTATCGGGAAATCAAAGTAAAACATCTCCCTAACAGTGATTACGAAGCATTGTTGCACGATCTCAAACTGACTATTGATGTATGTACGGATCACATTACGGTACATACAATCTGCGGAGACATTACACTTCCCCGCATTCTGCAAAAACGTCTCCGGAGATTTCCTGAATGGATTGTTGAAAAAGACTATGACGGATTCAACGAAGAAACCAAGATAAAAGTAACTTATCTGTTGAAGCCGGACAGTCATTGGCCGCGTTCTGATAAACCATTAGCCGATTTTGGAAATATCGTCTTCTTCCGACGATAATTTCTTAAAAAAATCAGAGCGGATTCAGGTATTCTTCTAAAGCTTTTCTGAAAACGAGTTCAAACAACTATTTTTTTTGTTTTCTTTCAGAGAAACACTTGACTTTCTTAGTTTTACTATTATTTGTATATCAGGGTGATTTGTTGGAAACAAATCTTTGTAGAGTGCTATATTTCGCATCTATAACAAGTCTACCTTACCAGTAACTCGATTAATGTAAAAATCCGTTTATTCCTGCCCATTTTCTTTCTCCTTGCTATTTTGGCGTTTCATTTTTCATTTCTCCTTTTTCAAAACGGTAATCCTGTATTTTCAGACTGAAACAGACCTGTCTCGGAATGGAATCCGCCCGATTGATCTTTTCCAGCAGAAGATCGAGAGCGGCTTCCGTCATTTCATGAAAACAATGAACACCGCAAATGCAGGGACAGGACTCCATTTCATGGTATTCCTCCATCAAAGTATAAGCGGTCGGATGCGAAGCGGAAGGAACGGATTGCAAATAACTGTGGACTCCGGCAATCAGCAGGTCTTCCGGCACACGGATGCCGTGCTCCTGAAAACGGCGGCTCATCTTCGGAATGTAAAAATCGGAATTGACCAGCAGGGTATCGGGAAGTTTTTTCAGCGAACAGAAATAATCCGCCGCCTGCTTCAATCCCTCCGCATGGGTTTCCGGCGAAAGAGTGACGGGACAGACCAGTTCAGGATCGGAAGGCAGCCCCGCCAGATTCAGAAGCACTTCACCGGACATGATTCCCGCAGTCAGGTAATATTGAACATTCCTCTGGGAAACGCCGTGAAAGATGCCGACTCTCTTTGCCCCGTGCCTCTTCAGATGAATCAGCATTTTCGTCCAATTCATCATTCCGTCCACGCATACGGAAGACTCCCTGCCGGACGGGGAACGGCGGTTCAGGTAAACAACGGGTATCTCATCCGGAACGGAAATCGGCGTCAGGGTGATGATCCCCGCAAAGCAGCGCCTCCTCAAATCATCCTTTACGGATTTCTCCAAAGTCAGCACCAGTTCAATCTTCCGCTCCATGCAGAGATGTTTCATCTGTTCATAAAACTCCAGCGCATGAGAGGACAAGGCATTCTCAGTAACCATCATGACCGGAGCTCCGGGAATTCCCTCCCGGTGTTCCTCCAGAAGACGAAGCTCCTGCTTTACAGTCTGGAACTTCGGATTTCTCTGACTGCCGTCTCCACGCTGAATCCGGTAGACCGTAGACAGGGAAACTCCGTTCCGGTTCGCAATCATTTGCAACTTTTTCTTTTTCTGCGCCACTGTAATTTCCATGAGACCCACTTTTCCTTTGTCATATATTATAAATAAAAATGAATTGGATGCAACAGTGAAAACAGAAAATAATGGAAAAATAATATTTTATATTGACACCTTCCGGTGTCAGAACAGTATCAGAAAAATATCAATTTCTTTTTCAACATGGTACAAAAAAACAGGCATCCCGTTTCACAGGGTGCCTGCCTGATTAACTCAAAACAGAATCAGTCGATCGTCTCAAGAACAATGTCCTTGAATTCGGTTTTGCCGTCTTTGGTAGCATAATTCATAATGACCAGAATCTGCGCCTGCTTTGTGCCGTTCCACCATTTATAAGAGGGATTGCCGGCGGGAACGATACCCTGCACGTTTCCTGAAAACTCCTGCCAATCGGCGGGTGCCTTCTTCCCGGGTCCGGCAGTATACAGATAGGTTGCGCCGAAACGCTGCTGGCGAACCCTGGTGCCCGCGGGATAGTCTTTCGCAACCGGCTTCTTCAGAGTAACTTCCCAGACGTCACCTTTCTTTTCGATTTTCTTTTCCGCAATCTGCGTCACATCTCTGTTGGGAAGATCGGAGCAATCATCCTTCGCATTGAACGCAATGACGCCCCAGGGAGTCAGCATATCCCATTTGGACGCATCCTTGACTTTTACAACGGTATCGCCTTTCCTGGCCGGAGCCGCAAGCTCGGTATCCGTTCCCTTTTTCGGCACATTCACATATTCGGACGCAATCTGCCTGCCCTTTTCATCCAACGGAATGAATCCGAAATAAAAGACTTCGCCCGCCGTTCCGGCGGCAGCCCGGAATTTTCCCGAAAGCTTGTATTACTTCGCAGGGTCAACCGGAAACGGTTTGCTGGTGACTCTGGCATAACGACCGCTCGCAGTAATGGACTTCTCCGCGGCGTTTTCCGTCAGATTCCTGGTTCCGAGAAGATCCGACGCCTTTTCAATCTTCAGGACTTCCGCCCCGAAAAGCACACCGGTTCCGGCAGTCACAGCCAAAGCTGCGGCGATCCATTTACTTTTGCCGAATTCTTTCATGTTTTACTCCTTTTTTTGATTTTCGTAAAAAACGGATTAACTTCAATATAATCCCCTGTTCCATCTTTTTTCAAGGAAAATGAAAAAAAATTCAACAAAAAAGGCACATTGATACAATGTGCGCTGCTCTCGAAATCCCAGTGAAACCGCCACCGGGCAAACGAGTGTCACAAAGCCTTCAGATAATAAATACGGCTGGCGCCGTCGCCCGGCTCCAGCTTCGCCTGAAATCCGACGGACATCAGAGTTGCGCCGGACACCTGCATACCGTCCACCTCGTAGACTGTTTCGGGGTCCAGACCGCGCGGACGCACAAACCGGACACCGCTGTTCGGCTGGCAGAAGCGGCAGACAGCCGTAACCAGCGCCTCCTTGCGGTCTTTGGAAACATACATCCATGCGTCAAACGGATTCACCTTGAAAGAATCCGACAGACGGTAGAGGTCGCCCCCCGCAATGATATGATGGTATCTGTGGTAATCCGCAACCTGTTTCCGGACCAGAGCCTGATCCTCCTCCGTGAGTTTGGTCAGGTCGAGTTCATAGCCGAAGGTTCCGGAAAGCGCGATATTCCCCCGTGTGGCAAACGGCGTGCTCCGCCCGGTGATATGATTCGGGCAGACGGAAACATGGGCGCCGATCGTGCTGACAGGATAGAAATAAGAGGTCCCGAGCTGAATCAGGATGCGTTCCATCGCATCCGTGTCGTCGCTGCACCAGATCTGCGGGACATACCCCAGCATACCGGCGTCGAAACGCCCGCCTCCCCCGGAACACCCCTCGATCAGCAGTCCGGGGAACTCTTTGAGGAGCATCTCGTGAAGACGATAGACTCCGAGCATGAAACGGTGCGCGACCTCTCCCTGACGTTCCGGGGGAAGCATATCCGAATAGACTTCGGTCAGGTTCCGGTTCATATCCCATTTGACATATTCGATGTTTGCCGAGTGCAGAATATTGGAAATCGTCTCAAAGAGATACTGCACAACGTCAGGGCGGGACATATCCAGCAGCATCTGCTGCCGCCCGATGGAGCGTCTGCGTCCCGGCTCATGCAGAACCCATTCCGGATGTTCCTGATACAGTTTGCTTTTCTCCGAAATCATTTCCGGCTCGAACCAGAGCCCGAACTTCACTCCGAGCGCATTGATTTTCTTCACAAGTTCACCGAGATCGCCGATCTTGTCCGTATTCACGAACCAGTCTCCCAGCGACGTCGTGTCATCATTGCGCGCCCCGAACCAGCCGTCGTCAAGAACCAGCATCTCAATTCCCAGTTTCGCCGCGCTTTCGGCAATTCCGAGCAGTTTGACGGAGTCGAAATCAAAGTAGGCGGCTTCCCAACTGTTCACAAGAAGCGGGCGTTTCCTGTCCGCCCAGCCGTCGCGAATCAGATGACTGCGCATGAAATCGTGCAGATTGCGGGACATGCCGCCGAGCCCCTCCCCGGAATAAGTCAGATAGACTTCCGGTGTTTCGAACGATTCCCCCGGAGCAAGCATCCATGAAAAATTTTCGGGATTGATCCCTGCGCAAAGACGCGCCGTTCCATACTGTTCACACTCCGCCTCGATCAGAAAATTACCGCTGTAAGCCAGAACTGCTCCGTAGACATCGCCGGAATACTCGGTGGCGTCATGCGCCGCCAGAGCAATCGCGGGACTGTTCTGATGTCCGGAGGCACCGCGGACACTGCGGATCGACTGGATTCCGGAATGCAGCGGAGTGCGTTCCGGATGCCGTTCCCGCGACCATGAGCCGCTCAGTTGGACAAAGTCAAATCCGGTATGCGGCAGATCAAGCTGTGCGCTCATCAGGCGCCTGATCACAAGAGGCGATGCCGTGTTGTTGACGGCTTTCACGGAACGGACAATCGTATTGCACTCCTCGAACACGGAGTAAGAGAGTATGAATTCAAGCTCGCAGGCGGTATCGCGCATCGTAATCTCAAGTGTCTCCACGCTGTCATGATCTCCGGCAAAAGCGGAAGGCAGCCCTGCAAGGCGTTTCTTCCCCTTGTAAATATGATGCGACACATAGAGTGCATCTGTGGCAGCCGATCCGTTTTCCGTCAGAACCGTAGCGGAATTGATGCGGAAGTCGCCTGTATTGAAACCGGAAAACTCCAGTGGCAGAGCGTCCGCGGAATCCTCCGGTTTTTCGCCGTCCGCCCACGGGGAAAAGGAGGAATGCCCCTTGCGGATTTCCTGCGGGACAAGCCCCTCCTCTCCGAGAACTTTTCCTCCGAAATGCAGGTGAACCAGACGCTTATTGGCATCGACATAAAAGGCGCAGGAGAGTTTTGCACAAGATAAGATAAATAGATTTTTGTTTTCGATAAATTGAACAGACATAATGATTTCCCTTTAAATTACAGATTCCGGTAATATACACTCTTTTCCTGCGAAAGGCAAACGGAGGATCAGAGTCCGCGCTCCATGCCCCGCAGGTCCGGCCCTCTTTTCCGCGCACTGCGAAAAAAAATGTAAAAAATCATCTCTGTTGTTCTTCCACCCCCTTGACAAATCTTCTTTTTCAATTATAATTAAAGAGTCAATGAGTCACAGAGTCAATAAGTCATATACGGGAGTCACAGAATTGCTTGATTCAAAAAAAACATTGAAAGATCAGACCAGAGAATATATCCTGAACTGGATCAAAGAGCGCAATCTGCGCCCCGGCGACCGTCTTCCCCCTCAAAGAGAACTGTCGCAGATCCTGAACGTCAGTCCCAAAATTCCTGAACTGGTGCTGAATGAACTGGAAGCGGAACATCTGGTGGTCCGCAGATGCGGACGCGGAACCTTTCTTGCCGGCTCGCCGGAAACAGCGCCGCGCGTATCCGCAGGGACAAGAAATGTATTTCTGCTTCTGCCGACGCTCCGGAACCCCCACTTTGCGGAATATGCCGCCAATGCGGAAGTCGCACTGCACCGGGGAAAGCGCACCATGCACATCATCACAGGGGAAGCGATGCCCCAGACCCGTGACGTCATAGCGCAGATGGTCCGTGAGGGAACCGGAGGGATCATTGCGCTCCACTGCCCGGACGGACTGCGCGCCTTTGCACACCGCAACCGGATTCCCATGGTTGAAATCCGTTATCAATCCTCCGCGTCCCGCCGCCCGGCGGCAGGCTGTTTCGTGATTGCCGATCTGCGCGCGGCGGCGCAAAAACTCGGAGACCATCTTCTTGCGCTCGGACACCGGGATATTTATCTGGCGGGAGATCTGCCCGCGACAGGAAGATTCCGTGACTGCCGTTTTGAATTTCTCACAAAAATGCTGGAAAAACACGGCTGCCGTGTCCGTTACCTGCCTCAGAAGCATCCGGTCACACATTATCCGAGCTATGAAGCGATCGGAGCGGAACTGGCACAGGCAATGCTGGCGGAAGGACTTCCTGCCACGGCTGCAATCTTCTTCAACAGCCAGCGCGCCGTAGGAGCCATGCGGCTCTTTCTGCGGGAGGGAATCCGGGTTCCCGAAGATTTTTCCATTGTCGGCTTCGACGCCCCTTTCCAGGCGGGCTTTCCGGAACCAGTCATCACCTCGGCTGTTCACAACAATGTCATTGAGATGGCGGTCTCCCTTCTGCTTTCGGAAAAGAAAGATGCACAGACAGTCACGATTGATCCGGTATTGGCGGAGGGAAGTTCGACCGCACCTCCGAGACGTCACGAGGTGCGCCCATGAAGATCCGCTTTCTCGGCACCTCCGCAGGAATTGCCACGCTTCGCAGTTTCAACACCTCCATTCTTATGGAAGCGGACGCCGACGCACTGCTGATCGACTGCGGGGAACCCGTGAGCGCGACGTTGATCCGCCTCGGAGTCCCGCCGGACCTGATCGGCACACTGGCAGTCACCCACCTGCATCCGGACCATACGGGCGGATTCACGCAGCTGATCCAGACTTTCCAGATTCTCCGCAGGAGTCGCCCGCTTACGGTATGGATGCCATCCGAGGGGATTGAAACATTCAACACTCTCCTGAATACGGTCTATCTCTACCGTTCCGTTCTGCCTTTCGAACTGAATATCGTGCCTGTCCTTACGGGACACCCGGTAAAATGCGGGTCGTTCCGCCTCGAATTTTTCGCTAATGAACACCTTGCCTGTTACCGCGGGATTACGGGAAAAGCCCCGGTTCCGGCTCCGTGCGAAAGTTTCAGTATTGCAGCGGAGGCGGAGAAAAAAAGAGTCGTGGTCAGCGGCGATATCCGCCATGCCGCCGAACTGACCGCACCGCTTTCCGCAAAAACGGATCTGCTTATTTCCGAACTCGTCCATTTCCCGCCGGATGAACTGGCTGCGCTGCCTGGAAAACTGCTGCCGCCGGAGATCATATTCACACACTGCAGAAATAAAAGTGACGGGACCCCGCAAGACCGGGAAAATCCGGTTCTGGCGCCGTTCATGGAGAAAATAAAATTTGCAGAAGACTGCATGGAGGAAAATTTATGAAACGATCTTCAGGTCGGGTGGATGAGACAGGGATGTGTCATCCTCTGAAATATGATCTTCACACGCACACCGCTTTTTCCGACGGGAGAAGCCCTGTCCGTGACATGGCAAATGCCGCGGAATCCAACGGACTCCGGGGAATTGCAATCACGGATCATGTCTTCAACGATGTCCAGGCGGAGAAACTTCTCGGAGACTATGCCGGAATCGACAAAACCGCCTGTCCGTTGGAAATCCTTTTCGGATGTGAAACAGCAGTCAGGGATGTCAGCGGAAAACCATGCGCATCGAAGAAATTTCTTGACAGATTTGAATTAGTCCTCATGGACTGCAACAACATCCTCTTTTCCCAGCTTGCCGGGAACCCCGCTTCACCGGAAGAACTGCGCGATGTTCTCTGCGATGTGATGATCAAGGCATGCGGCAATCCGGAGGTGAAGATTCTTGCACACCCGTTCAACTTCGGGCTTTCTCCGCTGAATCTTTCCCTGAAGCTGTTCGATGATGCACATACCGCGAAGATTGCACAGGCTTTTCAGCGGAACGGCAAGATTTTTGAAATCATGAATCAGATGTATTTCTGGCATTCGCATGTCCCGTTTGAGGAATTTCACAGAGAGTACATGAGAATATTGAATATATTCAAATCGGAAGGAGTCAGATTTTCGCTGGGCTCCGATGCCCACTCCTGCTGCGGCGTCGGATGTCTTTACTGGTGCGAAAGAGTTGTGACGGAGCTCGGAATCAGGAACGGGCTTTATCTTCCGGAACAGATGCTGCAACAACAGACAGGAAAGGTGAAAGTATGAAAATCCGGAACACATGCTGCCGCTTCAGAAAAATGTTTCATACCGCAGACCGCGGTTCAACACAGTCTGCCGGATATCATGATGTGAATATCCGCCCTGTCTCGCAAATTCGCAGGGTAAAAATGCGGATTTTCACTCTGATAGAGTTCCTGATGATGAAAAGATGTAAAAAGGATGTTTCATTCCGGCGGTGTCAATTCGCACTCTGCCTTATTTTCTCTTTCTTCATTCGATTGTTGAATTGTTCCATTGTTCAAATGTTCAAATGTTTTCCCGTTCCTTCTTACTTCAGAGTTCCTTGTTCTTCTGTTCTTACTTTCAGGCTGAAAACAAAAGTTTTCACTTTGATAGAGCTCCTGATTGTGATTGCGATCATCGCCATTCTCGCGGGAATGCTTCTTCCCGTTCTCGGCAAGGCGCGGGAACGGGCGCGCGCCATTCAATGCACGGCAAATCTGAAACAATGGGGACTCGGAATGAATTATTATTCAGACGACTTCAACGAATGGCTCTGCATTCCTTCCGGAATCACCGTAAGGCCCGATATCAGCACGGCGGGGCTCTCAAAACCGGAAAACGGGCGTTTATGGTGCGACTATTACAGTTATCTGGTTTATCTGACGGCGCCGAATGTCAAAAGCAAATACAGATGGGGCGGCAACTCCTCCATTGCGGTATGCCCTTCCCGCAAAACAGCGCCGGATGCCAATAGGGACACCTATGTGGAAAAACGCCGTGCCAGTTATATCATGAATAATGTCATCGGTCCCCGCGCGGCTTCCCCCTACGGCCATAATTGGAGCACCTGTCCGCGCCTGAATGATTATCTGAAACGGAACAAATTCCGAAATCCCTCCGCAATCGTCTATCTTGCGGAACAGTCTCCGGAAAATCTCTATCAGAGTTTCTCGTCGTGCTTTGACCTGACCGGAACAAACGGAATCCTTGCGAGAACGTATCTCCAGCACAACGGCAGCATGAATGTTCTCTGGGTGGACGGGCATGTTTCCAGTATGAGAGACCGTCTGCAGAAATATTTTGACGACTGTCAATAAAAATAACATAAGGAGTTCAACATGAAAAAAATCTTATTCGCCCTCGCCGCCCTTACAGTCTCGACTTTATCCGCCGCTCCCGCAGGAATGGAGCCGGACGATCACACCGTCGCTTTCTGGGATTTTTCCATGCAGAAACAGGGACAGATCGAAGACCAGAGCGGGTTCGGCAATACTGCGGCGCTTCAATCCATGGAGAATGCCCCGCTGCCGAAGATTCTCCCTGAGGAAGGCGCCGTATTCGACGGCAAAGGAGGCTATGTACAGATTCAGGTCAAAGACTCCCTGAAAATCAGAAAAGGGGATTTTTCCATTGAAGTCGTATTCAAATGCGCCTCGGAGGAACTGCTGAAGCGTCCCTCGGGTTTCTTTCTGATCGGAAATAAATCCCATACGGAAAAGATATCCGGCTTCCTTCTCGGCTACTCCCCGTGGCAGGGCAGAAAGTTCTGTTTTCAATATGCACTGGACGGTAAGGCGCGCTCTTTCAATGCCCCGCTGAAAAAACCGCTTGAAACGGGAAAATGGTATCTCCTCCGCATTTCACGCAAGGGAGATAAGCTGAGCTGTCTGCTCGACAATCAGCTTCTGGCGGAAGAAAAGGTCCAAGGCGAGATCAGCCTCGTCAACATGAGAGCTGCAAGAATCGGCATTTATCCGGCACCCTGGCAGCGTGACAAACAGAACCGATTGATTGTCAACGGTTTCGAAGGCACGCTCCGGTTCATCCGCTTCTCCGATATCGGGAGGGATGGAAAATGATGCGCCCGCTGCTGCTTCTCCTGCTGGCTCTCCCGCTTCTCGGCGCGGAGAAAATCTGCGGAGTTTTTGAATGGGAACAGAACCGGAACGAATCCGCGGAAATCCTGAAGAATCTTCAGGCAATCGGCGAAAAAGCCGAGATCGTCAGAAATTATGATTTCAAAAAATACGATGTGCTGATTGTCCCGAAAGCCGTTTCCACGCCGCTGCCTCTGCGGGATGCTGTTCCGGCTTTTCTTTCCGGCGGCGGGCACCTTATCCTGGATGGCTGGCCGCTCAAAACTTTTGACGGGAAACGGGAGGCTCCGGAATGGGGCGAGCTCCTGCCGGGAACAACACACTGCGTCATGGATTCCGCGGCGGTATTCAAAGGCATGCGGAATCCGCAAGGCGGAAACGTCACGCTCTCATGTGACGGGAAAGGACCGGGAAAACTGCGGCAGCTCGCATGTTCCGGCGTCCGGAACGTTTCATGGCGTTCCATGAACAAATGTCAGTGGCGCCTGACGGGACCGCTCAGCCCCGGACGCATGGAGTTCCATGACTGTATGGACGCCACTCCGCTGGCAATCCGTGACGCATCGGGAAAAGTGATCGGGCAGCATACGGCGCAGGTAAAACATTTCTGTTCATTTTTTCCGGGAGCGAATGTAGTCTGCGCCGACATCCAGCCGGACCCCGCGCTGAAACTGCTGTACGGCCCTCATGGGAAAGATTATCTTCGTTTTCTTCTGGATACGGTCCGCCTTCCGCTGGAAAATGAGCCTGCGCCGGAATACTGGCGCAATCTGCATGAACTGCGCAGACGGATCACCGGACTCAAATTATATTATACGGAAAGTGTCTATCTCTTCAAAGAACTGCATTTCCATAATGAGAACAACCGGAGACTCGGCATGACTGCCGTTCCCGATCTCTCCACGGAGTTCGGGCAACTGGAATCGGACACTCTCGACCTGTGCAGGCAGTTCGCGAAATACCGCTTCAACCGCTTTCCCTTTGCTGTGAAGCGCAAGGAGGAGCTGCTGAAAAAGGTCGAAAAACAGATCGGAATGACGAAGTCTTTTCTGGCAAAAGGACGCTCTCTCGAACAGAAACTTCTGGCTGCCCACGGGGAAAAACGCTTTACAATCCCCGAAAGGGGAAGCATCGACATCAAGATGTCTTATGGGGATTATGAACCCCTCAGCTGGGGCGGCGCTCCCGGATTCGCCGAATATGAGAATGGACGCGCGATTGCGTCACTGGGAATAGACGGCTCGTGCGGACCGAATTATGTCTCCCGCTCCGCATACAGGATTCCGACGGATCAGAACCGGAAAGAGGATGAATACAGCAAACAGGTCTTTGAGCGTTATGTCAGAGAGACGGGCTTGCACAAGTTCACCTCCCACGAAATACCCACGCAGATGATCCCGCTCTCTCTTGCAAAGGAAGCGGCAGCCCGTGACATACCCTACGTGGCGGATCAGGCAAAAGGCACACTGCGGCAGGCGGTGACGGCGGCGGACTTCAATGCCCGGCTCGGAGGCGTCGGAATCATCTCCTCCGCCACGGAATCCCCCGCATTCTGGAATCTGATTGAGTTCATGGCAAAACGGGCGGCGAAACTCGACGGCGTACATACACGTTCCATTACATTCGAAGGAATGCTTATGGGCGGTTACAGCGAATACGGGTTCCGCAAATACCGGGAGTTTCTCAAGGAACGCCATAAAACCATCGAAGCCCTGAACAAGGCATGGAACAGTTCATGGAAATCATTCGGGGAAATCCGCCCGCCGGTACAATACCAGCGCACTCCGGCGGAACATGCCAACAATTTCGACTGGATCGAATTCCGCACCCGGGAATTCAACCGTTTCATCGAAAAAGTCGCTTCGATTTACCGGAAATATGATCCGGTGCATCCGCTTACCGCCTGCATCAATCAGGCATCCCCGCTCGACGGCGTGGAATTTTATGAATTCAACCGTTTCATTGACTTTACCGCATCCCACAATACCCCGACCAGCAGGGCATGGTATCAGATCGGGCTGGGAAGACGGGGACAGAGGGCGGACAACAGCGAACCGAAATGGATCTCTTTTTCCGCACCGTGGAATCTCTCGAACTCCGAAGACGAACTTCAGAAATGCCAGAGATTCAATATGATTTATTATGCGGCGCAGGGCATGAGCCAGTTTGCCCCCTATGAGTGGCGGCACGGAACCAGCGCCCGCTTCGGAGAATACGACGGAATGCTTTATCTCGCGGGAGCCGAGTTCAAAGAATTCACCCGCTGGAAAAAGAAATGGCAGAATCTCATGGGTGCCGTCGCTCCGAAAGACCATGCGAAAACAGGCGTCTACTGGTCTTTTGTCACCAAGTCACACGGACGCGGCGGCATCTTTGAAACCAAGATCGACCAGTCGCTCTTCTGTCGTTATTTCGGGTTGCTTGACGCATGGAACCGGCTGCTTGACAAAGAACAGATCCCCTATGAAACCGTAACACGCGGCAAAGTCAAAAACAATGAGATCGCCCATCTTGAAACCCTGATCGTCCCGCAGGCGTCTTTTCTGGAACCTGAGGTCATGGAAAAACTTCTGAATTTCGCTGAAAACGGCGGCGAACTCATCCTTGAAGGCCAGGCTGGACGGTATGACCAATACAAAAAAGAAGACAACCGGATTTTCGACGGGCTGGGCATGGTTCAGGTCGCCGCTGCGTCGGGCAGGCTTTCCGGCGGAGCGGAATCTCAGGCGCTCCTGACCCAGGAAGAAGTAGGGCCGGCATATCTCACATTTGAAATGCTGGAACCGGAAAAAACAAAAATCATCTGCCGTTATACGGACTCAAAACCTGCCGCGGTTTCGATGAATTACGGAAAAGGGAAAGTCATCTGCACCGGCTTCTCTCTGACGGGAGTTACGGAAGAAAAGGTTGTGAAAAAAATTCTGGAAAAGAGCTTGCACAACAGGGAAGCGCACTCCGATGACGCCGGAGTGAGAATCTTCCCGTGGAAAGGGCAGAACGGTTTCCTTTATCTCGCCGTTCTCAACCGCTCCGGCAATTGGAGAAGTGCATCCGTAACTCTTGCCGGAGCGGTTCAGGAGGCTTATGACATTGAAACAGGAGTCAGGCTCAATCACAAGGAATCTGAAATCAACGTGCCGCTGTTTCCCGCCGGAGGTCGCATGATTGCAGTCCGTATCGGCAAAGGAGAAAAATCCAAATGAAACGGTATATGTTTTTCCTATTGTTTTCTGCGTGGCTGCTCTCCGGCTCGGAAATCAAGCTTTCCCGTCAGGCGCTTCCGCGTTCCAACTCCATCCGGATCGGGGACGTGAACATCACCGTTGACCGCGATGACAGCAGTCCCTCCAAATGGACCATTCACGCACGCAGAGGCGCAGAGACAAGAAAAGTTGCCGTGACACGCGGCGGAACCGATCACGTCTGGTTTCCCGGTCTCATTCTGGAAATACGCAACTGGAACATACCGCGGAATGAAATCTGGAATATCATGGCGGAAACAATCGGAGACTACGAGATAAGGAGCCTCACACCGGAGGAAGTGTCCGCCGCCTCCGCCGTGAAAGCGGAGGCGACAGTGAGGAACGGGAAAACATCTGTCACGTTTTCCAACGGTCATCTTACCTTTGAATGCATTCCCGGATTCAACGGCATTTTATCTTCTTTCCGGGATGAAGCATCAGGGAAAGAGCTTTTTCATGCCAACGCGGTAAATACGTCGATTGACCTGAAAACTTCCCAGCGGGTCGGCTTTATCGAGCTCTTCGACAGTTTCGGCAAAACTCCCGAAGCTGCCATGACATGGAGCAGAAAGGGAAATACCCTTGTCCTTTCCGGCGCCAGCATGGCAAAAAATGATGTCATACTGGATCGGACGGTCACTCTGGAACCCGATTCATTTGCAGTAAAAATCCGGACGGCGGTGCGCCCGGCCGGGAAAGTTTCACGCACGGAACTGACTCTGAAACACCGGCCGGAGTTCAGAATGCCGGGACAGCACGGCACACCGGCGCTGAATCTGATGCTTCCGGAAAAGGGACGCCTGAAATCTGTCCCGATAGAAACAGGTTCCGCATACGAAACAAAGGAAAACGCTTATGCGTTTTCAGACAAGGACAGCGGAATCCTGATCGGGATCCGCTATGAAAATGCGGAACAACTGTATGTGTGGTGCGACCGCGATTATTTCGCCGCCGAAGCCTTCGGAGCCAGAAAACCGGTAAATCTCATGCCGTCGCTGACTGCAAACTACTTCATCATTCACGGTATGGCCCGCGCCGATTTCATAGGAGACAATACGGCAGCCATGCTTCCGGGAAAAATGTTGACCGGGCTCACGGGAACGGAAATTCCTCTTGAATTCACATACGGAAGCGCCATTTCCCTGACAGCCCCCGTTCTGAAACTGAATCTCTGCGATGCCGCCGGAGAAAGTATTGATTCAAAAGAAATACGCCTGAAAAAACTGTCTGCCGGTTTTTCCGGACAGATTGCATTCCCATATCCGGTCAGAAACATCCCCTCCGGTGAATATGTCCTGCATCTGCGGCTTCTGGAACAGGGAAAACAACTGCTGACGGGCAGCGTCCCCCTGCGGTTGACCGGAAAAGAAGAACTGGAAGTCTACCGGAAGTATCTGAAAAAAATCAATGCGGAACTGTCCACGCTCCGGAAAGAGTTCAAAAACTCCGGAAACAAGCGGGAACTGATGAAAAAATTCAAGCAGCAGACCATATTCCGCACAAGTTTTGAAGAAGCCCTGAAATCCTGCGACACAGTCCGGATGAAACAACTGATGAAACAAAGGAATTAATCAACGGGGAAACACCTTGCCGCACAACACGGCAAGGCAGTCCACCTTATTCCGCGCGGAGCACGTCGATGGGATTCTGCTGGGCGGCTTTCCATGCAGGATACGTGCCGAAGATGATACCGATCACGGCGGAAATCACAAGAGCGAGAATGATGAACCAGATCGAAAACGCCACGGGCCAGTTCGCATACTTCGTCACGATTTTCGCAATGCACAATCCCAGCCCGACCCCGATCGAACCGCCGATCGAAGTCAGGAAGATCGTCTCGAACAGGAACTGGCGGATGATATCCCCTTTCTGGGCGCCGAGAGCACGCCGCGTGCCGATCTCTTTCCGGCGTTCGTAGACATTCGCCAGCATGATGTTCATGATGCCGATACCGCCGACCAGCAGGGATATTCCGGCAATCGAACTCATGACAACCGTAAAGATGTTCTGCGTCTGCTCCCTCTGCTTCAGGAGATCCAGCGGCACCACCATTTCCCAGTCCTTCACATCGTTATGCGTCTTGGAAAGATACGCCGCAATTCTTTTGGAAGTGAAATCAATATAACTCACGTCCAGCACTTTCACGATGAAACAATCATAATCGACGACTTCGATAGAGGTTCTGCCGCTGACCCGCGTCACGGAGGTTCTGCCGTAGATCGACTCCGAAGCCTCCTTGCTGATGAAAATGGCGGTATTCGGACTGCCGACGCCTTCGATCGTCGTTCCTTTCTGGTTTTCCAGAACGCCGACAATCCGGAACGCATCGTCGCCGACTGAAATCACTTTTCCGATGATATCCCGCTCGGCAAGGGAAAAAAGCGCACGCTTCGCATCAATCCCGAGCACACAGACATTGCGGTCCTTGTCCAGAGGCGACAGCCAGCGTCCCTGCGTAATCTCGGAACGGCTCTCCTCCAGAAAATCCAGCGTCACTCCGAACAGAGACAGGTCAAGCTGAGTCGTCCCCCGCAGAATGCTTTTCCTCGAATTGCGCGCCGTGGCAATGGATTTCACATTGTCCATATGCAGAATATGGTCATGATCCGCCTGCGTCAGCCCGAATGTCTCCAGATTGCTGTTCGTCGTATTCTCGGATACATCCTTGCCGGTCGGCGGCGGTTTCCTTGTCGAAACAATGATCTTGTCCACGCCCATGGATTCGATCTGCGCCAGCGCTTCCCGTTTCGCCCCCTCGGAAATGGAAAGCATCGCAATCACGCTGCCGACGCCGAAGATGATGCCCAGCGAAGTCAGCACAGACCTGATCTTATGAAGCATCAGGTTGTGGAAAGAGAGCCATAGCTGGTCGCTGAGCTTCATGTTTCAAACTCCTCGGTCTTGTGGTTGATGTTATCGACGACGCGCCATTTGCGCCCGTTGCGGAGATAGATCACGCGGTCATATTCCGGCTCATACTGCGGGTTGTGCGTCACCATCACCAGAGTCGTCCCCGCGGCATGAAGGTCATGGAACAGCTTCATGATCTCGATACCGGTTTTCTCGTCCAGGTTTCCGGTCGGCTCATCCGCCAGGATGAAGGTCGGATTGTTTACCAGCGAACGCGCGACGGCGACACGCTGGCATTCTCCGCCGGAAAGCTGGGTGGGGCGATGGTCCAGACGGTGCGCGAGTTTGACTTTTTCCGCCATTTCCGCGGCGACCTTGCGCCGGATATGCTTTGCCACGCCGGCATAGAGCATCGGCACCTCGATATTCTCCTGAACGGTCAGGTGCGGGAACAGGTTGAACGCCTGGAAAACAAACCCGATCTTGATATTGCGGATCGTCGTAAGTTCCCGGTCGGAAAGGGTTTCCACGTTGATACCGTCAAGACGGTATTCCCCGGAGGAAGGCTTGTCCAGCATTCCGAGAATATTCAGGAGCGTGGATTTGCCCGAACCGGAAGACCCCATGATGCCGATGAACTCGCCGCGCATGACGTCGAAATTCACGCCCTTGAGAACCGGCACATCGAATGTACCGGTATGGTATGTCTTGCGGATATCGCCGAGATGAAGCGCCTCCGCACGTTGTTCCGTCGTTTGAGTCATGCACACCGCCTTTCGCCGGACTCACTTCTTCGTGGTCTGGAACGGGCGGTAAAGATAGACTTCATCGCCTTCCTCAAGTCCCTCGGTCACTTCCACGGCACTGTCGCTGGTCGAACCGATCTTGACATTGACCTTTTCCGGTCCCGAAAGCGCCTTGCGGTAGACCAGAAGCTGCCCGCCTTCTTCAAATACAGCCTCAATCGGAATTGAAATCACATCCTTCAGTATCTTGGACACCACTTCCACCTGGACACTCATGCCGCTGACGATCTTCGGGTTCTCATCGGAAAAATCCACCACCGTGCGGTAGATTTTCGGCGTGCTCTTGTCCCACGGGATTATGTTGACAGGCAGGGATGCAATGGAAGCGATCTTGCCTTTGATCTTGATGGTCTGGATCGACTCCGGCGTAATGATGACGGGGTCCCCGACCGTGACTTTCGAGCGGTACTGCTCCGGCAGGTTCACGTCAACAATCATCTTGCTCATGTCGGGAATCGTGATGATGACCTGTTTCCGGCGTCCGTCCATACCGACTTTGACCTCGGGATTGCCCCACAGACGGTCGGGGTCTCCGTAAGTCACGATTCCATCGACCGGCGCGATCAGCGTCAGCATCGGAAGCCAGGAACTGTGGCGTTTCAACTGGCGCTCATTATTGCGAATCGTAATTTCGTAACGGTAGATCTGGTTGTTCTTCTGCGTCAGCAGGGACTGCGTCCGTACTTTCGTTTTCTCATAGTCCAGTTTCGCCTGAGCCAGATTGTTCCGCAGTGTTTTGAGCTTATTCGGGTATGTGTAGCGTTTGAACAGCTTCCGCTCCAGCATGGCGGAATTCAGTTTCGTTTCGGCGCTTTCACGCTTCTTTTCGGCATCGGTAATCGCCTGTTTCGCCTTTTTCTCCGAGGCTTCATCGGCAAAAACCGTCGATTCATAATCGCTCTTTGCCGTCGTGACGCCTTCTTCCGCTTCGGAGAGCTCGGTTTCGGCATCGGAAACCTTCAGCTCCACACTGTCACGGTCGCGCGGTCCCTCCAGACGCACATATTTGCTGTACGCATCCTCGCAGTCCGTCACCTTGTCGCGCGCGGAACGGATATCGGCTTTGTTGGTACTGATCAGCACGGCGCGTTCTTCCAGCGCAATCGCAAGGTCTTTCTTCGTCTGTTCAATCGTCAGTTTGTAGTCATCGACCCTTAAAATCAAGTCCGACGCCTCGAATTCGGCAACGATATCCCCTTTCTTCACGCGCTTGTTTTCATCAACGACACGGATCAGTTTTGTGCCCCACGGAGCCTCCAGCGCAAGCTTGTGCTTGGTTTTCGCGTTCACGCTGCCTTTGAGCATGATCCCGATCACCATGTCGCCCCGCTTGACCGGATAAATCCTGTCCGGCGCTTTGGACTCGTTTTTTGTGCTCTTTTTACTTCGGAACAGTCCCGGCATGGCAAAATAAAGCACCATACCGGCAGCCGCAAGAACACAGAGAACGATCAGCAGAATCTTTTTCCAGTGTTTCCTGATATTCATCTTTTACTTCTGTCCGTTTTTCTCAACTTTGACACTGTTCCCAGAGACAGCATTTTCCGGAGAAAGTTTCCCGGAAGCGCCGGAATCCTTTTTCAGAATCACCGGCTGCTGATTCGAGAGCGGACGCGGAGGCACCCGTTTCTCCATCCCCGCTTCATTTCCCAGATTCTTCAGGATGACAGGCTTAGGATTCCAGAGAGAATCAATCTTGAACAGAGTCTCCTGGTCCTTGACTTCCGGTTTGCTCTTTTCACGGAACAGCGTACCGGAATCGCGGACGGCACGGCCGATATCCTGAATCTGGGCGGCAGTCGTTTCCGGGTCAAGCAAGACCGAGTATGGAGACTGAAGGATATGAATCTTCATAAAAAACAGCAGTTGTTTGTCATAGATCGTGGCATCTTTCGCGGTGAAAAGATCGCCGATCACCGGCAGTTCACTTAAAATCGGCGTCTTGCGCAGACGCTCCGTCGCCTCACTGGAGTACAGTCCGCCGAGCATGATGATCTCGCCGTCGGCGGCGGTCAGCGTCGTTTCGATATTACGAACGGAGACAACGGGAATTCCGCTTTCGCTGGTGACATTGCCCTCGCTGTCCTTCTGCGTAAATGTCTGGTAACGGACCGCCAGAATAATCTCCGGCTTGATCTCAAGCCTCACCGTATCTTTATTGATGATGACCGGCTTGATCCGCAGATTCACACCGGTTTTCTTGAATTTGATATTCTGCGCCACACCTGCGCTGGTCATTGCGGTCTCCATATAGGGAAGCTCTTCACCGGTGGTCATCTTCGCTTCCGAGCCGAGGTCGGCAATGATATTCGGGGAAGCCAGCACCTTGGCGTCCGTGCTTGTGCTCAGCCACTTCAATGCAGCCTGCAACTTCTTTGTGTTGCCGCTGCTGTCTTTGGAGGAAATCGGGAAAAAGTCGAAACCGGAACTCTGGTCCGCATTATTTTTCTGTCCGGGGCTGTCCAGCCGGAACCCGTAGGTATCGGTCGTTCCGGTCTTCGCGTCGTATTGGGAATACTGGAGCTGGACATCGCGCTCCTCCCCCTGTTCCAACTGCACTTCAATGATCTGTGCCTCGACGAGAATCTGCGGCTGAGGCTGGTCCAGTGAAAGCAGAGCCCCCCGGATTGCGTCCGCCTTGTCCTTTTCCGTATTGATGATGACGGAATTCTGGTTTTCGGATACCTCCACGGTTCCGCTTTCCCCCACAATTCCCTCGATTGCGTCCTGCGCCTTTTTTGCATTGACGAAACGCAGGCGGTAAACGATAATCATGCGGGCGGGAGTCAGTTCATCCTTCGCAGGAATCTCATGCATTGCAATATAGGGCGGAGCCGGGTCAAACGGCTTTGTCTGGACAATCGGCTTCGCGGACCCTTTGAACAGAGCCTCCAGCCGTTTGATCACAGCCATTTTTCCGGTGGAACCGGCAAAACCGGAAGCCACCTGGTCCAGATCACTGCCGAGAAGACTGCTGGGAGTTTCAACAGCCGTTACGGCAGCCGTCTCATTCGGAGAAAGCACCGGTTTCTGTGCGGGCTGTTCCGACGTTTTTTTATCCTGTCCGGCGGCGACAAATGCGAATGTGCAAAACAGCACAGCCGCAAATTGCCCGGCAGTTCGAGCAGATGGGATGAACATCTTCAGATTGATTCCTATGCTAAGAAATATTGTTGTCTCTTTGGTTGAACCTTATTATTACAAGCACTTTTGCAAAATGTCAAATGATAAAATATCTTTTTGCCTGTTTTTTTGTACAAAAGTAATGTACCGCAGTGTCTGAAAGCCGGAATGGAAGCTTTTCAAGAAAAAACGGCTGGGAAACCTCCCCGGCAGATGAGAATCACCTGCACCTCGGCAAACAAATTTGTCGTCTTTGAAAATTCCATTGTACCGAAACTTTTCAAAAAACTTTCTTTTTCCCCTTGACAATCCGCATGTTTTCGCTTATAATTAATACAAAACGGAACATTTGGTATAAAAGGTACACTTCAAAATAAAAAAATAAAAAAAAATGACGATTGAAGAAATTACGACGAAATATTTCCGGGACCTGGACCCTGGCGACGGACGCACTCTGCATGAAATTCTTCATGAAGGTGCGGGAAAACTGATCGCCGACCTGCCGGATCAGGCGGAATTCCCCTCCGAACGAAGCTTGGCAGATACCCTGAAGGTACACAGGAACACCATCCGTGGCGCACTGGAGCCTTATATCAAATCCGGGCTTCTCAAACGCAACAAGCGCCGAACACTGGTAAACCGTCCGGGAAAAACCGGGGATTCCTTTTCCGCGGATGCCATGCTCCATCCGCTCCAGCTCCGAGGCTTCGCCATGAGTTATGCACCGCCGGCTCCGGTCACAATAAAATTCGTCAATTATGAAACCATGCCTTCCCAGCGGCGTTTCTGGCAGGAAACTGTATTTGAGTTTGAAAAACAAAATCCGCATATCAAAGTGGAATCGGAAGTGCCGGAATGTTTTGATTTCGCAAGCTATAGGAAGAAAATTCAGGAAGAAAAACCCGATCTCTTCCAACTACCGGCCCCGTATTGTGTATTCAGCAGAGAATATCTGCCGCTTCTTGCAGAAATGCCGGAGGATATCTTCAATGCAAAAGATTTTTTCCTGGAATTCTATGAAGATGCGCCGCTCCATCTGAAAAACATCTGCCCGGTCACTTTCGCGCCGTGGCTGGATTTCGTCAACCTGGAGCTTGCAGAACGCTATCAAATTGATCTGCATGAATTTGCCGCAGGACAGGGACTCTTTTCCTTTGCCTCTGCCTCTGCGGGATCTCATCTTCCGGAAACAGTCAAACTTACTTCACATTACGGAGCGCTGATCAACTCGCTGGGTTTTCCCGGCAGCTTCATGAAAGAGCCGCTGGAACAATCTTCCAAAGAGCGGCTGACTGTCATTCGGAATCTCCTGCCCCGCGGGGAAAGCGCCCTGTTTTTCAGGATCACCCATCCGTTCACATGGTATCAGAAAGAACTGCTTGGCTGTTTTTCCGCCGGCAGAATGGTTCATATTTCGGTCTCCTATCCCGCCCTTCTGCAAACGTTGGAAAGGCGGTGCCAATTCCGGACAAAGAGTTTTCTTCAATATACGGCTTCTCCCGGGCGCCGGCTCCATCTCGGAGCACTGGAACTGGGAATTCATGCGGAGTCCAGACAGCAGGAAGCCGCCCGGCTTTTCCTTCGTCATCTGCTCTCTCCGTCCATTCAGAGAAAAGCAATGAACCTCACCGGCAACATTCCTTTCCGCAGAAGCATCGCCGGAGAATTCTGCATATACGGCGGCGAAGTGCCGCATCTGCCGGAATACTTCTCCTGCTACCGGACGATCAGCGAAAGAATGATGAAAACATTCTGGAGCGGAAAGATATCGCACGACCCCTATATCCGTCAGGTTCTGGACGGCACACTTTCCCCGGAGGATGGAGCGGCGCTGTTTGCAGCGGAATTCCAAAAAAAATTTCCTGATTATATGGATAAAAACGAACCACTCCGCCACAAGCAGCGGGTATCGGAAAGCCAAATCAATGACGAAAACCAGAAATAGTATGATACAGCTCGTCGAGCTGCTGCGATTCAACAGCATAAGTTGGTTGTCTCCGGCGGCCAGTGGTTCGCCGCCGAACCGCGACAAGGGCAGAGTCTCTGACTCAAGAAGAATGCTCACGTATTCTTCCTTCTCAAAGCCGTCCCGCGGATCGGGGTCTGCAACCCAAAAAATAAAAAGTAGGAAAACAAAGGAATCGGACATGAAAAAAACTGACACATTGATCGGATCGTCTCTGATGAAAACAGGTAAGAGATGTCGCGCATCTTTCACCTGCGGCTCGCATCACTTGGAGATGCGCACATCCGCATTCACTCTAATAGAGCTGCTCATCGTGATATCTGTCATTGCAATCCTGGCAGGCATGCTCCTGCCGGCACTGAACCGGGCAAAAGAATCAGCGAGAAAAATCGAATGCCTGAACAATCTGAAACAGATTTATCTGGCGTCCAGCAACTATATTGATTCACAAAAAGAATATATTGTTCCGGCGCTTTATGGCAGTATTTGGGGAATATTGCTGGATAAAACCGATTCCTGGGGAAAACAAACTTACCTGCAACAACCGAATGTGACAGGGACCATCTCGCGGTATACCTTGAAAATCATGGCTTGCCCATCTGAAAAACGTCCTGCATTCTCTGAGTATCTTTATCCTTATCTATCGGTCGCGACCAGTTATCATTACGGCATCAACGCATTCCATAGTCCGATCATGGCAGTTGCACCGTATGATAAATTCCAGAAAATCAAACAGGTGGACCATCCCAGTCAGGTCTTTCATTTCATGGACGGAATTTATGAACGCAATGCACGCCCGTATGTAGAAAGAGGACGCTGGGATAAAACAGATGCTGCCGGAATATTGGATATCATTTCAATGGGAGCAAGACACAATGGCACGGCAAATGTCGCATATTTCGACGGTCATGCAGGCAGCATCAACCAGTTTCCGGGGCGTCCGAAAGGATTCTTCAATAAGAGCGACCCGGGCAGATAACCAATTCACAATCATATCAAAATGGAAAATCAGCGTATGAAAAAAATTCTGACTACAGGCATATTCTGCACCTTTACACTCGCCTTCGCTTTGGAATATATTCCCGGCAAGGCGGATTTCACACTGAAAACGAAAACGTTGGAGGCGACAGTCAAAGACGGAATGGTCATCGGTCTGAAAGACCTCCGCTCCGGTAAACTCTGGGCGGATGCTTCACAAGAAGACACTGCTTCGATTCCTGTCGGACTCGGCATTCTGAACGATATCGGCAATTTCCGCACTGGGCACATCCCGTGGGGCGAACCGACTCTCAATCAGCATCTGAAACCCGGCATTCCACTCCGGAACAATTTCCGGCCGGGACCAAATTCCAAGTATACCGTTGCAAAAAACGGAGATACCGTCACGGCAACATGGAAAGGGCTGTCCAATGGGGAAAAATACCTGAAAGACGCGGAACTGACTTTCACGTTCACGGAAGCTCCTGACGGTGCACTCAACATCCGCACCTCCGGCAGAAATCCGGGAGGAAATGTCTTCGGCGCAGAACTCCCGCTGGTCAATCTGGACAACAGGTCGGAAATCATTGTCCCCGGATTCGGAGGCATCGGTTACAAAGAAGACGGTATGCGCGGACTTATGCCGTTCGGCGGCGCACCATTCCAGGAAGCGCCGCTGATCATGGCACAGGACAGAGGAAAGTCCCTTGCCCTCTGGATGGAGGACCCGACCATGCGCTCGCTCTACACATTCCTCAACAGAAGCGGCAGAACTATGGCACTGGTCTTTGAAAATCTGAATCTAATGCCGTTTGAAGATAAAAAAGAATTTCAATCGCCGGTTCTGAAACTGAATGTCTTTCAAGGCGACTGGAAAGCTGCCGCAACCCCTTACCGCAACTGGTACCAGGCTCACTTCAAAAACGACATTGCCATTCGCGACGGTGTCAAATGGGCAGATGACATCAAGGCAATCTTCGACATCTATATGACCATTCCGGATGACAAGGTGCTGGCAGGAATCGCAAAAGAATTTCCGGCGGAAAGCGTCATGTTCCAGATATGGAACGCACGTAAGCCGAACTTTGACACTGAACTGCCCGACTGGACTCCGCGCAAAGGTTATGTCGAGGGCGTGGAACGCCTGCATAAGCATGGATTCAAAGCCATGGCATATGTCAACACCTATTGCGCCAACTATATGTCGCCTGTCTGGAAGCGGGACAATCTGAGCAGCTTTTTTCTGACGCGGAAAAATTCTTTGTCCGCCTATAACGGTCAATCCATCTCCGACACCACCAGCACAATCAATGAAAAACTTATCGGCACCGTCGATTACAGCGTCAATGCAAAAGACCAGTTCAAGAATATTCCACCGGGACGCCTTCTTTATGTAGACCCCCTTTCTCCTCACTGGAAAACGTACCATGCAGACATGATGAAATGGTGGAACACCACGACTAAAACAGATGCTAATTATGAAGATACTGCCGGTAGTGTCACCGACGGCGGCAATGGAGTCGTCAACAACCTCAGCGCCGGAGAGGGTAGCGTCGTCACCATACGGGAACTGCAAAAAATACAGCCGCATATTCCCATGGCCTCCGAATACGGTCCTGCGGGAATTGCATTCGCCATGAAATGGGCACTCAATTATGCAGGTGCCTGGGGATATGACGGATTCAAGAAATACCGCATTCACAATCAGTATCCGGTGGAAAGTTATCTTTACGGATATCGCCAGTGGGTGCCCGGGCTGCTGGGAGACCGCGACCTGATCTGTCACACAATGGCAGCGGTTTCGGATGCCACCGGCGGACTTGGCTTCAGTTTGCTCAGCGCCCCGCTGGGCAGTGATCCGAAAAGTTTTCAGGACAACTACACTTTCCGGCGTCACTTTTACGAACGTTCGAAAGTATTCATAACGTATCAGCTTCTTCCCTGGTTCCCCGAGGGGAACTACCCGGAAAATATCCGCTGCATGTACCGCGGAAAAAACGGGATTTATTCCTATTATGACGATGGGGGGCTCCAGCAGATGCTTGCTCCGGACGGGAAACCGCTCTACGGGCGCGTTTACGGAGCATCCCGCGTCAGAACGTCCTTGTGGCTCAACCAATGGCCGATGCAGAACGGACACGAAATCTTCGGGCTTGATCCGGAGAAATGCTATCCGCTCTTTGTCAAACCGAAACATGCGAAAGAGACTCTGATCACCGTCAATAACCTGCCGGAAAAAGTTTACGCAAAAAAATATCAGGAAACACAGGATGCCGCCCTGCTGGAGCTGATCGCTCTTCCCGGCGGTCCCTCCGAAGCCGCCTTTTCCCTGAAACATGCTGCGGGACTCACCAGATTTTATGTCAATGACCAGGAGGTTGATCCTTCTGCTGTAAAAAGCGCTCTCCCCTTGCGTCTCACAGCCGTAAAAGAACTGCCGGTAAAAAGCGGTGAATTCATTGGAAATGCCTCCACTGCGGCAAATGAAGCAGTCCGCGGAGTTCTACTTTACAGACTCAACAGCGGGTTCCGCGCATATCCCGTGAAAGTGGACTCGAAAGACGCTGCCCTGAATTTCCATTTCCGCAATGTACAGAGTAAATATCCCTGGCACAACTGTGATGGAACAATCGTAAGACTCCTCATCAATGGCAGGCTGATCGGGGAATACGACTGTCTGCGCCCCGGAAAGGAGAAAAGGAAAATGTCGATGGACACAAAACTTCACCGCTGGACAGTTCCTCTGGGAAGTTATGCGGGCAAAACTGTGCTCGTAACCGTTGAAGTGGATATGAAAACCAATGCCAACTGGGACAACCAGTTGATCTCCGTTCCGAAACTGATTCACGATCCAGAGCAGAAATTCAAGAAACAGGCTTTCGACGGCTCCTTCAAATTTGTGAAAAACATCGGCAAACCTCAGAAGTGGCATGGTGGAGCTGTGATTGACGCCGCACCGGCAATACAGACTTCAGGAAAGATTGTCCGCAATGTGGGCAGACCTCAAAAATGGCACGGCGGAGTCGTCACTCCGGCACAATAAGAATATTATAAAAATCGAAAGGACAAATGCAAGATGAAAAGGACAATACTCCCGGCGCTGCTGCTTTCCAGCTCACTGGCAATCTGCGGAGCCAATGAGAACGCAGGAGCGAAAATAATCAAAGGCACGGGAATCCGTGTAAGCAATGAAACGTATCGGATTGTTCCGACAAAAACCTACCGCCTCACCGGAAAATTCAAAGCTTTGAAACCGGAAAAAGGCTGGCTCATTTTCGGACTTGCCCCGCTGGATGGCAGTTGGAAGAATATTCAGCCGGATGCGGTCAATATCGTCAACGGCACGGATACAGTTCTTGCAAAAGAGGCAAAAAAAGGCGATACGACACTCACGCTGAAAGACTCCGCAGGCTGGAAAAACGGAGCATATCTTCAGGTGAAGTTCAATACGAAACCCGATCTCAGTGACCTGCCGAACCGCGAAGGAATCCCTTTCAGCAGGATCGAAGGCAACATCGTTACACTGAAAACCTCTCTCAGGAAAGACTATCCGGCAGGAACGGCAGTCCGCCAGCATGAATCAGGGAACAGCTACATGTACAGCGGTGCGGCATATCAGAATGTCCCTGCGGACAAATGGGTGGAATTTGCAGGGGAAATTTCCGGAGAATCAAGATCCGGCATCAGCCCCCGCCAGTTCTGGCGCGGCACCCGCATGGTTAAAATCATGATGCTCACCAATCAACATGACGTCATGTTCAAAGACATTTCTCTTGATGAGATCGAATGAACTGTTCTGCCGCAAGCAGAATGGCATCGGAAAGCTAAAACAATGACGAAAGCCCAGAATAGTTCAGTTCCGTTGCCCGTTTTCACATGTGCCGGAGGCTTTCATCTCCGTTTCAACCGTTGGGAAACCGCAGAAATTGATGATCGGCAACCACGGAATCCATGCGTTTTCGGCATGATTCAGAAAACCGATCTGAAAGGCTCCGCCACGCGATGTATTGAAGATTCCCGCCAGAAAGAAAAAATCCCGGCTCCGATTGCATACCTCAAATCACGCACAAAGGTCCGGGGATCTTGACATCCTCTCCCAGCAGATAAGTCAGCTTTCCGCTGTCAGGATCATACCGGAAAAAGGTTACGTTGCCGGAAAGCTCGTTGCATGCGGCAACCATGCATCCGCACGGCAGAAAATTGATGTCGCGCGGACCCGACCCGTAACTGTTGACAATATCGTAAAGCGTCAGCGAGGCATCCGGAGCCACATGATAGCAGGCAATGGAATCATACCCGCGGTTGCTGACAAGCAGATGTTTCCCGTTCGGGGAAAGCCTCAGCGCCGCAACTTTCGTCTCCCCCTCGAATTTCAAGCCTTCCGGAAGCGTGGACAGCGTGGAAACATGTTTCAAGGTTCCATCGGCATATTCCAGAACGGACACCGTATTGTCCACCTCGTTCGCAAGCCATGCGTGTCTGCCGTCCGGGGAGAAAAGGATATGCCGCGGACCCGATCCGGCAATTCCGCGATACCGGAACGCCGGCGTGTTCTCAATCCCCTTTTCCGGCGTGAAACGGAACAGCAGGACTTCATCCAGTCCGAGATCCACCAGACACAGGTAATTGTAATCCGGCGTGAAACGGACACAGTGGGCGTGTGTATGCTCCTGACGCCTCCTGTTCGGTCCCAGTTTACCTGAATACGTGATCATGCGCCCCTCGCCGGTGAAAGAGCCGTTTTCCAGTTTGAATTCGTTCAGATTGCCGCTGATGTAGTTGGCGCAGTAGAGATAGCGGCAAGCGGGATCGGTTGTGATGTGGCAGCTTGATTCGCCATGTGTCTCGACGCTGTTCATGAAAACCAGAGTCGAATCGTCGGAAAGATCGTAGGACGCAACCTTGTTGGCTGTTCCCTCTTTATATACCGCATACAGATAACGCCGTTTCGGGGAATACGCCAGATAGGAAACACCTTTCAACGGGGTGAAAAATACCTGTTCGCAGGAATGGCCGTCATCCTGTCCGTAACCGTAAATGCCTCCGTTTTTCTCCTGGGAGCGCGCCGCGATATAAAAAATCTGATCCATAATATGCCTCAAAATTCCGGTTTTCAATTGATTTTTCTATATTGTATCACCCCGCGCCCGAATTGCCAGTTCCGAAAGGGAATAAAAACGGAAAAACCACTGCAAAAGAACTTGATTTTATCCGAAAGCCCGTTTAATTATACCAGTCCGGAATCAATCGACGGGAAATGAAATGGGATTTTATCTTTACACTGGAAACAAGCTGGAAAAACTCGCGGAACTTTTCCGGGAACAGGTCTATGCGCGGCAGGCGGACGAGACGGCATGGCTGACGCCGGAAACGGTCGTGATCCAGACACAGGGCATGGGTGCATGGCTCAAGCTGGAACTCGCGAAATCGGCTCCGCTGGCGGCGAATCTGAACTTCCCGTTCCTGAATAAATTCATCGAATCCGTACTGGAAAAAGCCTTTCCCGATTTTCATGAATCGCTGCGGTATCTCTCGAAAGAGGTGATGGCGTGGCGTATTTTCCATATCTTTTCAGATCATCCGGAGACATTTCCCGAACTCAACGGTTATTTTTCGCGCGACACGGGGGAACAGGATCTCAAAAAATATCAGTTGGCGGTCAAAGTCGCCGGCCTGTTTGACCAGTATCAGATTTACCACGGAGACATGCTCGGAAACTGGCGGCGGAATGGCGGAAACGGCTGGCAGGAGCGTCTTTACCTTGAACTTGCGGAAAGCCGGAAAAGCATCGACCGTTACTTCAACGACTTTCTCTCCTTGACCTCAATTCCGGAGGATGCCGCGCCGAAACGGATCTCCGTCTTCGGAATCAGCACAATGGCGCCGGTATTCCTCCAGTTCTTCGTCAAACTCGCGGAATTCCGCGACGTTCATTTCTTCTACCTGAATCCCTGTTCCGGCTATTGGAGCGAGATTCTCAGCAGCCGGCAGGCAGGCTCGCTCTCAAGGAAAACGGGAGTCGAACGGGAATCCCTGATGGACGGCAATCCCCTGCTCGCCTCCATGGGTACGCAGGGACGCGATTTCTTCCGTCTGATGATGGAACTGCCCGAATTGAATGTGACGCAGGAAACTGCCTGTTTTGAGCCGTTCCGGGAAGACAGCTATACAATGCTGACCGCGCTTCAGCAGGATATTCTGGACAATACGGTACGGGGGCGCGGCATCAAAAATGACTTTGCGGAACCGCCCCTCCCCGTGACGCCGGATGACCGTTCCGTCACGGTTCACAACTGTCACAGCCCGCTGCGCGAAGTCGAGGTTCTGCACGACCGGCTGATGGCGCTGCTTCAGGACCGTTCGATCCAGCCGCATGACATCATTGTAATGGCGCCGGACATTTCCGTGTATGAACCCTATGTCAATGCGGTTTTCGGCACGGGGGCGCTCAGGAACTGTTATGCGTTTTCCGACCGCAGCATCAGGAACAGCAACCGGACTGCGGCAGTCTTTCTCTCTCTGCTCAAACTCTGGAAAAGCAAGTATGAGGTCTCCGCCGTATTCGATCTTCTGGAACACCCCGCGATCCGGCGCAAATGGAATCTCGAAACCGCCGATCTCAGCCGTCTGCGGCAATGGACCGCGCAGGCGGGAATCCGCTGGGGAATCAATGCGGAAAACCGCGAGGAACTATGTTCCGTCGGTTTCGAGGAATATTCATGGGAACAGGGGCTGGACCGCCTTCTGCTCGGCTATGCGGTTCTCCGCGAGGAAACGGAACAGGGGCGCGAGGAAATCATTTCACTGGACGCCGCGGAGGGCGGCGATGCGGAAATTCTGGGCGCATTCATTCAGTTTGCCCAGGCGCTTTTCTCTCTGCGGGAACGGTTCGGCGGAAAACGGACGCTTGCCGGGTGGTGCGAACTGCTCAACGGCATCCTCGACGAATTTTTTCTCAATGACAATGATTTCTATCTGGAACTTGCCGCAATCCGCAGTACACTCGACAGATTCGCAAACTATGCAAATCAGTTGGATCTGCCGGAAACACTTTCGCCGGAACTGATTCTGCATCTGCTCGAAAACGGTTTCGGGGAGCTGAACGCCTCCGAACCGTTCCTGCGGGGCAAGATCACATTCTGCTCGCTGGTGCCGATGCGGAGCATTCCCATGAAAATCGTGGCGATTCTCGGACTGAACGACGGCGCGTTTCCCCGCAGGGATGTCACACTCGGATTCAACCTCATCACCAGAGAAATGCGCCGCCTTGACCGTTCCCCGAATCAGGAGGACCGTTATCTGTTTCTGGAATCCATTCTTGCCGCGCGGGAACGGCTTCTTTTTTTCTATCAGGGCAGGAACAGCCGCGGCGACGATGAATTCCCGCCGGCGGTCCCGCTGGGGGAACTGATCGACTGTCTGCTGTCCGCATTTGAAATCGACCGGAAATTCATAGAAACCGATCACAAGCTCCAAGCGTTCGATTTCGACTATTTCAACGGAAAGGACCCTGAAAAATATTCCTTTTCCGAATCCGGTTTCAAAGCGGCGAAAGCGTTGGCGGAGGCAATCCGCGGGATCGAAGAACCGCCGAGGCTGCTGGACCGCCTGAAACCATGCGAAGCACCGCCTCTGCCGGAATCTCTGCCCTTGCGCGAACTGGAGGATTTCTTCTGTGCGCCGCAGGCATATTACCTGAAAAACATGGCGGGGCTGTATCTCAGGGAGGAACTCTCCGCCGTTCCGGGGGAACAGGAGGACGACGAACCGCTCGCACTGGAGGGGTTGGACGCCTACAAGCTCGGACAGGATGTCGGCAGGTGGACGCAGGCGGGCATTCCGCCGGAGGAGCAGTATCACATCCTGAGCAGGACGAACCGTCTTCCGGTCAGTTCACTCGGCAGGAAAACATTCCGCGCCGTATTGGAGAAAATCCGTCTTCTGCCCGAAACATGGCAAAAGTACCTGCAATCGGCGGAACCTGTGCCGCTGAAAATCCGTCTGTGCCAAACCGAAATCACCGGCGAGATCCCGCTCGCGCCGGACGGTATCACGCATTCCTACTGCCGTTATGCGAACTTCAACGGCGGCGATGCGGTCCGCTGGTATCTGCGCCATCTGCTTCTCGCCGCATGCAGGGGTGTGAATGCACGCTCATTCGCATGGGACCAGAAGGATCGGCGGACGCTTCTGCTGAGCGGCATGGAGGAGGCGGAAGCCTCGAAGCGTCTCATGGAGCTGCTGGAGCTTTACCGCGAGGGGCAGAGCAGAATCCTGCCGTTCTTCAAGGAAGCCGCATTTGCATACGCGTCGCATGACGGAAACCCCGATCTCGCGCGCAAGGCATTTTATACGGTCGTCCCCCAGCAGGGCATTTCCATCGGGGACTGCGCAAACGACAAGGCGGTTGCACTGCTGTTCACGCCCTCCGATTTCGATTCGCCGGAGTTTACGGCGGAATTCGCGGCGCTTGCCCGGACGGTCTTCCGCCCGTTCCTGCTCCGGGAGGTGAAATATGAATCCTGACATCCCCATGCTGGATTCCACGTCCTGCCCCCTGAACGGCGTCTGCATGATCGAGGCGGCGGCGGGAACGGGCAAGACTTACAATATCCAGAACCTCGTCCTGCGCCTCATACTGGAACAGGACATCCCGATCAGCGGCATCCTTGTCGTCACTTTCACCGAAGCAGCGACCGCCGAACTGCGGACAAGAATCCGTGACATGCTCCGCAATGCCCTGAACTATGCGGCGGGTTCCGCGATACCGGAAAAGGAACGTCCACGCATCAAGGCGATTATGGAACATGCGGCACAGAATACGCCCGGCGAAACGCTGGTCCGACGCCTCCGGAACGCTTTCATTGATTTCGACAGCAGCACGATCTCCACGATTCACGGTTTCTGCCAACGTATGCTGACGGAAAACGCATTTGAAAGCGGAGTGCTGTTCAATACGGTCATACAGAAAGATCAGGACGAAATAATTCTTGATCTGCTGACGGATTTCTACCGGCGGGAATTCTATGCGCCCGACCGCGGAGAACTGCGCGCAGCGTTGCAGGATTACACCCGCTTCACGCCCGATTTTCATTTCAGGACCATATGCGCGCTGCTCGCGCGTCCCGATCTGCGGATCCGAACCCGTGCGCGAAAACCTTATGACACACGCCCCATCATGGAGCGGATTTCCGGACTGCTTGACGAAACCGCCGCATTGTTTGAGCCGGGGCTCCTCACCGGATTCGGGGATCTCATGAAGAAAGGATATTATCCCGAAGATTGCGCCGAGGCTGAAGGACTCCTGCTTTCATGGAAAAAGGAAGGCACTCTTTACCAGGTGCCGAATACCTTGTCACGCTTTACGACGGAACAGATCCGGCAGAATGCCAAAGTCAAATTCCGCATCCGGATTGAAGATCACCTGAACCATCCGTTCTTCGCGAAAAACGATCTCCTGCAAACGGAGTTTCAGGCATACTCCGACACGATTCTGTTTGCGGCGCTGAAATACGTGAAACATGAATTCGCACTGAAAAAACGCAGAGAGAATTTCCAGACATTCGACGATCTCCTGCGGAGAGTCCGCGACGGCATTCTCGACGAAAACGGGCTCCTCGCACCGGCGATCCGGAAAAAATACAGAGCCGCCGTCGTGGACGAATTTCAGGACACCGATCCGGTTCAGTATGATATCTTCCACCGTCTTTTCGCGTGCCGTCAGGACCCTGCACTCTTTATGGTCGGAGACCCCCGGCAGGCGATCTACGCATTCCGAGGCGGCGACATGGCGACTTACCGCAAAGCGGAGCGGGAGTGTCTTGAGCTCCACAACGGCAGGAAATACGGGCTGGTCCAGAACTTCCGGTCATCCGCGCCGGTCATCCGCGCCGTCAACGCGATTTTCCACGATCATCCTTTTCCGTTCGCCGATCCCGATATTACATTCTCAGAAATCCAGGCGCCGGCGGACGACTCCGGAAAACAGCGCGCCGGAATTCAGTTTCACGGCAGGGAGGAGCCCGCGCCGCTCAAATTCACCTGGCTCCCCCCTGAAAACAGAGATCCGACCGCCGCACAGCTGGCAGACCGCACCATCCGGCTCTGCGCAAAACAGATCCGGAAAATGCTCGACGATCCCGCGATCCGCCTGCCTGACCGGGAATCGCCGGGAGTCATGCCCGGAGACTTCGCGGTACTGGTCTTCACGGCTTTTGAAAGCGAACGGGTTCAGGAGGCGCTGGCGGAATACCATATTCCGTCGGTCATTGCAAAATCAGGCAACGTCTTCGATTCCGTCGCGGCGGAGGAGCTGGAAACGGTTCTCAATGCGGTTGCCGCGCCTGCCGATGCCCGGCTCGCGGTACGCGCAATGAACACGGAATTGATCGGATATGAGATCCCCGAACTGGTCGAAATGCATCTTGACGACGGCGACACTCAGAACGATGTGCCTCTGAACGGAGTTCAGGAAAAGTTGGAATCGCTGTTGAGACGCTGGGAAAACGCCTCATTCATCGAAATGTTCCACGACCTGTTGGCGGAATTCAATGTGCGCGAACGCATTTTAAAGAAGAATCTCGGAGAGCGCAAATTGACGGACCTGCTTCAACTGCGCGAAATCCTCCACAATGAAATCAGCACGCGCCGCCTTTCGGTCTCCGGCACCCTCAGTTTCCTGAAACGCCAGCGTTCCGAGCGGATGCGCGATAAAAAGGAGGAGTATGAAATTCTCCTGGAAACCGACCGCGCGGCAGTCACGATCATGACCGTTCACAAGAGCAAGGGGCTGGAATACCCGCTGGTACTGCTGCCGACGCTGTTCACATGGAACGCCGAGAAGTTTGCCGAGAACTATCATCTGCCGGACGGCAGCATCGAACGGGATTTCACGGGTTCGGCGGAATCGGAGGCGCTGGCGTCCGCGGAACGCCTGCAGGAGCTCCTGCGCCTCGCCTATGTTGCAATCACACGGGCAAAATACTACTGCCATATCTACTGGGGCGCCTGCCGGAACAGAACCTCCGCACTGGACTGGCTGTTCCGTATGCGCACCCTGACCTCGCTGCCGGAACTCAAGGATATGCGGAATCTCCTGAATTCATCACAGGAATCCGCCCTGAACGCCATCCCTGCGGACTGGTTGGCGGAGCCGGTCCCGGAAACGGAAATCCTGCCGCCTTACACCGTGGAACAGACAGAGGCGGAAACACTGAATCCGCCGCACTGGAACGGAAAGATCGATTACGCATGGCACATCACCAGCTACTCAGGACTGACACCCCACGGCGGCGATGCCCCCTCCGACTATGACAGCGAGGACGATGAAGCTCCGGTCGAGCGCAGAATGACCGGCATCTTCTCGATCCCCGGCGGCGCGCAGACCGGCAACGCATGGCACGAAATTCTTGAAAAGCTGGATTTCACCGATCATGAAAGGAGACTGCCCGGACTGATCGAAGAAAAGCTTTCCCTCTACGGGCTCCTGAAAAACGATGCCCGGAAAGAGGAACGAATCGCCCTCACTGCGGAAATGATCGGCAAGGTACTTGCTTCACCGCTTACAGATGCGGACGGACAAAGTTTCACGCTTTCGGAAATCCCGCGCGCGGACAGGATCAGCGAAATGGAATTCCATTACAGGTTCCGCAAAGGCTTCCGCGTCGATCAGCTCCGCACGGTACTGGAACCGTATATCGGGGAAAAATTCGGCGGGGCGGCATGGGACTCCCTGCACGGGTTCATTTCCGGCGGATTCCTGAACGGGTTCATCGACCTCGTATTCCGCCTCCGAGGACGTTTTTACATCATCGACTGGAAATCCAACCGTCTCGGCGGCTCTCCGCAGAGCTTCCGGCAGGATGGCATCCGGTCCGCCATGCTGAAACATTTCTATTTTCTCCAATACCTGATTTATTCCGTTGCACTGCTCAAATTCCTCCGGCTGAAAAACGGTTCTTTCACGGAGCAGGACCATGAAAAATATTTCGGCGGGGTCTACTATCTGTTTCTGCGCGGAATTACACCGGAAGCCCCCGGAAACGGCATCTACCGGGACCGTCCGCCGTTTGCACTTCTCATGCAGCTCGAACAACTGATAGGATGACAGATATGACACTCGGCGAACTGAAAAAACTGACTTCCGGGAATGCCTTTTCCCCCATTGACCTTGTCTTTGCGGACTTCATTCTCCGCAGGACACGTTCACAGAGTCCGGAACTCTTTGCCGCGGCGGCGCTTGCATCGTTCGCCGTCCGCGCGGGAAACAGCTGCTGCGACCTCAGTCTTTATGCGGGGAAAACCTTTCCCGAATATTCCGATCCCGATCCGCAGGAGGAACAGCCTTGCGTTGTCCTGCCGCAATTGGACACATGGCTGGAGGTTCTGCGCGAGGACACTTTCGAAAAAGTCATGGCATTCCATCCCGAAACGGAATCCCCGACAACGCCGCTTGTCATGGACAATGCGCACCGGCTTTACCTCAACCGCTATTTTCAGTATGAAAAACAGCTTGCGGAGGAAATCCGCAGACGCTGTGCGGAGCCGCCGGAAGTCACTCCGCTGCCTCCGGGAAGGCTCGCGGAACTTTCCCCCTATTTCAAGAAAAACGCGGGAAAAGCAGAAATCGATTATCAGCAGTCCGCCGTATTTCTTGCGTTCTACAACCTGTTTTCCATCATTACCGGTGGCCCCGGAACCGGGAAAACCACGGTCGCGGCGGCGCTTCTCGCACTGGAACTGGAACGCAACCCGGAGCTTGAAATCGCACTTTGCGCGCCGACCGGCAAAGCGCAGGCGCGGTTGCGCGAATCGGTCACACGGGGTATCGCCGGACTGTCCTGCAGTCAGGGAATCAAGGACAAACTTGCGCTGATCCCGTGCGGCACGATCCACTCGCTTCTGCGTCCCCTGCCCGGCACGACGCAATTCCGGCACAATGAAAAAAATCCCCTGCGCGCCGGTCTGATCGTCGTCGATGAAGCCTCCATGGTCTCGCTTTCCCTGATGGCAAAACTTATGAAAGCGGTCCGCCCCGATGCCAAAGTAATCCTGCTCGGCGACAAGGACCAGCTCGCCTCGGTGGACGCAGGCGCGGTTCTCGCGGACATCTGCGCCTGCGGCGCCCGCAATGTCATGCCCCCGCCTGTCGCGGAAGCTTTCCGCAGCCAGACTTCATGGGAATTTCCCGTAATTTCCGACTCGCGTCCTCTTTCGGGGAACATCGCGGAACTCGTCAGGAACCACCGTTCCGCCAATGCGCCGGCGATCAGCACGCTCAGCGCGGCAATCCGCAACATCGCTTCGGAACGGGAACTGCGGGAAGTCACGACGGCAGTCGTTCACTGCGACGCACCGGATTTCAGAACAGTTCCCCTGCCCCGTTCCGCATTCGAGCACGCGCTTGCCCGTGAGATTACAACGCCCTGCATCCGGTTCGGAAACGAGGAACGGCGTTATGCGCTTTCCGATCTGCGCGCTCTTGCCGACCGCGGCGGAGACGACGCCATGCGCAGGGCATTCGGCATCATCGACCGGTTCAAGATTCTCTGCGCACTCAGGAACGGACCGCATGGAACCATCGCAGTCAATGCCATGATCCGTTCGCGCCTGCGCATGACCGATGCGTTTTCCTGCGGGCTGCCGCTGATGATTACGCGCAACCACCCGGAAAGCGGACTTTACAACGGCGATATCGGCATGGTCTGGCGGTCGTCCGCAGGACAGCTTCGCGTTTACTTCCCCGATCCGCGGGAACCGGGACGCTTCCGCTCGTTCCTCCCGGTGGAACTGCCTGAACATGAAGCGGTTTTCGCCATGACGGTTCACAAATCGCAAGGTTCGGGTTTCCAGAATGTGCTCATCATACTGCCCGATCACGATACGCCGCTCCTTACGCGGGAACTGCTCTACACGGCGGTCACGCGGGCGGAGGAACGGGTCGTTCTGTGGGCGAATCCGGCGATTGTCGCAACCGCTCTGGAACGCCTTACCATCCGGCAGTCCGGATTGAAAGACCGTCTGGCTGATCCCGTATCCTGATTTCCATTGAAAAATTCTCAGGAAAACGGCTTCAGACAGTTTACAGCAAAAAAACTTGATCAACATTTTTTCAGGAGGTTTTCATGAAAGAAGAAGAAAAAATTTTCAAAGGTATTCTTTTCAATCCGGGCGATCCGGAACTGAGAGCAATCAAACTGCGTTCTCACAAGTTGAGCGCCCAGTACAGCCGGACTGTCGAAGACGACGCGGAACTGCGCCAGAGTCTGGCGCAACTGATTCTCAATGAATTCGGAGAGGGCAGTTTTATGCAGGGACCCGTATTCTTCCACTACGGAAAACATACAAAAATCGGCAAACGCTGCTTTTTCAACTATAACCTGACCATTCAGGATGACGCCCCGGTCACAATAGGAGACGACAACAACTTCGGCCCGAATGTGACGATCGTGACTCCTGTCCATCCCATGCTTCCGGAGGAACGGCGCATTCTGTTCGACAAGGACGGAAATCCCAGACATCTCTGCTACGCAAAGCCGGTCGTGATCGGCAATGACTGCTGGTTCGGAGCCAATGTCGTGGTCTGCCCCGGTGTCACGATCGGCGACGGCTGTGTAATCGGCGCCGGAAGTGTGGTCACGCGCGACATTCCGCCGATGTCATTCGCCGCAGGGAGCCCATGCCGGGTCATCCGTGAAATCACGGAGGCGGACAGCATGCGCAACAAGCCGGAAATCCTGGCGGACAATCAGGTTACGCCGGACAGCAAATCCTGAAAGGGATTGCCGGTTGAAAACGACTCCCGTTTTCAACCGTATATTCCACACCCGCGCCCCCGTCCGGGGAATTCATCTGCAAGGAGAATCAGGTTACGTTCCAGAGCTTCCGGGGAAAAGGGCATGTTGACGGAACACAGGCTGCCTGCACAAAAGAGTGCTGGCGCTGGCTGTTCCGGCAAAACAATCAAAACAGCGGCAGATCCGCCGCGGTGCAGGCAATTCCCGTCTGCAAAAACAGGAGTCATACATGAAACATTGCATTTGTTTTATTCTGTCCGCCGTCTTCCTATTGAATCTGAACGGACAGGAAAAAGAAAAAAACGGCATGTCCGCCGCTGGAATTTCACGGGATAAGCATGTATCTTTACAGCCATCTCAAACAATACAACACAAGAATCAGGAGAGAAAAATGCCAAGGTCCCGTGAGGAAATCATGAAAGATATCAATTACGATGAGTCCAGGATTCCCGCCTGCACCCTGCCATCCCCGTTGGATAGAAAGGACGGAGGACGTATTGCAACTGCTTATGAATGGGTGAACCGCCGGCGTCCGGAAGTGCTTGCCCTGTATCAGAAAGAAGTCTACGGGCAGATTCCGCCGCGCCCGGACAGGATGTGGTTTGAAACCCTTTCCGTCAGGGAAGACGCTCTTGACGGCGCCGCAATCCGGAAAGAGATCCGTCTCCACTTTGCCATGGACAATGGAAAGAGCCATTCCTTTGTAATGCTGCTTTACATCCCGAAAAACGCCAAAGCGCCGTCGCCGGTGTTTCTCGGACTCAATTTCAAGGGCAATCATGCCGCAACGGATGAAAAAGACGTCATGATGACGGGGAAAGATCTCTCCGGCGGAATCGTGCATCCGGACGGTCATGCCTCGCAGGTTCACCGCTGGCAGTTCAGGGAAACCATCCGGCGCGGTTATGCGTCCGCGACAGTCTGCTACCACGATATTTTCCCGGACCGCAACGACGAAGCAAGCTGGCATCACAGCATTTACGGACTGTTCTATCCTGATAAAACGCCGGAGGAGATTCATGCACGGTATTCCGCGATCGGCGCATGGACGTGGGGACTCAGCCGTATGCTGGACTGCCTGGAGCGCGAACCCATGATCGACAGTGCGAAAGCAATGGTCCACGGTCATTCCCGCTTGGGCAAGACCGCCCTCTGGACGGGTGCGACCGATCCGCGTTTCCGGCTGGTGATGTCCAACGATTCCGGCTGCGGCGGAGCGGCTCTGTTCAAACGCTGTATCGGGGAAAATGTCGAAGCCATACTCTCCTCGTTCCCCTACTGGTTCGTCACTCCGTTTGCGAACTATATCAGGAACGAGGCGGGAATGCCGTTCGACCAGCACTGGCTGATCTCGCTGATCGCCCCGCGCCCCGTCTGCATCGCGAGTGCGACGGAAGATTTGTGGGCGGACCCCAAAGGCGAGTTCCTTTCCGGAGTCCATGCGGCGGAAGTCTACCGTCTCTTCGGGGCGGAAGGACTCGGCACAGATGTCATGCCGCAGCCCGACCGGCCCGTCACAGGCGAGATCAGTTATCACTTGAGAACCGGAAAGCATGACCAGACTCTGGAAGACTGGCTCCACTACTGGGAGCTGGCGGACAGGCTGTTCCGAAAATAAACTGCCCCGGTGCAAAGCATCGCGGTGTCAAACCAATTTTTCTGAGTAAGGCTTCCATCTGAAAACAGGGCTCATTCCGGGCCCTGTTTTTTTACCCGCATTCGAATTCACCGTTTTTTCGGATAACCGCCGGAACCGCCGTATTTGACGGGAATATCCCAGGGCGCCCGGTCGTAATCCGGATTTTTCAGAATCAACGGAATCTGCGCCGGAGTCACGTTCTGGATCTTCATCCGCCGGAACAGTTCCTCCTCTATTTTCGGAATCCGTTCAGGATGCCCGGTCAATTTGGAAATACTCGCAAGATTGTAGACAGGAATCATGCTCAACGGATAATTTTCCGCCTCTTTCAGATACGCTTCGAATGCCTCGTCATAGCGTCCGAGTTTCACCAGCGCGCCGCCGCGGTATCCGTAAACATGCGCATAGTTCTCAATATAAGAGCCGATCAGGGCGTCCGCCGCGGCAAGAGCCAGTTCCGGCGCTCCCAGTTTGCCTGCCGCGATCATCAACGCATAATTCGGTTTATACTCATGCGGCGCAAAACGGAGAGAACGGCTGATCCGCTCAAGTTTCTCCGACACTCTCATTGCAGGATCATGAATCGCATTTGCCGTACTGGACGCATAAGCGGAACGGGCAACGGAAAGCGCAGTCCAGAACAGGATCACGATACCGGCGGTACATGCAATCATACGGCAGATCGCCGGATGCCGCAACCCGGCTGGAACCTGTTCCTCCCGGAACGCGTCTCTCCAGAAAAGTCCGAGGAGCCACAAGGCAATCAGATTCATGGGCCAGGCGACAAAAATCAGGTCCAGTTGGGCATGAAACAGCAGGCACAGAAATGCGAAAAGCAGAAGCTTCCTTTCCCCGGAAAGCCTCCCTGCGCCGCCTCGGAAGATTCCATACAAAGGATACAGAACAAGCCATGCCCATGCAAGCCAGCCGAGAATACCGAAGGAAGCCATCATGAACAATACATCGTTGTGAGGGTGATTGGTCCGCGGCGCATTCTGCATTCGGGTAAAATAATCCTCCGGTTTGAAACGGACGAACTCATTTTCGAAAGAGACGCCTCCGACACCGAAAACCGGATTTTCAGCGATCAGCCCAAGAGTCGCACGATAAAAGACAAGACGATCCTCCTGCTCCGCGATCCTGCGGGCAAAACCGGAACCGGGACCGATCATATAAAGTGTCCCGAGCAAAAGAACGGCAAGCAGAGCATAACGCAGATACCGCTGTCCGCGGGAAGTCAGATGCATGGCAAGAAAAATCAGTCCGGTCAGCCCCAGGGCAACTGCGGCTCCGCGCGAAGCGCATGCGGCGAATATCCAGAGCCCGTATCCGAGAACAGCCCCCACAGCCGGAAGCGACGCCAGCGCGGGAAAGCGGAACCTGCGCAGCAATCCCGACAGATGCCATGCGAGAAACGGCAGGGAAACCAGAAGAAGAACTGCATTCCAGTTCGTATTGCCGGCAATTCCGAAAATCATGGCGCCGGAATGATACTGAATGCCGGATACGGCCAGATCCCACAATCCGAGCAGTGCAAGGGCGCGCGGCAGAAAAAAACGGAATGCATCATAGTAAACGTATGCCGCCAGCGGCAGAAGAATCCAGACCAGGCTCTCTCCCAACGCATCAAAAGGGTAGCGTCCGTTCAGGAAAAAGTGCCCGGCGGCAATACAGAAAAATCCGCCGAGCGCCAACTGCGCCTCCCGCTTCATGGACGCCACGGCTCCGGCAAGTCTTCTGAAATCGAAAAGCATCAATGCCAGAGCAAGGAACCCCACACTGCCGGCAGAGACCGCCAGCATATATTGCGGTTTGACGGAATGCAACAGCAACTCGGGATTGTAAAAGAGAGCCGCGGCAGACAATCCCGCCGGCACATACCATCCTTTTCTGAAAAAACCCGGAAACAACGCCATGAACCGCCTTTCTCATCCTGTTGCAATCAATCTTCCCGCCAACTCCGATACATTACTGTTTCAATTCCGCTTTTCAAGGCGGAATCCGGGAAAATCCGCCGGAACCGGAATCCGCTGGGACAGGAATGGGGTCAAGCAATGCGCAAACAGCAAAAGTTCAGTTCAGAAGATGACGATTTCACCCTCATGCGCCAGTTCGACATTTTCGCGAACGGCAATCTTTTCCTGTTCTGCCGGATCTGCCGGCCAAAGCGTTCTCGCCCGGTGATTGAACCATATTCTGGTTTTTTCATCAATGTTACGGCTTTGCGCAAGCGTTTTCCTGATCACCCGGAACATAGTCGGATCGCTGTGGTCAAATACCCTCCAATCCCCTGCTTCCGACATCGTCGCATCCCAGATGATGCCGTCCAGGTAACTTGTTCCGAGAAAACGTTTTGCCCGGGATGAAAACCAGGCGGTATCCAACGCATAAAGCAAAGTCCGCCCCCCGCCGGAAATCACATACAGAAAAGTATCTTCATAAGGATCCTCCACCGCATGATTTGCCGGCAATGCCAGGAAATCAAATCCGGCGACCTGAAAACGGCATCCGTATGAAACCGGATGCACCTCACAGCAGACTTCTGCCTCGGCACACACCTGCGGAGAACCGAACAGGCGGATTTTTCCGTTTCCGGCAATTTTCTTCACGGACTCCATGTCGAAATGGTCGCTGTGGTTATGCGTAATCACAATATCGGTGATTTCTGCGGCATCGGCGTTGAATCTTGCCAATGCCGCGGGAACTGTCGGACCGCAGTCGATCAGAACATGATCGTCCAACAGTGTTGATGTACTGCCCAGGACTCCGGGTTTTCCATATTCCGACCAGTCAAAGTCTGCAGCTCCGGTTCCGATAAACTGAATTTTCATTCCTGCTCCGTCTGATTTTTTCATATTATTTCTGGATGATTTTTATAAAACCAATATAGCATTTACACATGAGAAGACAATCGCCGGCAGAGAAAAAAGCAGAATGCATTCCTGCGGACAACCGTATTTTTCATCAGTCAAAAACAAAAATCCGTAATCCGCGCGGCCCAATCACAGAAGTAAGTTTCCCATTTTTTACTTCCACTTTCCGATTGGAGATCAATTCCATGCCCGTGATATCCTTTTTCAGTCCGAATCTGGCAGTGTCGACTGACAGTTCAAAGGTTTCCGTTTTATCGGAATCGTTCAGTGCCGCAATTGTAAGCCTGCCCGGATTGGAAAAACAACTGACCATGCAGTATTTTCCGAAAAAGGACGGTTTTACAGGAGAGTTTTTTTCTTCCCAGTATGGATGAAAAGTGTAAGCGCCGGAGCGTCCCGCAATACGGTCACGTGCCGCATAGAATTCTTTCATCCTCGCATTGTTTTTTGTCGTCGGCCTGCTCCCGAGGTCATGCACCAGCATATAACCGAGGAAATGGCAGATTGCACGGTCCATTTCCGGTTCCGCAGGATTCAATTTTGCATACCGATCCGGTGCAAACAACTGTAAAGCACGTTCAAACTGCGGAATCAGACTGACTTCCATCTCGATGTTTCTTGACGCATAGGCAATCCGCATCAGGTCCGGAGTCAACACGTTGTAATAGCTGGGGCCATTGAGAATGTGGCGGTCGTACAGTTCTCCAACCAGCAGACTGTCAAAAAATACATCGGACGGGAGCCGGGTGGAGATCGTATGTCCGCAGAACAAAGCGGTCGCATCCTTCTGTTTCATCTGGATATAAAGCCGCTTCAGCAGAAGACGCAGTTGCTTCAAGTCTCCGTCACGGTGCCTGTAACCGAATTCATCAGTCCACTGGCATCCGTGAACCGGATTGGCGCAGGGGCGCGGCCAGGTCAGATCGAAATAAAGGTCTCTCACCTTGTATTCCGGATTTTGCAGGAATCCGCCGATCGAATCCAGCTTGTAATCAAAGAAATCCTTGCTGTTAAGGCAGGCAAATGTGGAAAGATACATGTTGCGTGCCGCACGGTTCGGAGTCTGGGCATCCCGCATGTATTCCCCCAGCCGGGGCGGAGAGCAATGCCATTCCATGCCGAAGTAGTTCCATTCGGGAGACACCGGGGATGCGCCTTTCGGAGCATTGTAATAGAATACCCGTTTGCCATGTTTTTCCTGCTGTTCCCGGAAATATTTCAGATGGCGTTCGCTGAATTTCCCCGGACGCTTGTGAGCAAAGTAAAGAGTGACGTATTCCCCCCAGCAGATCATGTTTTCACGGACGCGGATACCGCGCATTTCCATATTTTTCGGTTTGACCGGTGTCGGCTGAAGATAAAATTCCAGACTGCGCGGCGCTTTCAGCAGCAGCGGAGTGTCTACCAGATTCAAGTTGAGAGTAACCGTTTTGTCCTGATGCACGACCTGCAATCCTTTTGCCTTGTCGCGCAGATGCCAGCCGCGGCGCGTATCGGATCCGCCCATCAGCCCCACATCATCGCCGCCGCACCAGAAATAAGGCCTTTCAACGGGATTCACATGGAACATGCCGTTTCCGGCTCTGAGCAGATCCTTCTTCTCTGTGATGGAAAAACAATCGTCGAAACCGGTGATGTTTTCACGTTTCATCGGGATTTCCAATGCCAGGGAACGGAGCGGTTCCCCTCCGGGGCGGATGTTCACAGTAAACCAGAGCAGTCCGTCAAATTCCGCGCGGACAACCATCTCGACGGGAATTTTCCTGTCTGCGGGGACTAGAACATAATCGGTATACCCCTTGCCGCGCTTTCTGATCGAAGAATGGAATATCACCGGGGCGCCGTTCCATTTCAATTGCACCGGGGCAGCCAGCAGTTCCCTGCCGAGGGAAGACATGGAGGCAATCACGCCCTGTCCCCCGAACAGGAATTTGCGCCCCCAGCAGATGAAAGAGTTGTCCGTAGCTTCCGGTGCAGTCCACGGTGGAGGCACCACGTCATCGAGTCCGTATTTACAGTCTGTCCACGGGCGGACAGCCGGATATTTTGCGTATCCTTCATAATCCTTGAAAAGTTCCCGTCCATCCTGAGCAAGGAAAGTATAACGCAGGATATATTCGCCGTCCGGCAGAGACTGAATCGGGTATTTCAGTTCCGCCTTCAGGACATCATCGGGAATGGAAAGGGTCCGCTCATATACTTTTTTACTGCTTTTGACATCTTCCATGATGACACGGAGCTGGTTCTTCCCGCATTGCAGACGGGCATTTTCCACCTCCATGACCAGAGTCTGATTCGGGATATCCGTCCGTATACACGTTAAACGGACGGGAAGCAGTGTCTTGTATGTAATCAGGTTCTTGTAAAGGACACCGTATTTGTCAGATTTGATCAGGATCTCAAGGTTACCGTTGTCCGGAACCTTGCCGGCAATCTCCGTCGCCTGTCCGCCGCCGTTTGCCAGGGTGAATGTCTTTTCAAAATTAAAAGGGAAAATGCTGGCTTTCACGGAGAGCCCGGCTTTGACTGTATCGTCCTGTCTGCCCCTGAGAGTTATCCGGCTTTGAATCGTCCCGTCATAAAGTGCGCCGAACTGCGCCAGATCCAGATGCGGAGCATCAGGAAGCAAGGTGACTTTCGCGTAGGCGGGAACGGCGAAATAATCGCCGGGAGCCAGACAGGTCCACTCATTGTTTTCTGCGAAATCGCGGCAGAAGTTGATGCGGAAATCCTTTCCCGCAGCCGGAGTGAATCCGAAATTTTTCCATGGAATGGCACACTCAAAGGTCCACACCCCGTTTTTCACGCTCGAAGCAAAACGGATTCCGCTGCTCTGCCAGTCCGCCTTGCGGTTTTTGGAGTCGTAAAATCCTTTTCCGCTGTTGAATATGAACTGCCAGGCATCTTTTCTGCCGTCGAATTCAGAAAAGAAAAGCTCCACAGCGTCATCTTCCCAGAGGTTTGCATCACGTTCTTTGTGTGTGCACTTGATCCCGTTTTCTGCGGGGGATTCCATCGCGGCATAAAGATTTTCCGCATCCCAGGAGAGAAAACACCGTGACTGTCTGTGGGAGTACTGCACCGGCGCATTCATGGAATTGTTCATTCCGGAAACAGCAACCGCGTATTCATCGGAAGCGATGACTCCATCCACACTTGCAGTTCCGGACCCTACTCCAAGCTGGACCGGAGCCGAACCTGCCGTCGCCTGGCCCGCATGACGCAGATATTCATCACGGACTTCCTGCGCGGAAAGGCGTTTTTTATAAATTTTCAACTCATCAAGAGAACTGCTGCCCGGATTGCCGCTCCAGTATTCCCCCAGTTGCAACCGGGTGAAAGGCGCCGCAGGCGGGTTCTTGCGCGGAGCCTCCGCGGATTTCTGTCCGTCAACATAGAGTTCTGCCGTTTTGGCATCCCAGACAGCACAGACATGATGCCAGGTATTCTTTTCCCATTTGGAAATATCCGCCTGCAGGCCGGTACTGCGGGCGCCTGCCGCAAGGCTGCCGAAACGGAATATCAGTTGCTGATTATCCAGATAATTATAGATAAGAATCCGTTCCTTTTTGCTGAAAGCCCCGAAAAAATGGTGGAAATTTCTTTCCGCAGGCACCCAGTCTACGGGGCGGACCCAGAATGAGATACTGCCTTCGGCAGCAGAAATCGGCGTGAAGGGCTTGTATTCCCATGTCTGCTTCGCTTTGCCGTCACTGCTGTTTCCGATCCGCAATGCCTTCCCGGCAATACCGTCGGTCAGTATTTTATCCGGCGTTTTATCGGTTCCGCGAATCAGATTTCCAATCACCCCCTGCTCATTTCCCGTACCTGCGATTTCCTGACGGGTGTCTGCTCCCCCGCCGAAATCAGCTCTGGCGGAACGGTCGAACGAAAAATAAATCTCCGGTTCCGCCGCATTCAGAACCAAACAGGACAATAACGCCAGCATACTCCATTTTTTCATCTCATGTTTTCCTTTCTCTTTATATTATATTTCAATATGTCCTCTGAAGATATTCATTCTCGCATCCCGGATACGGTTCCGGAAGGAAATAGTGCCAGTTCACCCACTGCCCCGGCTGATAGTTTGCCCATCTCATTGAGGATACGTGACCATCAGCCCAGACAATATTTCCATTTCCGCCGGGAACCTTGTCTGCAAGAATATTTTTCTTGCCATGCGGGGTAGCGAAATTGATCCAGACTGCACTTGAGTTATAAGATCCTGTCCAACTGCCGTTGAATATATGCAAAGCATAATGTTCCGAGGTGGCAAGCAGATTCGAGGAATCTGCCAGCGATTCCATCAGAACAGGTTTTCTCGCAGGGTGTTTGACCTTGCTGTTTTTCGCAAGCCGGCTGATCCCGGTATATCCCGCATTTGCATTTTGCCAGCCGCCGAAGAAACCATTGTAGGAGTAACCAACCAGCCGCCAGGCAGATGCACTTGTTTTATAAGTATCGAAAATAGAATTGGAACCGCCTTTGATCTGCGGCAGCGTATAAACCTGCCACAGGGTAGGACAGTAATAAGGTTTCGGAGAAGTGATATAACCCAGGCTGAAAAACTGCCATGCCCAGGGTGTTTTACCATCATCACCCCAGTTTTTCGTGTAAGCAGCCTGCGACATCGGTACATACCAGCCACCAAAATCGTTCTGGTACAAGGTATGCCCCATGCCTACCTGTCGCATGTTGCCGGTACAATTGATGCTCCGCGCTTTTTCCCTTGCCGCATTCAATGCCGGAAGCAGCATGCCTGCGAGAATTGCAATAACGGCAATTACAATGAGGAGTTCTATCAGGGTGAAAACTTTTGTTTTCAGCCTGAAAGTAAGAACAGAAGAACAAGGAACTCTGAAGTAAGAAGGAACGGGAAAACATTTGAACAATGGAACAATGGAACGACTGAACAATCGAATGAAGAAAGAAAAAATAAGACAGGGAGTGAATTGACACATCCGGAATAAAACATCCTCTTTACGACTTTTCCTCATTAACAATTTTATCTGTGTAAATATTACTCTTTTCATCCGCCAAATCCTTTCTTATGTTTTATGTTTTAGTCTTTGCTGTTGAAAAAATATTTTACTGTCCAGATACGGCGGAGCGAATTCCATTCCGCAACGATAGATTTCCCGTCGCTCCGCAGGATCGCCGCGCAACTGGCGCAGCAGATGTTCCACTGCCATCGCCGCCAATTGCTCAATGTCTTTCTGAAAGAATATGATATTGTCATCAATGCACGGAATCGGAACCTGCGGACTTCTGGACGAAACGATCCAGGGACGATAGCCGGGTTCCACATATTTCATCGCGGTCCAGAAGTCCATGCCGATATATTCATCCAGAAAAACAAATCCATCCGGCCGCTCATTCTCCGGCATGGCGAGAATGGATGCAACATGCTTCCGCCCGTCTGTAATCGACGGAGAAACAAGGTAAAATCTTTCCGGGTCCACACCCGGATCCAGTTCCGCCTGTCTCTCCGAATAAACAGAGAACAGAGCAGCAGGATTATCCGACATCATGACACCAATCCGGCGACATCCTTTCTTACGCAATACCTCAAGAGACCTCTTCAACTGGAAAACCAGATCAAGGACAATGCCATGCGGGGGATTTTCAGAAAAACCGATATAAGTATAACTGACCTTACTATGCCGCAACTGTTCCAGCGACGCCTTGCAGAATCCGCCGACATCAACAATGCCGTCCAGAGATTTCTCTTTCAGAGCTTCTTTCAGCCCGAAACAATCAGTGAGCCTGAGATGTGCTTTTTCCACAACTTCGCGGCGGAAAAAGCTGACGGTCTTACATCCGGCTTTCAGGAGACGGCTCTGGATCGCCAGAACCAGATAACAATAGAACGGGCTTCCTCCTTCCAGATGAAGAGAAGTCAGCCCGATAGTACGCCCGATCAAACTGTCCAGCTCCGCTTTCCGGAGAAATACCCCGACTTTGTTGCGGACATCCAGATATCCGCTGCCCTTCAATGCATTGACTGCGCGTATGACCGTGGTTGCGGAAAGTCCGAGACACTGAATCAGCTCTTTCTGATTCGGAAGCTTGTCTCCCGGCTGCAACTTACGATCACGGATCAGACTGATCAGCGCATTCCGCGCCTTCTCCGTTTTTTTCCCGTTTTCGCTTCTCAGGCGATCATACATATCGGCACCTGCCATCTAATTCATTTATGCATTACGTTATATTATTATAAGATATTTTCATGTTTTGTCAAGAGGGCAAAATCAAAGAAAAGCAGATTTTTTCAAAAAAAACAACTTTTCCGAGATAATGCCCTGCAAAGTATTCAAAGGCGGCAAGTTCGCCTGCCGCAGACTGTAAGGGAACACTGTTCTCCCCTAATCCTCTGCGGCGGCTCCCAACGCCAACAGACGAGGAACAAAGTTCCGGGAGACGCCGCCTCTGCACATCGGGAAAGACGCCGGATTTCCCTCCATGAACGGCCGGACTCCGACGACGGGATTTTCATCTCCGGCAACCAGCTTATGCAAAGGACTGCGGCAAATGCAGAATATCAGCAGCAACATATTTTCATACTCTGCCAACGCAATACTCCATAAGCGCAATCCTGCGAAAACGGACGACAGCTTTTTCCTTATATCGCCCGGACAATCCGGCTTTTAATCAATGATTATTTCAGATAAAAATATTTCTTATCGCTTGTAAAACAGCATGAACCGGATTATCTTACCATTTCGTGCTAATAGATATGCCATGAATTACGGATACATAATCATGAAAAACAATCTGAGAACCATTTATGATGAGTCGATGGGCGGCAGACCGCGCAAAAAAACAAATGCGGAAAAAACAGGAAAAATGAGCTTGCGCCCTCTGTTCCTGATCCTGTTTATTCTTTCCGTCCTCTCCGGTCTCGCCGTATGCGTCTGGCTGGAATTGACTTATGACATCCGTGACATTTACTACGCATGGCTGATCCTGATTGTCTATTCGATCACAGGAGCCACCCTGATCTTTCTGAGATGACCGCAGGATGCATACTTGTGTTTATCATTCGAAAAAATCTCTGTAAAAAATCAATATAAAATTTTCTTATCATCCCCTTCCCCCATCTCCGGACTTACGAAAAACGGCAAACAGGGAATAATTTTCCGTTTTCTCTTTTCATGCCCTTGACAAATCATTTTGTTTGACTATAATTATACTATAAAAGATATTTTTAGTATAACAAAAGGGATAACAAAAGAAATGCCCGTCACGAAAACAGATAAAATTCTGCGGGAGCTTCTGACCGATCTCGCAGCCGGAAAACTCGGTGTGTCGGGAGACCGTTTCCTCACCACACGTGAACTCACCACTCTGAAAGACGTCTCCCTGAAAACCGCATTCCACATTATCGGAGAACTCAAGGAGTCCGGCGTCATTCAGAAAACAGGCAGAGATTACAGGATTGTCCGCCTGACACCGCCGCAGAGACAGGAAAACAGCCGGATGCTCCTCGGATTCATGGCAACCTGTCTGGAAAGCCCCTATTTCGCCAAACTCGCATGTCATGCGGAGGAATTTGCACACTCCATCGGCGCAAGCCTGATCATCGCCTCCAGCAACTACGATTTCAAGACGGAATGCGAACGCCTGAAAATGTTCTGCCGGCAGGGTGTTTCGGGTATCATGATCTGCCCGTGGGCGTCAACGCCGGAGGAGGAAAGTTTTTACAACACGCTGGACGTCCCTTATGTCATGCTCGGACGACGGCTCGAATCCGTGGACTGCGATGCGGTTCTGGTCAATAACCAGAAAGCCGCGCAGCAGATGGCGGAGCATCTGATCGAACAGGGAATCAAAGAATTCGCGTATATCGGACAGGCAGGCAAACAGCATGATCAGCGTCTCCTCGGTTTTCGAGCGGGACTGCTCGAACATGGAATTCTCCTGCCGCAGGACCGGATTGTCCAGGCAGACTACAATTCTCCTGAACAATGCCGTGCGGACATGGCAAGGCTTCTCAGGAAAAAACACGGCGGGCGGCTCGGCGTCTTCTGTTATCACGATCTTTTTGCCACACGCGCCATCAATCTCTGCCATGAACTGGAAATCAGGGTCCCGGAGGAGGTGGCGATCGCCGGATTTGACGATCTGCCCATCGCATCGGAAATCTACCCGCCGCTGACAACCGTTTCCTATCCGGTCAGAGACATTGCGCGGCTCGCGTTTGAGACACTGTACACACGTATAAAATTTCACTCGCTCAATACCGGAGTCTGCCGCTACCTGGATTCAAAGCTGATCATCAGGAAAAGTTCCGTCATGCCGCAGAAAGGAATGCAGAAATGAAGATTCCGGAGCAGATTCATGCGGGGCTGATTGACGGGGCGGTCGTTCTGGGCGGAACCGGAACGGAAGACTTCCGCCGCGGCGCATACGGCATTGCGGACCGCATGAAACAGGCTCCGATGCAATTCGACTCCGTATTCGACATTGCCAGTCTCACGAAAGTCACAGGAACGGCGGTTCTGCTGGCATTCTGCGTGGAAGAAGGAATCATTGACCTCGATGCGCCGTTCACGGAATATCTGCCGTATCACGGCAGGCTTTTTTCCCCGGTCACGGTAAGACAGCTCGCAACGCACTATTCAGGGATTCAAATCAATTACCCGTATTTCCCCGGCGAGGAAAAGAAAATGATCGAAGCGATTCTTTCTCTGGATTTCGTGCGCCCTCCGATGACGGAATATGAATACACCTGTACAAATTACATCCTGCTCGGGCTCCTGATCGAAAGAGTAATGAAGAAACCGCTCGAACAGCTCGCCGAAGAACGGATATTCCGTCCGCTGGGCATGAATGATACGAAATGGGGCGCTCCCGTTGACGGCGCCCTGCCGCGGACGATCCGCACAATCAACGCGGCTCCCGGTGTGATTTCCGATCACGGCGCACGGGCAATCGCCCCGCACCGGATTGGAAATGCGGGAATTTTCTCCACAGCATCCGACCTTGCGAAATTCTGCCGAATGATGCTGAATCGCGGCAGGGGATTTTTCAAAACGGACATCGCGGAGCTCTTTTTCACCAATCAGGCGCCGCCCGGCATGACGCCGCGTTCCATCGGCTGGAACATGGCGCCGGATTTCATTCCGGAAGGCTGTTCCGCATCGACAATCCACCATACGGGCTGGACCGGACAGGCGGTCTGGATCGATCCGGCGAAACAGCGTTTCCTCATTCTCCTGACGAACCGTTTCGGGGATTCCATTGAATCATGGAGAGGACGCCTGGCAGCCGCACAGGAAATATTCAATACAATCGTATAAGAAATAATAAAAAAAGGAAAACGGAAATGGCAATCACACAGACGGCAATCAGTTATTACGGGCTCAACTATGTGGAGCACGCGGAAAAAGATTTTCAGGAAATGCTTGACCACGGATGCACCACCGTCATTCTGGCGGTCACGGAATTCGATTTCGACTTCTGGCGCCCGAATATTCCGAAAATCGTGGCGAAGGCGCACGAGATGGGGCTGCGCGTCCTGATCGACCCGTGGGGCAACGGCAAATACTTCGGCGGGGAACAGGTCAGCAAATTTCTGCAGGACAATGTCGAAAACCGTCAGGTTTCCGCACTCACCGGCGAGAAACTCCCGTATGCGTGTTTCAACACGAACAGCTACCGCGACTACTTCAGGAACTTCTGCGTGACGCTGGCGCGCGAGACCAATCCCGACGGCTTTTTCTGGGATGAGCCGCATTACGCCTTCCCGAAAGGCATCGCCTCCATCACCGGCGGCGTGGCGGATGACTGGACCTGTTACTGTCCGGTCTGCCGCAAACGGTTCGAGGATTATTACGGCTATCCCATGCCGCGCTATATGACCAACGACGTCAAACTGTTCCGCTGGCGCGAAGCGCTCGTCGTGCTTTCCGAAACCTCGAAAGCGCTCAAGGAGATCAATCCGGAACTGGAAATCACCTGCTGCGTCCACGCGACGCAGAACGGTTATTATGTATCCGAATACCGCGGCTACGACAACTGGGACATGGTCGCGGCGTGCCCGTACTTCGACGTGTTCTCCACGACCATCGTGAACTGGGCGCTGCCGGAGGATTTCTACCGGGACATCACCGAACGCACAGTCGCCATCGCAAAAAAATACAACAAGAAATCCGAACGCTGGCTCATGGGCTACTACAAACAGCCGAAAGACTGGGCGCAGGTTGCCAGATGGACGGATATCGCAGAAGAAGCGGGCGTGGACCGCATTGCCGCATGGACCTACCGCGGCGGTTACGGGACTGTCGTAGGCGCACCTGATGCGCTCAAACTCTGGGACACCATCGGAGAAAACTACAAGCGTGTCCTGAAAAAATAAGCAGGAGTCTGATTCATGCTCAGGATTCTAGTTCCGAAAAACGAAGGCATCTGCAGAATCGCGGCGGAGGAATTCGCGGCAATCTGGCGGAAAGCCACCGGTAAACAGCTCGCCGTCACAACAAAGGACGACCGCAAAAGCGACCTTGTCGTAATGGGTTCCGATGCGGTCAACGCCTTCACGCACGGCAAGATCATCGAAAAAGTCATTCCGCAGTTTGAAATACGGACCAATACGGACGATTACCAACTGATCTCCGCTGAGGACAACGGCAGGCGCCTGCTTTTCATCGCGGGCGGGCGCCCCCGCGCACTTCTCTATGGAGTTTATCACTTTTTTGAATCCGAAGCGGACTGCCGTTATTTCTGGGACGGTGATATCATCCCCGCGCAGAAGACAATCGGCATTGAGGAAATCGACATCTTCGAAAGCCCCCGTTTCGAATACCGGGGTCTGCGTTATTTCGCGCACCGGAGCCTGAACCGTTTCCAGGCGGAACACTGGGATTTTGACGAGTGGAAACGGGAAATCGACTGGATTCTCAAGAAACGCCTCAATCTGTTCATGCTGCGGATCGGGCTCGACGATCTGTTCCAGAAAGCGTTCCCGGAATTCGTAAACTATCCCGGATACGAGATACCGGAATCCGAAGCGCGCTCTTATGACGACCGCAATCTTTTCTGGTCTCTGAAATACCGCGGAGAACTCCGTAAAAAGATTCTCGCCTATGCCAGAGAGCGCGATCTCCTCCATCCGGAAGACGTGGGAACCATGACTCACTGGTACAGCCGGACTCCGTATGATTTCCTGAACCGGGTCAAGCCGGAATTCATGCCGCAGGCAACCGAAGGCTACAACCAGAAAACAGGGCTGGTATGGGATATCCGCGACGACAGAAATCTTGACAACTACTTCAAACTGACTGAAACCCACATCCGGGAATACGGTGCGCCGGAACTGTTCCACACGATCGGGCTGGCGGAGCGCAGGTGCTATGCGGATCATGCTTCCAATCACCAGATGAAGCTCTACACCTACCGCCGCATCATCAGCAGACTGCGTGAAAAGTATCCGAATGCACCGCTGCTGATCGGAAGCTGGGATTTCTGCATGTATTGGAATACAAGAGAGGTGCAGGAACTTGTGGCGGAGCTTGATCCCGCCCGCACCATGATCTTTGAATATACCTCCGATACCACGGACGAGGTCAACAACTTCACCAACTGGGGGCTCCTCGGCAAATTCCCGTGGATTTTCGGAATTTTCCACGCATACGAACCGGCAAACGAAATACGCGGCAACTACGACATCATCGAACGCCGTCTGCCCCTTGCGGCGGAAGACCCGATGTGCAGAGGGCTGATCTACTGGCCGGAATGTTCGCACACGGACACACTCATGCTGGACTACATGCCGGCAAACGCCTGGGACCCGTCCAATGTCAAAATCGACGAATTCCTCCCCGGTTTCTGCGACCGCCGCTACATGAAGTATCCAGATGAGATGTACGAAGTCTGGCGCAAAGCCCTCCCGCTGGCGAAACTGACCGGCTGGTCCGGCCCGCAGGATATGTCCGCGTTATACTGCTCTTTCTCGGATATGCTTTTTCATCTGCTGAATGAGAATCTTTCCACGCTGAACGTGAAGAACCTCGGCAGACTTCAAATTCAACTGAAACACTTTGAAGGAAAGATCCCCGCCGCACCGGAAGTCTTCCGGATGATCGCCGCATTGAATCTGAATGACCTCGACGACTTTATACGCAGGGATATCATCGACCTCGCCAGGACAACGGTCTCCAGAGTGCAGAGCTACGGGTTCGCCCGCCTTGCGCTCTCAATGGAAGAGTGGCGCAACGGAAAATGCGAGGCCGGGACAGTGCTTGCTTTGCTCGGAAGCATCGGAGAAACGGTGCGGCTCGAGGCTGATCTTCTCGCGGCTCACGAGGACTATTCCCTCTATGACGCGCTGAAGCTTCTTGAGAAAAAACATGAGACAAATCCCGATTTTGAAAAGACGCTCAAAGGAAATGCGGAAAACACTTACTGCCGCTCCTACATCAGCGAACTTTTCAGCGGAATCTATCAGCCGGAAATGAAAGTCTATACGGAGTGGGTCACGGCAAAGATCAATGCGGACGACCGTTCGGCATGGGAGCGCCCCGCAGAATTCGATGCACAGGAAAAAGCGATTCAGGACAAGTTCTATGAAACGCCTCTCAAAAAGCTGGCGCCGGATCATGCGAAAGCATTCAGAAATCTCTCCGCCACGCTGGAAAAACTTGCAGAAACTACGGAAAAAATCATCTGGTAAAGGAGTTGAAATATGGCTAAGTTCAATGATTTCGGTTACGTCGCAAAGGCATTCGCCAACATTCAGGAAGTCGTCGAAAAGCAGGGAGATCATCTTCACAAGGCAGCCTCCATGATGGCGGACGCAATTCAAAATGACAAGCTCATCAACGTTTATGCGGGCGGCGGGCACACCACCCTTGCCATGGGGGAGATGTTCTTCCGCGCGGGCGGGCTCGCCAACATCAATCCGATCATGGAGACGGCGCTCTCCGTCTTCAATCAGGCGCTGAAATATCTGGAGCTGGAACGCACCGTGAACTTCGGCAGTTCCATCGTAAAATATTACGACCTCCGGAAAGACGACCTGCTGATCATTTTCCACAATATCGGCATCAATCCGGCAACAATCGACGCGGCGATGGAGGCAAAGAAGCGCGGCGTGAAAATCATTGCCGTGGCAAGCTCTTACTGGCAGAATGAAATGCCGGCGGATCACTTTATCCGCCACCCGTCCGGCAAAAACCTGTTCGATTTTGCGGATGTCTGCATCGACGACTACAATCCTGTCGGGGACGCAATCGTGAATGTCCCCGGGCTCGACACGCCGATTGCTCCGGTTTCCAATGTAGTCGATTTCACCATCGCGCACCTGCTGGAAATTGAAACGGTCAGGATCTGCATTGAGCGCGGTATCGTTCCGCCGGTCTGGAACAGCGCCAACGCCCCCGGAGGCGATGAAAAGAACGCGGCTTATCTCAAGAAATACAAACCCCTGATCAAGAGTCTGTAAGGCAATGCCGAAGTTCATCACAAAATTTCCGCTTTCGCATTTTGACGAGCTGGTTCCGCTGCTGATGCGCTGCTTTCCCGATTTCTGGGAGCCGCGGCTGAAACGCGGAATGCGCTCGTTCCCCTACGATCTCGAACTCTTCTGTGCGAATCTGGAAGGACAACGTATCGGAACAGTCGGGATTCACGACTACCAATTCCTGTTTGACGGGATCGTGACCCCCTGCGGAGGGCTTTGCGATGTCGGAGTCGATCCGGATTTCCGCGGGCACGGATATGCGCGGAAGCTTCAGGAATTTGCACTGGAATACTGCCGCACGCATTATCAATACTGTCCCATGATGCCGCTTTATACAGACAAGCCGCCCGTATATGCCTCCTGCGGCTGGCAGCTCTATGAGCCGGACCGGAGCGAAGAAATCCGGACGGAAGATTTTCCGAAAAAAAATACATTCCGTCTGGACGCCTCAAAACTGAGCAGAGAATTTCTGCGCAGGTGCAAAACGGAAACCCCGGAAGATGAAGTCATGTATGCAATTCAGCATATCTACATGCAGGGCAGAGAGTTCAACGGCAAATGCGTGCGCTCCGCCAAGACATGGCTGGAGCTCTTTGCCGAGCCGGAGCATGAATGGAGACTGGAAGACCGGACCTATTTTCTTTACCGGAAAGACCGTCTTCTGGAAGCCTATTCCGCCGATCCGAAGCATCCGGTCTGCCAATTCATCCCGGTTCAGGGCGGTCATGATTCCAACAAACTCATGCTGAATCTTCAAGGATGCACGGGCAAACTGGCGGACACAATCGGACGGAAAGCGCTTCTCTTTCCGATCGCGGACACGTTTTAAAGAAATGCAGAATCATCTCTAACAAGGAGAATCAAATGAAAATCAAAGAAATGAATGAAGCTCTCCAGTGGCTTCGTGACAAGTATGCCGTCAAAGCCGACGGCACGCTCACGGCAACCGCTCCCGATTTCATCGGCGCGGGTGCGGAACTCAAACTCGCGGACGGCACGGTCGCAAAACTCCTCCCGTGGAGACAGGAACGCCGTTTCGTCGAGCTCAAAAAACTCGTGGACGGCAAAACTCTGGAGGATGTTTCCACACTCCGCTTCGCAGCAATGAGCGCGGAAAAATCTCTTGAAAAACTGCTCTATCGTGAACTCGATCTCTGCGCCTTTCTCGGAGAGTCGCCGATTGTGTCCGTATTCGCGGTCACAAACGGAAAAACAGCCAATGCCATCGTCAAACTCGCGGATGACAAGAGCTGCAGCATCGAATGTTCCGCCGCCCTCCCCGCAGGCACCGGGGAAATGGACCGCCATGAGATCATCGCGCGCCGGGGAGTCGCCTGCGACCGCACCGTCGATACTCAGGTTCCGCAGTCCTCGATCTACCAGTTCACCAGAGACGGAGAGAAACGCTACACCGATACGGATACGGAACTGTTCGGGTTCTCCGCCGATGAAATCACCCTGATCCGCGCCGCCTTCGAAGTTCTTCAGCATCCGGAGCTTGCAGAAATCTGGAACGAAGCCGACGCGAAGCTGACCGAAATCACCAGAGCCGCACTCGAAAGCGAGAAAAACGGCAAACCGGCAATTTTTGCGGAGGAGAAATAAGCATGAAACCTGTAAAAATCGCAATGATGTCCCTGACCCACGGTCACACACGCAAATATTATCAGACCCTGCGCGAGAACTCCAAGCTCGACTGGGTTGCCTCCTGCGCGGAAGATCAGACCGCAAAAGATGTTTATGACCTCTACGACAACGGCGTCCCCTGCTATCTCAGCACGGAGGAGATGTTCGAGAAACATCCCGACATCGAAGCCGTCGTGCTCGCCTCCGCCAATGACAAACATCTGGAACAGGTCAAGGATTGCGCACGCCGAGGCGTTCACATCCTTTCCATGAAAATTCCGACTTTCGATCCGAAGGAATATGACGAAATGATCGAGGTCGTCGAAAAAGCGGACATCATCTGCCAGATCGAACTCGAAATGCACTACAACCCCGTGGTGAAACGTCTTCAGAAGCTGATCGCGGACGGTGAAATCGGCAAAATTCTTTCCGTTCAGGCGACCAATATCACGCTGTCGCCGGTCTGGGCATTCCCGTGGCAGGGCGTGCCGGAAGCCAGCTACGGGAGACGCGTCCCGCTCAAAGCGGCGGACAACCGTTTCCGCGGCGGCGCCCTCTGCGACCATCCCCATATCTTCGACCTGATCCGCTGGCTCACGAAATCCGACTTCGATTTCGTCTATTCCGAAGTCGCCCCGAATCTCCGTCCCGACATCCAGGTGGAAGACATGCTTCTGGTCAACGGCAAAATGAAAGACGGCACCTCATTTCTGTTCGATCCCTCGTGGTCGCGCATGGAGGAACGCCTCAAAGTGCCGGCTCCCGGCTGGGAAGTCTTCCCGAAACGCATGGAGGTCAATGTCACCGTGACCGGGGAAAAGGGAACCATTGTCTGCGACTGTTTCGGGCCCAATGTCTATCATAACGGCGCGCCGAACGACCGCTACACGGTTCAATACACCTACTTCGACGAGTGGGTCGGGCTGATCGACGAGTTCGTCGACTGCATCCGCAATCACAAACAGCCGAAGATCAATCTCCGCTGGCACCGTCAGACCATCGACTGCATGAACGCATGTTACAAGAGCATCGAATCGAAAATGCCCGCGAAGGTCTGAACCTGAAAGCACGGGGAAGGGAAAGAAAGATCCTGCGTAAGGATTCTTTTCCCTTCCCTTCACTCTTTCCCAATAAGAAAAGGAAAATCGTTATGGACTCCCACGAGATCAAAATTCTGACCGACCGCCTGATTCCCGTTCCGAAAGAGATCAAATTCAGGGACGGCAGGGAATATCCGATTGCCGGAAAATGCAAAGTCGCGATCCATGCCGCAGAAACCGGAGGGATCTCTGAAAAAGCGGAAAAACTGTTCAAGGATTACTGGAACGCGGAAGCGGAAATCACCCTGAAACAGGATGCATCCGCAAAGAAACTCGGAACGGACGCCTACAAGATCAAGGTTGCGGAAAAACAGCTTTCCATCACCGTGAAAGGCATGGCGGGGCTCCTGAATGCATTCAAAACGCTGCGACAGCTTGCAGAGGTTCAACGCGGAACGGAAAAAGTCACGGGATATTTCCTCGTCCAATGTGAAATCAATGACGCTCCTGCAATGGAATTCCGCGGAATTCATCTCTGCATCTTTCCGGAAACGCCGCTCTGGGACATCGAAAAACAGATTCGCCTCGCGGCATATCACAAATTCAATTATGCCGTTATTGAAACATGGGGCGTATTCCCGTTCGATTCGCACCCGGAATTCTGCTGGGCGGACAGAAAAATCAGCAAGACAGAACTGAAAAAACTGATCCTGCTCGGCAGAGAACTCGGCATTACGCTGATCCCGCAGTTCAACCTGCTCGGACATGCCGCAGCCGCCCGCTCCATGACAGGCAAACATGCGGTTCTGGACTACAATCCCTCGCTCCAGCCGCTCTTTGAGCCGGAAGGCTGGACCTGGTGTCTCAGCAATCCCGAAGTGCGCCGCATCCAGACTGATCTCGTCATGGAAATGTATGAGTTCTATGACTGCCCGCCGTTCTTCCACATCGGCTGCGATGAAGCGGACAATATCGGCACCTGCCGCGACTGCCGCAAACACGTTCTGAAAGACCTTGTGCGCGATCATATCGTCTATTACCATGATCTGTTCAAAAAGCACGGGGCAAGAATCATCATGTGGCACGACATGCTTCTGCAGCGGGGAGACGAACGCTGGAAAGGGTATATCGTATGCGGACTCCCCGAACATAAACTGGATCGGCTTTACAGAGAACTTCCCAAAGATATCGTCATTGCCGACTGGCAGTACGGTTACAAGGCAAAGGAAGACGATCCGGAGCCGACATGGCCCACCACGAAATTCTTCAGGAAAGAGAAATTCGATGTCCTGGTCTGCCCGTGGATCAACGAGCAGGGGACAAAGAGCCTCGGCAAATTCGCGGGAAAAGAAAAACTCATGGGGATGCTGGAGACGACATGGCACATCTATCACGGGGTCCACTATCCGTATGTCCATGCGACGGCGGCCTATGCGGCATGGAATCCCGCGGTCAATCCGATGACGAGCCTTGCCACACGCCTGAGCGTTGCCATGCACATGCGGCAGATCGGCTGGGATATGGATGTCGTCGATTATGAGAAAACCGGCTGGAATCAGTATCAGGTGGATCCCGGACATCATCCGCATCCAGTCTCCTGAAACATCCGCGCCAACGGGAAAAACTTGGAAAAGCGGTCATTTTCATTTACCGCTTTTTCAAGTTTTTTTGTATCTGATTTCCCCGGAAAAGAGGATTTTTTCACCATTTTTGTTTGACGCTCCCCGTATGGTATAGAGAGGAGTGTCGTTATGTACAGTAAAAAAGACAGAAAAACGGAGTCCCGGCCGGAAAAACCGCTGAAAAACAAGCGGCATGAGCTGTTCTGCAATGTCTATGCTCATGAACTTTGGGGACGCCCCGCCGAAGCGGCGGAAAAAGCCGGCTACAAGCCAAGCCAGAAAACAATACGCGATCTGTTCGAAAATCCAGATATCAGGGCAAGAATCCGATTCCTGCGGGAATGTCTTGCGGACCAGTCCATCGCCGACGATGCGTGGATCCGGGAAAATTTCATTGATATTATCATGAACGCCGACAAGGCAGCCGACAAAATCCGCGCTCTCGCCACGCTGCACCGCGCGGTCGTTGCCGGCAAGCGCCCGGACAACCGGCGGAAAGACGGCGAGGATTCCCCGGAATCCCTGTTGTCTTTTTTCGAAGGTGGCGAGGACGGCGAAGACTACTGAACCGGATATCTGCCGCCGTCGGGCATATCAGACAATTCAAGCCTCATATCCCGCGGCGGCAGGATTCCGGCAGTTTCTTTATTCCGCCTCCATGAGTTTCATCTGATTGACGGCGGTATAGAGACAGCGCGGAAGGTGGAACATCGTTTTCCATTTTCCGCCTTTCAGCATATGCGTCGGTTCCCCGCGGCGGTTCAGATATGCAAACCACTCGGGATACTCGGGATCCTTGAAGTGTGACCACGACCACCGATCGATCTCCTTGAAACGCTCCCAGTAATACTTGTCTCCGGTCAGCCGACAGGCAAACAGCGTCGCCAGCGTCGCTTCATTATGGGGCCACCAGAGTTTCATGTCCCACTGCAATTCAAGATGAGGTTTTCCCAGAACATCCATGAAATAATAAATTCCGCCGTATTCCCTGTCCGTCCCGAACTCAAGCAGGGCTTTAACAATATCGGCGGCCCTGCGGATCATCGCCTGATCCTTCCGGCGCTCCGCATAGTTCATCACGAACCACATGGATTCCAGCCCGTGCCCCGGGTTGATGAAACGGCCCTCGCAGGAGTCCAGGTCAAAAGTTCCATCCGGGTTGACGTTCTCAAAAAGAACGCGGTATTCCTCATTCCAGAATTTGCCGAGCACAGTGTTCACGGCACGCTCGGTTTCCGCATCATATTCGTCGGTTCCGAGACAATCCTTCATCACGCTTCCGAGATTTGCCAGAATCATGAAATGCCCATGTGACAAACGCTTCGGCTTGCCGGGCATCGCTTTTTCCCAGCGTCCTTTCGGATTGTCCATCCGGCGAATATAGTTATGCATGGCGCTGTCCGCTTCCCGCTTGTAGCGTGCCTCTCCTGTCGCCTTGTACATCGCCGCGGCGCCCATCGCGGCGAAACAGTCGGAAAAGATATTGGACGGCGCCATCGTCGGAGTCCCCTGCCGGTTCAGGGCAAAATAGTAGGTCCCGTCCCCGGATTTGCCGTGTTTCGTGAGAAAATCAAATCCCTGCCTCGCGATTTCCAACCAGCGTTCCTGGCGGTAGGGACTCATATAAAATGTCGCGAACATGTAAACGATGCGCCATTGCATCCACATGTATTTTTCCGTGTCGTAAACCGAACCGTCACGGTCCAGCGAGGTAAAATATCCGCCGTATTCCTGATCGACACAATGCGTTTCCCAGAACGGAATCACATTGTCAATCAGTTCATTTTCATAACGCTGCACATACGCTGAAAGGTTCATGACGATTTTCTCCTGTATTTACTAAAGCCATTTAGTATTAAATTGAAGATACATTACAACGGAAAACAGGAAAAGTCAAGCATGGAAAAAGTCTTCTTTCCTTCTGATCGTAGCAGTTCACAGCCCTGCTACACGAGGATGCCGCACCCTGTATTCCATTCCCATCTTTCCTGACCTGAATCATCACGCCAGCGCCTTTCAGTTCCCCTGCCAGTAACGTAGATAAAAATATGATTCACGTTCTTTCATAACCGAGGCAAAAGAGAAAACAATCCGAATAACTGGAAAATATTGATCCCAAAAGCAAATAATATCTGTAGCAGGAGATAGCGCATATCCTGATTGACAACCTGCCGTTTCAAAAGAAACAGACAACGGAAAGAAGCAAAGAACAGGACAATTGCAAGGATAATGTTCAGCAGAAAACAGACGGTATAAAGAAATCTGTTGAAAATCATGAAATCATAATCGGCAAAAAGTTGTTCCAGCAGGAGATAAAGCGGAATCGGTAAAAACTGAAACGTGGAAAGCAGAAAAAAAGTAAGTGTGAAACGATAAAGGCTCTCTGATTCTTTCAACAACAAAACAAGTAACAGAGAAAACCAAAGTATTCCCGCCAGATTTGCCCAAAGATACGGCAGGCTGTAAAAATGAATCAGGGTTTTCATTCGGTCTTCTCCTGCCGGAAGCGGCAAAATGAAGCAAATAAGGCACGTCCTTCTGGAGTCGTCGTAACCCGTTTCAATGTCACTGTCATCGGACCATAACCGCCTTCTCTGTATTGGAATAGCATCCTGTTCATGCGTGGAAACAAACGGAACATCACTTGCCCCGATTCCTGATTTTCCCGATGTACATCTTGTGTAAACAGATAAGAATGATCATCCTCCGGATAGCAGGTCCCGAGAAAACGATAAGTACCATGCGCCACATGGCAGAGGAAGACATTTCCTTCCGCTATAATAACATAACCTCGGTTGTTTTCACCACACAGACAATCCAGTTCTCTGGAATACCATACTCCCGAAACAGGTCCGGCAACAAAAAATGGATACAAGATAAAGAAAAATATAATCAGAAACAGAACAATTGTCACACTGAACAAAACAGTCATTTTCCTTCTCATATCTCCACCTCAATAAGTTCAATACAATAACTTGCAAAAAAATAAATTCAAGCAATGTAAAAAAACAAAAGCAAAGAGTTGCAGAACCGATGCAATACGGAAGCCAGGAAGCGGCAAGGCTTCCATGACTCCGCATCCAATGAAAAACATTTATTCCATTTCCGCTTCAATCAAGGCGAAATCATGTTTCTTCACCGGGAAGATGATCCTGTCGCCGTCAATTCTGAGGACGGTTCCGGTCTCCGCATTTTTTGCAGAGACGATTCTCCCCCGACATTTCAGTTCCGCAAGGATATCTCCCGTATAACTGCCGCAGACAATCATCAGTTTCCGCCCGCGCCGATAAGTGCTGACAAGAAGCCCGGAGTCGGAAGATTTCACCGGATTTTCCGGATTCCAGTAGGCAGTATAGACACAATCATTCCGTCCGATGCCGAAATCATACAGGGTATCATGAACCTTGCGGAGCAAAACGCTGTCTGCGCCGCGCGGAGCAGTCGGACGAATCTCGTGCGGGAGCAGACACGCCAGCATGGTACGGGTCGCCCAGAGTCGTTTCTCCCTGTCGCCGCCGATGATGCCGTCGAGCACCGTCGGGAAAAAGCCTCCCTGAAGCCCCTGGCAGACCGCGCGGATGTAATCCGGCGTGAAACGGGACTGGAAATCATGGATCCCGTATTTCCATTCCATGCCCATGGCATTGGTCGCAAAGCCGAGTGTCGGCAGAATATTGGCATTGGTATGATGAACCGTGATCCAAGGTTCGAGACCGCGTTCAGTCATGAGTGTAAGCTGCCGTTTGCGGTATTCCCGGTTGCTCCAGAGCCCGAATCCAGGCTGAATCATGCCATTGTTGTCGATATAGGCGTTTCCTGTTGCCCAAGAATAGGAAGAACGGAAAAACGTATTGTCGTCATACACACCCGTCATGCCGGCGTCCAGCATTTTATCCAGATACCAGATCGCGTAATCCTGATAGGAATTGAATACGCCGACCCCCGTATTCCATTCGTCCTGAAACACGGGATATTCCGCAAGCCCCTGCGCTCCGTCCGAATCACAGGTGTAAAAGTACAGAACTGAATGGTCTTTGTAAGGATACAGGGCTTTTGCACGCTGAAACGCCGCGTTGACGTGCCTGCTTGCATACTCCAGTCCATAGGATTTCACCCACGGCACTTCCGCTTTCGGAGCGTTGTCCACACGTGCAAGCCATTCCCTGATGAAAGCGGAATCGACCCTACCCGTATCACGCGCTTCGGCAAGCTTCCGGATATAGGTAAAATCGTGAAATGCCGGATACCGGGAACACCAGCCGGTATGGGATCCCCAGTAAGGCGGACTCATCAGGCAGAGTGCAACACGCGTTCCCTTGAACCCGTAACCATCCGACCAGCCGCGCCATCCTTCCGGCATAGGCTTGACCGGAGACGCCATCAGGGCAATTGTAATCTCACGGTCTTTTGTCTGCGGGAACGACGCATTGATCAAATTCAGCCGGATGCTCACATCGCCGTTTTTGTGCCGGAACAGTTCCACCGCGTCACGCTCTTTCGAATGAATCCAGCCTTTGTCCCAGTCCGCTGCATAGGATATTCCGCACTCATCATCGCCGATCCAGTGCGACAAGAAGTTGTTTGAAAAATTTGTTTGATGTGTATATATTATGTGCTTT
>ENA-UOOA01000664-UOOA01000664.1-human-gut-metagenome-genome-assembly--contig:-P61old-NODE-664-length-66580-cov-123.404810_pt1 | contig 66580 bp, 65 predicted proteins | sample MGYA00242467_ERZ724014 | MGnify/ENA metagenome assembly ERZ724014 | reverse complement strand
ATTTTCTTGCAGCAAGTCCCATTTGGGGCTTGACTTTTTCTTTGCAGGCTTTCATTAGCAAATCCCCTGCTAAGCAGATTCGAAGCGTTTTCACACTTTTTCTCCTTTTGCTAATGGATTTTCCAAAGTTGCTAATCAGGACATTGCGTTTCCTGCAAGCAGCTTTGCTAAGGTGTTCAGCAGCTCCGGCGACTCCTTCAGTTGCGCCAGCAGCTGCTCCGCACTAACCGGCTGCGCGGCTGGCACTGAAACCTTGCGCAGATCAGGGTTAGAGTAGAATTCAGAGTCGAATTTTTGTGCATTGAGTTTGCGATCCTCGTCCAGAATGTGAGCATACACCTTGGTGATCATTTCGATTTCTGAGTGACCGGTATCACCTTGGGTGGCCTTGATATCGCCATGATTGAGTTTCAGCTTATACGTTGTACTGGAATGCCTCAGCGAGTGGAAGACCACATTAGAAAGCTCAGCCGCCTTTTTCAGCCGCTCAAACTCTTTTTCAATGATTCGGTTATCAACAGGACGGCCATTCTTGTGAGCGACTACCAGATCGAAGTTCTGATACTCATCCCCCAGGAAATCCTTTACTTCCTGCTGCGCTTCTTGCCATTTACGTAGAATATACGCCAACGTCTTGGGAAGCCAGATTCGACGAACACTACTTTCAGTCTTCGGAGCCTTCAGCACCAATCGCGTTGCCGCTCCCTCCATGACACATGGAAAAACCTGAAAGACATCCTTATTGCTTAAGGTCTGCATCACGCTGTAATCAGCACGCTGCAGTTCCTTGTCAATATAGATCCAGGCATTATCGGATGCAATGTCCTCATCGGTGATATGAACGTTATTCCACGTCAGACCGAGGATTTCACCCAGGCGGAGAGAGCAAGCAAAGGAAAGGTTCATCGCAAGATACAGGCGGCTGTCTGTGCAGGCATCTAAAGCCTTTCTGATGGTTTCTGCATCCCAAATATCCCTGGTGGTTTTACGGTATTTCGGCAGAATCGCGTTTTCAAAGGGATTCTTTGCAACCAGATCCCATCGGATTGCCTGGTGAAACGCACAACGCATCATCTTAATGATTTTCTGGATATTACTATTGGTCAAAAACTCCGACCGTGCTGGATGAACCGGCGTGGAAACTGGCTTCGTTTTGCACAGGGTGGCGATGAAATTATCCACATCTCTGGTGGTGATGGACTGAATTGGCTTTTTCCCTATGATGGGATTGACATAGTTCCGAATCGTCGCCACAGTGCTTGTGTACATCCCAAGACTCCAGCGCTGTTCACCGTATAGGCGAACGAAATCGTCCATGAACTCTTCCATAGTCTGTTCTCTGGGAGCAACAAACGCTCCTGCCATCTGCTCAAATTCAACTGTTTGCTTACGCCTTTTTGCTTCTTTGCTGGTTTTGAAGGATTCCCACTTCTGTTTGGTTTCACCGAATTCATTAACATAGGTATATACCACGCAGTAGGATTTACCTCTTTTAGTGATAGATGCCATGTTCCCCTCCTATCAGCAGTTATGCTTATTCAGAATCCTGAGATTCCAGCCAAGCATTGAATGAACTGCGGGATATACGAATCGAGGAACCAATGCGCACCACTTTGAACAGCCCTTGCTGAACCAGCTTATAGGCAGATGTCCGTCCGATGCCCAGGATTATGGCAATGTCCTCAACCCAATAGGTACGGGGTTCTTTGGAGTTACCTTGAAGCATGGTGCTTGTCATATTCCCCCTCCTTTCTCCGTTGTATGCTCCGATACTTGTGCTGCTCTACATGAAGATGATAAAGCAGCTCGTCCAATATCGCAAACATACGAATTGATTCATTTTGTAGGTTTACATACTTGACAAATGAATGTTCAGTATACAAGTAGCATCGAGTAATGCCATACTGATACCCGGAATCCAGGCAGTCTCTTTACAAGTGATACGTTAGTTCTACAGTACCTCCTATATGTTACCGTCGTTAGTTAAGTAGCAAGATGATATACCATATCCGATTAATGTACAGGCTGCGATCAGCTTTATCGCATCATAGCCCCACTTGTACCGCCGTCGCCCGGACAAGCCAATACCGCAGGAACTCCCCGCCAGTCATTGCGGGGCCGTGAGGAAGTACCATTATGCCCATGCCATATCGTCGCGCTCTACCTGCCACAGTAGGGTCTATGAATCACGTTGATCGCTCTGGTGTCTCCGTCGTCGCGCCGCTTCATAAGCCGCTCCACAACATGAGGTATGTACCTGTACACCTGATGTGAAGTTGTCAAGGAGCATTGATACATCCATCAGCACGCTCACTCTGTAAAGCGATCAATAATGCTTGTCATGATGACACGATCATCGCCTGTCAGGCTTGCCTTTACCTTTATGAGTAAAGCCAATTGTGCTGGACTATACACATTGGCGTTTGGATTGTACCATTCGGGAATCTTGATTCCTCCACAGTGTCGGCCGCGGACAGCCTCAATGGGATACGAAAGAGACAGGGCTTGCACATCGTAATAGATCGTCCTAATCGACACATCAAACTTCTTTGCCAGGTTAGCAACTGTATCATATTTTGTGCAGCACAAAGAACGCCAGATTGCTTTCCGCCGTTCTCGTGCATCCATCCCTTTACCTCCTTCTCGTATTCAATTGTAGATTCTAAATATGCAAAATCTTTGCAAATTAAAAAATCTTTCAAAAAAGAATTTGTTCTCATGTACTTCATACTGTATAAACAGCTCCTGCTTATATACACTGTCTTTACGCAACATTAACTCCATTGTTGGACACACTCCCTATCAGAAACACCTTCGCTTGCACGCAGCATACATATATTGCAAGTTCGACCCTCATCCAAGAAGTAAGAATAAGCTTTTGAAAATACGATAATCCTCCATGGGAATGTGTACGAGCACATTCATTCTCTTAAGTAGCTCATCCTAGAAGGTTTCTAGTACGAATTCAATTGGTCGTAATCGGGTAGGAGGGGGTGACTAACCCCCGTCCTCCCACACCACCACTCATGCGGTCCCGCAAGCGGCGGTTCAGTTACTGGCACGAGGCAGCATGTTTGGTCGGAAATCGGGACGCTCAGCGATTCTGCCATACCTTCGGTCACTCACCTATCCTCTGGCAGACATCCTCTTTCGAGCAACTGCTTTCTACGCATCCGATTCCTTACATGCTGTATTTCCAGCAACCGCCGAGCCCTTTCCTCTGTCGGCTTTCTCCGACTTCTCAGGTACTATGGCCCAGACTGACTTCTGTGGGTTCAGCCATGCCTTGCAACATGGGTTACACCTTGCGATGCGTATCCCACAGACCTCCCCGGATAAGGTGCAATAGCCTTCATTCCATGTAGCCGCCGCATTTACGTGACAGAGTCCGGGTAGTATGGGACTTCGACTTGTGTGGCAGCCTTGTCCGCTCTGCCCCGCCTAATATACGGTTTCTCTTCGTCGGCTCGGAACTTTGCCTGCGGCTTCCTTCAGATTCCACCTCTCGGTGGACACCCTTGCCGTTCGGCTAACACTTCCTACTACCAAGCGTGTAGTGGACTTTCACCACCAAGCTATTGCCCATGCCGGGCGTACCACGAAAATCCCCCGGAATCCTGCGTGGTTCCGGGGGATTGGTTGTTGTGATATGCAAGATGAGTATGAGGTACATAAAGTGCGTACATATCCTAAGACAATGTTGCCTACCACATCTAACGAATCACTCCATGAAGCCGCCTTATCAGAACTTCTTACTTCTCCACACTCAGACGGATCATGTTCTAGGAATAGGGGGCAATTGTGCATGTACGCCTTCCGCATCCACGGTAGTCTTTCCATCCGCATGCGGTACCACATTGTCAGGATTCTCCGCTGTGTTGATTGCGTCACAATCTTCGTGCATAAGTACCGCATCAGCAAATGCAATACCCATACAAAATATGTTGTCATTGCCTACTGTGCAGAGCACATCAGCACATACGGACGAATTCCCGGTAGACAGGGCTGGTCAGGCAGTGATTGTGCCGCTCGCCGTAGAGCATGCGCTGCATCCGGTCATTGACGCGCAGCACCTCAGGGTACTTCTTCGCCATCCAAACCGGACGCGCGCCGGAGGGCATGGCCAGCACCACATGGATGCCGCCGCGCCACAGCCGGTCGATGATCCCGTCCAGCCATTGGAACTCGTACCGCCCTCCTCCGGCTCCATCAGCGTCAAGGAGAAGATGCCCACGGACACCGCGTTGACATGGGCTTCCTGCATCAGCTGAACATCGCGTTCCAGAATGTCCGGGCGATCCAGCCACTGATCCGGATTGTAGTCGCCGCCGTGGAGGAAATGAGGGAAACGTTGGGTAAAGCTCATTGCTTCACCTGCTTTCTCTTGTGTCGTATTGTTCATCGCAGCGAGCCCTCGCGGGTCAGATCAGCCGTCAGGCCGTGCTCCGTGATGGTGACAGGGATGAGATACGCCCTTTCGAGACCGCCGCCATTGGGTGCATGGAGGGCCATCAGCCATTCGCCGTTATCGCTGCGAACCAGCATGGGATGTCCGCCGTCCGCCGTGAAGATAGGCTCGACCTCATGCTCCCACGGGCCTTCCAGCCTGCCGGAGGGACTGCGGGCAATACCCGTCTCATAGCGTCCATTCCCCGTACTCCACAGCATGCACAGCGCACCGGACTTGTCCCGGAAAAAAAAGCAGCCGTCTGTTACCCGACATGTGCAGTCAAAGCGAATTCCCAAGGCCTCTGCAACATACATCCCTGTTGACCAGGGAGCATCAGAGGCATTGAAGAGCACAAACGGCTCGCTGACCGCCTGCTTCAGGTCTGCGGACATCTCTACAGCTTCCACTGTACCATCCTTCACCTGCAGCCATTCGTGGCAGTACACCATGTAGGGCTTGCCCTCCGGCGACACATAGAGCGTGCCGTCGAGCGTCAGATGCTCCATAGGCTGGATCGGCCCTTCCGTCCAGGCTTTATAGGGGCCTTCCGGTTTTTCGCTGCGGAAAATCCAAGTGCCGCGGATCATTTCATGTCCCAGCGGCGTATCGATCCCACAGCCGGGCATCACCCCGGTGAGGGTCACGAACATATACCACGCCCCCTGCCAGGGATGGATCTCCGTCGCCCAGTAGGTTCTGTTCTGCACAGGCTGACGCAGGGCTGGCTGGGGCTCGCTCCACAGCACACCATCCGCAGAAAAGCATACATCCACGCCCTCATAGCTGTCATCCGCTGCCTTGTCATGGCTCAGGAACAGCAGCCATCCCTTCTCCGCACGGACGAAATACGGGTCGCGCACAAATATATCTTCCAGAAGTCGCATATTTTGCATCTTTCCTCCTTACCCGACGATACCCGTCTTGTCGATGCTCTCGGTGAACTTGCTCTGCATCACCACAAAGAGGATGATCAGCGGCAGGATGGTCAGCACGCAGGCGGACTGCATCTGCACCACCACCGAGTAGGGGTCCTTGTAGATTTCATGGCCCACGGAGCGTAGCAGGCTCTGCAGCGTACCCAGGGACATGGCCAGGGTCTGGGAATCGGTGAAATACATGGACGCCATGTAATACTCGTTCCAGTACCATACAGCGGAGAACAGAATGGTGGTCACGAAGGCCGGGCCTGCACAGGGGATCATGATCTTGAGGAAGGTACCGAAGCTGTTGCAGCCGTCGATGGCCGCCGCATCCTCCAGCTCCTTGGGCATCGAGCGGAAAAACTGCCGGAAGATGAACACAAACAAGCCGGAACGCAGGCCCTGCCCGACCAGTGCAGGCACATAGTACACCGCATGGGTATCCAGCAGATTGACCGTCCAGGGTTTATCGCCGAAGAGCAGCCCCAGCTGTCCCAGACCAAAGAAGTCGAAATTGCGGTACTGCACATACATGGGAATGGACACCAGCTGGGACGGCACCAGGAGCGTGAAGATCACCAGGCCAAAGAGCACGCCCTTGAAGCGGAAATTGAACCGGGCAAAGCCGTAGCCGATCATCGCGCAGATGAACACATGGATGATCGTGGAAATGACGGTGATCTGTGCAGTTTCGCCCAGCACCCTGGGGTAATCAATCAGCTCCCAGATGTACTTGTAGTTCTCCATCGTGAAATTGCGGGGAATCCAGATGACGGTGGGATCATACAGATCCTTGGCCTCGCGCACGGAGACGGAGAACATGTACAGGATCGGGTACAGCACCACAAAGCACATCATCAGCAGGAATACCAGCCGAAGCACCGTCATGCCAAAATGGGTGGATGCATTCAGGACAGTCTTGCTGTCCAGATGATTCGATTCGTTCTTCTTCATGCACTCGCCTCACTCCACCGTATAGACGATCCGTTTGTTGATGATGATGTAAACCACGCCCACCAGCACGCCGACCACCAGGAAGTACAGCCAGGCCATGGCGCTGGAATAGCTGAAATCCAGCTTCTGGGCAAAACCGAGGATATACTGCAAAACGCCGTTGTTGTAGTCGATGAAGCGATCAATGATGGAATATACGGCGTTGAGCACCATAATGGGTGAAAGCATGGGGAAGGTGATCTTCCAGAAGGATTCCCAAGCCGTTGCGCCCTCTATCTTCGCCGCTTCATACAGCGCAGGGGAAATGCCCATGATGCCGGAAATGAACAGCAGGATCTGCAAGCCGGACTGCCAGCTCAGGTCAAACACGCCATTGACGATGCCCATCAGCGTGGCCACCAATTCCGTATTCATGCCCATTTCCAGCAGGATCTTATCGATGCCGCTGGTCTGGAAGAGCATGGAGGAGCGTGCACCGGACATGATCGATGCAGACAGCACATCGCCGTTCATGATAGACAGGATCAGGCCGCTGCCGCAGATCACCGGCAGGAAGAACACCGAACGGAAGAAGGTGCGGCCCTTGAAACTGCCAGACAGGATGACAGCCATCATCAGCGAGAAGGCCAGGATGATCACCACCTGGGGCAGCATGCCGCCCACCTCTTCGATCAGTGAGCGAACGAAGTTGGAATCAATGAATAGGGCCCTATAGTAATAATCAAAGCCGATGTATTCCGTGTTCATGCCGAAATCGGCGATGGTGGTCTTGCTGACCGAGTACACCAGCGACGTCACCAGCGACCGAACGAACATGCCGAAAAAGCCGATCAGCCAGGGCAGGATGAACAGCACGCCTGCGCGGGCCCGTCTGCCTTCGAGGCCACGGGGACGCTTTTTTCTCTTTGTCATCATTCCGCAGCCTCCTTTCCGGCCAGCCAGGTACCTGCCGGGATGCTCTGTCCCTGCCAGGCAATCGCTTCATTCGTATCATTGACGCAGATCACCGCGCCGTTTTCAAAGGTGGAGACCGACACACCCGCGCTGAGCCATTCAAAATGGGTGAGACGAGTATTTTCCGTTGCTTCCCGTGCCTGCGCCACCTGGGCTGCGGCTTCCTTCATGTGGGGCAGCCACAGCTCCGGACGGGCACTGAACAGCGTGTTGAGGTCGGTATCGATCAGCAACTCCGCGTCGCCGGTGATCAGCTCATAATGCAGTGCCTCGCCGGTCGCGATGGCATGCAGCACGGCGCTGTCAGGATCAGCACTCAGATTGACTGTTTCACCCGCATAGCCCGTCAGGCCGCTGTAAACCATCTGCAGGAATGGCACCGTTTCGTCCAGCACATCGTAGCGGCTGAAATCACCGGGTACGTCCGTTACAAAATCCGCATAGGGCAGCGCAAAGGCATTGGGACGCTCCAGCACCAGCGAGTATTCCTCTGCCAGCATTGCAAGCACGGCTTCCGCAGCCTGCTGGGTCTGCCCGGGATACGCCCGGTTCTTGCTGTAGCTGCCGTAGCGGGTATCGGGAAGCGTCAGCGGAGACAGGCTCTGCACATCCTGCTGATCCAGGGCAGCCATTGCCTTGGCCGCGTAGGTTTCCAGCAGTGCAGGATGCAGTAGATACCCGCGTTCCTCCTCGTTCCGCATACGGGTGCCGAATTTGAATTCATACTGGAACGCCGGAGAGCCGGACAGGGACATGGCAGAATCCCGGATGGGGATGATCCCGCTGCCGCCCTTCCTGTAGCTGACCGGGTCAACGGTCAGGCTGACGGTATCGCCCTGCGCGGTCACAGCAGATTGAAGCTCGTTCCAACCAGTCCAGCTGTTGCCGGCAGCCCACTGGAAACGGGTATCCAGCTTGTCCTTCACCGCATCCTTGGACCATTCGCCGATGCGAAGTCGGATGCCGCCGGTCACTTCCGCGCACAGACCTTCATACATTGTCTGGATATCCGTAAGGGAAGACAGCTGACGCACACGGTTGACGGGAACGCCCAGAAGAGATTCCTTGCGGGTCACGGCAGCAGCAAAGTCTACAAAGAGCACTGTGTCGTCCGCTGGCTGCTCCGTTACGCCGCATTCGGCCAGCAGGTAGCTGCGGTAGCAGTCTGCCATGCCGTTGTAATCAGCGGCCTCTCCCTCCAGGAAGTAATAGCGCTGCTGGCAGGCTGCCGCCTCAATAGCTTCATCCCGATACAGGGTGATCGTCTGGCCCAGGTTGCTGGAGGCGTCCAGCATGTAGCTGTCGGTGTAGCGCAGCTTGTATTCAGCCCACACGTTGGTGTAGGAGGTATCCCGGAAGGCAGGCATGGCGTTGATGTACGCCGCATTCTCCCCCGCCGTGATGACCGCCAGGAAGGCCGCGTCATTCCGCTTGACGCCGAACACTGGCAGCGAGGCAGCATAGGCGTCCGCTGCGGAGAACATGCGCGTCGCCGAGGCATTCTCGCCGTAGACGGCAGCCCGGTATTCCTGCATATTGCCCTTGCCGTTGTTGACATGCATCAGCGCACCCTGGCCGTCCGGCACGAATACATAGCCCTCGTCCGATTCCGCCGCGCAGCCGAAATAGGGTAGCAGGCGTACGCTGCTGAGGATGTAGCGTTCCTTCTGGGCTTCGACGATCTCGCCGGTGAGGATGCGCACTTCGAGACAGCCGTCCTTCAGGAACACCTCCACGGGGATGGTCGCGTCGCCGTCCTTGAAGTAGTAATCGGTGCGGAAGCCGTTCTCGATTTTCCGCACGGTGAAGGTATCCTTCTTCACGCTGGCGGCCTGGCTGTTCTTCTTGACGTTTTCCTTGTTTTCCAGGTCGATGTAGTTGATGATGAGGGAGGACACCATCTCGGTCTTGAACACGCCGCGTGCCCAGTCATCCGCGCCCTCCGGCGGGAAAGCATACCAGCGCTCGCCGGATGCCGTCTCCACGCAGAAGTTGGCATCCTCCGCCCGGAAATACAGCGACACCTCGCCATCCTGGGCGATCAGTTCAAACTCGTCGCTGGTTTTCTTGCCGCAGGGAATTTCCTCTCCCACAGGCAGTCCCTGAACATATTCAATTTCAGGCAGGCTGGCAGAGAATCCGCCGATCAGCCCCATATTGAACAGCAGCACCGCAACGGCCGCACAGATGCCAAGGCCCAGGAGGCCGTACATCCATCGCAAGATCTTCTTCATGCGCGCCTCACCTCCTCAGCTGCAGTTCCATGTAGATCGTCTGGGCAAAAAGCGTCACCTGCTGCAGAAGGCCGAAGAACAGCACCAGCAGGAACAGCACAAACACAATCCCCGCCGCCGACAGTGCCACGGAGAACGTCGCCTTCATCAGCGTGTAATCATGAATGGTCATCATGGCCGCCATGAAGATGAATACGCTGTACAAAAGCGCAAAAGCTTCGATCACTGTCAGGAACGCGCCCTCCTCCATGATGACGAAGTGACTCAGGCAGACGCAGAACACCTTGGCAGCCGCATAGGGGATCAGCGCATAGGACGTGGCGCAGAAGATCTCCCGCAGCTTGCCCTTGCCGTCCATGAGCGTCGTGACGGCCCAGTTGACCACCACAAACATCAAATAAAGCCCGATTGTAGCACCCAGCGTGTACAGAATGTTGATCTCCGTCAGATTCCGGTAGTTGAACTTGAAATCTGTACTATAGGCAGATAGCACCTCCGCTGCAAACCAGCACAGCAGGATGATCACTGTTGGCCAGATGGGCCAGAGCTTGTAGTACTTCATCTCGTACAGCTCAGAGGACGGCCTGCCCAGCACTTTCAAAATGCGTTTCCAGTGGCTCATCAGGCGTTCCTCCTTTCTGCTTTGCGGCTGCGGACTTTCTTGAAAACCATCCCCGCAATCACAAGGACAGCCAGCACAGTGCAAACCGTCGGGAACACACCGCGCGCAGCCTCCATGCGGTACTCGTCAAAAGCGCGGGAATAGCCCACCCGGTCATAGCCCAGCTTGAAGTAATGCATGGCTTCCTTATACTTGCCTTCTTCATAGAGCGCCTTGCCGATGCCGGTATAGGCCAGCTCGCAGTTGACATTGTACAGGGCAACCTGCTCCCACAACTCGCGGGCCTCGGCGTACAGGCCGTCCATATAGAGCAGGACGGCACTTTCCACCAATTCTCCGTAATGGGTACGTTCAAAGAGGGTCAGGCAGTTCTTTTCGTGATCCAGCACCATCACGGTCTGGCCGATGGTGTCCAGCGCGATGGGGTAATCGAAGGTGCCCTGCTGATCGCCGCTGCCGCCAAACACACCCAGCAGATGGCTCTCCTGGTCGTACACGAAGACGCGGCCCCGGGTGCGGTCCAGCGCATAGAGCAGCTCATTGTCATGGATGGCCAGGTCCACAAAGCGGGTATCCTGGAGCTGGCCCAGGTAGAGCGCCGTTTCCAGGTCGCCGTAATTTGCCGTCTGCCCCACCACATTGCGGGTGTGGCTGATGAGCACATTGTCGCCCAGGGAGTTCAGCTTGCTGATCTCGCCGTAGGTGTTGTTGCTCTCGTTGGTGCAGGTGTAGATGAAATTGTTCCTGTCGATGTCAAAGGAGGCATACTGCACAGGCACATAGCGGGCCATGCTGCTGACCTGCTCCTGGGTGAGCAGCTGCTTCCACATGTAGTCCACCAGGAGATCCACGGTGACGACCACATCGTTCGCACCGTAGAAGCCCAGGAAGTTGCCCCGGCTGTCGTACATCACCGCACCCAAATACATGCCCTGGGGCAGCACAAACACGGTGCCAAGCTGGTTGGCGATCACCTTGTTGGGCTTGTAAACCGCATTTTCCTCCAGCAGATCGGACTCGGGGCGGCCGTATTCGCGGACAAGGCGATTGTCCCCATCCAGCACGACCACGCGGCCTTCATCCGGCAGACAGATATACAGCAGTCCGGCCTGGTCTACGAAGATGCCCGTGGGGTTCTTCAGTTCCACGCTGCCAGTTTCGCTCTCATAGGCGGCGATTTCCCGCAGCAGCTGATAATCCGCATCCAGCACCACAATGCGGTTGTTTCCGGAATCAGAAATGTAGATCAGCTTCTCCTGCCAGACGAACACGTCCGACGGGTTCTTTAATGCCTTGCCAGTCTCGTTCAGCGTAATGGAATGCGTCGGCAGATAGTTTTGCGGCGCGGGAACGCTCTCTCCCCAGGCGTCATAGTTGTAGCCCTGGTAGGTATCCGCAAGCGCAGGAACGCAGCAGCACAAAGCCAGGAGGAAGATCAGGATTCTTTTCAGCATGTCGATTCTCCCTCCTTATTCCTTGATGCCGGCAGACGCCATGGTCTGCACCACAGAGGACTGACCAATGACGAAAAGGATGATGGGCGGCAGCATCAGCACCACCGCAGAGGCGGAGCCCACGCCTGCACGGGCGATCGTGCCAGAGGACACGATCTGGGACAGCAGGATGGGCAGCGTGCGCATATTCTCCTTGAAGACGAACTGTGCCGCGCCGGTGTTGTTCCAAACACTCTGGAAAGTGAAGATCACCAGCGTCACCCATGCCGGCTTGACATTGGGCATGACAATCTGGAACAGGATGCGGAACTCGGAGCAGCCGTCAATACGTGCCGCCTCCAGCAGGGCATTGGGGATGGGCTCCATGAACTGCTTCATCAGGAATACACCCAGTGTCGTTCCCAGTGTGGGAAGAATCAGCGCCCAGTAGGTGTCGATCATATGCAGCTTAGCAATGACCAGGTACTGCGGCAGGAAGGTGACCGCCGGGACGAACAGCAGCGCCGTTACGATGGTGTTGAAGATGGCCTTGTTGCCGGGGAACTTGTTCTTCGCCAGCGGGTAGGCACACATGGCAGAGATGATCACCATCGCCACGGTAGTCACAATGGTGGTAAACAGGCTGTTGAACAGATACTTCGTGAAAGGCACCCAGGTGTTGGAACACATCGCCATCAGGTCGATGAAGTTGTCCCAGGTGGGGTTGACGACATACATCCGGGGCGGGAAGATGAACAGCTCGTCAAAGGGCTTGAAGGCATTGACGATGGCATACACCAGCGGTAGCGCCAACACCGCGCCGGAGAGCGTCAGCACCATCGCCACCAGGAAATTGCCCGCCCGGGAGCGGGTCTGACGGCCTACGCCCACCACGTTGGAGGACGCGCGGATGATTTTCATTTTCTTCATTCGCTTCTCCTCCTCAGGTGCCCACGCGGCCCAGCGCAAAGGTGACCAGCTTATTGGCCAGGTACATCAGTGCAAACAGGAAGCAGGCCAGCGCGCAGGCATAGCCCATTTCAAAGCGGACGGTGCCGTAGTCCATGATGTGAGTGACCAGCGTTTCCGCCGCATACTGGGTGGACGGGAAGCCCGCCAGACGGACAGACACATCCGCCACGGAGAAAGAGGACACGATCTGCATCACCGCGCCGAAGAGCAGCTGAGGCTTCATTACTGGCAGGGTGATGTACCACAGCTCCTGGAAGCGGTTATGCACGCCGTCCACCAGACCTGCCTCGTACAGCGTGCGATCCACACCCTGCAGGCCGGCGATGAAGGACAGGAAGCCCGTGCCAAGACTCATCCACAGCTGTACGAAGATGACCACAAACAGGATGTACGCCGGATCCGTCAGCCAGCCCATAGGCTCCCGCAGGATGCCCAGCTCCATCAGATAGCCGTTCAGCAGGCCGTACTGGTCAGAGCTGAAGATGAAGCTCCACACCGTGAAGGCTGTGCCGGACAGCACCGGCGCGTAGAAAATCAGCGTCACCACGGCGCGGACCTTCGGGCGCAGCTCGTTGATCAGCCAGGCGAACACAAAGCACAGCACATAGCTGACCGGGCCGGTGATGAGCGCAAAGATCAGCGTGTTGCGGATGGCGATGATGAACACATCATCATCGAAGAACATGCGCAGGTAGTTGTCCCAGCCGACAAAGGTGGGCGTGGTGAAGATGTTGAAGTTGGTGAAGCTGATCACCACGGAGTAAATGATGGGAATGAGCGTAAAGAGCGCAAAGAGGATCAGGAAGGGCGCCATAAGGGCGTAGTTCTGCCAGTTCTTGCGGATTTCCCTGAGTGTTCCTGCCTTGGTCACTGATCATCCCCTCCTTCCGTAGTGGTGGCAAACTCGTTGCGCTTGCGTTCCAGCTCCTCGTTGATCTGCTTGGTCCAGTAGTTCAGCGTCTCGCGGGCATTGGCCTTGTCGTAGTAGACTTCCTTGAATGCGTTGTCGATGTTGCGGGAGACATAGTAGCTGCCGGGCAGTTCGGGCAGCTCCTGCACATAGCCCCACTGCTCCATGATGATCTCCAGCTCCCGGCCCGACCAGCGCAGTCCCTTCATCGCGCTGACGTTGGCAGGATTGTAGCGGCCCGCCGCACCCAGTACGTTTTCGATCTGCTGACCGTAGGCAATCTGCGTTTCGCTGGAGTTCCACCAGCGCATGAATTCCCAGCAGGCGTCCGGATGATCCGCATTGGAAAGGATCAGACCTGCTGTACCCGACGCGGCTGTGGCATGATTGATAGTCCCGTCCTCCAGCACCGTGCCAGGGATCAGCGCCATATCCCACAAATTGCGGATATCCGGCGCGGCCGTCTTGAGCTGGCTGTAGAAGGTGTAGTTCGTGATCACCAGCGGCATCTCGCCGGAGCGGAAGCGGTTGAAGTCATCCTTATACAGTGGGAAGCCGTACTGGGTGTACAGGCTCGTCCATAGCTTGAAGGCTTCCAGCGCGCGGGGGGTGTTGAGGGTCGTGGTCAGATGATCCTCGGTGTAGAGGCCCACGCCGCTTTGCAGCAGCAGCGTCGGGAACAGGGTCGTGCCGCCGATGCCCGTGGACACAGACTGATACGCGTCCAGGGACACATAGGGCAGGCCGATGTTCATGTTATTGCGCTGGAGGGTTTCGGCAACCAGCAGCAGCTCGTCCCAGGTGGTGGGAACCCTCAGCCCCAGCTCCTCAAACACATCCGTGCGGTAGAACATGACGTAGAAGTTCTGGCTGTTGGGCAGACCCCAGACATGGCCGTTCCAAGTCAGGGGTTCCAGCGCGCCGGGCATATACTCGCTGACCAGCTCGTCAAAGCCCTCGAAGCCCTCCAGCGGCAGTACAGCACCGCGCAGGGCGTAGTTCACCGGGTCACCGCGGCCCAGCATGATGGTGACGTCCGGGCCGGCGTCCGCCATAACCGCCTGCATCAGGCCGCTCTGCACGATGGACAGGTTCACGCCGATGCCAGTTTCCGGGGTGAAGCGGCTGTCGATCAGCTCCTTGAGCACTTCCGCCTGGTCGCGTCCGGAGGCAATCCACACATCAATGACGGTATCGCCCTCGCCGGCATTGCCGACGGTCTCGTAGTCCGTGGTAAAGGAGCCGACCAGCGCCTCTGCCTGGTATGTGAAGTTCTCCCACAGGTTGGAGGCGGTGCGGGGAATCTCGCCGCCCGCCGGGGTGAAGTAGATCACATTCAGCTGCAGGCTCTGCTTGCAGATCGTCTGCATCCAGGTGCTGATGGTGACGATGTTGTCCCGGAAGGTGCTCAGGCGACTGGGAATGGTGCCGGGGCGGGCCGCAAAGCTCTCCAACTGCTCGGCCAGGCGCACCAGAGAGGCAGCTTCCGTGCCGGTGTAGCCGGTCAGCGTCTGCACCTGCTGCTCCACGCTGCGCAGCTCGGCAGCCAGCATCGCCATGTTATCAATCAGTCCGGGGATGGATTCCTCCAGGAAGTAATCGCGGTACAGGTCAGGGGTTGCGCTGGTCACCATGATGATCCGGCGGTACATGGTGTTCAGATCGTTGACGACAGAGTCCACCCGGGCCATCAGCACCGCCAGGTCCCCGGTGGTGGGCGTCATGGTGAGGGTATGGGTGCCCTTGGTCAGACAAACAGCATAGGGCTCGTCGCCGCCCAGCGTCGTTGTCTGCCAGGACACGCCATAGGGGAATTCCACCTGCGCCATCTCCCGGAAGGGCGTTTCGCCGTCGATTTGGATATTGCGGTACACCAGCATGCCGCGCAGGAAGTTTTGGCGGAAACGGAAGGTCAGGTTGTACATTCCGTCCGCCGGAACTTCAAATTCCCAGGTGATGGACTGGTCTGCGGTGGCCCAGTTCTCGCCGCCGATGGTGTTGAGCTTTTTGGCAATCGGATCTGAGGGGGATGTCATGGGGTCGGAGCGGTCGGAAATCGGATAAAGCTGAGTAGAGGTTTTGTTCAGAGCGTGTTCCGCCTCAATGGTAATGGTATCAGCGCCCTGTGCCATATCGGTATGGGCAGCGCTGTAATCTGCGTAAGTCGGGGCTTCCTGCGCATTGTGGAAGCACAGGGAAGCGATGGCAACGGGTTCACGGATGGCCGTCAGGGTCAGTGTATGCTCGCCGGCTTCCAGCGCGAAAAGATAGCTGCCGTTGACATAGCCGTTCACATCGTAGAGATCACTGGTCTGCCAGGTGTAAACCTCCTCCTGCGAGGGGCGGAGATCATTGCCCATGTTGTCCTGGGCAAAGACAGTCACCGCATCCTGATACAGACGGGTCAGCTGAAGCTGTTGCGCCTCGATGAAGGGGACTTCCCCATCAATGCACAGCTCGTATTCCGGGATGTTGCCCACACCGGGCAGAGCGTAGTAGTCGATGGCCAAGGCGTAGCGTCCTGCTTCCGCAACATTGAAGGACCAGGTGACGCTGCCCTTCTGGTCGTCCCAGACAAGGGCTTCCCCGCCATCGATTTGCTGAACGCTGCAGCGCACGCCGTCTGCCGCCTCCCCTGCCGGACCATCCAGACGGATTTCAGTCATCGGGAAGGGCATCGTCGCGTGCTGCTGATCATAGGCGGCATAGCTGCCGCTGCGATACGTGAAGGTATATCCATTTTCCTGTGCGAAGGCAGTCAGGCTGGCAGCCAGCAGAAAGGCAGTCATCATTGCACACAGGATCTTTTGCAGGCAGCAGCATTTGTTCCGCATCTTGGTTGCTCCTCTCGGGATAAATAATGGGGCGGTACAGGTGACGCATGAAGCATCCCTGCGCCGCCCCCAGATTGGTTTGGAATCAATTGGTTTACTCAGCGATTTCCTTCAGCTCCATGTGGGTGATTACGAAGTCGCCGCCCCAGGTGATGATCTGGAAGTCGCCCTCCGGGATGTAATCCTTGTAGTATTCGCCGCCTTCGGTGGGCAGATCAACGTCAATGATCTGCTCGCCGTTCATGGACAGCTTCACATTGTTGCCGATGACGACCAGCTTGAACTCGTAATTCTTGCCCGCCTCAAAGGTGCAGGGATAGTAGGCGTATGCATGGTCATAGGCTTCGCCCTTGACAATACGAATGCCCGCGGCATTGTCGCCCAGATTAGAACCGCAAATCAGAACCTGATACTGATTCCAGCCGTTCTCATCAGCCGCACAGCGGAAACAGATGCGATCCTGCATCCACTCAGTCTTCTGCGTGTTGTAATCAAAGTTCAGTTCAAAGTCGCCCACTTTACGGCCCAGAATATGCCATGAATCGGTGTACGCATCGCCTGCACCATCAGCTGTACGGCCCCAAACCTGCAGAGAACCATCCTCGTTGTAATTAAACACACCCGCCTCTGCCTTGACCAAAGGCAGCAGATTCACAGATTCGATGGGCGCAATAGCTGCTTCTTCATCGTTCTCTTCGACCAAGTTGTAGTTGCCGTAGGTCATGTCAGGATCATCGTAGGAGATGATCGTGATATCGTCGACATCAAAGTTGCCGCCCCAGGAGCACAGGCCAAACACGCCCCACTTGATAACGTCTTCCGTATCGGTATAGTCTGCACAGAGCTCACCGTCGACGTAGACCTTGAAGTTCGTATCGCGAGCTTCAACCTTAATGGTGTACTAGGTGCCGTTATCAAACCAGAAGTCCTGGTTTTCAACCATGGGCACAGTCTCAGAGTACTTCTTGCTAAGACTCTTGATCGTGAAAACACCGCGCCACTCCCAGATGTTGAACAGGTAGCTTTCATTCTCGTAGCCGTCGCAATTGTAGTTCACACCATCCAAGCCACGCAAGACGAGCTTTATCCAGTTGTGATCGGGGTTCTTGATGTAAGGACGCACACGGATGGTGTAGTCAAAGTTGCGCAATTCAGGACCGAATGCCAGCTGAATGTAGCCGTTCTCTCCCTCGCCGGTGGAATTCAGGCAATGCAGATACTTATTGCCGTCTTCCTCGACGATAGTGACGTTGCAGTTTTCTGCGTCGGTGGGAGAAGCAACGAAGTACAACTCATGCGTACCGTCTTCAAAGTCCTCGGTGTAGATGGGCTGCACATCTTCTGCCATTGCAAAGCAGAACATCGCCATCAGGCAAAGAACCAATGCCAGGAGTTTCTTCATGGGGATACCTTCCTTTCTGAAATGTAGTGGAAACGATCTATCTCACCCATTTTCATGGGTTCAATACAAGTTATCAAGACGTGATGAAGCTTTCATCGAAGCGGTAGCGGACGAAGATCATCTTGTAGTAACCTTCTTCAGAATTCGCATCAGGGATATTGTTGACAAAATAGGCCGTCTGGCCGTCCATGGCCGTGAAAATAGCGCGGCTATAGCCACCGTCAGGATTGCGGTAGTTTTGGGGCAAATACCATGTTTTCCACGAATCCTCCGCGCCCATGTTATCGTTGTAGTAGACGATATTGCCCTTTTTCTGACTTGGAGTCTGGAACACGGCCGTCATCAGCAACAGCCCATTATCGCCCACATTGGGCAAGTAGGCCAGGTATGGTGCAGAACCAGGGACGGCTCCGGTATCAGTAACGACCTTGATACCAGGATCCTTGGGATCACCCCATGAGATGCCATCATCAGAGAAGCGGTAGGTAATTGGATTACCGCAACCCGGGTCTTCGGCGTCGCACATCTCATAGGTCATCATGAAGCGTCCATCATTGAGCTGAACAATTGTAGCCATGCCGGGCCGCTTTCTTTGATCGCTCAGAGCAACGATATCGATCACATCGCCCCAGTTCACGCCATCTTCAGAGATCTTCATCACCAATTTCTGACTGTGGTTAGGCTCGTCCGTGGCGTCAGAGTAATAGCAGGCCAGACGGCCGTCGGGCAGCACCATCAGGAAGGGTTCCCACACGCCGGTTTCCAAACCTCCACCCACAGACACCGTACCAAACTGTTCCCAGCTTTTTCCAATGTCGTAGCTGCGGTACATGCGGATAGCCGACTGCCTGCCATGACCAGCGTCGATGGAGCAGGCGGCCAGCAGCAGCGTGCCGGCAGGCATATCACCAACCTGGCTCGGCAGCTCATACAGGAAAGGCTGGAACTCCGACTGGATCGCCGCCGCTTTTTCCCGCACAGTGGCCACCATCTCCCAGGTAGAACCGCCATCATGGCTGACATGGATGTTGTAGCCCGGCTTTTCCACCCGCAGACCAGAGGTATACATCTCATATGTGGCGACTAAAGTGCCATTGTGTTCACCGCTGTGCTGCAACTCGATCACACGAGTATAGCTGATACCCTGGCCCCAGTACAGTTCATCATAGTCAACAGTGGCTACAGTCGCGTGCTCACCGTATTCAGGCGCAGCACAGGCAACACTCGTCATTGTCATCACGGCGAGAATGATTGCAAGCAGCTTTCGCACGAATGGCTCTCCTCCTCATCAAGGTTCATATGCACCGTTGGCTTGATTGATAGATTCCTGCAGCAAGGGATACTGTGACTCGACAATGCTCTGCCACGGCTCCTCCCACTGCGTGATGCGGGCAGCCAGATCATAGAAGCCCATGGGATCATCGCCCCAAGTACCCACACCCGAGTATTTGGGCAGCAGCAGGGTGAATTTTTCGGGATCATTCATTTCGTCGATCAGAGCCTCCAGCTCCTCGGGCCACTCCTTGTATATCAGGCCATGACGCTCAGACAGCTCACGGGCCAAGTCATCATTCATGGCGATGGCACGCTGGCAGGCCATATAGGCCAGCGCACCATTCATATTGGCACAATCCTTGCCGATCCAGTACACATCAATACGTCCCTGGGCATAGTGAGCATCGGTACCATCCAGCTGGGGTGCAGGCGCCACACCGATGCGGCCTGCGATGATGTCATCATAGAAGCTGGACTGCATAACCCAATGTTCACCCAGCATCATCACGGCATTCCTGGCGGTGAAGCAGGAAATGTCTTCTTGAGACATGAGACGGGTGTCATCGCCTGCGCTGCCGGTCTCATACAAGAAGTTATAGTACTCAGCCAGCGCGGGGGAACGCAGGTTGTTGCCATACAATCCAGTCTCGGGATCATAGGTGACAAAGTCTTCACCAGAGATGGAGAAGGAGTAGCCGGATTGAAGCACCAGGGCGTAGGTATCAATGATGCCGTCACGGTCATCGTCAATGACCAGATCTTTCATCATCTCGCGCATCGCGGAGAAAGTCCACTCCCCATTTTCGTAAAGGTCAAGAGGGGTATCCAGGCCCATATCGTCAAAATAGCTTGTCCAGTAGTAGATGTAATTGTTGTTATACATCTTGCCCGTGGGGAAAGCATAGTAACGGCCCTTGTAGGCATATGTATTCGCAGTTTCCTGCAGACCGGCGTACAACGGATCGCTGAAATCCAGATATTCCGTCACGTCCTCGACCACATCCTTGGTGATCAAGTTTGGGAATTCCTGCTTGCGGAACTTGATCAGATCCGGGCTATTGCCGCCCAAACGCATGTTGACCGCTTTGGAAGGAAGCTCTGCGTAAGTCGTGCGAACCACTTTCACCTTGCACCCATAGACCTCCTGCATCAGCAAATTTGCCAGATTCTGATCCATGGTTTTCTGGTTGTCCCAGGTCAGGTACTTGACAACATCGCTGGTGATCTCCAGTTCCGGCAGACCATATCGCTCACGAAGTTCTTCAGGCGATTCCGCCAAGGCGTCAGGCGTCCACATCAGTGAAAACACCAGTACCAGGCTCAGCAGCAGGGATAGAGAACGTTTCTTCATGGGAAAACCTCCTTCATATTTTTTCAGGCTCATGCCTGATATGTACAAAGATCAAAGCATCCGCACTGTCACACCATAGAACAGTAGCGTGTACTCGGGATTTGTGACACGCACACGAAGCTCGCTCAGTTGCTTGCCCGCATCCGTTTTAATGCGGAATAGGTTAATCGAATAATGTTCCCAATTCTTGTCATAATGAAAGTGCAATGCTGTTTCGGCGTTGGCAGCCACAGGATTTATCCGGGACGGGCCAGCAATCGCCAGAACAGTTGTCAGCTCCTGGCCGTTGCGCAGCTCGACAGTCTGCACTGTGCCGTCCGCATATTTTAGCTCATACATGGCAGCGGCTTCGCCGTACTCCCCGTAGATGGGATAGCCCCAGGGCAGGGACACATTGCCCACCACAAACAGTTCGGAAACCGATTTGTTCACGGGGATGGCAAGAGCATCCTCAACCACCAAAGGCTGACCGGCTTGCAGCTTTACCGGCAGGGAGCCCAGACGGCAGAAATCATGCTGCAGCGCAGGGCCTTTCGTCAAGCGGCGGTTACGCTTCTGGGTGAAGTTCTTCTGAGGTACACAGCGGCGGAGCAATTCAGCATATGCTTCCTTCTGGCACTGCACATCCTGGGCTTGCCAGCAGTCGATGGGCTGCAGCTCCTCCGGGTGTTCCACATGGATGTGAAGGATCTCTTCGCCGTACTGCTGCTCTTTGACAGGCCAAGAATCATGCATTAACGCCGAGAACACCCGAAGGTTCTCACGCGGCTGACGATACATATCCACCAGCCCTTCCCAGAGACGGCCATCGTAACATGCATATTCACCACGGCCAAACTCATACATATCTGCCCAGGCCCAGTAACAGCTTCCTGCCAAGACCTTCCCGCCATCTGCTTCCAGCCAGGCATCCAGCATTGCCGACTGGAACCGCTTGAAAAGCTTCGGGTTATCGTTGACATTCATGCCGCCCCATTCAGTAAAGAGCAAAGGTTTATCATTCAAAGCGCCCAGAATATCCTGTATGGATGTCATCTTATTTCCCGGGCCGCCCTGTACCTTGTCCAGATCCGAACCATAGGGATGCATCGTATAAAAGTCAAATCCATTAAGTGCAAACTCACGTTTGGTAGCCTCGTAGTCCAGACAATTTGCGCCAGAGACCATTCGGGTGGGATCCAATGCGCGGCAGGTATCCGAGGAACGCCGTATGAATTCGGGTGTATACTCGCATTCATTGAAGCATAGCCAGAATGCCACTGATACACGGTTTCGGTCACGTTTTACAACGCGCCGCATTACCTCCAATGCCCCTTCCGTCGTCTCAGGGCGATGCATATTGCTCCACCATAATCCCGGTTCTTCACTGACTAACAAGCCAATCTCGTCTGCCAATTCAAGTATTTGACGATCATGAGGATAGTGTACCAGACGCACAAAATTGCATCCTGTTGCTTTAATCAAGCGCATATCCCGCTCAGCTTGTTCTCGTTTTATCGTATGCCCAACGTCACCATAGAGATCATGCCGACAAACACCCTTGAGAAACAACGGTTGACCATTAAGGAAAAATCTCTGGCCAACTGCGCGGAAGTCCTTGATACCAACGCGTTCAGTAACTTCATCCGTTCCAACACCAACTGTCAGCGAATAAAGGCAGGGCATGTCAGGGCTCCACAGCTGTGGATTATCCAAACCGAATCTCAAAATCGCCTTGCCTGCTTTGGAAGATTGTCGGGTGCAGAATACAGGCCTTCCGAAGTGGTCATGAAGGGTGACTTTTACATTGCCTTCTCCCCCATTCAGTTCCACTTCAACGGTGCACTGTGCAGCCGACTGATCAGCTTCCACTTCTGTGCGCCATATCACATCCTCTATCATCACATCATCCGTTACCAATAAGTACACATCTCGAATGATTCCACCGTAGTTCTCCCAACCTTCCGAAGGCCCGAAAGGCAAGTTCATATCCTCAACTTCAACACGAAGAACATTGTGCTTCTCATTCAGCAATGCCGTTACATCAAATCTGTAAAAGCTATATGCCAGCATTTTCCCCAAACAATGACCATTAATGAATACCTCTGCGGCATAAGTGATTCCCTCAAAGCAAAGGAAACAACGCTTTCCTTCCGGCCGCACAAACTCTGTTTCGCACACAGACCTGCCTACACACAGTGCAGAAAATGGCACTTGCTTGTAACCCATGGACTTTCCGTTTACTTCATAGTTCCAAAGCCCATTAAGAGACACAATTTTCCTTGACACAGTTCTTCCTCCTCTGTCTGTATTGCCTCTCAAGGAATACTCCTTTTGTCTACTGCTTTTCAGTAGACGGAGCAAGGCATGACCAACGTATTCACGCTTTGGGCAGCCAATTCAAATGAATCTTCAAGCTGCTCCACTCCACAGTCTTTTAAGTCAGCAGTTTTAGAACCCGTCTTCATAAGCGATGAAGCAGCACAGCGGCACCTGCAATGCGGATCATTGCTTCCTCAATTGAAACTAAAATTTCAAACTCCTTTGCGAGACGGCGAGCAGCATTCATCCAGCCAAAGGTGCGTTCGACAATCCAGCGCCACGGAAGTTTTTCCCACTCATGAGGCTTGATTTTCTCGGAAATGTCCACTCGGCGCTGGAGCTGCTGCTGTACTTCGGCGATAAACGTGCCGCGATAGCCTGCATCGGCACAAAAGGCTTGAATTGACGGATACTTTTTGCAGGCTTTCTGCGCCGCCAGAATGCCCGATTTCGTGTCGTGGATATTGGCAGCATGAACCACGATGCTCAGCAAGTTACCCATTGCGTCTACGATGGCATGCCGTTTGCGCCCTTTTGTTTTTTTCCTCCGTCGATGCCGCGCGCTTCGTTGTCCACAACCGTTTTTACGCTTTGCGAATCAATTAGCGCATAGTGCGGTTCGGCACTTCTCCCCGCATCTTTACGAGTTTTTTCAACCAGATGAGCGAGGATTTTCTCCCACAATCCCGACTTTGCTCCACGGCTGAAAAAGCTGTACACCGTTTGATACGGCGGAAAGTCATGCGGAAGCTGACGCCACTGACAGCCGGTCTTTACAATGTACAGCACGGCGTTTGTCAGTTCGCGCTTGCTCCACTTCCGATTCCGCATTCCCGAATACAGTGGCTCTATTTCTTCTCACTGGCTGTCTGTCAAGTCCGTCGGGTACGGCTTGCGCCCTGCTCTTACTTCTTTCATGCTGCTATTATACCATGTTTTACTTATGAAGACAAGCTCTTACAGGTACAAAATACATTCGCCCGCCTACCACTCAATTGCGGTATATCCAATACATATGGAACATTCATTTCATTTGTCAGCACGAGGATCAACTGGTTCTGTTTTACATATGCGCTCCCGTATACTTTGGAAGAGGTTTTTTCAAGCCTCAAATCAACACGTTGAGCACCAACCAAAAATCTTGAATACTGTCCCAACACCCAACCTCTCTTTGTCATCCGCGGGCCTTCCCACTCCTTTTTCAATGGCAACATCACAATTCCGCGTTCGGAATAGGCAGGGTTCGTTTCCACAGCCTTCCAGAACTCCCACAACGGGGTGTTCAGGATCGTCAGATCCTCATGTATCACCCGCGCAAGGATCAAAGTATTCTCCATGGTATCATCTATCGGCTGCTGCTCCTCACACCACTCTGTTTGATGAAGCGCCAATGAAAGCCCTGCGGCATCAAGAACATCCCGTACCTTCTGTCGTCCATCAGCAGTCGCTTGATACGAATGAGCTGACAAATGACCGATTCGTGAACGCAATTGTGTTGCTTCCTGCAGCCGATGAATAATTTCGTACATATATTTATGATCCCAGCGTGCGCTATCCGGCATAGACAGGCTGACAGACGGACACAGTTCTTCCAGACGTTCTGCCACCTTTGCGCAGATTGACATCACTTGGTCAACAGAATAGTACGTCCCTTCCTGAGCCCTTGCATGCCAATCCCATTGCGGTTCATTGACCGGACTCAGGAATGTTACCGGATATCCTGCATCAACATATGCTTTAGCGGCTTGCACCGCATATTCAACAAAGTCATCTTCATAGCCGGGCTTTAGATTGGTTTCTCCTGTTGGGTTTCCATTAGGTTTTCCTGTGATCGTCATGCGAGAAGGAGGACTGTTGATGAACAGCGTCAGGATATCTACCTGAGGATATGCCAGAACGCGCTCAAGCATCTTTGTGTTTTCTTCATCCACAGAGAGGTCGAAGCAAAGGGGGGCGATTTCTACCGCTTTCGTTTCCCGTATCGGGGCAACATTGTCTCCGTTACTGCCGCTGCCAATGTTATGACGGTATGTATTCAAACCAATTCCCTTTTTACGGTCATAGAGCAGAGAAATCGTCTGTTCCATCCATTCTTCTGGCCACCCGTGGTGCTTCCAGTTTGACGCCCACCAGCACCCGGACACACCAAACCCAAGCACCTTTTGATATGTTCGCTGTAAATCAAGCAGCAATGTTCCCATACCCGAGCTCCCCTCGCATCACCCCAACATTCAGCATGTTTCAAGAAAGGCGATGATCTTCTGCGCCAGGATACGATGTCCCGCATCGTTCGGATGAAGGCCGTCTGGCATATACTTTTCTCGCAACATATCAATACTCGGTTGTAGACCGGAGACTGCAAACAAATCAAGCACAGGGAGGGAGTAATGCTCAGCAACACGTCGTATGGCCTGCACATAATCCAGCAGCGTGCCCACTTCTTTGGGCTTGCATTCACCATTGATACATGTCTCGCCCAAACGATGCAGCGGTGTAGCAATCACAATGGGCTTGCCAGGATAGCGTTCTATCAAGCGTACAAATAAATCATGCAGTCCGCCATAAAATGTAACTGGCGTCCGATCCTCCATACAGCCAAACGGAGCATCGCCGTGTCCAAAGTCATTCGTTCCGCCAAATACGAAGATAATGTCAGCATCCGTATCCATGTCATCCACACGGCTCGAAAAATACCGATCAAAGCTTGATGGCTCGGACGGTCTTGTTTGAATTGCTATTCTCGTGCCAGATATGCCATAGTTAAGGCATTCAGCCCCGGTAGCTTCTTCAATCAAATCACAAAACCGATTCGGGCAACCACTCGTGCCAACACCTTCAGTGATGCTATCGCCAAGGAAAGCGATTTTTTTACCATTCAATTTCATTTTTTCACCTCATATGCGGTGCTTAAGAGTGCAGGAAGGCACTTAATCAAATCACCCATTCACAGACGGCAACCGTCATTGCAGTGCATGGCCGGTTCTCGCATTGTATGCCACGGTTGCAAATAGCATAAAAACGGTTATCTTCCTCACTAAATGCATAACTATTGCTATATCCATTATGGCTTGCATGGTCTTGCTGACTGTATGGAATCGGCTGAGGCCACTGATGCCACGTTTGACCCAGATCATCACTCAAAAAATAATCGCTTCCAGTATCGCTTTGACCGTTGCTCATAAAGGCCCCACTGACGATCAGCGTACCTTGCACACTACCGCGTTCCACCCACAGGCAATATGGCGAAGAGCCTAAAGAGGCTCCGTCCTCAGTTTGAACGATACAGCCTTCATCTGTTACTTCGCCCCAGTCCAGGCTATCCAATGAATACCTGCAGTGCACTGGATTTCCAGCTTTCCCTACCATTTCATATACCATGAAATATCTGCCATCCGGCAACCGCGTCACGACTGGCATGCCTGGCCACAAAGACTGTTGACTACACTTGACAGATTCATGCAGCATAGACCAGCTGCACAAATCTTTTGTTGTTCGGTAAACAAGCTTTTGACTATGTGTCTTATATTGCCGTTCATCGCAGTAGTGGCACACAAGCGTATTATCATCCAACAAAACAAAAAATGGTTCCCACACGCCTTTACCTATCCAACCGCCATGATCCAAGGTCCCAAGCATTTTCCAGGATCGCCCGGTGTCCTTACTGACATACAGCTGTAGATAAGAACCATCTTCCGCACCGCCCGAAACGCCGCCCATTAGCAGTGTTCCGCGAGGAAAAGCTCCCACATCTCTTGGAAGCTCATATATGGTCGGCATAAAGTAGGTTAATAAATCAGGATGCTCCTCATTGATGATACGCGCTGACAAGCTCCAAGTCTTTCCGCCATCGTCGCTGCGAAATACCGGATGTCCCTGCTGCCGCTTCAGTCGGTCTTCCACATCCTCTGGCAGACGTCTCTGCTCAAAAGTAGATAAAAGGGTTCCATTCTCGCCACAAGCAGAATGTGAAATTCTCGTGATTCTGCCATATAGATTAGAGGGCAGAATCACACGTTCATTTCTCTCGTTTGTTCCAATGCACTTCGATACAGCTTCTATATCCGATGTAAACAATCGCTTCATGTTGCAGTTCATTCTCAGCACCCCTTAAATCAACCTTTGTCCAACGCGCACCTGTGAAACAGTCTGATTTACAGTTTATTTGACAATGAATATTCGCCGCTTAACCGGATCATATTCCAAGAATACTGGCGTAAATGGACATGAATTTCATTTTCATCCACAGTTGTCATTCCATCTGCATGAGGCACTACATTATCCGGCTGTTCCGGACTATTGATGGCATCCGGATCCATATGTGCCAATACAACATGTTCGATCAGCTTTATATCATCGAATCTCTCAAGGGTAACATCCAGTAAAATCTCTTCAGATTTTGAACGATTGACTGCAAAAATGATTACTTCCTTTTCTTCTTCATTCCAAACAGCAACCGTATCAACAAAAGGAACGAAATGGCATGCAGCAGTACTATATCCCGCACAATCCACCTTGGTTTGCAACGCAACTCCTCGTCCATACTTGGAAGTCAGTTGGAAGGGATAGTAAATAGTCTGCTTCCATGCAGCTCCGCCGGGCACTGTCATAATTGGTGCACATACGTTCACCAACTGCGCCATGCAGGCCATTTCAACACGATCGCATCTGCGAATCAGAGACATCACCATGCTGCCCACCAGCAAGGCGTCTTCCATGGCGAAGATATACTCCTCGCGTGCCGGTCCGATCTTCCATGGATCAAGCGCGTTATCGCTCCTGTATCGCATCGGCCATACATTCCATTCATCAACCGACAGATTGATCCTTTTTTGTTTATGCAGTCGCGCAGCTACTGCATCACACAAGGCAATCACTCCATCGATATATGTATCCAGCTTTACTGAGTTAGCAAGATAAGCAGGCCCATCTGAATAGTCATTGGCAAAGTATTGATGCAAAGAAATGCAATCTATATGGTCGTAGCATTTCTCCAGTACCGTTTCTTCCCACAAGCCAAAAGAAGGCATATCCATACTCGAGCTGCCACAAGCTACCAGGTTTACACCTGGATCGACTTTTTTCATCAGGCAGGCGGTCTTGCGGGCGATGTCACCGTAGTCTTCAGCCGTACGACAGACGATCTGCCAGATGCCGTCCATCTCGTTGCCAAGACACCACACCTCGTCACCGTAGGGTTTCTCGTGACCATTCTTGACACGCATATCCGCATACAGACTGCCAGCAGGCATGTTGCAATACTCCAGTAGCTGCGCAGCTTCCTCCGGACCCTTGGTACCAAGATTGACGGCCATCATGACCTCGGAGCCAACCTCCTTAGCCCAAGCATGGAACTCATCCGTTCCAACCTCATTGGGTTCCAACTGCTGCCAAGCCGGGTCCAGCTTGCGCGGTCTCTTTTCACGAGGACCTACGCCGTCTTTCCAATCATAGCCTGAGAGAAAGTTCCCACCAGGATAGCGTATGATCGGCACATTCAGTTCCTTGACCATCTGCTTTACATCCTGCCTGAAACCATTCCGATCAGCAGTTGGATGGTTCGGTTCATATATGCCATTGTAAACTGCACGCCCCATATGCTCGATAAAAGAACCGAAGATACGAGGATTTACCTTGCCTACCTGAAACGAAGGATGCAGCATCATTTTGGCTTTCACTGTTTATATTCTCCTTATCACATTCATTCAGCAGACTATGTAATATCCAGTTTTATCGTGTCACACAATACCGTTTCAATCGACTCAACTACCATTATCATGGGATCCATTTGCATTGTCAATCTTTTGGCATAAAGTACCAAGCGCATCAAATGTTATTTTTTTAATATTTTCAATTATTATCACCTTTGGGAACCATGTATTCTTGGTTTTATTCCGCAGCGTTTTGTATGATATACTGCACTGCTTCCATCATGTTTTCAGCCACATATACTGGCTCGTAATCCTGCCATTTTTCCCGATCGATCCCCAGCGCTTCCTCACCTCGCCCAGTCATAACGAGGATCAGCTTGATCCCCATCTTTCCGGCGGCAGCCATGTCGCTCCAGCGATCACCGATCATATAGCACTTGGACAAATCCATACCGTACTTCTCCGCAGCCTGCTCGAACAGACCAGGCTCCGGCTTACGGCACCGGCAGTGATCATGAGAATCGTGCGGACAGATGAACCAATCATAGGCGCCAATGGCACGGAACTCAGCCGCAAAATCATACCCTCCATCCAGCCCACGCGCAATGCAGGACTGGTTCGTGATGATCACTGCCGGATAGCCGTTTTCTTTCAGCAGCCGAAACGCTTCCGGCGTTCCTTCGTAAGGATAGTAATCCGTAGGATACTTGACATAGTATGGACCGCCCATGGTTCCATCCCGGTCGATGAAAACAAACGTCCTGTTATCCATCATCCATTCCTTCTCTCTACGAATTGCAATATTTCTGCTGAAATAACAATCACATTTCTTACACTTCTGCCATCAGCTTGGAGGTCAGGCCACGCAGGTTGTAGCAGGTGACATACTCGCTGATACGATGCTTGATCTTGTCAATCACGTAGCGACGGGCAGGAACATTTGCCTTCTCCAGACGATCCAGCATGGACTTCAGCTCAGCGGCAACAACAGGAGTATCGAACACATAATGACCGCTGATATCAGTGATCTGCTTGGTCAGTTTCTCATCAGCCAGAACCTCCTCAACAGACAGCTTGGCAGTCTCGCCGACCATCCACTTGCGCCAACGACCAGCCTCCACCGCAGCGCGTGAGAGCACCTGCTCCACTTTGCTGACTTCATCGATCACGCCGATTTCCTTCATTTTCTTCTCCAGACGAGCCAGTTCGAGGTAAGCACGAGTCTCCATCACGCCATACTCAGGGGCAACGTTGGAGGATCCGACGCCCAGAGCGGGATGCATCAGAAGGATGTCATCAGGCAGATAGTCGCCGTTATGCTCCTTGAGTTCCATAGCATTCTGAGCGGTAACGCGGCCCAGCTTGCGGGCATTCTCAAAGGAGTACTTACCGATATTCTCCGTCAGACGGGTCAGCGTTCCGGTCTGACCAACGATGAACTGCGGATGGGGCAGACCCTTCTCATCCAGCATCGTCATCAGCTTCTCAATAAAGGTTTCGAACTCTACTGTACCGGTCAGGCCGCCGTTGGTTTCCTCCGTGCCGACCTCGTATCCCAGCGGGGGCAGATTCTTCTCCGCACGATACGCTTCGCACTTCTCGATCAGTTCCACCGTCCGACGCAGTACGATCTCCATCGGCACTACTGCGCCCACCGTGTGAGGATCCTTCGTCGGATCAATGTGCAGCAGATCAAAGCCCGCATCGATGTCCGCAAAGTAGGACTTCAGGCCCAGTGCCATCGCTTCATCTTCGGGCAGCTCGGCCTTACGTTCCTCATCACGCTGCCAGGGGCCACCATGGTCACGGCAAACATAGTACAGGCCATCGAAGTCAACCTTTTTCGCCATGGCGTCAATCGCACTGCAGAAGTCATTCTGATCCCAATTGGACACGTAACCGCGGCCAAAGCACTCCGCATCAACCTGATTACGGCTCGCAATGAACATGATCGGAAAATCCTGTTCCTTCGCCAGTTCCAGAGTGCCCTGCAGCAGCATGGGGCTCATCGGGCCAATGCCCAGCAGTGTGACAAAGCCATCCTTCGCACGCACTTTATGGAGACGGGTTACCATCTGAGTGATATTCAGTTTTTTATTCATTTGATTTTCCTCCTACATACAGGTACATAATGTACTGTGTTGAACGATTTGGTCTTAGGGTGTGTAATAATCAGTTACAGCATATTATGGGTTATGATCTTTAGCCAGCAGGGCTGCTCCCCACAAGCCAGAATCATCACCCAACGTTGCCACTCGTAGCCATTTGTCAGGATTCCCTCCCCAATAGCTACCACGCTGTACCGCTTCAACGATTGCCTGTTTCATCAGATCTAAGGAACGTCGTACACTACCGCCAATGACAACACACTCCGGGTCTATCAGCTGCAATACATACCCTAATCCAATACCGAGTTTTTCACCAGCCTGTAGAAAAGCTTGTATGGAATCCTCATCACCAAGCTTCGCTAAAGTCGCTGCCTCTCGGGCGGTTATTTTCATTCCTTTCTTCTGGCTGACAAAGCGACCAATCGCTGTCCCCGAAGCATATAGCTCCAAACAACCACGCCGACCGCATGCACAGGGTAAACCATCAGGCATCAAGCACAAATGGCCTATTTCACCTGCTCCCTCATGAAATCCGGAAAGGATCTTTCCATTTGCCACGATGCCACATCCTACGCCTGTAGAAACAGTTACATAAGCCATGCTTTCAGTATCCTTGCCAGCACCAATGCGGTATTCTCCATATGCAGCTGCATTTGCATCGTTCTCCAGGCAAACAGGACAGTGAAGTTGCTCTTCCAACTGCTTTACAATGGGCATATTCTCCCAACCCAACATGGGAGCTTTAATCACTACCCCCTGTCGTGCTGAAAGGGGCCCCGGACACGCTACGCCAATTCCTTTGAGGTCAGTGATTCCCGCTTCAGCAGCACTTTTCTTGAGCATGTGAACCAGATCAGCCAATACCGCATCTGCACCACGATGAGGCGCAGTGGGCATCTCCTGACGGCTATACAGGCGTTCTCCATCAAAGGCCGCCACCGCAAGCTTTGTGCCACCGATATCTGCTGCAAGCCATCCACGCATGATTGTTGTCTCCGAAGTTAACGCTTCATATAATCAGTGTAAGTAGACTTCTGAATGACATCCAGATCCAACCAGGCCGCGATTTCCATCAGCACGTCCGTCTGATCACCCACGCCCAGAGCAAAGTGATGCGGCAGAGACTGATCCAGCACAGTGGCTACCATATCACGAGCAGAGCACTTCTCACCCGCAACAGTCAGATTGCCCATCCAGCCACGGCTACCAATGAAGCTGGGCTTCTTTTCATCCAAGAATTCACCAGCGCATACCAGTAGCTGGTTGAAGTTGCCAGTCATACGTCCAATCGTTGCTGGCTGTGCCTTGAAGACCATGTCACGAGCAACACCGCAGCAGATCGGAGGCTCATCCGGAATGTGTGCCTTACCAGAGTAGTTGCCGCCCAGAGAATAGCCCGCATCGCAGCAGAACTCTGCAGCAGCCGGTCCACAATGCCACATGAGCACACTTTCATCCTTCTCGTCAAAGGCAGACATATCCATACACATGGTGGACTTTCCGGTGATCTCCTGGAGCATCAACATGCTCACGGCGCTGGGCACATCACCTTCACAAGCAGCAGGTACCAGCTGATCATTCAGAGAAGCAACTACCGAGCAAATGGAGTAGTCGAACTTGTCCATGAACTTGGGCCAGCAGGAGATCGCGATGGCATCATACTGGTACTCCGCCAGGAAATCGTTGTACGCCTTCAGGAAGCGGGCATTCATCATCTTGTGACGGACAGAGCAGGGCTGTACGCCCAGCTTGGCCTTAGCCTCATATTCCTCAGCCATTTTGGCAATCTCACTATCAGAGTAAGACATGGCACTGTCGCCAATTTCGTCAAACTCGTGCAGGCGGTTGAATTCCATACCCTCAAAGCGCTTAAGCATATCGCGTTCGTCGAAGTACAGATCATTAAATCCAGGGGCAATACCACCAATCAGCGCGATCTTGGACTGCTTCATTCGCTTAATGGTGCGCAGCGCCTTAATAGTAGTGCGCATCCGCTTGGCGAACATTTCATCATTTACCTCACCGAAGAACCACTTCACGGGAATACGATCATGAGGATAGTAGTTCTTGATGATGGACATGTGCATATTGATGGAGCAGAAAGAATTGAACTGCACAATGCCATCAACGCTGCCCTCCGGAATCGCCCACTGGCCCAGAGGATAGCCAGCCTTGCCATACACCATAGCCAGGAAACCTGCAGAGTAGCTGGTATTCTGGACAAGCAGGAAGTCCGGCTTTTCCGCATGCACCATTGTCAGAGAACGCTTCGCATCCTCAGCGGTGATAACATTTTCAGGATACACCACCAGCGATGCACCAAGGTCTGCCAGAAACACTTTCAGTTCCTCAGCCGCTTTGTGAAAACGTCCAGCCTTATCACCAGGGAAACTCAATTGGCTCGTACCAATCAGCATAACCTTGAAATCCATTCATTTCATCCTTTCTGTATTGAACATACTTGCCGATGTGTTTTGTTTGACAGAACTCTATCGTCATGCTACAAAACACTTCAACTTCGTAATTACATTATACTTTTTGTATCCTTGGGGGGCAATCAAGCATTGTGCATGATTTCAGCACAAATGTGCACATTTGCTCTTTCTTTGGTCTAATTTGAATGATAACAGGGATATTTGGCGAATATTCTACCATATCAAAGGAGGTGCGCCTATGACGAATCAAGGAGTAACCTATTCACAGTTACAGGACTTGATGGAAGATTTCTACCAGCTCACAAAGATACGCATTTCATTTTGGAGTGCCGCCGGTGAGAAACTATTCATGGCGCCAACCTCCGGCAACTCTGACTTTTGTTCTAAGCTACGCCAGATCCACAGCATCGATAAAGCTTGTCACAGTTGTGATCAGCAAGCGCTTCGAAACGCACATCAATTCAGAAATCAGCTTTATCGATTTCAATATGCGGCTGGCCTGAACGAATATGTCTATCCTGTTTTCTATCAGAATACATCGCTTGGTTACTTCATGTATGGGCAAGTACGTAACGAATCAGTAGATTCCTTGGGCAAACTTCTGCGCGAGAAGCTGTATCGGGATTACTTCCTCAACGCGGAAGAAATGAATCTTCTATAGGAATTTACGACATGCATTTTCACATTCTTACGGCAATCCCGCACAAAGAAAGAACAGCAAAAAGGTTGGGAAAGATGTATAATAAAAAGGTGAAGAAGCAATTGACGATGAGCCTGATCAGCGACGAGCTGGGGCAGGCATCAACGAAGAAGAAAGAGTTTCTGGGAATCATGGAGAAACTGATTCCGTGGTCGCAATGGGTTGGGATCGTGCAGCCGCACTATTACAAAGGAGAGCGCGGCAATAAGCCCTACGACTTGGAATTGATGCTCCGGATATACGTGCTGCAGCACCTCTACAACCTCGCGGATGACGCGGCGCGCAATGAAATCATCGACAGCCGTGCGTTCTCGCAGTTCTGCGGTGTGGACTCCAGCAATCAGGTGCCGGATGGCGATACCATCGGGCGTTTTCGGCATATCCTTGAGCAAAGCCAGCTCGGCGAGGCTTTTTTCACGAATGTGGTCGAAAGTTTGCAGAAGTGCAATCTGATGCTGAAAAAGGGAACGATTGTGGATTCGACGCTGATAGCCGCGCCTTCATCGACGAAAAGCAAGGAAAAGCAGCGTGATCCGGAAGCTCATTCCGTCAAGAAGGGCAACCAATGGTACTTCGGCTACAAGGAGCACATCGGCGTGGATGCGGACAGCGGACTGGTTCACACGGTGGAAACGACAGCCGTCAATGTGCACGACAGCAACATGGTTGTCGAGCTTCTTCAAGGAACAGAGGAGGATGTTTATGGTGACAGCGGGTATCTGGGTGCAGAAAAGAAGGATGATGCAGTTCTTGTCAGCAATGAAGGAAAGCCTATCCGGTATCAAATCAACAAGCGTCCGTCGCAGCTGAAGAAAGCAAGCGGCGAAAAGTTCGAGCTGCTCAAGGCAATCGAACATGCGAAATCCTCGGTTCGTTCCAAAGTGGAACATGTGTTTTGCGTGATAAAGAGAATCTTTCATTTCTGCAAGACACGATACCGAGGACGGGAAAAATTGCATCAGCATTGCTGCACGCTGTTTGCACTTGCGAATTTATACCTTGCTCGCAATCGAATGAAGGTTGCGTAACGAGGTTTATTTCTCGTGCAAACAATGCGCTTGAATTGCGCTTTTTCTCGAAACTTTGGGTCGGCGGGGATGATGTGGATGGTTTGGGCGCAATTATGAGGGGGAGCCTTAAGCAAGGCATTCGTCAACTTGAGAAATATAACAAAAAACTCGGTGGCGGATATAAGATGGTGCTCGAAGTGTATTGACGTCCTATGTCATCAATGTTGAGGTGAAAATGATGGAAAAGAAAGAGTTTCTAAGTATCTGCGATTCGACCTTGAAAGAGATGGGTTTCTCAAAAAAAGGAGGAGCATATTATCTTAATATCGGTTCCGATCTGGTTGGTGCTGTCTTTTTCCGCAAGTCCAATTTTGGATCAGTTTATTATGTCGAATGCGGAATTGCGATACAAGGATATAATGAAACATTCCCATTTCCCAAGTATTATGATGTTGACATATCAACTCGTTTCCAATTTCCTTTAAAAGTACATCTTCAATATGATCCATCTGCTACACACGGATATTCTGTTGATTTAGAGCGCAACACAGAAACCGAGATTAAAGAAGGCATAAAGGAAGGCGTTGAGAGATGGTTGTTACCTGCGTTGCATGGAGGTAAACAGTATATTCTTGACAACTGGGAAAAGTATAGCTTTCATCACTTAAGCGAGATGGTACATACTGCACTTGAACAATGGAGCATATCTGGTGAATTACCTGCTAAGCAAAATCACTGATAAAAAGTAGATTGTCCATGTACGCCAAAGGCATGACCACGTCGGATATTGAGACCCATATTCGGGATATCTACGGCGTAGAGGTGTCCGACACGACCGTAAGCCGTATCACGGACAAAATTCTCCCCATCGCAAAAGAATGTCAGCAGCGGCCGCTGGAAAGCATCTACGTGGTAGTTTTCATGGATGCCATCCACTATCATGTCCGCAGCGAAGGTCAAATCGTGAAGAAGGCGGTGTATATCGCCATTGGCATTGATCTGGATGGTAGGAAAGACGTTTTGGGCATGTGGGTCGGTGAAAATGAAAGCGCCAAATATTGGGCAACGGTGCTAAGCAGCCTGAAAAACCGGGGAATTGAGGACATTTTCATCGCCTGCACGGACAATTTAACCGGCTTTTCCGCTGCCATTGAAGCCGTTTTTCCCAAGACGGAAATTCAGAACTGCATCATCCATCAGCTCCGCAATTCCAGCAAATATGTGTCCTACAAGGACATCAAGGCGCTCATGGCAGACCTGAAGGCGGTCTACGCCGCAGTCGATGAGTCTGCTGCCTTGGACGCTCTGGATGCTTTTGCGGAGAAATGGGACAAGAAATATCCGAAGATTGCTCAGTCCTGGCGGGAGAATTGGCCGAACCTGAGCACCTACTTCAAGTACCCCCAGGAGGTGCGCCGCCTGATCTATACGACCAATGCGAGCGAGGGCTTTAACCGGCAACTCCGGAAAGTGACCAAGGCCAAATCGGTGTTCCCTACGGATGACAGTCTGCTGAAAATGCTATATCTGGCCATGACGGATATTACGAAGAAATGGACTGGCCGGCGGCAGGACTGGAGCATGATCCATGCGCAGCTGGCGGTGTTCTTCGCCGACCGTATGCCGAACTGACTGGCTGCACGCCGGGATGTCAAGTGCGAGATGAACGGAGGTTGACGTTTCCGCCCTTGACATCCCATCGAAACGCTGTTATTTTATAGACAAGGCGGCAGCAGCTTGCGCCGCTCCCGTCTTGCATAAATTTTGCTCTATTTGCACTACGTTTTGCAGTTTACACAGAATTCGGGATTGACCCGTCGCCCTCAGCAATAGCCAGATTTACACGCGCAACATAAGCGCCTTCATCAGTTTCCCATTCATAAACGTAGTCGACGTTCAGCTGCTTCTCCAAGAAGCGGATCAGGTAGTTATCCTGAACAGTATCACCTTCCATGTAGGCAACACTGGTGCGAACGCTCTTACCAATGGTCATGATCTGGGTATCTCCCTCGATGGGAGCGTACCAAGTGCCCTCGTAAACAGGATTTCCCCACACACCGCCAGTGGGCTCCTCTGCAAACGCCATGCAAGAGTACAGCATCGCAATTGTAAGCAGCAGAGTAACAAAACGCTTCATAGTCTTTCCTCCTTAATTATGTTGTCCTTATTTTCCAGATCGCATCACTATTCCCGAAATACAATGTACCGTGCCCCTCCTTTTTTGGTATTAGGATGTAATGCAATCGAAAATACCAATACATTATCTCTTCTTCAATTCGCAAACGTCAAATTTATCCCATGTATTACCAGCTATTCGAGTCATTCGTGATGATAAACCGCACTGCTTCCAGCATATCCTTGGCCACAAATATCGGATCATAGTCGCTCCATTTTTCACGATCAACGCCAAGCGCTTTCTCGCCTCGTCCTGTCATTACGAGAACCAACTTGATCCCCATCTTACCAGCTGCAGCCATGTCACTCCAGCGATCACCGATCATATAGCACTTAGACAGGTCCATATCGTACTTCGCCACAGCTTGCTCGAATAAGCCAGACTCAGGCTTACGGCACCGGCAGTGATCATGCGAATCATGCGGACAGATAAACCAATCATAGGCACCGATATCCCGAAACTCAGCCGCAAAATCATACCCACCATCCAGTCCGCGCGCAATACAGGACTGGTTTGTAATGATTACTGCCGGATAGCCGTTCTCTTTCAGCAACTGAAACGCTTCTGGCGTTCCTTCATAGGGATAGTAATCCGTCGGATACTTGACATAGTATGGACCGCCCATGGTTCCATCCCGGTCGATAAATACAAACGTCCTGTTATCCATCGTAAACCCCTTCTATCTCCATATTACGTTATCATTGCTGAAAGGACAATCACCATTCTTACACTTCTGCCATCAGCTTAGAGGTCAGACCCCGCAGGTTGTAGCAGGTAACATACTCGCTGATGCGATGCTTGATCTTATCAATCACATAGCGGCGAGCGGGCACATTTGCCTTTTCCAGACGATCGAGCATAGACTTCAGTTCAGCAGCAACAACAGGAGTATCAAACACATAGTGACCGCTGATATCGGTGATCTGCTTGGTCAGTTCCTCATCAGACAGAACCTCCTCAACAGACAGCTTGGCAGTCTCGCCGACCATCCACTTACGCCAACGACCGGCCTCCACCGCCGCACGAGAAATCACCTGCTCCACGTTGCTGACTTCATCGATCACGCCGATTTCCTGCAGTTTCTTCTCCAGACGAGCCAGTTCGAGGTAAGCACGCGTCTCCATAACACCGTACTCAGGAGCAACATTAGAGGATCCAACACCCAGAGCAGGATGCATCAGCAAGATGTCGTCAGGCAGATAGTCACCATTCAACTTCGTAATTACATTGTACTTTTTGAGTCATGGAGGGACAATCAAGCATTGTGCATAGTTTCAGTACAAATGTGCACATTTGTACTTTCTTCGGTTTACTTAAGAGGATAACCGGGATATTTGGCGAATAATGCACCATATCAAAGGAGGTATGCCCATGGCGAATCAAGGAGTAACCTATTCGCAGTTACAGGACTTGATGGAAGATTTCTACCATCTTACAAAGATACGCATTTCATTTTGGAGTGCCACTGGTGAGAAGTTATTCATGGCACCAGCCTCCGGCAACTCTGACTTTTGTTCAAAGCTACGCCAGATCCACAGCATCGATAATGCTTGTCACAGTTGTGATCAACAAGCGCTACGAAACGCGCATCAATTCAGAAATCAACTTTATCGTTTCCAATGTGCTGCTGGCTTGAACGAATATGTCTATCCTGTTTTCTATCAGAACACATTGCTTGGTTACTTCATGTATGGGCAAGTGCGTAACGAATCAGTAGACTCCCTAGGCAAAATTCTGCGTGAGAAGCTATACCGGGATTATTTTCTAAACCAAGAAGAAATGAATCTCCTATATGAGCAACTTCCATATGCTGATGAGAGTGCTTTGCTTGCTGCTGGACGAATGATGGCAACCATTGCAACCTTTGCTTATCTCAACGGATTTATCTTTGATTCAGACACGCCGCTCTCGATTCGTGTTGTGCGCTATATACAGCTTCATTTTATGAATCCAATATCAAGAAGCACAGCGTGTGAGTTCTTCAATGTCAGCAGTTCCTGTTTGAGTCATACTCTACAAACTGAGCTGGGCAAATCATTCCTTGATCTACTAAATCAAACGCGCATAGAAAACGTTTGCCGTTGCCTAAAGAACAACCAAACCATTAATGAAGCTGCTGAGCTCTCAGGTTTTCAATCTCCAAGCTACATGGCCCGCGTATTCAAGAACATTATGAACTGTACGCCGTCCCAATACAGAAATCGTGTTTCCACAAACAACATCCCCAGAGAACAAACTGAATAACGTTTGGTTTTATCGATACCGCCGCTTTGGCAGCGGCATGCAAAAACTTACAAATAATGACATCATCAAGGTGAAATGTATATGAAATTGCAGATTGCTGTCGATGTAGCAGATACCCAGCGCTGTGTGGAACTCGGAGAACTACTCCACGATGTTGTAGATATTTACGAAGTTGCCACCCCTGTCATTGTCAAGGAAGGTTTAGCCCCTGTGCGTGAACTCAAGAGACGCTATCCTCATATGACCATTCTGGCCGACGCCAAGATCATGGATGGAGGTGCGCTGGAATGTGGCGACATGTGTGATGCCGGCGCTGATGTCGTGACGGTACTAGCGTTAGCTGACGATGCTACCATTCAGGAAGTAGTGACAGTCGCTCACAAATATCAGCGTAAGGTTATGACAGATCTTATCTGTGTCAAGAATATCACACAACGCAGTCGTGAACTGGTAGCCATGGGTGTGGATTACGTATGTGTACATACTGGTGTAGACATGCAGAAACAGGGCAGAACACCGTTGCTTGATCTAAAAGAGCTGGTAAACGCCATTGATCCCTCCAGAACTGCTGTAGCCGGCGGTGTATCTTTGGCAACCATCGCTTCCTATAAAGCGCTGAATCCCGGGATTATTATTTCAGGTTCGGCTATCTATGGTGCACCAAACATCCGGGCGACTGCCATTGATATGAAAGAGGTGCTAGCCAATGGCTGTTAAAGAATTGCTCCTACAGGTTCATGATGAACTGCTCCATTGCTTTAAGACTCTTGACGAATCCCAGTTGCAAAATCTGAAATACTGTATCCTACACGCCAACCGGGTTTTTGTGGCAGGTGCAGGCAGGTCTCTACTGATGATCCGTGGATTGGCTATGCGCCTAATGCATATGGGTTACACCTCTTTTGTTGTCGGAGAAACAATCACGCCTGCAATACAACCTGGAGATCTTCTTGTAATTGCCTCCGGCAGTGGTTCTACGGAAACCCTAACGGTTATTGCTGAAAAATGCAAAAGAATTGGCGCACAGCTGGCACTGATTACCACTACACCACATTCTCCAATCGGGCTGCTTGCGGACTACATTGTTCAGGTTCGTGCAGTAACAACAAAAGAGCAAAGTAGTATAGACAAATCCATTCAGCTCGGTGCAAATACTTTTGAGCAAAGTGTTTTATTAATCGCAGATGCAATCGTCACGGATATTACCAGAGATGCACATATTGATGAAACCAATCGGGAAATAATGCTCCGGCATGCAAATCTGGAGTGATATGGTTAACATATCCTCCTATAAGAATTGGGATGCATAAATAGATCGTACCAGTTACCGGATACTACCCGCAAGCGATGCATATGGCTATCCATAATGCAAAGCGCTTGTTGGTGGAGTTCCCCCAATCCCCCAGAACGCATGATGTGATCATGCGGCTGCGCACCTGACGGCGCTTGATACTGACCTACGAGCAAACGAAAAGACACGCAGAGAGGAGTGTTTCTCCGTTGCGTGTCCTTTTTTATTCCGATGGAAACCTCACTTGTACATCATCCCCGGCATTAGCACCGTTTCACACTTGTCTTGGGCGAGTGTGTTATCTCCCATCAATGAAGCTGCACAGATGGTCCGATAACCGAACCGTCCTCGCAGATCATCAACAGCATTTTCAAGAGCGCGGCGCCGTTCCCGACGTTCTGCATCGTTGAAAATATTCACAACCGATAGTTGTATAAATTACTATTTGTGGTTTATTGATTTCCAACATATATGACTGTAAAATAATAACTGATAGGAGGCTGTGTTATGACTATAGGTAATGCAATTAATAAATTGAGAAGTGATGCCAATCTATTCCAAGAACAGTTTGCCACACTTTTTGATGTTTCCCAGCAGTCTGTTCAGAAATGGGAAAACGGTGTTTCTGTTCCGGACCTTAGCAAAATCATTAAAATATCCAAGCATTTCGGTGTTTCACTTGATGCTTTGATTTTAGGGATACCCCTCATAATTGCGCCAAAACCAGCCGTGTCATCTTCGGCGACCCAAAGTTTCGAGAAAAAGCGCAATTCAAGCGCATGTTTGCACGAGAAATAAACCTCGTTACGCAACCTTCATTCGATTGCGAGCAAGGCATAAATTCGCAAGTGCAAACAGTGTGCAGCAATGCTGATGCAATTTTTCCCGTCCTCGGTATCGTGTCTTGCAGAAATGAAAGATTCTCTTTATCACGCAAAACACATGTTCCACTTTGGAACGAACCGAGGATTTCGCATGTTCGATTGCCTTGAGCAGCTCGAACTTTTCGCCGCTTGCTTTCTTCAGCTGCGACGGACGCTTGTTGATTTGATACCGGATAGGCTTTCCTTCATTGCTGACAAGAACTGCATCATCCTTCTTTTCTGCACCCAGATACCCGCTGTCACCATAAACATCCTCCTCTGTTCCTTGAAGAAGCTCGACAACCATGTTGCTGTCGTGCACATTGACGGCTGTCGTTTCCACCGTGTGAACCAGTCCGCTGTCCGCATCCACGCCGATGTGCTCCTTGTAGCCGAAGTACCATTGGTTGCCCTTTTTGACGGAATGAGCTTCCGGATCACGCTGCTTTTCCTTGTTTTTCGTCGATGAAGGCGCGGCTATCAGCGTCGAATCCACAATCGTTCCCTTTTTCAGCATCAGATTGCACTTCTGCAAACTTTCGACCACATTCGTGAAAAAAGCCTCGCCGAGCTGGCTTTGCTCAAGGATATGCCGAAAACGCCCGATGGTATCGCCATCCGGCACCTGATTGCTGGAGTCCACACCGCAGAACTGCGAGAACGCACGGCTGTCGATGATTTCATTGCGCGCCGCGTCATCCGCGAGGTTGTAGAGGTGCTGCAGCACGTATATCCGGAGCATCAATTCCAAGTCGTAGGGCTTATTGCCGCGCTCTCCTTTGTAATAGTGCGGCTGCACGATCCCAACCCATTGCGACCACGGAATCAGTTTCTCCATGATTCCCAGAAACTCTTTCTTCTTTGTTGTTGCCTGTCCCAGCTCGTCGCTAATCAGGCTCATCGTCAATTGCTTCTTCACCTCTTTATTATACCTCTTTTCCGACCTTTGGGCTGTTCTTTCTTTGTGCGGGATTGCCGTAAGAATGCTTATCATGGTACTGTCAAGTATGCGTCAATACTTCTATTCTCCAGTTCGCAGAATTCATCAGATGATGAATTGTTGAACATCCACCTGCTAATTTTCTGCTAATTGGAGGGCGTAAAACGAGCGAAAACGGGATACCACGCAACGATATGCAAGAGAATAGAGTTCACTCTGAAACCCTTGATTTTCAAAGCTTTGCACAGCATCGGGCAGCAGGAAAGACAAAGGACGAGCAGATACCGCAGTTTCCTCCGACTCTGAAGGTCACAGGTTCGACTCCTGCCGGGCGTACAGGAGAAAATCCCCGGAAGTGTAAGGCTTCCGGGGATTTTTGATGATGAAAACAGACGGATTTTTGCCATTAGAATGGGGCTGACTACCGAAATTGGGCGAGGACGGTAGTCAGAATGGTAGTCAGGTGAAGGGGCTGGAAGTGTGCGCAGAGTGGATGACGTATACACGACGGCAAAAAAATCAGCGGAATTTCCGCAAATGCTTGCGATTCCCCGCCGCGTATGGTATCATCAAGACAGCGGCGCGCAGGCCTGTGCTGACTTTCATCAGAAGGAGCGAGGAAAATGGTAACGTACATCGAGGGAACATTTTGGGTCAATCCCGAATTCTGTGTAAACTGCAAAACGTAGTGCAAATAGAGCAAAATTTATGCAAGACGGGAGCGGCGCAAGCTGCTGCCGCCTTGTCTATAAAATAACAGCGTTTCGATGGGATGTCAAGGGCGGAAACGTCAACCTCCGTTCATCTCGCACTTGACATCCCGGCGTGCAGCCAGTCAGTTCGGCATACGGTCGGCGAAGAACACCGCCAGCTGCGCATGGATCATGCTCCAGTCCTGCCGCCGGCCAGTCCATTTCTTCGTAATATCCGTCATGGCCAGATATAGCATTTTCAGCAGACTGTCATCCGTAGGGAACACCGATTTGGCCTTGGTCACTTTCCGGAGTTGCCGGTTAAAGCCCTCGCTCGCATTGGTCGTATAGATCAGGCGGCGCACCTCCTGGGGGTACTTGAAGTAGGTGCTCAGGTTCGGCCAATTCTCCCGCCAGGACTGAGCAATCTTCGGATATTTCTTGTCCCATTTCTCCGCAAAAGCATCCAGAGCGTCCAAGGCAGCAGACTCATCGACTGCGGCGTAGACCGCCTTCAGGTCTGCCATGAGCGCCTTGATGTCCTTGTAGGACACATATTTGCTGGAATTGCGGAGCTGATGGATGATGCAGTTCTGAATTTCCGTCTTGGGAAAAACGGCTTCAATGGCAGCGGAAAAGCCGGTTAAATTGTCCGTGCAGGCGATGAAAATGTCCTCAATTCCCCGGTTTTTCAGGCTGCTTAGCACCGTTGCCCAATATTTGGCGCTTTCATTTTCACCGACCCACATGCCCAAAACGTCTTTCCTACCATCCAGATCAATGCCAATGGCGATATACACCGCCTTCTTCACGATTTGACCTTCGCTGCGGACATGATAGTGGATGGCATCCATGAAAACTACCACGTAGATGCTTTCCAGCGGCCGCTGCTGACATTCTTTTGCGATGGGGAGAATTTTGTCCGTGATACGGCTTACGGTCGTGTCGGACACCTCTACGCCGTAGATATCCCGAATATGGGTCTAAATATCCGACGTGGTCATGCCTTTGGCGTACATGGACAGGATCTTCTCCTCGATGTCCTGACTGATGCTGGTCTGATTCTTCTTCAGGAGCTGCGGCTCAAACTCCCCCTGTCTGTCCCGCGGGACAGACACCTCCACATCGCCGAAGCTGGTGCACAGGGTCTTGCTGCTATGTCCGTTCCGGCTGTTGTCTGTGTTCTTGTTTTTGTAGTCGTACCTGCTGTAGCCCAGTTCGTCGTCCAGCTCCGCATCGAGGCCGTTTTCCATGAATTCGGCAATCGTCTCCTTGAACAGCCTCTGGATGTCGTCCATGCTGCCGATGTTCGCCAGCTGCAGCAGCTCACGAATCTTTTCCCTGCGGGCATTTTTTTCCGTGGTGCGTTTCCTTCTTGCCATATGAAAACCTCCATTCTCGTGCTTCTATTATACACTACTTTCGAGGTTTACACAAAGTATGGGATAGGCTCAACATTTTCAGCAGTCCCGCGCAAGTCATCGTGAACACGGTCAACACCGTTGGCGTATGGATGCCGCCCAGACGCCGGAGCATCTGAAACAGGAAGAAACCGCCGACTGGCTTCGCGCCCATGCGCGGGACATGTCCTTCGCTGGACTGTGCGACGATTTGAAGCTCGGTCAGGCAATTCTCCCCTATCAGCTGGAAAAGGACGGCGTGCATTCAGCTTTTCCTTCGCGGATACGCCCGAAAAGCGCGACTACGCCCTCAGATACAACCGGGGCAATCAACCCTTGACCTTGGAAGCCAATTTCGTTTTTGAGTGGCTGCGCGGCGGTGCGACAGTTTCGACCAGCTTCGCCGATGTGCGGTCTGTTCGAGCAGCCGCTTTCCTCGTATGAATTGATGTGATTCACAGAAAAAGAGCCGGGACAGCCGCAGAGGATTTCTCCCTCCGCCGCCATCCCGGCTTTCCTTACGCCCCCTGATGCTCGTGCAGCGTTTCCCGAATCTCGTCAATCTGGCTGAACGCGGTCTGCACGTTGTTCTCCAACTGGAATGTCCGCTCGACGACGGAGTTGTGCTTCTCCACCTTGCGCTCCAGCTGCTCCAAGCGGTAGGACAGCAGGGCTATTGTCTTGCTGTTGGCGAAGTAGCTGCCTGCCAGCGTGCCCAGCAGGGAAATCGCGGCGACGATGATGGTGTCAAGGCTCATGCGTGTCCCTCCATGTTTTTATGATGCGGCGAAAATGTCATTCAGTTCACTGACGGCATCAGCATCAATGCACTTGTTGTAAATTCTGATGTCCATAATCGTTCCGCTTACCATGCCCCAACCGCTTTCCCAGCCGCCGATGTAGAGCGCTTTTTCTCCCGTCTCTGCCTGCGGATAAGTGAGTTTGTTGCCGTAAATCTTGCAGTTATCGAAGTAGAAAGTGTAGTCGTCCCCGTTTTTCGTAACGATAAACGTGTGATAGCCGCTATCGTACACAGTCAGCCCCATCTGTTCGACGTTGATGCCGAAACCGCCAGCGTTACTCACAGTAAGCATAGGGATACGTCCATCGTCCGCAAGAATATGCGAAAACGTACCTTCCACGGCTTCCATCGTTAAACCGCTGATTTCGCCGCCTTTGAATACCTGCGTATACGCTGCAACAGTTTCAAACTCGCTCGCCGTCACATACCCCTCCAAATCAATGCAGTTCGCGCTGATTTTGACCGCGCCCGCCGTCTGATTGATGACCGACACCACGTCGTCTTTGCTGACTTTCGTCCCCAGCGTGCCGCTCATGCCATTCATCGTCTGCTTGACGATCGTAATCTTCTGCGTGTTCTTGTCGGTCGTCTTGACATAGCTGGTCAGCGTACCATTGCCTCGATGACCTTGCCATCGCCGACGTACAGCCCGACGTGGTGGCGATCGCTGCCCTTGGTGAGGAAAACCGCCGTGCCGGGCTTGAGCGGCTGACCGTCGGTGCGCTTGCCGCCCTGCAATGCCCCCTTGGCGGCGGCGTACTTATTCCACATGGTATTGCTGCCGTGGTACATGTAGCCGCCTAACTGCTTATATGCCCAATAGAAAAGCCCGGAGCAGTCCGCAACGCGCCGCCCGACCCACTGCTGCCCATAGCGTATCGTCTGCGCGCGGGTGGCGCTGTCCTGCGCACGCTGCGTGTGAACCTGCCCCGTGCCGCCCCAGATGTAACCCCATTTTTCCGCCAGTGCACGGCGGAAGAGGGCAACCACCTCCGCCGCGCTGACCGTTTTTGAAGCCATCGTCAATCACCACCGGGGTCAATTTCCGCTTTGACGAGCTGTTTATACACCTGATTCACGCCCGTCGAGGCGAGCCCCGACACGATGCCGACCGCGAGCGCATTCAGCACGTCCTTCGCCGGGAAATCCGGGATGACGTACATGCCCACGATGCCCAGCACGCCGCCCGCCGCGCCCACGATGACCGGAATCAGCTCATCGCGGATGCTGCCGATGCTCTTGCAGAGCAGGCCAATCAGGTAGGTGATGACGACAATCGCCAGCACCGTGCCCATGGTAGAGATGTCCATGATACCACTCCTTTTCGGAATTATTGTATGAAAAAACAGCCTGCACGAGGTGTGCGGCTGCTTTTCGCGGATTATGTTGATTGCAAGTTGCAATTTCTCTTTGCAACTTGCAATTTTTAGTTTCAAACAAGGTTCAAAGATGATTCAAAGCCGGTTACTGGATATGCCCACCATTGCGTTCCATCATGATGTCGCTGAAAAACTCCCGATTCACGGTGATGCTCGGCAGCTCATTCGCCTTCATAGTAATGACCACCTGCAAGTTCGTCGGGCAGGCATAATCCCCGTAGATGCTTTCTGCCTTCTCGGTGATGGTCTGCCCGCAGTCCCTGATTTGCTGGATTCGTTCTTCTCTGGTCATGGTCACGTTTACGCACTCCTTTCAACGTATCAAAAAAGCACCTTGCGGGGGCAGGGTGCATTGCGGCTACTTTTCTATATTTTTTCGTTTTTCCAACGTTCATTCAAGGGAACATAAGGGTTTACTTTGCTGCGGTTTCTGTTGCCGTCAGCAAACACCTTGTCGCAGGTGCTTACCTCCGTTTCAAAACCATTATCAACAAGACACTGGCGAATCGCCAACAGAAGCTCATCCGCATTTTTCTTGTATTTCTGAGGATTGTCGCACTGCTCCACGAATTTGTTGCTATCAATCACATCCACCAAAGCAACATTTTTCGCGTACTTGTCTGCTAACAAGGAACAATATGCAGAAACATCCGCATAAGTGATGTAAAACGGAAATTCCTCGACTTTCTTACTCATCAGCAATCAGCCTCATTTTGATTATGGTTTGCGGTGGAATCGGTTCTTCGTTTTTCTCTATGCCTGTTATTTCAAATTTGCTATTTCGCGCCAAAAGAAACTCATATTCAGCATCTTGATACTGCCCAGCAAGTTGATTTACATATGCGCCGCGACCAGCTCCGGCAGGAATCTCTATTTCAAAAATGACAGGTTTGGCAGTTGCGACACTGTTTCCTTGCAATACCGTTGTACTCATATAGCCGCTATCGCGGTATATTTTCCCGATGAGCATAGAAATATCATCACTGTATTGCGCCAGCAGATTATCTAACGCATCTTCCATTACGCCTCGCTGGACACGGATGTTATCCCTCAACTTGTATCGGCTAATTGCAGAATCAAGATTTCTTGCTATGAACTCTTCCTTTTCTGCGTCTCTTTTCTGCCAGTCGCCGATTTTCCGAAGATAATTGTTGAGGTCATAATAGCCGCCGCCTGTATAGTCGGAAATGCAGTCCTTTTCATTCTGCGTTAAACTGAATTGCCACTTTGCGTGTTGGCTATTCCTTCTTGCCAGCAAACCACGACTTTCATCATCGTAATAGAAGAAGTCGTTTGCGGCTTCTCCTGCATTAAATTGCTTATACTGGCGCGGTTGAGCCGCTCCTATTATACCACTTTCCCCTTGCTTTTTCAAGCTGTCCGCCGCATTCAGGTACTTTTCTTCAAACTCCTTGAAGTTCTCCGCCTTGTCCAGCCCGAAGAACTTCGCCCTGTCCTTCATGGTCTGCAATTCGTCCGCATTCAGCGCCCAATTCGCCCTTGTCAGCGCCACGCACCGGCAGTTGCAGTCCTCCTCCGGGCGCCCGAATGCGCCGGGGTACTCCGCTTTCTTGCCGTCTATCTCGAATGGCTCGCCGACTTCGCGAATTTGCCCGTCCAGGATGCGGTGATCCGTGCGCGTGTTGCCGTCCAGCACGGCATCCCACTGCTTCACGACTTGGCAGCCTTGACCCTTGGCGGCGTTGCGTGCATCATCGGCGGATTGCTGCTGAATGCGGTGTCCTTCGGTGCGGACAATCGTCTTCGCGCGTTTGAGCGGGATGCCGGAAGAAATCTGCACCTGACGTGCAATCATGTTGTAGTCGCTGCCGATGGAGATGCCGACGGAAATTTCCCGGCGAATCGTCTTTTTCAGCTTCTGCATATCCACGCCGAGTGCACCGTACAGCCGCCCGCTGAGCTTGCTGTCCGTGCGGACGGCGCGGGTGACGGCACGCTGGTCAATGGGGGCGAGAATCGGCATTCCCTGCTTGTGCAGGCTGTACATTGTGCCGACGTAGCCGTGCTGATAGCTGCGCGTCAGGTATTCTTCGATGGTCTGATTGCTTTTCTTGTGCAGTTCGTCCAGCGCGGCGTTGATTTGGGCTTTCATCGCCTCCTGATAGCGCTTCTGGTAAATCTTCGATTGCGTCATTTCGTCGCTTTCGAGGATGCGAATGTGGTTGTCGATGCGCCGGAGCGCCCGCTGGTACGCCTTTTCCAGTGCCTTGATGGTCTCCTGCTCGTCATCGAGCATGGCTTGCAGGGCTTCCTTCTCGCTCTTGCGCATACGCCCTCCTTCAATACGTCCACTTTTTCCCCACAATGAACTTTTCCAGCGCGTACCGCATGGCGTCCATCAGGTGGTTGAAGTCGTCAATGGGGCCATCGAGCATCTTGCCGAACTTGTCTTTCGCCCATGTGTAGTTGCTGATTTCGGTCAGGAAGTTTGTGCAGCGCGGGTGGATGATGATTTCGAGATTTTGAATCCACTGGATGCCGCTGCGGATGCTGTCCGCGCCTTTTGCCGCGCTGTGCACGCGCAAGCCCATGCCGCGCAGCTCGGCAATGGATTTCGGCTCTGCGCCGTCGGCGGTGATGTTCACTTTGCCGTAACCCATCGCCGTCACGCGCTTGGCAATCATGTCGTTCGTCAGCCCCCGTTCGTACAGCTCGTCAAAGACGTACAGGCGGCGCGCTGGAATGTCCAGCAATCCGCAGAAGAGCGCCGTCGGGTCGTTGGTGAAGCCGAAGTCCAGCCCGAACACGGATTCCAGCTTGCCCGTTCGGCTGATTTCCGCCGGGTCGAACGGGGATTCCCGCCAGTGCTCGTAAATGAGCCCCTCCACAATGCCCCAGTTGCCTAAGCCAGCCACGGCGTAGCGGCGCGGGTTCGTCGCCTTCATCCGCTCAAATAGGCGTAAATCCTGCTTGTCCAGCCACTCGTTGCACTGGTAGTTCGTTGTGATGGCGAGGATGTCCGGGTCTTCTACGTCGAAAAAGCGCGCTTTCAGCCAGTGCTTCTGATTCCACGGGTTGAACGTCAGCGTGATTTGCTTGAACAGCGGCGGTGCGCATTCGCCGCGGATGGATTCATCCAGCGTGTTGAAGTCGCTCTCGTTCATGATTTCGTAGGCTTCTTCAATCCACACCCAGCACAGCACGCCGCTCTGCGCGGTGATGGAGGTCAATTTCAATGGATCATCCATGCCGCGAAAGTAGATTTTCTGCCCCGTCGGCTTGTAGGTGATTTCCAGCGGGCTTTCCTTCCAGCTCCAGAATGCTTCCACCTGCAAGCGGTGAATCGCCCAGAGAAGCTGTGTGAAGCAGCTGTCGCGCAATGTGCGGTACGTTTTGCGGATGACCAGCAGGTTTGCGCCGGGGTACTTCATCATGCGGTAGATGAAATTCAGCGCCGTCGTGGTGCTTTTCTTGCTTGCGCGGCTGCCTTTGCACACGCGGTAGCGCCCCGTGAAGCGCCAGAACGCGCCATAGCCGCGCCCGACGACATCCGGCAGGTAGATTCGCGGCTGATTAGTCGTCAAGCGCATCCTCTCCCGCCAAAATCACCGGCAGGCTGCCCGACACATCCACCCTGTCCGTGAACAGCCCGTAGCGCTTGCCCAGCAGCTCCGCCGCCTTGTTCGCGTCGCACAGCCGCGCCGGAATCTCGACGACCTTCGGTTCTTCCTTCTTCGTCGTGCGCCGGGTGGGCTTGCTGCCGCCCTCGCCAGGGATGACTTCCGTCTTCTCCTCCATGCAGGTCACGACGACAAATTCCTTCATCTCCCGGCGCATCACCGCCGTCAGGTATTTCAGCACTTCGTCCTGCTTGGCAATCAGCGCATCTTCCTTTTCGTCCATGCGCTTTTTGATGTTTTCAGTCACCTTAGGTTTTGTGAGGTTCTCTGCCGCAATCGCCGCCGCTGTTTTCGGGGAATACCCGGCGCGGATGGCGGCTTGCGTCGCGTTCAGGTCGATGAGGTACTCGTCGCAGAAGCGGCGCTGTTTCTCGGTCAGTCCAGCCAAGTCCACCATCCTTTCTGGAATGCGGAATGAGGAATTGCGCCTCCACACGCGGGGATTTCGCCTCCACACGCGGGGCACAGCGAATTCGGGGCACAAAAATACCCGGCGGAGACTGGCGCGTCCGTCGGGTGAGGTGATTGGAGGTTTCCATGTGCAGTATAGCATGAGTGGGGGATGAAATACTATGATATTCTATGCACACATCTGCAGTAATGGCAAGAAAAAAATCGCCGCAAGCTGGAACTTGCAGCGATTGTCCTGCTGGTTATCCTATTTCTTTCAACCCACGCTCCCACGCAGGGAGCGACTAAAAGAAAAGCACACAAGCCGAACGGCTCATTTATTTCAATCCACACTCTCCGCGAAGAGAGCGACAGCGAGCATTTACATACTTCACCTCCTGAGTGTAACATATGCAGGGCAGGAAGTCAAGCAAGCGACAAGCGTTCACGGTTTCATTTCATGCAGATTGAGCGAAAAATCGTGAAAATCTTCGTTTCGTCTCTTGACACAATATGTTTATTGCGGCACAATAGTACATGAAAGGAGTGTCATCATCATGTGCTACACCCCGTCGAATCCCCCTGTCGAAAGCATCCCCGCCCTCATCAAGAGCAAGCGCAAGGAGCGCGGTCTGACCCAGCGCGCCCTTGGCGAAATGTGCGGCTACACCGGCGCAAGCGCTGAACGTGTCGTGCAGCTGTGGGAGTACGGCAAGCAGTCCGTGCCGCTGGAGCGGATGCGCACCGTTGCCGCCGCGCTGGGAATCCCGGTGGATTTGCTCGTGCCGTGAGCCTCCACCGGGCGAAAAGTTCCCCTCAAGTTGGAAGAACACGCGGATTCCGGCAAGGCTACGGAAGAAAACGCGTAAGCGCGGGTCGCTCCCCGCGTGGGGGCTGGATTGAAAAATATCACACACTGTTGCCAATGTCGTATACCCATAGTCGCTCCCCGTGTGGGGAGCGTGGATTGAAACTCACCTCCACGCCGCATCAAGCGTCTTTTTCCGCGTCCAGCACCTTTTGAAACGCCTCCAGCGCCTGCCCGTGCAGGGAGCAAACGTGCCGCCACGAGTAGTTCATCTCGCAGGAAATCTTCTCGAACGTCTCAAACAGCAGATACCGCCGGAAAAGCACCGCGTAATACCGCCGGTCGGTCAATTTGCCCAGCTTCGCCGCAATGTCGCGCTTCTTGTCCACCAGGCGGTCAATATCCCGGTTGATTTCGGCTTTCAGGTCAACGATTTTCGCCACCGCGTCCGCCAGACGATCCGGCGCGCCGCCGCCCCCGGATACGCCGTCTTCCCGCAGGATGGGCGTGATGCGCGTCGCCATGTCCTGCAATCGCGCCGCGTCCGCCAGCTTGCAGGTGATCCGCTCGTCGAGAAAACGCACCTGCGACAGATACTCTTTCGCCCGCATGTTCGCCCCTCCTGATGCGCCTATCAGCACCGCCAGCCGCTATTTCGCTTTTTCGGCGGATTTTCGGCTTCCTCCACCGTCTCCGGCGGATTCTCCGGCAGATTCTCCGAGGCGTTCTCCGGCATATCTGACATATTCGGCAGATTCTCTCCCGCGACGCGCTGGGCTTCGAGCAGATAGTCGTCGCCACGCTGGGAATACACCGCGTCCTTCGCTTGCCCCATGCCGTACACAGGAATTTTGCGCACCCGGCAGTCATCCGCCGTCGCCGCCTTGCGCAGGGCGCAGATTGCGGCTTTCACCGCTTCCGCCTCGTCAAGGAGCAGCGGCAAGCGGTGGAGCAGGCGCGTCAGGCCGTCCAACGCGGCACTCTTTTCCGCCAGCGTCAGCGCCGTGCAGGGGTAGGGCGGGTCGGTGCAGGGGGATTGGTTGCTCATGTTGCTTGTCCTCCACGGTTCAGTGCTGCTTCCAGCCGATTGGCAATTTCCATCGCCGCGTCACGGAAGCGCACGTTGTAGCTCTGCGGAACGTAATACGGGCAATCCGGGCAGCGCTGATGCTCGCGGCAGACCGCGTTCGCACTGCCCATGCACCGGAAGTAGCGAATCAGCTGCTCCGTTGTCATGTCGTTTGCTTGCATCAGCCGTCAGCCCCTTCCTCGCTGCCATCCGGCATCTGCTGATGGCGGCGGCGCATCTGTGCCAGACCCTGCTGCGCTTTTTCGCGGTCGCCGGGCTGTCTTCCCTCCACAACGTCGCGCAGATAGGCGTATTCGCCCACCTCGTCCGCCGTCCGAACGCCCGCATAGTGCCAGTCTTGCAGGAGCGTCAGCACATACGCCATCGGGGACTTCGCGCCCGTCGTGGCGGCGCACCGGACGGCTTCACGCAGCACCGCCAGCGGCATATGCAGCACATCCGCCGCAGTCGCCAGCCGCTGCACCTGCGCCGGGGTGGGCAGCGCACCGAAATCAGACCGCCAGATGGCGGCAATTTGCTTATCGCGCGCGCGCCCGCCCGTACACGCGCGTTCCGCTTCGGTGTATTCCTCGTTCTCTTCTTCTTGGTAACCCGTTTTCCCTGTTTGGTATTCTCTTTCCGTATAGTTTGGTACTATGTTACCGTTCTGAAAGTGCTGCTGTCCACTGCATATTTTCCAATTCTTCACGGAAAGCTGTGGAGAGGAAGCATTCATGAAAACAGGCATGGTTTTGCTCGCTGCTCCCGTCGCGTCTGCGGACGCGAAGTTGTTACTTTCTGTTGCGACAGAAAGTAACCAAAGAACGCCCAGAGGGGGCTGCCGAATGTCGAGTCTGGGCGGCAGCCCCCTCTGGACTCCCCCGCCGCAAAAGTTTCTTGCGTGAAAGAGTTGCTTTCTACTACCTAACTTGAACTCTTCTTCCTTCCCCCAAAGTTTCCGTGACGCTCCTATTTTCCTGTCCCCATGGAAAAGATCCACCCATACGGCATATTTTCTTCCCTGTCTGCACATCCTATTCCGACAGGACTTCGCCGCGGTGGAAGGAGATGAACGCATGGGGGTTATTGTTTTGGGGATTCTTTGCGCAGCTGCTGTGGTGGTGACCTTGGCGTGCCTGTGGATTAACCGATGAGGAGCGCTGGTTCTTCACAGGTATCTTGGGTGAAAGATTCGTTTGAATCCAGCGGGATTTTGTCAGCGCGTTCACGGCTTTTTCACTGCATAAAAATCCGCATACGAAAAACCCCGGAAACGCACGTTTCCGGGGTTTTTGGCGGAGAAGCCGGGATTTGAACCCGGGCTGCGATTACTCACACTACTCCCTTAGCAGGGGAGCCCCTTCGGCCACTTGGGTACTTCTCCATGTCAAGCTCGTATGCAGTTAAGAAAACTGGCGGAGAGAGAGGGATTCGAACCCCCGGTACCTTTCGGTATCACTGGTTTTCAAGACCAGCGCCATCAACCGCTCGGCCATCTCTCCATAATGGAACCAGCTTTGTTAGCATACCACGTTTCCACCGCTTTGTCAAGAGGGAATTTACTTTTTTTCGGGAAAAGTGTGCGGCGCGCGGCATTACGGCAGCTGTGCGCCGTCCAGGAGCGCCAGAATCGCGTCGCGAACGACAGCGCTCATGGTCGGAAAAGCGGCTGCGCATTCATGCGCCGTTTCCTCGGTCGGCAGGCTCACCATCAGCGTAATGGTCGGCTGCGTCGGGTTGTCGCAGGCGGTCGTCAGCCACTCCGAGTCGCTCACCTGCAGCACGCTGCACCCGTCCGGCAGCTTCTTTTCCGGCGTGTGGCCGCTGCCCAAGGTGGACAGCAGGAGCAGGTAGACCTGATTCATGCACTGCTGCCAGCGCTGCTGGAGGCAGTTGATGCGCTTGCCCGTCGGCAGGGCGAAAGTGATGTCCAGCAGGACGTTTCGGCGGTCGACGATGCGCAGGTGCAGCCCCTTTTCGCCGTTCGGGAGATCGAAAATCTCCACCGCCGCCATCTGTTCCGCCGCGAACCGCTCGCGCCACTGCGCCGCACCGCTGTCAATCAGCCCGCGACGACTGACCGGAATGTGCATCTCGAAGCTGTTGAGCAGGTAGCGTCCCGCGTCGGTCAGTTCGAGCGTCCCGCCGGATGTGTTGCCCTGACGGCGCAGTTTGCCCTCGCTCTCCAAATCCGCAATCGTCAGCTGGAGGGTGATGTAGTTCATCAAATCGGTGTCGGTCATGACAATCAGCAGCTGCTGGTCGGTCATTGCGCCGACAGTTTTGAGGGCATAGAGGATGAGCAGCCGGTTCTCGGCATCGGGGATAATTTTGCGCTGCACGCGGGTTCGTCCTCCTTCCCTTGCGGATTTTTTTCTACCATAATAATATTGCTTTTGACGCAGAGGGTTTCGCGTCTGCGGACGCGAGGAGGGGCCTTCCGTGCTCCCCCTCCACCCCTTCGGGCGCCGTCACGCTTGGGGTACATCCCGCTTTTTATTCTGCGAATTTACGAAAACACCCCCTCCGCCAGAGGCTGAGGGGATGCGCTTGTCGGCAGAAAGTCCGCGCCGGCGGCACTTGCCCCATTGCAGACCTTTCCGCAGCTGATTGTCCTGAATGCCCCCTGACGCTTACGCGAGGAAGGGCTTGATCTCGGCCAGCAGGTCGTCGCAATCGTCGGAGTAAATCTCCATCGTCACAGGCTTGCTCCAGTCGAGGGAGAAGATGCCCAGAATGGACTTAGCATCCACAACGTGACGGCCGCTGCGCAGATCCATGTCATACGGATACGCGCCAACGATCTGGACGAACTTGGCACCATCGGTCATCAGGTTCAGCTTGATGTTCACGGACTTCATAGGTGAACCACCTCCTTCTTTTTTGTCCGAATATAAGTATACTATTTCCCTGCCAAAAATGCAAGAGGGAGCGGATTTTTTTCCTGCCTTTCGGGTGATTTTCGCCATTTTGCAACGGAAAACGGCTGTTTTTTGTCCTTTTCTCATGCAATTTTGCCTGTTTTGTCCATGGTAATACTCCTTCGGCGGATGATTGCGCGCATTTGCACAAAAACCGAACTTTTTTTATTTTGCCCTCTTCCATCATTCGTAGATTTGTGCTATAATACGATTCAGGCATCGCCGGATTTTTTATTTTGCCTGATTTGCTCCGGTGTGCCCGAAAAAACCGTACCATTTCCATACGATTCCCGGATGATTCAGGTGCATCGGGATTCGCATTCGACCACCGATAAAGGAGCGATACCCCCGTGGACAAAATCCGCCGCAACGAGCGCATGAGCGCTATGATGAAGATTCTTGCCGCCAAGCCGAACCGTATCTTCACGCTTTCCTATTTTTGCGACCTCTTCGGGTCTGCCAAATCGACCATGAGCGAGGATATTGATATTCTGCGCGACGTTGTGGCGCACTTTGGGCTGGGCGAGCTGGAAACGGTCACGGGCGCGGCGGGCGGCGTTCGCTACCGCACGAAGGTTCGCCGTCCCGAAGCGCGCAAGTTCATCGGCGACCTCTGCCAGCAGCTGAGCGAAGAAGGGCGTGTTCTGCCCGGCGGCTTCCTCTATTACAGCGACATTCTCTCCACGCCCGAAATCGTCACCCGCATGGGCGAAATCATGGCGACGGAATACTATGCCGCCGCGCCGGATTTTGTGCTGACGATGGAGACGAAGGGCATCCCCGTCGCCTTCGCCACCGCGAACGCGCTGGGCGTGCCGCTGGTGATTGCGCGCCGTTCTTCCAAGGTCTACGAAGGCAGCGCGGTCAACATCAACTACGTTTCCGGGTCGTCCGGCCATATCGAGACGATGAGCCTTTCGCGCCGCGCGGTGCAGGAGGGGCAGAAGTGCCTGATTGTGGACGACTTTTTGAAGGGCGGCGGCACGGCGAAAGGCATGGTCGACCTGATGCGCGAGTTCAATGTCGATGTCGTCGGCATGACGTTCGTGATGTCCACCGCAAAACCCGTGAAGAAGCGCGTGATGGGCGAAAAGTCGCTGATGGTGATGGACATTGATCAAGAGCACGAAACCGTGCTGGTGAAGCCTGCCTTCTGGCTCAACGGCGACGCTTGACGGTTTGTAAACTTTCTGCAACTTTTTGATGCTTCGGCAGGATTTTCCCCTATTCTGGCGAATTTTCTTGAGGAAGTTCTGATGAAATGCGTTGACCAGTTGGTTGCCGAATAAGTCAGAAATTTCCTGACGTGAAACGTGCAGCGAATCGCTCCGCCCATTCGTTTATTGTGCGAAACAATTCCTCTGCATCATGAAAGCGAGGTTTTCCCCATGTCCAACCTTGAACCCGAACAGGTCAAACAGGCGGAATCCGCCCCCTCCTCCCCCGAAAACGCGCCGGAATCTGCCGAAAAGAAGGAAGAATCCGCCCTGTATTACACCAAATGGCAGCAGCGCATGATGAAAAAGGGCTACGTCGTCACCCCGAAGGTGAAAAAGCCCGCAAAGCAGAACGCCATTGAGTGGATTGCAACACTTGTCGGCGCACTGCTGCTCGTCCTCCTGCTGAAAGCGTTCGTGGGTTCGCCCGTGGTGGTGGACGGCAACAGCATGTATCCGACGCTGCACAACGGCGAAATCATGATTATGAGCAAGCTGCATTACGGCACGTCGTACTTCTTCAATCAGCCGATTGTGCTGGGCGGCGAGCCGGAGCGCTTTGATGTCGTGGTGTGCCGCTATCCTGACCGCGGCAGCACGAATTTTGTCAAGCGCGTGGTGGGTCTGCCGGGCGATACGGTTCAAATTTCCGGCGGATACCTGTACGTCAACGGCGTGAAGTACACCGAGAAGTTCCTGTCCGCGCGGATGTACAGCGACTACGGCCCGTACATCGTGCCGGAAGGACATTATTTCCTGATGGGCGACAACCGCAACAATTCCAACGACAGCCGCTCGTCGCACGTCGGCGCTGTGCCGCGGAACATGATTCTGGGCAAGGTGGAAGCCGTGCTGTGGCATCAGATTCCGTCTACGCTGGATGACTGGGGTCTGGCGAACGACTAACTTGTTGATTCTTGCATTTTCTTGCCGGAGGTTCGGACGGGTTGTCCGGCTTCCGGCTTTTGTCATCTATGGGGAGGGTATTTTATGGCAAAAATCGACTGGGGTGAAAAGCTGGAACTGAAAATCAGGATGCTGCCCGAAAGCCCCGGCTGCTACCTGATGAAGGACAAAGACGGCACGATTATCTACGTCGGCAAGGCGGTCAACCTCAAAAACCGCGTCCGCTCCTACTTCCGCGACACGGAGCACACGCCGAAAGTCGCCGCCATGATTTCCCACATCGACGACTTCGATATTCTCCTGTGCGACAGCAACCTCGAAGCGCTGTGCCTCGAATGCAACCTCATCAAGCTGCACAAACCGTACTACAACATCCTTCTCAAGGACGATAAGCATTATCCGTACCTGCGCGTCAACCTGAAAGAGCCGTTCCCACGTCTGACCCTCGCCCGGCGGATGGAGAAGGACGGCGCGAAGTACTTTGGCCCATACATCGGCGCGACGGCGGTTCGGCAGGTCATCGACGCGGTTCGCGGCGTGTTCCCCCTGCGGACGTGCCGGAAGGAACTGCCGCTGAAAACACCCTGCCGCCCGTGCGTCAACTACGAAATCGGCAAATGCCTCGCACCGTGCGCCGGAAAATGCACCGAAGAGCGGTACTGGGACATGATGGACGGCGTGCTGGCGTTCCTCGGCGGCGACTACAAACAGGTACTGGACGTGCTGAACCGCGAAATGATGGACTACGCGGCAAAGATGCAGTACGAGCGCGCCGCCGTCATCCGCGACAAAATCCGTGACGTGCAGGGGCTGATGGAACGGCAAATCGCCATCCAGACTGACCGGAGCGAGCAGGACATCCTCGCCATTGCGCAGGACGGGCTGGACGCCATGATTCAGCTGGTATACGTCCGCGGCGGCCGCATGGTCGGCGGCGACCACTTTGCCCTCCCCCGCGAGGGCAGCGAACCCGCTGGCGACGTTCTGGCAGAGTTCCTGACGCAGTATTATCAGGAGGGCAACCTGATTCCGCGCAACATTCTCGTGCAGGAGCTGCCCGACGGCGCGCAAGCCCAGTTAGAGCAATGGCTGCGGCAGCAGAAGGGCGCGGCGGTGACGCTGGTCACGCCCCGGCGCGGCGAGAAGCACGATTTGGTGCTGCTGGCGGCGAAAAACGCCCATGACGCGCTGGAGAAGCGGAACGCCCGCGCGAGCATCCGCGAAGAACGAACAGTCGGCGCGGCGGCGGCGCTCGGCAAGGCGCTGGGGCTGCCCAAGGCCCCACGGCGCATTGAGGGCTACGACATTTCCAACACGCAGGGCGTTTTGAGCGTCGCGAGCATGGTGGTGTTCATCGACGGCGAACCCGCGAAAAAGGAATACCGCCGCTTCCGCATCAAGACGGTCGAGGGCGCGAACGACTTTGCCTCCCTGAACGAGGTGCTGGGGCGGCGGTTCGCGCACGGCTTGCAGGAGAAGGCGGAACGCGAAGAACAGGGACTATCCCCCATCGGCGGCAAGTTTTCTGACCTGCCCGACCTTGTGCTGATTGACGGTGGTCCGCAGCAGCTGCGTTTCGCGCGGCAGGCGCTGCTGGACATGGGCGCGGACGTCGCGATGTTCGGGCTGGCGAAGAAGCAGGAGGAGATTTTCCTTCCCGACCGCGAAGACCCGATTTGCCTTGACCACCACACGCCGGAGCTGCACCTGATTCAGCGCGTCCGCGACGAAGCGCATAGGTTTTGCATTACGCACCACCGCGGATTGCGCGGGAAAGCGAGCATTCATAGCCAGCTGGAGGATATTCCGGGGATTGGGCCGAAGAGGCGGAAGGCGCTGCTGACGAAGCTGGGGTCGATGAAGGCAATTCGTGAGGCGACGGAGGAGGAATTGCTGAAGGTGCCGGGGATGAATCAGGCAGCGGCGAAAGCGGTCAGAAAATGGGCTGACGCACAAGAAAAAAAGTAACACGCGGAAGGAGTAAGAAGGAGCGCTCAACTCAATCGCGCGAAAGGGGGCAAGGGGGGACTTCGTCCCTTTTCATCTGCCCCTTGCGGGGTCAAGGGGCAGTGCGCCAACTGTTGCTTGTCAAACCTGCTCAAAAAGAGAAGTCAACAAGGTGCAGGCAGCGAAGCGTCCCTGCCAGTAACTTTGCGCATCCGCAGATGCGCCCCCAGCTTGCTCTTTCCATCACCTCAACATTGTCGCGCCCATTGGCGCGACCGAGTAGCAGTTCTTTCCTATTTATGTTAGCACATTGCGATACGCAGGGATTTCGCCTCTGCGGAGGAGACGAGGGGGCAATGAAAACAGACGAATGTCTGCGGTCGCCCCCTCGACCCCTTCGGTGTGCACTCCCATGTTTCTTGGTTTTCATTGTTGAAAGTGGAACACGCCTGCGGGCGCTGCTTCGGGGTCGTCCTCGCTAACTTTTTGTGCTGCTGAACTAACCTACTTTGGGCATATCCACCACTTGGGGTGCGCACGGCAAAATCCCCCTCTTTATCGGCAAAATTTTATCAAACTACTTGTCAAACGTATCCGAGTATGATAAAATTCTGTCAGAAAGAAACCATTTGCGCCAAGTGCGCACGGTTCACGAGAAGGGAGACTTTTTTGATGATTCGTAAAGTGGTGGTGGCGGGCGGCGGTGTGCTGGGCAGCCAAATTGCTTTCCAGAGCGCATACTGCGGGTTCGACGTAACCATCTGGCTGCGCAGTGAGGGCAGCATCGGGCGCACACAGCCCAAACTTGACCACCTGCATCAGGTGTACATCGACACCATCAACCTGATGGCAACGCCTGACGGTCAAACGCCCGCAAATTGGGCGAACGGCATCGCGGATTTCGACGGTTTCGACCCGAAAAAATGCCTTGAGAAGGTAGAGGCGGCGTACAAGAACACTCACCTCGAACTCGATATGGCGAAGGCAGTTGCAGACGCTGACCTCGTCATCGAGTCGATGGCAGAGAACGTGGAGGACAAAATCAGCTTCTACCAGAAGCTCGCGCCGCTGATGCCCGCAAAGACGGTGCTGGTGACGAACTCTTCCACCCTGCTGCCGTCGAAATTTGCCAAGTACACCGGGCGACCCGACGAGTACCTGTCGCTGCACTTCGCGAACTCCATTTGGAAGAACAACATTGCGGAAATTATGGCGCAAAGCAAGACCGACCCGAAGGTTTTCGACACGGTAATGCAGTTTGCTAACGACATCCGCATGATTGCGCTGCCCGTCCGCAAGGAAAAATCCGGCTATCTGCTCAACTCGATGCTTGTGCCGCTGCTGTTCTCGGCGATGGACTTGTACGTCAACGGCATTTCCGACCCGGAGAGCATCGACAAGGCATGGACGCTGGGCACAGGCGCGCCGAAGGGACCATTCCACATTCTGGACACCGTCGGGCTGACGACGGCACACAACATCGTCAAAATGTACCTGAAGATTCCGTCATTCCTCGCGCCGTATAACTTCAAGGGTATGGACAAGATGCTGAAGGAGTACATTGACGCGGGCAAACTCGGACAGAGCAGCGGCGAAGGATTCTTCAAGTACGAAAAATAAAGCTGATTCCGGCGCGTTATGCTCAAATTGTGCGGTATCCGCGCCGGATTTCCGCTTTTTGCGCGGATTTTTGCAGATTCCGAAAAAAGCGCTTGCCAAATGCGAGAAATTGTGCTATACTGAACAAGCTGTTCTATGGACAGCGTGTGGAGACGTATCGAAGCGGTCATAACGGGACTGACTCGAAATCGTGAATCCATGCTGGAAGGCTTCCAATGGCAATCCCTTGATTTTCAAGGCTTGCAGGGCTCTTGGGGCTCGAACTAAATACTTTGTTCTCTCCTGCTGTTCTCTCCAATCTCCGGAGATTCGCAGTGAAGATATTTATGGAGACGTATCGAAGCGGTCATAACGGGACTGACTCGAAATCAGTTGATCCGCAAGGGTCCGTGGGTTCGAATCCCACCGTCTCCGCCACATTCGGCTAAATGACAAGTGTGTTATTTAGCCGAATTTTTTATTGGGCTCGAATTTCATCCTATTTTCGTCTGCTCGCGCCTCGGTGCATGTTCGTTTGGAAGCAGCCTCATTCTTCTTCCAATCCCAGTCCATGCAGCATTGCTTCTGCTGTGTTCTGCTTGGAAGCCGCATCAAGGTGCGCGTAGATGTTCGCCGTCGTGCTGAATCGCTGTGCCCCAGCCACTCCTGAATCTGTTTGAGCGGCACATGGTTCGCAAGCAGCAAACTCGCGCTGCTGTGCCGCAGGTCGTGAAAGCGAATATGCCGCAGATGGTTTTGCTGAAGCGTCAGCTCAAACATCGCTGATACCCTGTTTGGATTCAGCAGATACCCCATCTCATTGATGCAGATATAGCCTTCATAATCCTTGCAGTAGCAGTTGCCGCAAAGTCTGCGGTTCTCCGCCTGCCGAACCTGCAAATCATACGATTTTCGGATGAGAATGCGCAAAGATGCGAAGTGAATTTTTGCATTTTGGCTAACGCGAATGAAATGCAGCGTAGCAGCGCTACGCTAAATGGAATGAGCGGACGACAAAATCAAAAAGGCACGAGCAGATGGCGCAGGCGAATCCAAAAATCGTATTCAGCAGATACTTCCGGATTGGCGCTGCAAGCGGCAGCGTCCGGCGGCTTGACTTCGTTTTTGTGGTATCGCGGGCGATGACCTCGTACTTCCCGTTCAGCCTGCACGCAATCACCGTGTGCTGAATCGTGATGGTGTTCTGCTGGAAGTCGATGGCATCCCAGCGCAGCCCCACGGCTTCGCTGCGCCGCAAACCGTAGAATGCCGCCAGCATGACCGGCGTTTCAATCAGCGTCCCCTTTACACAGGCGAGAAGCTGGTTGATTTCATCCTTGTCATAAAAAGCAGGCTGGAAGCCGTTCTTGCGCGGGCGATCTACCTTATCCGCTGGATTCACGGAAAGCTGGTCTGTCTTTACCGCATATTTCAGCGCCCGATGGATGAGGGCATGATAGTGAATCACCGTGTTGGACTTTACCCGCGCCAGCTGTGCTGTGTAGAAGTCCTGAATGTCTTGGGCTGTCAATTCCGTGATGGTCACGCCTGTTTTGCGGAACCACGGAACGATGGTGCTTTTCATCATCCCGTCGTAAGAGCTGTACGTCGTAATCGCAATCGTACTCTTCGCGATTTTCAGCCAGCGTTCCAGATAATCCGCAAACAGTTCGCCCTTCTCCACTGCCTCCGTATCTTCCGCCGGAAGCTGGAAGGTTTGGCGCTGTTCCATCAGGAACGCTTCCGCCTTCTTCTTGTTTCCACGGATTAGATAGCCTGTGGGAATCCACGATACGATTTTCGGATGAGAATGCGCTATCTGCGTGCGCCTTCTCATTTTTATTTAGAAGCAATGTGGAATGTTTTACCTCTTCAATAATTGGGAGTTGAATGTTGCATCAAAGTATGCATAGCTGTCTGCGATAATACCAAACATCTTCTCAATATCCTGTATTGCGAATGAAATGGTCGTAATAATCATATTCCGACTTGAATAAGTGATTTCGTATGTGCTTCAAAAATCGTTTTTGGTAATTCTCGATAACATCTTCATGAAAACTATTTTTAATAAACGCATCTAATGGACGCCAATTGTCAGTAGGCTTCCCGTCACACACCAATCGAAGCAAATTCCTAAATACCTGCTCTACTTTCTTGTCGTTTTTCTCATTTTTCAATGCAAAATACAAAGTGTTATAGTAATGTGGAAGCCAATTGGAATCGGAAGCAAATTTGACAAATTGCTTTAAATTGTCTTCATGGCAAAGGTATTCTGCGGTGATATACTTTAATACATAATGCGTCTCTTTTTTTATTTTTTCTTCCGTTATCTCAACATTTTGACCGCAATTTTTCAGATCATCATATACGTCTTTTGAAAGATTTATGCCAATTGTTTTGACCGAATTTTCCAAAAGATACGCATCTACATATGCTTGACCGACAATCAATTCCTTTCTCAAATTTTTCAATTCTCTTGCAGGCATTTCATCAAACTCCCCTTTTGCAATAGCTCCCCTCAGCAAGATTCCATTTTGAGCAAATTCATCCTTGCATATTAACAGCACTAAATTCACAAGGGATTTTAACGAATCTTGCTTAACATCCTTTGTGCTTAATACAACAGAATCGCTCACAACCAGTCCATTAATTTCTTCTGATTTTACTTGAAAGTCATGATATACGATTGATGAGAATTTCCCCATAAAACTTCTTGCTTCGTTTTGCGATAGTCCTTTTAATTTATTTTTGAATCCCAAGATGTCTAAAAAAGCAACGTATTTCATATTTGCCTCCATTTTTGTTAACATTATGCAATATCTCTCCATTCCCTTGGAATCAAGTCGTTTGTAAATTAAATATTATCAGTATAGCAAGGCAGAAAACAGCTTGTTAAAAGCAGATTTCCGTCTTACAATTTCAAGTATAGCATATCACATCTTAATTGTTAATAGCTGATTTCGCCGCTTTGTCCCGCTGTCAATCCTGCGCATCAGTTCTTCATACGAATTGATTCCGTTTTCTTTCAGATAAATGATGGACTGCGAAACAGCGTCAAGGTTGTGCCGCTCTGCCCATACCTGATAGCCTCTGCCCTTTCCCTCGCGCATCTTCTTCTCAATGTCAATCAGCAGCGCAATCTGCCTGCCCGTGTACTGGCTTCTCGGAATCCGGGGAATATGCACCTGCCTGCCGTCCAGCACATTCCGCAAAGCAGCCGCTGTGTACGCCGAACCCAGAGAATCAAGGCGGATAAAGCGTTTGCCGGATGGCGGCTTCACGCTGATTTGTGCGCCGCGCTTCACCCTGCATCCGGCTTCTTCCAGCAGCTGCATGAGCGCATCAAAACCGTCAGGCTGCATCCGCAGGGCGCTGTCAATCATCATGCGAATCGTGTCTCGGCTGGTGATGCGGGCGCTGCTGCCCTGCCACTTATCGTATGAGACGGTTTTATCCTGCGGATTTTCGACGATGGAGAGCCGATGCTCGCGGCAGAGGCTGTCGCTCAGCTCCGCAACGACTTTGCCGGAGCGAAGCACATCCTTGAATTTGCGGGTGCAGTCCAGCGAAACGGCGCTGAACACAATGTGATTGTGGATGTGCGCATGGTCATCATGCGTCGCCACAAGGAATGCGAAATCCCCGTTCAGCAGCCGGGAAGCCAGCTCATAGCCGATTTTGTTGGCTTCTTCCGGCGTTACTTCTCCCGGCTGGAAGGACTGCCGCACCTGATACGCAATTACTTCATTGCGAATGCGCCGTCCAGTTTTCGCGATATAGGCATTTCGGTTCAGCAGGAACTCTTGGTCAGCGGTTTCGGGCGCACAGGCATAGGCGGAAATCAGTTTGCCCTGCTCAGTCTTGTCCGGGTTCTTCACATAATCCAGCCGTGCTTTCAGGCACTGGGCGATTGTCTTGCCCTTGTTGATGTGCATCGACATGATGCGGGTAGTCGCCATTGTTATCCTCCTGATTGCAGAAAAACGCCCCCCTCCGAAGAGAAGCGCGTTTCATGATTTTTGCGTTTTTCACATCAGCAGCCGCTCGAAAAAGCCAAGCATCCGGCTGACATTCTCCAAAATCAGATGGGCGATACCGGGCAGACCGACGGGACTTACCAGCAACATCAGCACCGCGAAGGCAATCCCGTTCTGCCAGCTGCCGGTGACAAACGCCATCAGCGACAGGATGCCAAAGAGCGATGCGCTCAGCCCGATAACGGAACCCGCCAGCGAAGTGACGAAGGCAGCGGCGCACAGGATAAGCCTTGTCAGCAGGATAACGGGGCACAGGATGATTTTCAGGATTGTCTTGCGCATAGAAGTTTCTCCTTATATAGTGTTCAGCTGGAGCATAGAAAGCAGCTGGTTCATCATGCCCAGCAGCCGATTGACTTTCTCCTGAATTTCGTCAATCTCTGATTCGTAGATGCTGCCGTGTTCGTTGACCCTGCGGGCAATCTGGTTGACGTTGTTCGTTAGATTTGCCAGCAAGCGAATCATTTCGCGAAGCTGCGGCAAATCGAGTTTCAGGACATAGCCGTTCAGCACCATCGCGCGGAGAAACGCCGACATGTTCCGAATTTCCAGCTGCTTCATCTTTGCGTCGATGATGCGTGCTTCCTCTTCCGTCACGGCAAAGTGAAGCATCTTCGACCGCCGCGCGTTCTCCTTCTTCATTCCCTCTCCTGAAACGCCTTTGCGCAAGGCTGTCGAATCGCTTTTTCGTTTTTTGCAGCAGGCGGACGTTCGCGCTTCTGCATTTCCTGCCGTGCCAGATTGATGAAGTCATCCAGAATCACCGGATGCGCGGCGACGGCATACGCACTCCAGCGGTCAGGCTCGCGGGGAATCTCCCTTTCGAGCGCCCAGCGCTTGTTTGCATTAGAAAAGCGTCCATCCCAGACTTTTTCCTGCACCGTCGCCGCCAGCACCAGCGTTACCCGCTCGCTGCCGTATTGGTCAAGCACCTCCTTGACACACGCTTCGTCCAAGTGCATCCCGTCGAAATGCTTCGCAATCGCTTCTTCGATGGCATTCTTGCAGGCGATATTGCTTCGGCGCGCATTCCGATATTCTGCCAGTTCGCCGTGCGCGCGGGCATATGCCGCATCGTGCGGATAGACAGCTGTCATTGCAATCGTGTCCATTTCATCCTCCTTTTTCGGATTATCGTTCCTGTTCCACGCTCTTTTCTCGGCTGACAGGGCGCTGATCCATGTTCAATTCTGCGTCCAGTTCCGCCAGCCTTGCACTTTTGGTTTTCAGCTCTTCCTCCTGCGGAAAGGGCTTGCCCAGCTCCGCTTTTGCCGCTGCCATCTGCTGCTTTGTCGCATCAAGGCGTGCTTGCACCTTCGTCATTCGGTCAGGAAGCGTCTGAATCAGGTTCGTTAAGCGGGTGATGTTACCCCTTGCGTCGCTGCCGACTTCCATGACATGCGAAACTGCACCGCGCAGGGTGAGTCTGAATTTATTGGCAAACGAATCGAACTGGACGCTCATGGTCAGCCCGCGATAAGCGCCAAACTCCACCGGATTCACCTGCGCGGCTTCCTTGCACGCAGCAAGAATGGCTTTGCCCGCCGTTTCCTTGTCCTCAATGAAACTTCCGCGAACAGTCAGTCCGCCAAACTCTGCTTCGGGTTCGGGATGCGCTGCCAGCGTCGCCCTATCCTGCGCAAAACCTTCCAGCAGCTGTGCATCCTGTTCCAGCTGCCGCGGAAAAACTTTCAGCAGCCGGTCTTCCAGCCGGTACTGCTGGCTCTGGTGATCCGCCTTCATCA
>ENA-UOOA01000649-UOOA01000649.1-human-gut-metagenome-genome-assembly--contig:-P61old-NODE-649-length-67425-cov-6.940819_pt1 | contig 67425 bp, 55 predicted proteins | sample MGYA00242467_ERZ724014 | MGnify/ENA metagenome assembly ERZ724014 | reverse complement strand
TGATTTGGGATCAAGAGGTCGCAGGTTCGAATCCTGTCACCCCGATGACCATAAAATAGATAAACAAAAATAGAAAAGCTGTTGTTTTACAGATGAGATTTGTAAAGCAACAGCTTTTTTTAATATTTGGATATTGGAAAGGTTTAAAATTCTCGGATGATCCGGTGCTTGGCACTATTTCTTTAAACGTTTCAGTTCACCTTTCAGAATGATCATAATATAACCGCGGATGCCGTGCGGATTCTGAATTTCAACTGCAGCATAGAGCATGCTAGGTGTTGGATATTTTGGAAGATAAGCGTAATAGGAAGGCACCCATTCTGTCGGACTGTATTTTTTCTTTGCCTGATAAAGATCACGGTAACCATAACAATCGTTCAAATGATCATAGATAAATCGAAGCAGACGTTCCATTGGATTTTTGCTTTCTGTATCCAAACCGGCTAATGGGGCAACACCGAGACTGCCGTATCCAATACCTTCTTCTTTAAATACCTGGAATGCCTGATAAATAATCGTTTCCATTACACCGCCGGGAGCATCCTTGCCATGCCTTGTGACATCCGCCATATAACCGTTTTTGCCAAGAAATGGTACAAAGACAATGAAAGCAACCATTTTCCCATCTGAATTCAGTGCATAGAAATAACGTTTGTCCATTGGATTTTCCAATCCGACGGTACCCATGGTAAACTGCAACATGCCGCTTTTTTTACCTTCCAGCCATTCATTGGTAATGCGGTCGAATTCTTTGTCTATGGCAGGGTCACGTTTTTCAAGAACTTTGTATTCATGGACGGTGACACCGGCTTTGGTGGCATGATTGATATTCATACGCATTTTAGCACCTTTCTTGCCGGTGATCTCATACTCAGACAATTTGAAACGTGCCTCTTCGCCGCTTTTGACAAGGCCGAAGCCCTGTTTTTCATATTCTGAAAGATAATAATCGGTCAGTCCAAGAAAAAAGACGTTGTGTGCAGTGTTTTGGCAGAAACTTTTGAATTCAGCCAGGAAGGCCGGAAAGTCTTCATCTTTGCAGATCGGATCGCCGTTGACAATAATGGTATCACCGATGGTACCGTAAGGCAGGACGCCGTCAACAGAATGACCGAAATAGAGACATTTATCATCTTCCAGTGCCAGATAGGAACATGGATTTTGACTGTACAAATTTAAAAGTGTACGTGCATGCTGAAGTTCCTGAACGCCATGTGCCTGCTTTTGGATCCATGGACGCATGGCGAAAAGAATTGCGGCAAGGATACAGCCCCAGCTGAACCAGAAAAGAACCAGTTCTGTTCCGTGCTGGTTGACCATGGATGTTGGGAGATTACCCATACCAAACATCGTGCCAATACTTTGTGAAAAACTTTCAGAAATAGAAACGGATTCATTTCCATCCATGCCAAGACGCATATAATGCCAGGTAATGCCTGTATTGGCCAGTACGCCTGCAATAGCCAGAAGAACAAGAAGTCCTGTTTGTCTGCGATTTTCACGTCCGGCGGGACAGCAGAAGTCTTTTCTGAAAAAGAAAAACAAAACAAATAGGAGAAGGTCAAACAACATAAGGACATTGTGCATCGGATGCCCCATACCGATCAATCCTCTTAAGAAATTCAAGACAAAGATAAACATGGCAACAGACCATGCGTTTCGTTTCCTCTTCCATAACTGCAGGGAAAGGACAAAAAGGATAATTGAGAATGCACGCTGAACCATTCGGCCCATTTCAAAAGAGACCTGCATGGTCTGCGATATTTTTGAAAATGGGAAAAATGTGAGTATAAACAAGAAAAGCGAAAATACAGCCAGCAAAGCGATTGTGATATTTTCAATGCGGATCCGAAGTCGGAGCTGTTTTCCCTGCGCTTCTTTATGTAAGGTAGACATAATGATTCCTCCATTAATAAAATAATATTAGGTTTGTCTGCAAATACAAGGCAGAAAAACGATGCAACATATTGATGTTAACACACAGTATAGACGCGTCGGTAAGAAAAATCAATAGAGTATAAAGATAAATGCATCATCAAATCAATATTTGATCATTACGCCTGAGAAAGTGATTGTGACAACACCTAGTGCTGATAATAAGAAAGAATTGTAAACATTTCAGGAGGATATCCGGAAATGTCTGGATGCGGGTATGAATATACATTTAAGCAAACCGATAGAGATTAAAAAATCGCTCCAACAGTATTTTTGAAAAAGGATACTGATTTGGAACGGTTTTATTTTTGGTTTACAGAAAACCATGAGTTCTCAAATAGGCTCTTTTTTGATGGGACATATCGGAGTCTTTACTGTTTTTTCGGTATTTGAGAGGTGTTTCGCCATAATAGCTGTAAAAAGCACTGGAGAAGGCCCGTGCATCCGAAAAACCGTTGTCCAGAGCAATTTGCAGTATAGACAGATCTGTGTCCATCAGATCCTGATAGGCATGATGAACACGGATGCTGGTCAGATATTTCTTGAAAGTGGTGTCCATGTATGTTTTAAATGTACGGGAGAGATGTTCCTTTGAGAGTGAAAAAACATCGGCCAGCATTTCTAATGAAAGTGGTTCCATATAATGGTTATCAATATAGTCGATAATTTCTGTGCAGCGTTCAATATGCTTTTGTGATTTGATAGAATGAGGAACGAGTTTTGGGGCTTTACATTCGGAAAACAGAATGTAAAGAATTTCATAAAAGAAACTGTTGAGCTTTAGTTGATAAAGAGGAAGCTGGCTGCGATTGCGGAAAATCGGATAAATTTCCGCAAAAGCAGATTCCAATTTAATATAAGCATCAGATGAAGGCTCTACGATATAGCGGTAATTATTAAAAGTCGGAAAAACAGCCATGAGAAAACTATATGGAAAGATAATCGAAAGCATTTCGCTTTCTGAATGATAGTTTGTATGACAGCCATGAATGTCGCAGCTGTTGATTAACAGGATGTCATGAGGATGTGCTTCGAGTTCATGTCCGTTAATTTCAAATAAGCAGGAACCTTTGATGATATATGAAATTTCCAGACTTCGATGCCAGTGCTTCTTGACATCGGTAATACAATTTTCTGATTGAAGATAGACCCATGCGAGAAATTGTTCAGGAACTTTGATCGTTTCATGAAAATAATCCATAATTGCCTCCCTTTTGAAAATTCATAGCATAAAAATATCAAAAAAATGATAAATAAATGTAATATTAGTATAATTTATAAGTCAAATAATGTCAATTAAAAGAATAAAAACAGATAAAACATCAAAAAAATGATGATGAGTCAAAAATAAAACATCAAAAAAATGCATTTTACTTGTTAAAAAATGAGATGATTATTCACAGGGATTGATTATAATAGAGATATCAATTCAACGAATAAAAATATCAGGTGCTATTAGTAACCGGTATCTGCCGGTAAGGGTGAGGGAGGAATAGCGTTTTATGAATAGGAAGAAGTCTTTTAATCGTCCGGCTTTGTGGGAACATCTTTTATTTTTGGGTCCGGCATCAATTGTGTTTCTCATTGTCATTATTATACCGTTTATCATCAGTGTTGGCTATTCGTTTACAGACTGGAACGGTGTATCTTCAAATATTTCATTTATAGGTATCAAGAATTTCATAGATATTTTTACCGGAAAGAGTAATTTCCTCGGCGCATTCAAGTTTACATTCATTATTGCAATATGTAATGTTGTTTGCATGAACATAGCAGGTATTGCGATGGCAGCACTGTTAACGACAAAAATTCCGTTGCAGAGTGCGTTTCGAGTTGTATTTTATCTTCCGAATATCATCGGAGGATTGATTCTTGGTTTTGTATGGCAGTTTATTTTTATCAATGGTGTACCTGCAATCGGCAAATTATTGCATTTCGGGCCGTTGATGACTCCGTGGCTTGGAACAGAAATGACAGCCTATGCAGCCATTGTGATTGTATCCGTATGGCAGGGGATGGGGTATGTGATGGTTATCATGATTGCTGCGTTAACCGGCATTTCTTCAGAACTTGTTGAAGCAGCCAAGATTGATGGTGCCAACGCATTTCAGATTTTCTTTAAGATCAAGCTGCCTTTATGTATGCCATATATTACATTATGCCTGTTCTGGACGATTTCTCAGGCATTTAAGATGTTTGATCTGAATTATTCTTTGACAAAGGGAGGGCCATATGGCTCCACCGTATCTCTTGCATTGAATATTTATAATGATGCCTTTGCGAATAATAAATATGGTCTTGCAACAGCAGAATCCTTTGTATTTTTTGTGATTATCCTGGTTATTACATCTGTCCAGATGTATTTCTCCAGAAAGAAAGAGGAGGAATTGATGTAATGAACAAAAGAGCGAAAAAGCAAAAAGCCATTATATTTGTGATTGTATTGATTCTGGCATTAATCTTCGTATATCCGCTTTTTTTAATTGTGATGAACTCAGTTAAGCCATTAGCTCAGATTTTGACAAAGCCTTTGAGCTGGCCGGATGTTTTTCAGATAGAAAATTATGTAAAGGCATTCAAAGAAGTGAATGTACTGCATGTCTTGAAGAATACAGCCGTTTTGACGATAGGTTCTGTTGCAGGTATTACTTTACTTGCGGCGATGACTGCATATTGGACATTCAGATATCAGACGAAATATTCAAAAGTCTTTGAGACCTTTGTTATATTATCGATGTTGATTCCCTTTGCATCATTGATGCTGCCCCTTGTACAGGTAATGAAAGTACTGGGACTTAATAATTCTATGTTTGGAACAATTCTGACTTATTGGGGAATCGGTCTTGCTTTTGCGTTTTTTATGATGCAGAGTGCGGTCAAAGGGCTTCCGGTGGAACTGGAAGAGTCAGCTCGAATTGATGGCTGTTCAAGAACAAGAATTTTCTTTTCAATCATCATTCCGCTTTTGAAGCCAACAATGGTCAGCGTGGTGTTGATGGATATGTTCTGGATATGGAATGATTTTATGGTTCCGTTAATTATGATGAATAATGAACGATTGATGACGATTCAGTTGTCAATCAGCAGATTATTCGGACAGTACGCCAGTAAATGGGATATTGCATTGCCGGCATTGGTAATGACGATTTTGCCGATTGTTATTGTATTTATTCTTTTACAGAAAAAGATTATGGACGGTTTACAGAAAAAGATTATGGACGGTGTTATTGCCGGGGCTGTAAAAGGTTAAATAATAGAGGAAACTTAACTAAATGATTAAGGAGGAAGACGATGAAGAAGATGAAAAAAGCAGCAGCTTTAATGATGACAGTTGCAATGATGCTCAGCATGGCTGCATGCGGCAACAGTGGTGCGAAGGAAACAACAGGTGCAGCGGAAGGATCTGATACACAGGTGGCATCTCAGGCAGCAGATGGTGAGGAGAAGACAATTTATATTTATCAGATGAAAACAGAAATTCAGGATGCCCTTGAGAAGGTGTGTGAAGTTTACTCTGAATCTCATCCAGGGGTTAAATTCGTCTGCGAGTCTGCATCTGATAATTATGCAACGAGTTTGAAGACAAAGTTTTCAGGCGGTGATGCACCGGACATTTTCAGTATTCAGGGGTATTCAGATGCACTTGTGTGGCAGTCACAGTTAGCAGATCTGACAGGTGAACCTTTTACATCTGAAATGATAGATACTTCAGCAGAAAATGTTACGCTTGACGGTAAAGTGGTTGCATTTCCTTTGTCTGTAGAGGCAGCAGGTTATGTTTATAATACAGCACTTTTTGAACAGGCAGGTATTACAAAAGTACCGACAACAAAAGAAGAATTAGCAGAAGATGTACAGAAGCTGGCAGATGCCGGTGTATCCGTACCTATTTCAGAAACTTATATGGACTGGTATCAGTTAGGCAACTTTATGATCAACCTTGGTTTTGCTGGCCAGGAAGATCCTAAGGCATTCATTGATGGTTTGTCGGATGGTTCTGCATCATTTGTGGGAAATAAAGTATTTGAAGAACTGGCAGATTTCATTACATTTGAATATGCTTTAGATACAAATCCTTCAACAACAGACTTTAATACACAGACATCTTTAGTTGGTTCCGGTGATATGGCTATTACAATCGGCGGTAACTGGTCACAGCCAACGTATGACGCAATCAACCCGGATCTGCCTGTAAGTCTGATGGGTATTCCTTATTCTAGTGATGAAAAAGAAAATGATCAGTTATATTTGGTAGGTACATACTGGGGTGTCAACAAGGATTCCGAGAATCTTGATACAGTTAAAGACTTTATCAACTGGCTTGTTACATCTGATGAAGGTAAAGAATGCATGACAAAGACCTTACAGCTGATTCCTGCATACAACAATATGGAAGCAGATGCGGACAGTATTGGTACTCTTGGCAAAGCTGTTTCTGATTACATGGCAGCAGGCAAAGTAGACAACATCTACTATACATTCTATCCGGATGGTTTTGCGCAGGCAGCAGGTGAAGCTGTACAGAAACTTGGTGCAGGCAAATCCACAAACGAGGAATTCCTTCAGGAGCTTCAGGATGCCTGGGATAACCTTTCTAAATAATAGCTCAAAAATTAAATTTACAGAATTGGCAGGTTAATCAATGAAAAAAGAACAAATTGAAGAAATCATCAGCAAAATGACACTGCATGAAAAAGTTCTCTTGTGTACAGGAAAGAATTCATGGAGAACAAGGGATTATGAAAAACTTGGCATTCCATCAATTCTGGTAAGCGATGGAACAAGCGGTGTAAGATTTCAGATTGGTTCTGATCAGCCAGAGGAGATGTCTTTTTATGACAGCCTTGGTGGCAGTTTTGACAATGAGGAAGCCATGTCACGTACATACAGAGCCACTTGTTTTCCAAGTGGCTCTGCTATTGCCTCTTCATGGGATACAGAGTTGATCGGAGAAATCGGTAAAAAACTTGCAGGTGAGTGCAAGGAACTTGGAATTAATATGCTTTTGGGACCGGGAATGAATATTCACAGACATCCATTGACGGCAAGAAATTTTGAATATTATTCAGAAGATCCGGTTATAACAGGTGAGATGGCAGCAGCGATTGTGAGCAGTGTACAGCATGAAGGTGTCGGCACATGTATGAAACATTTTGCATGTCATAATTCGGATTCCAGGCGTACGCGTGTGAATGTACATGTTAGTGAAAGAGCACTACGGGAGATTTATCTTGCAGGTTACGAGCGGGTTGTGAGAAAAGCACATCCGGTGAGTCTGATGACCGCTTATAATAAGATTAATGGAGAAGAAGTCAGCGGTGATAACAGAATAACAAGAGATATTCTGAAGGGCGAATGGGGATTTGACGGTACTGTCGTTTGCGACTGGGGAGCCGTTAAAGATCCGGTTGAAGCAAGTAAAGGACGGATCGATCTTCAGATGCCTTTAAGCAAGAGTTCTGCTGCTTATCTTGAACAAGCTGTAGAGACTGGACAGCTGGATGAAAAGTTGGTTGATGAAAGAGTAGCGCGAATTTTGAAACTTGTTTTCCAATTAAAAGAGTGGGAAGCAGGATGGGATACAGTGAAGCATGAAGACAGTCATTGGTTGGCAGTTGAAGCTGCTGCAGAGTCTATGGTTCTTGTAAAGAATGAAAATCAGATTTTGCCGTTAAAACCACAAAAAGATGAGAAAATTGCTGTACTGGGACATATGGCAAAAGAACCGAAATATCAGGGAACCGGATGCGCAGCAGTTCATGCAAGAAAGGTTGATATACCATATGATCAGATGATTCCGTATTTAACAGAGTGTGAAGTTAAATTTGCAGAGGGATATCAGGCCGATGGAACGACAACAGATGAATTGATTAGAGAAGCCGTTCAAACAGCAAAGGAAGCGGATCAGGTTCTTCTGTTTGTGGGAAGTTTTCTTCCTGGTGAAGATGATGATTATAATCGTAAAGATATCAAATTGTCGGAAGGAATGACGCGATTAATTGATGCTGTTTCTGCAGTGAATAAAAATTGTATTGTTATCTTATCCAGTGGAGAAGTTTGTGAAATGCCATGGCGTCATCAGGTTTCAGCCGTACTTTTGACATGGTTTTCAGGTGAAGGTATGGGGAGTGCCATTGCAGATATTCTGTTTGGAAAAGTATCACCATCCGGTCGTTTGGCCAACACAGTTCCGGAGCGTCTGCAGGATACACCGGCCTACCTTTCATTTGATGGTAATGTATATGAAATTCCATATGCGGAAGATATCTATGTCGGATATCGCTATTATGAAAAGAAGGGTATTCAGCCAGCCTATCCTTTCGGATATGGTTTGTCATATACATCATTTGAATATGATCATCTGGCGGTCAGCGAAGAGAATGACCATACAATCGTGACAGTTGATGTGACCAATACAGGTGCTGTAGCGGCAAAACATGTTGTAGAACTTTTTATTGAACCAAAGATGAAGACAAGACTGCCAAGACCGGTGAGAGAATTAAAAGCATTCAAGAAGATATTTTTACAGCCGGGTGAGAAAAAGCAGGTATGTTTTTCGTTGGAGCGCAGAGATTTTGCTTATTATGATCCAAAGGTGCAAGACTGGGTGATTGAGAATGGCACCTATGCGATTGAAATCTGTCATGACAGCATGAATGTGGCAGTGTCTGCAGAAATTACAAAATCCGGTGAAAAATATCTTGTACCATTGGGCTATGACTGTGGTTTTTATGAAATGTTCCAGTATCCTGAAGTGAAGAAAATGTTCTATGAATTCCTCGTAGAGCAGGGGCTTGTGACCGCAGATCAGGTGAATGATAATCTTGAAAAAGGTATTATTTGGAGTTTCTGGGCAGTCAGATCTTATCTGGATATGAATAGTAATGGTTTGATCAGCTTTGAGGCATACAACAGATTTATAGACAGGGCCAATGAAGTCATCAAAAAGATGAAAGCAAAGTAGCAGGCAGGCACTGTCATCAGATTTTGTATAGGATTTGGAGTCGAAAAACTGAATGGAGTAAATAGATATGGCAGTAAAATTATACCATGGAGATATCGTTTATACACCGTCTGCAGATAAGTTGTCAGTGTATGAAAACAGTTATATTGCAGTGGATGGTGGAATAGTTGAAGGCATTTATCCGGTAATTCCGGAAAAATATGAGAATGCAGAATGTGTAGATTATGGACGTCAGATGATCATTCCGGCTTTTTCGGATCTGCATGTCCATGGTGCACAGTATGTGCAGAGAGGCATTGGTATGGATTGCCTTTTGTCAGACTGGCTGAACAACTATACATTTCCGCAGGAATCAAGATTTAAAGATATGGATTATGCAAAGCAGTGTTATGATGCCTTTGTTGATGATATGCTTCGTCATGGTACATTTCATGCCAATGTTTTTGCAACCATCCATCGTGAGGCAACAGACTATTTGTTCAGGAAAATGGAAGAAAAGGGCATGTATGGTTTTGTAGGAAAAGTCAATATGGATTGTCATTCTCCGGAATTTCTTATTGAGACAACAGAGACTTCCCTGCGCGAAACAGAGATTTATCTTGCCAATCATACAGAAAGCAAAAAAGTAAAGCCGATTCTTGCACCTCGTTTTGCACCGACCTGCAGTGAAAAATTAATGATAGGTCTTGGAAAATTGGCAGCCAAATACCATTGCGGTGTGCATACACATCTGGTGGAATCGATCTGGGAAGCAGAGGAAGCATTAAGATGTTTTCCAGGATATCATTCAGATGCAGAGATTTATGAGCGTGCCGGTCTGATGGACCATGGCCCTTCAATTTTTGCACATGTTATCTTTCCAACAGATGAAGATAAACGCATTCTGAAAAAGTATAGCAGTATGTCAGTCCATTGTCCGGATGCGACAACCAATATTATTGCGGGTATTATGCCTCTGGCCTCTATGCATAATGAAGGCCTAAAAATTGCCCTTGGCTCAGATATTGCCGGCGGCCATGGCATTGCCGTATACAAGCAGATTGCCAGAGCTGTCCAACTTTCAAAGCTGAAAGAATTCTATGAACCGGATCAGGGCAGAACCATTACATTGACGCAGGCTTTTTATCATGCAACAAAAGAAGCAGGCAGTATTTTTGGAAAAGTAGGATCCTTTGAAAAGGGATATCAGTTTAATGCTCTGGTTATTGATACTATGGAAGATTCCTGGGTACCGCTTACAGCAGAAGAGCGTCTGGAGCGATTCTGTTATATAGGGGATGACCGGAACATCAGAGCAAGATTTATAGACGGGAAAGAGATTCATTTTGAAAACTAATTAAAACCAAATAGGTAAAAAAACATGGAAAAACACAGCATTTTAAGTTGAGTGGTAAGGAATATCGGCTTAAATGCTGTGTTTTTTATTAAGAAGGAAAATCAGAAAGTTTAATCCGTTGACTGGCTGGGGATACAATTTCGATGATTCAGTCGGGAGCTCCATTGCAATCATATTCATTAAGTTTATCCGTATCAAAAATAACAGAAACATCGGGTTCAACGTAATTGTGATCATACTTGTTCAAAAAACGGCAAAAGGTGTGGGATAAACCTCACAGGAACCGTTGTTGCCGTGGATAAAGTTGTAAATAACGGCAGATAAATTCATGACAAGTTTTTGGTGGCGACGATTTGGAGGTGTCATATCGTATATCTGGCCATTAATTAGTTCGGCTCGTTTCCTGTCAGGAAGTTCGTAGATATCCTTTGTTGTATAGGTATTTTCTTTTGCCTGCGGCATAATAGAGACCTCCTCATATAATCAAGTATTTTTTATTGAAAATTCAAGGTCTTTTAAACTTTCATATCTCAGTGAACAGGCCACAGCGCTTTCTAAAAATGTATGGTGATGTATTAATAACATTATATATGATTTGAGTAGTGGGAGAAAGAGACATTATTTGACGAATAGAATGGTAATATTGTATAATGAAAAAGAAATATATACAAAAAAATTGTGAATTACAGATGAAAATAACTAGGAGACAAAATGGCAGTACCCAAGTATTGCGAAATGTATCATTCTTTTCTGCAGAGTTTATCAGATGGTGAAGAGCATCCGTATTCAGATGTAAAAAAGAAAGTGATAGAAGATTTTAAGCTGACGGATACAGAACTGGCAGAGCTGCTGCCGAGTGGAAAACAGCCTGTGTTCAGTAATCGCATTGGATGGTGCAGAACTTATCTGAAAAAGGCGGGGCTGATAGAAAGTCCGACAAAAGCGCATTTTATGATTACAAAATCGGGAAGAGAAGTATTGAAATCAGGGCGAGAGATTACGAATGAGACACTTAGAGAATTTCCTTCCTTTGTAAAGTTTATTGATAGTGATACAAAGAAAATTAAAGGTTCTTCAGAGGAAAAGGAATCTTTGAATAATGATGAGACACCGCAGGAGACTTTGGAGCGAGTGTATGGAGAATTAAACAATGTCTTAAAAGATGAACTTTTAACCCGGATTCACGAAAAATCGCCGGATTTCTTTGAAAAAATGGTGGTTGAGCTGATGGAAAAGATGGGATACGGCCGTGGTCAGATTACCCAGAAAAGCAGAGATGAGGGAATAGATGGCATGGTGTATCAAGATAAATTGGGGTTTGATGTCATCTACATTCAGGCAAAACGATATGATTTGGAAAAAACGGTTGGACGTCCAGAACTTCAAAAATTTGGAGGTGCCATACCGGAGAAGAATGTTAAAGGCTTATTTGTAACAACGGGCAGATTTTCTCAGGATGCACAGAAGTATGCCAATGACCGGCATATTATTCTTATTGACGGACAGCGTCTGGCAGAGCTGATGATTGAACATGATTTTGGAGTCAGCACAGAGTATACCTATCGGATCAAACGAATCGATATGGATGCTTTTGAAGAGGAAGACAGATCATTTATAGTATAAAAGATAGTATAGAAGAAAGGATTTTTTATGAACATACAGATTTTCGGCACTTCAAAGTGCTTTGATTCAAAGAAGGCCATGCGTTATTTCAAAGAGCGCGGCATTAAGTATCAGTGGATTGATATGAAGGAAAAGGGGCTCAGCAAAGGGGAGTATACAAAGGTGAAACAGGCGGTAGGTGGTCTGGATGCCATGCTGAATCAAAAGTGCAAGGATCAGGATACACTGGCGCTGATAAAATATATTGCTGATGAAGATAAGGATGAAAAGGTGCTGGAGAATCAGCAGGTATTAAAGACACCTATTGTCCGAAATGGTGCGCAGGCGACAGTGGGCTATCAGCCGGATGTTTGGAAAGGCTGGAAGTAAGCTAAGATGGAACCGTATTATTATCAGAAGATGAATAAGCAGAAGCAGGCGGTGTACCATGCCATTTTACAGGGGATTACAGCTTTATCAGATGAATTCCAGATTCCTGCCCTGGATGGACCGGAGTTGTACGATGTATTTTTCCAGCTGCGGCTGGATCATCCGGAGATATTCTGGGCAACAAGTTTCAAATACAAATTTTTCAAGGGTTCACCGAATTATATTTTTATCCCGGAATATATTTTTGAGAAGAATAAGATCCGGGAGCATCAGAAGGCGCTGAAAGCCAGAGTGGACAAACTGGCAAGACCGGCAAAAAATTTTTCAGACATTGAAAAAGAAAAGTATGTTCATGATTTTATCTGTGAGAATGTACGTTATGATAAGCTGAAAAAGGCCTATTCCCATGAGATTATCGGACCGTTGGGGCAGGGCGTCGGGGTCTGCGAGGGCATTGCCAAGTCGGTGAAAATTTTGTGTGATGCATTGAATGTCTGGTGCATTATTGCAATTTGCGGTAATAATCCGGAGAAAGGTATTAAATACAGACATACATGGAATATTATTCGACTGGATGGAAAGTATTATCATCTGGATGCTACATTTGACAACAGCCTTGGGCGCAGCGGAAGCGGTAAGCCGGAGATTCGTTATGATTATTTTAATCTGGATGACAAGTCTGTATTCAGAGACCATGAACCACTGATTGCACCAGCACCGGCATGTACAGATAATAGTCGTTTCTATTACAAAGACAAGAAGTTATCTTTCACGAAGACGGAGGATGTATATAAACGTTCTCTTCAGGCGGCGAAAAAGGGGAAAACACTGACTTTTCACTGGAGAGGCGGTTATCTGACACGGGAAGTATTGGGCGAATTGCTGGACTTGATGCAGCAGGCTGGGACCCAGAAGAATAAAACAGCTGTTGTTAGTTTGAATTGGGCGCAGGCAGTATTGCGGCTGCATTATGTGGATACTGCAGAGGGAGGAACAGGAATGACAGCAGTGGATGAAAAATCTGCCAACAATCCTGAGGCCGCAGAGAGACAAGTCCATTTTACGATGGAAGAAGCAAATGAGAGCGAACAGATAGATATAGAGTGATTGCAGATGCAGATACATCAATGTATCATTGAGGAATATGTAAAATAATCAGGTCAGTGCTTGAAAATATCCGGCAGCCAGGGAGATGAATTCCCTGGCTGCTTTTGTCAGGTAATGATCTTTTCTGTGGGCTGCACATATATTCCATTCAGGATGCTCCGGCAGAGCAAAATAGCGGATATGGGAGTCCTGAGGGCGAACATAATACATAGGGATAATACCGCAGCAGATGCCGGAGTGAACAGCGGATACAATGGCATGATTGTTGGAGGTTTCAAAAAGTACATTCGGTTTAAATCCGGCATGGGTGAATATGTGATCGACAAGTTCACGAATGGTTGAGTTCTTGTGGGTTAGGACAAAAGGATAATCTTTAAACAATGTCAGATTGCACTCTGGAAAGAGAACCTTATAGTTGTCGGAGGCTGAATCAGAAGCTGAAAATGAGCCATGCAGAGCCATCTGTTTGGCAAGGTCAGATGGAACGGCGAGGACAAGACTTTCTTTGGTAATACGAAGATATTCAAGCCCCTTTTTTTCCTGACTTTCAAAAAGAGTCATGAAACCGATGTCCAGCTGACCGGACAGAAGAAGAGGATTCTGGTCGTGCACACTCAATTCCATAGGATCTATATGAACCTGCGGATAAAGCTGATGAAATTCCGGATAGATATTTGAAAACATTGTGATTGCTGTAAAAGAAATTAAAGCAGGTATTCAGATTGCAGAAGATCTGGTGACACGTCAGGATATTCCGCAGGCACATAAAGTTGCCTTAACCAGAATTCCAAAAGGAAAGCCGGTTATTCGTTATGGCGTTGTGCTTGGATACGCAATGGAAGATATCGAGAAAGGTGATTGGATTAACGAATTTATGCTGGAGCTGCCGACACCGCCGTCTGTTGATCATATGACATATGGAACAAATATTGTGACTGATCTTCCGAAGGCACCGAAAACAACTTTTATGGGATACAGAAATCCTAATGGCGGTTATGCCGGCACAAGAAATATTCTTGGAATCAGTACAACTGTACAGTGTGTAACAGGCGTTTTGAATGTGGCTGTAAAGCGAATTCGTGAAGAAGTGTTGTCTCCGGCTGAGAGGCCATCTAAGAAAGACTTAATCTACGCTGCAACACCGGCCAGCGATATTGTCTGCGGACCATGTCAGCTTGCTTCTGGTATTACGCTTCAGGTATTTATGACAGGCAGCGGTACACCATACGGTCTCGCCGCTGCACCGGTTATTAAAGTCTGTTCAAGAAATGAAATGAAGGAAATGTGGCAGGATTTGATCGATGTTAATGCAGGTCCTGTTGCTACAGGTGAAGCAGAAATATCTGAAATCGGTACAGAGATATTTAATAAAATTCTGGCAGTAGCCAGCGGTGAAGATCAGAGCTTTGCCGAAAAATATAAATTACATAATGATTTGTGCATTTTTAATCCTGCACCGATCACCTAAAAAGAAAAAGTCCGGAAGATACAGAGCTTCCGGGCTTTTTCGATGTTTAGGATATTATTTTGTGCTTATAATTATGGAGCGTGTCAGGCTGTGGAAAGATATGTCGGAAACATAAATTTGACAAATACTTAATAATATGATATATTACCTGTAATGTTTTTGTAACAAATGAAATATTTTATTAAAAAACAGATGCCACTATTACAAAAAGAAAATGTAAGACTACGTTTTTACAGGAGGTTTATATCAATGATTAAAAGAAAACTTGCATTACTTGGCACTGCTGTTGCAGTATCTTTACTGATGACAGTACCGGCATTTGCAGCTGACACCAAAGATACAGACACTGCACAGAACGCACAGAATACACAGAACGTACAGGAAGAGAATACAGAAGAGAATACAGGCTATGTAACATGTTCTGTTCTCAATGTACGCAGAGCCAGCTCTGAGAAATCAGATAAAGTCGGAACACTGAAGAGGGGTGAAGAAGTCAAGATTCTGAGAGATGAGGAGAATGGCTGGTATGCAATTGATTTTGAAGGTCACATCCGATATGTTCACGGTGATTATATTACAACAGATCAGAACGAGGTGAATGGTTATACAGCAAGCAGCTGGGATGGCCCGGTTCTGACAGCTTCTGCAGGTACGATTACTGGTCCGAGCGGTAAGGAAACATATTACAATCTGAATATGTCAGGCGTCGTCAGTATTATGAGAAGCCTTGGTAATACAGATGAGTACTGGGTCAGAGACGATGGTGTGAAGATGCTTGGTGATTATGTGATGGTTGCTGCCAATTTGGATGTTCATCCAAGAGGTTCTCTTGTTGAAACAAGTCTTGGCATGGGCATTGTCTGTGATACAGGAAGCTTTGCTTCAGGCAATTCCACACAGCTTGATATTGCAGTCAGCTGGTAGGGCAAATGCTCATTGCAGTCAGGCTGTCCGACAATTTGAAGAGTAATTAAAGACGGAAACAATTCTATGATAGAAATAAGTCGAAGAGCGGTGCTTTTCGGCTTATTTTATGTTATGATAAAAAAAGTTTGATGATGAAGACAAGGAGGTAAGCGATGATTAAGATTGGAATGCTTTTGCCTTATGAAGATATGCTGCTGATTGCAAAGCGTGTTATTGAAGAGACTGGCATACAGGTAGATTATATAAAAGTTGTGAATACAGTGGATGCGGTGAATGAAGCGAGAAATGCATTTGAAGCCGGGGCGCATATCCTGATTGTGCGAGGCTATCAGACAAAATTGATCCAGCAGTATACCAGGCTGCCGGTATTCTGCACAGACTAGTTTCCTGAATATCCGAACAGACAATGAGAAGATGCAGCAGCTCCTTGAGGAAGCTAAGATCTATGCATTATCTTCCAGCCCGGTAATGATTTATGGACAGGCGGGAATAGAGGATTATTTGATTGCGGAGGCTATAAAAGGAATAGACAGAAGTTCACTTTTTATTGTTTCAAAAGTATATCCGCATAATGCGGGACGTGCCCATATTTTTGATGCGCTGGATCGTTCATTGAGAAATTTAAGGACAGATTATCTTGATTTATATTTACTTCACTGGCGTGGGCAGGTACCTTTGAGAGAGACCGTTGAGTGCATGGAGCAGTTGGTCAAATAAGGAAAAATCCGCAGATGGGGTGTTTCTAATTTTGATACAGATGATATGGAAGAATTATTTTCTGTAAAAAATGGAGATCATTGTGCAGTGAATCAGGTATTATACCATTTGGGGTCAAGAGGTGTAGAATATGATCTGATGCCGTGGCTTGAAGAGCATCATGTTCCGCTGATGGCCTATTGTCCATTGGCACAGGGCGGTGATCTCAGAAGGGGACTGCTGAATAATAAGGCTGTTCAAATGGTCGCAGAGCAGAGACATATAACCGCCATGCAGGTGCTGCTGGCATTTGTACTGCATCATGAGAATGTGATTGCCATTTCTAGAAGCGGCAAAGCGGAGCATGTTCTTGAAAATTGTCAGGCGGCGGAAATTAAGCTGACAGAAGAGGAATACAGACTTCTTGATCGGGCATTTCCTGCGCCGGATCACAAGGTCTGGCTTGATATTGTTTAATTGAATGAAAAAGTACAGGGCGGTCTGTATGTAAAGGTGATTTGTTTAGTCAGGGATGGAATAGATACATTTATCTATTCCATCCCTTTTTTGAGTATGTTATACTATATGGAGTCTGAATGAGATAGCATTGTAAATGTTTCAGTTTGTTAGGTGTTACATTTTTATAGAAGAAACGAATTCTGAGCAGTAAAATGCTGTCATAATCATAATGGAGGAAATAAAGAAATGGCAAAAGACCGGAAGCAGGGAAAGAGAGGCCTGAATATTATTATCGTGGGCTGCGGCAAAGTTGGTGCTTCCCTGACGGAACAGTTATATAAGGAAGGACATGATATTACGCTGGTGGACAGAAGTTCAGAACGGCTTCAGGTACTGACGGATATGTATGATGTCATGGGTATTGTGGGAAACGGTGCCAGTTATAAGATTCAGCGGGAAGCGGGAATTGACAATGCAGATCTGATGATTGCTGTGACAGATTCGGACGAGCTGAATCTGCTGTGCTGTACGGTGGCAAAACGTGTGGGTGACTGTGCAGCCATTGCCCGTGTTCGTACACCGGATTACAGTGATGAAGCTTCTTATTTAAAAGAAAAGCTTGGACTGGCAATGATCATTAATCCTGAGATGGAAGCGGCCAATGAGATTACCCATGTATTCAGTTTGCCGGCAGCTTTGGGCGTCAATTCATTTGCACATGGACAGGCACAGATGATTCGATTCAAAATTCCTGAGAATAACCGTCTGGATGGTCAGAAGGTTATGACCATGGCCAGGAATATTTCAGGAGATGTGCTTGTGTGTGCTGTCGAACGAGAGAAGCAGGTATTTATTCCGGATGGTAATTTTGAGCTGCATCAGGGGGATGTTGTCTCTTTTATTGCAACATCCAAGGCGGCAAAGGAGTTTTTTGAGCGTATCGGTATGCCAAATAAGCCGGTACATAACACAATGATCATCGGCGGCGGCAAGGCAGCTTATTATCTCGGCAAGATGCTGATTGACATGGGAATTGAAGTCAAGATTATTGAGATAGACAGAAAGCGATGCCGGGAATTGAGTGAATTGCTTCCGCAGGCCACGATCATCAATGGAGATGGTACCGATGAAGAGTTATTAAATGAAGAAGAAATCGCCTATGTGGATTCGCTTGTGCCGCTGACAGGTATTGATGAGGAGAATGTATTGCTGGCTCTTCATGCAAGGGAAGTTTCTGATGCCAAGGTCATTACTAAGGTGAACAGAAATGCTTTTCACAATTTGATAGACAAACTGGATCTTGGCAGTGTTATTTATCCGAAGTATATTACGGCGGAGGCAATTGTTGCTTATGTGCGTGCAAAACAGGCATCTGTAGACAGCAGCAATGTGGAAACTATTTATCATATGTTTGATTCCAGGGCAGAGGCTATTGAGTTTAATGTCAGTGCAAAATCAAGAGTGACAGATGTACCTTTGAAGGATTTGAATACGAAGGATAATTTGCTGATTGCATGTATTAATCGTTCTGGAAAGATTATTATTCCGGGTGGTATGGACAGCATTCAGGCTGGCGATACCGTTGTTATTGTGACGACCCATACAGGGTTCCAGAATATTGAAGATATTTTACGGTAATGGAGGCGTCAGATGAACGGAGGAATGATTAGATTTATTCTGGGCAGTGTATTGAAAGTAGAGTCGGCACTTCTCCTTTTTCCCTGTATTGTTGCAGCTTTTTACAAAGAGTCAGCCGGCTACTGGTTTTTATGCACGGCCGTGCTGAGTTTTGTGTTGGGATATCTCCTTTCAAGAAAGAAACCTCATAATACAGTTTTTTATTTGAAGGAAGGATGTGTCACGACAGCCATGTCCTGGATTGTGATCAGTCTTGTGGGATGTCTGCCATTTTATTTGTCTGGTGAAATTCCGTCTTTTACAGATGCTTTGTTTGAGACGATTTCCGGTTTTACAACAACTGGTGCCAGTATTTTATCGGATGTTGAATGTCTGTCGCAGAGCATTCTTTTCTGGCGGAGCTTCAGTCATTGGATCGGCGGTATGGGCGTATTGGTATTCCTTTTGGCTATTATTCCGCTGAGCGGCGGATCTCATATGAACCTGATGCGGGCAGAGAGCCCGGGACCGTCTGTGGGTAAGCTGGTGCCAAAGGTACGTGCAACGGCGCGTATTCTCTACATGATCTACTTCGGGATGACTATTGTACAGCTGATTTTTTTGCTGCTTGGCAAAATGCCGTTTCTTGAGGCATTGATGATTACGTTTGGCACAGCAGGTACAGGCGGCTTTGGTGTCCGCAATTCCAGTATTGGCGGATATTCCCCTTATATTCAATGGGTTGTGGCCATCTTCATGATTTTATTTGGTGTTAATTTTAATGCTTATTATTTTATTTTATTAAAACGTTTTAGACAAGCCTTTGATATGGAAGAAATTAAGGGATACTTTTTGATTATTGCGGCAGCCAGTGCTATGATTTTTGTCAATATTTATGACAAAACAATGACTGCGGCAGATACCCTTCGGCATGTGGTGTTCCAGGTGGGGTCATTGATGACTTCCACGGGATATTCAACAGTAGATTTTGATCTATGGCCCAGTGCATCCAAGGTTGTGCTGATTATTATTATGTTCATTGGGGCCTGCGCAGGAAGTACCGGCGGCGGCATCAAAGTCTCCCGTGTGATCATGATGCTAAAGAGTGTCAAAAGAGAACTGAATGCTTATCTCCATCCGAAGAGTGTCCGTACGATTAAGATGGAAGGAAAGGCACTGAATCAGGGAGCTATCAGTTCAGTGGCGGTTTATTTTATTACATTTACACTGATATTTGCCGCATCATTTTTGCTTGTTTCATTGGAAGGCAGGGATCTGACAACGAATTTCACAGCGGTATTGACGACCATGAACAATATGGGACCGGGGTTGGCTGATGTTGGACCATCGAGAAACTTCGGAGAACTTTCCGTGCTGTCAAAATATGTCCTGATGTTTGATATGCTGGCCGGACGACTGGAGCTGTTCCCAATGCTTGTTTTATTCCATCCTGTATTGTGGAAAGAAACATGGGCCGGCAGCAAGCGGAAGAGAAGACGCAGCAGGCGTGAAAAAAGAGCGGCTGCAAAGTAAATATAAAATAAGTGCAATTGTCGGACGGCATAAAGATGTCAGACGAAGGCCGGGAAGGCGGGATAAATGATGATGAAAGAAAGATTATTGAGGGAATTCGCAGAGCGATTCGGTAATGCGGAAGGTGCACAGGTGTATTTCGCTCCGGGGAGAGTCAATCTGATCGGTGATCATATTGATTATAACGGCGGCCATGTATTTTCGTGTACACTGGATATCGGTACTTATGCTGTTGTGAGAAAACGTCAGGATCAGAGATTATTCTTTTATTCGATGAATTATCCGGATGTGGGCATCATTAATTGTTCTCTGGCCAATGGTCTGGAGAACGATGAGGAAGACGGATGGGCCAATTATCCCAAAGGAGTAATATGGGCTTTTGGCAAGAGGGGTATGCAGCCTGACTGTGGCCTTGACATGATGGTTTACGGAAACATTCCCAGCGAGTCCGGCCTGTCTTCATCAGCATCACTTGAGGTCTTGACAGGATGGATTCTGAGGGATATATTTGATTTTGAAGTATCAGATCAGGACATTGCATGGATCGGACAGTATTCAGAGAATGAATTTAATGGCGTGAACGGCAGTATTATGGACCAGTTTGCGATTGCCATGGGCAGGGAGAATCATGGGATTTATCTGAATGCAGAAGATTTATCTCATCGCTATATTCCGATTCATCTTGATGGTGTGCAGCTTGTAATTGCCTGCACGAACAAGGAAAGAGGTCTTGCAGATTCAAAGTATAATCTCAGACGTATGGAATGTGAGAGAGCTGTGGCGGATCTTCAGAAAGCAGTTGCCATTGAGAAACTGGGAGAATTATCGCAGAATGATTTTGAAGCCTGCCAATCAGCAATCGAAGATCCGGTCTGCATCAGACGAGCGAGACATGCAGTCACAGAGAATGAGAGAACGATTCAGGCTGTGGAAGCGCTGGAATCGAATGATCTTGATACATTTGGCCAACTGATGAATGACTCCCATCGTTCATTGCGGGATGATTATGAAGTCACAGGAGATGAGCTGGATGCCCTGGTTGAAGCGGCATGGGAGACAGAAGGTGTTTTAGGTTCCCGTATGACAGGCGCAGGCTTTGGCGGATGTACCATCAGCCTTGTCCGTACAGATAATGTAGATAATTTCATTAAGAAAGTTGGCAGAAGCTACAGACAGCAAATAGGCTACCCGGCCGATTTTTACATCTGCAAAATAGGCGGCGGCCCGGTAAAATTATAAAAGAAAGGAATTTACCATGAAAATTTTAGTATCAGGCGGAACAGGTTATATTGGTTCCCACACTTGTGTGGAACTGCTGAATAAGGGCTATGAAGTAGTCGCATTTGATAATCTTTACAATTCCAAGATTGATGTTGTTGACAGAGTGGAGAAGATTACCGGCAGGAAATTGGTTTTTTATAAAGCGGATATGCTGGACAAAGAGTCTATGCGTCCTATATTTGAAGAACATAAGTTTGATGCGGTGATTCACTTTGCTGCACTCAAAGCTGTTGGCGAATCCGTTCAGAAGCCGCTGGCTTATTACAAGAACAATATTTCCGGTTCATTGAATTTATGCGAACTGATGAATGAATATGGCTGCAAGCGCATTATCTTCAGTTCTTCAGCAACTGTTTACGGTGCTCCGAAGACAGTACCGATCACAGAAGATTTCCCATTATCCACAACGAATCCATATGGTTCAACTAAGCTGATGCTTGAAAGAATTTTCTCAGATTTCTGTGTACCGGATCCGGAATGGAGTGTAGTATTGCTTCGTTATTTCAATCCGATCGGTGCCCATGAAAGCGGTCTTCTCGGTGAGAGTCCGAATGGTATTCCAAACAATCTGATGCCTTATATTGCACAGGTGGCTGCCGGCAAGCTGGAATGCCTTGGTGTATTCGGTGATGATTATGATACACCGGATGGCACGGGTGTCAGAGATTATATCCATGTGGTTGACCTGGCAAAGGGACATGTGAATGCGGTTGAGAAAGTAACTTCTTCTACAGGTGTGAATATTTACAATCTGGGTACAGGTATTGGTTACAGTGTACTGGATATTGTCAAAGCATTTGAAGCTGCCAATGGTATCAAGATTCCATATGTGATCAAACCGCGTCGTGCAGGCGATATTGCTATCTGCTATGCGAATCCGGGCAAAGCAAAGAGAGAACTTGGCTGGGAAGCAAAGTATGATCTTGAACGTATGTGCAAAGATTCATGGAACTTTACAAAGAAGAGCCTTGGCTTGGAATAGGACGGTTTTATGGCAGATTTAATAACATTTGTGACAGAAGAAGGTCAGGTTATCAGAGGTTCTGTGATGGGAGCCTTTGAGGATGATCTTTCCGGCAAGAATTACGTGATTTATACAGATAATTCTGTAAATGAGACAGGCAATTACAATATTTTTGCAGCATCTTATGATCCTGAGCAGGAAGAAGAACAGATCCTGATTCACGCCATTGAAACTGAGGCAGAGTGGCAGCGCATTGAGCTGATGCTTCAGAAACTCAGCAATGGTCCTGAGGGTTATGGAGAATAGTTGAAATATTCAGAATATTTTGAATAAATTAATACGATCAAAGACAAAATGATTCGAATCTGGAAAATATATACATTCTTATAAATGAAATAAGTAAAACGAAAGACAGAAATTGTTGACACGATGAAAATCAGTGTTATACTAAAATTAACAGATCGTTTGAAAACAATGACAGAAAGAGATGGTATTTTGTCATGCAAAGAGGCATGAATAGTGAGAGGTTCGTGTCTCTTTTTGTTTTTAAGCACATGTAATAAGGAGGTAGTTACTATGAAAAAGTTTTTGGCACTTGTTTTGTCTGTAGTCATGGTTGCTTCACTTGCAGCCTGCGGCAATTCAGGAACAAAGGAAACTCAGGCACCTGCCGCATCAGGTGACAGTGCGACAGCAACTGAGTCAACAGCAGCAGAATCAACAGGTGAGACAGCAGAGAAGGTTGGAGACGGTGTTGATGCTAAGGATCTGAAGGTTGGCTTTATCTTTATCGGTGATGAGAATGAGGGTTATACAGCCGCTCATTATGCCGGTGCAAAAGGTATGCAGGAAGCACTTGGACTTTCTGATGATCAGGTCATCATCAAATGGAATATCCCTGAAGATGAGACATGTTATGATGCAGCCGTAGACCTTGCAGACCAGGGATGCAACATCATCTTTGCCAACAGCTTTGGCCATGAATCCTACATCCTTCAGGCAGCAGCAGAATTCCCGAATGTACAGTTCTGCCATGCAACAGGATATCAGGCAGCAGGCAGCGGACTTTCCAATATGCACAATTACTTTACATCTATTTATGAATCCCGTTATGTATCCGGTGTTGTAGCAGGTATGAAACTGAACGAGATGATCGCAGACGGTAAGATCACAGAAGATACAGCTAAGGTTGGTTATGTCGGTGCCTATCCATATGCAGAAGTTATCAGCGGTTTCACATCCTTCTTCCTGGGTGTAAGAAGCCAGTGTCCATCTGCTACAATGGAAGTGAAGTATACAAACAGCTGGGCAAGTTTTGACCTTGAGAAAGAATGTGCTGAATCTCTGATCGCAGACAAATGTGTCCTGATCAGCCAGCATGCAGATACAACAGGTGCTCCTACAGCTTGTGAAGCAGCAGGTGTTCCTTGTGTAGGCTACAATATCTCTATGATTCCGACAGCACCTAACACAGCTCTGACAAGTGCTTCTATTAACTGGGAGCCTTATTATGAATATGCAACAAAGTGCGTCATCGACGGTACAGCTATTGACACAGACTGGTGCAAGGGCTTTGCAGAAGGTGCAGACAAGCTGACAGATCTCAATGACAAGGTCGTTGCAGAAGGTACAGCTGAGAAGGTAAAAGAAGTTGAAGATGCAATCATCGATGGCAGTCTTCATATATTTGATACATCTACATTCACAGTAGATGGCAAGGAACTGACAGATGCTGACAGCGAATACATCAGCGACGGTTATTTCCATGAATCCGAAAAGGCTTCTGCACCAGCTTTCGATTTCATTATCGATGGCATTACAGCAGTAACACAGTAATCGTATGATATCTAGGGTGGGGCTGTCGATTGACAGCCTCATTTTGGTATGTTGAAGGAGGCTTGATGGTGGAAGCAGTAAATGCCATTGAATTAAAGAATATTACAAAACGTTTTGGTACAAAAGTTGTAGCCAATGACAAAGTTAATCTGATTTTGAGAAAAGGTGAAATTTTATCTCTTCTGGGTGAAAATGGAAGCGGTAAGACCACACTGATGAATATGTTGTCAGGTATCTATTTTCCGGATGAAGGGCAGATTTTTGTGAATGGAAAGGAAGTACTCATTTCTTCACCAAAGGATTCCTTTGATCTGGGTATTGGAATGATCCATCAGCACTTCAAACTGATCGAGGTACTGACAGCGGCTGAGAATATTATTCTCGGTCTGCCGGGCAGGATGAACCTGAATATGGATGAAGTGATCAAAGATATTCAGGCACTGGTGGATAAGTATGGTTTTGAGATGGACTGCAGGAAGAAGATCTATGAAATGTCCGTATCTGAGAAGCAGACCGTTGAAATTGTGAAGATGCTTTATCGCGGTTCTGAGATTTTGATTTTGGATGAACCGACAGCTGTTTTGACACCGCAGGAGACAGAGAAGTTATTTGCGGTACTCAGAAACATGAGAGCGGATGGCCGTTCCATTATTATCATCACGCACAAATTGCATGAAGTACTGGCACTTTCAGACAGAGTATCTGTTTTGCGTAAGGGCAAGTATATTGGTACTGTCAATACATGTGATGCAACGGAGAGTTCGTTGACAGAGATGATGGTGGGTGAAAAGGTCAGCCTGAATATTGATCGTCCTGAACCGGAGAATCCGAGGGAAATCTTAAAAGTATCCGGACTTACCTGTCTGGATAATGAAGGTGTGAAATCACTGGACGATGTCAGCTTTACTGCTTATGGCGGTGAAATACTCGGTGTGGCCGGAATTGCAGGAAGCGGACAGAAAGAACTGCTGGAGGCCATTACAAATCTCTGTCCGATTGCCGGAGGTACCATCAGCTGTGTGAGCGAGCAGGGCAAAGAAGTTGTTATTTCCGGTAAGTCTCCGGAACATATTGAGAATGAGGGGATACATATTGCACATATCTCCTTTGTCCCGGAAGACCGACTTGGTATGGGACTTGTAGCTTCCATGGACATGACAGATAATATGATGCTCCGAAGTTATCGGGACGGCAAAGGTATTTTTGCGGACAGAAAGAAACCGAAAGCCCTGGCGGAGAGCCTGATCAATAAGCTTGGTATTGTGACACCGGGCGTTTCTACTCCGGTTGGACGATTATCCGGCGGTAATGTCCAGAAGGTGCTTGTGGGACGTGAAATTGCCATGAATCCGGATATTCTTCTTGTGGCTTATCCGGTGCGAGGTCTGGATATTAATTCTTCTTATCAGATTTATAATCTGATGAATGAGCAGAAGAAAAAAGGCGTTGCGGTTATCTGTGTTATTGAAGACCTGGATGTATTGTTGGAATTATCTGATAGAATCCTTGTTTTGTGCGGAGGACGTGCGACAGGTATTGTGGATGGGCGGACAGCCACAAAGGATGAAATCGGTTTACTGATGACAAAGGGACATAAGGAGGAGAGCCATGTTTAAAGATTCATCATTGCATATTGCAGCCAGGGATTCTATTGCCTGGTGGAAGGCATGGCTGATCAGACTGATTGCAGTTTTTCTGTCACTGATTGTCTGTGCGATTGTTATTTTCGGATTAACAAAAATGAATCCGGTTGAGGTTTACAAAGGAATTTTTGACGGTGCCGTAGGCACCAGCCGAAGAACCTGGGTGACAGTCAGAGATACTATGGTACTGCTCTTGATTGCCATTGGTTTGACACCGGCTTTCAAGATGAAATTCTGGAATATCGGTGCAGAAGGTCAGATCCTTGTAGGTGGTGCGGCGACAGCAGCGCTGATGATTTATGCCGGAGATTCAATGCCTACACCGGTACTGATGATTTTGATGTTTGTTGCCAGTCTGGCAGCAGGTATGATCTGGGGAATTATTCCGGCGATTTTCAAAGCTTATTTTAATACGAATGAGACATTATTTACATTGATGCTGAACTATGTAGCGATGCAGATTGTTACATTCTGTATTGTTTATTGGGAGAATCCTGCGGGATCCAATACAGTCGGTATTATTAATTCAGCAACTCGTGCTGGATGGCTGCCGGCATTGGGAGGTCTGACCTACGGTTGGAATGTGTTGATTGTTCTGGCATTTACATTTGGAATGTACATTTATATGAAGTACAGCAAGCAGGGCTATGAAGTTGCTGTTGTAGGTGAAAGCCAGGATACAGCACGGTATGCACGAATCAATGTGAAGCGCACCATTATCCGTACAATGGGTATTTCAGGCGGCATCTGCGGTATTGCCGGATTCCTTCTGGTCAGCGGTGCCAGCCATACGATTTCAACATCCACGGCAGGCGGACGCGGCTTTACAGCCATCATCGTTGCGTGGTTATCAAAATTCAATGCATTTGTGATGATCCTTGTTTCCTTCTTCCTTGTTTTCATGGAGAAGGGTGCAATTCAGATCGCATCACAGTTTAATCTGAACGAGAACGCATCCGATGTTATTACAGGTATCATTTTGTTCTTTATTCTGGGCAGTGAATTCTTTATCCGCTACAGAATTGCATTTACCAAAGCACATAAGTAAGGGAGGCCGATGAGATGAGTACATTGATTATATTTATTCAAAAAGCCATTGCTCAGGGCATCGGTATGCTCTTTGGTGCGACAGGCGAGATTATTACAGAAAAATCCGGCAACCTGAATCTGGGTGTTCCGGGGCTGATGTATATGGGCGGCATCGCCGGACTGATGGGCGCTTTCGTCTATGAAAACGGAACAGAAAATCCAATCGGAATTGTGGGTGTCATTATTTCCATGTTATGTGCATTGATTGCATCTGGTTTAGGGGCATTGATCTACAGTGTTCTGACAATTACATTGAGAGCCAATCAGAATGTAACAGGTCTTGCACTGACCACATTTGGTGTCGGTTTCGGTAACTTCTTCGGTGGTTCTCTTTCACAGCTGGCAGGTGGTGTCGGTCAGATTTCTGTTGCTGTGACAGGTGCAACTTACAAAACAAAGATTCCGGGATTATCCAAGATTCCGGTGATCGGAGACATTTTATTTTCCTATGGTTTTATGACCTATTTTGGTATTATTCTTGCTATCCTTGTTTCATGGTTTATGTTTAAAACAAGAAAGGGACTGAATCTCCGTGCTATTGGCGAAAGCCCGGCAACAGCTGATGCAGCGGGCATCAATGTTACACTTTATAAATATGCAGCAACTGTCCTCGGCGGAGCCATCAGCGGTCTCGGTGGTCTGTATTTCGTTATGGAATATTCAGGCGGTACATGGACCAATAATGGTTTCGGTGACAGAGGCTGGCTGGCCATTGCCCTTGTTATCTTTGCATTATGGAAACCGATCAATGCCATCTGGGGATCATTTCTCTTCGGTGCCCTGTATATCCTCTACCTCTATATACCGGGACTTGGTCGTTCCATGCAGGAAATCTTCAAGATGCTGCCGTATCTTGTAACCATCATTGTGCTGATTTTTACAAGCTTCCGAAAGAAGAAAGAATATCAGCCTCCGGAGAGTCTTGGCAACTCTTACTTCCGAGAAGATCGATAAATGAAAAGAGTTTTACAATACCTGAATATGCCAATAAACTCCAAAACCGTCTAAACAGATGGCGGGTCTCTATAATCAACGTGTTTGTTATAGAGACCCGCCATCTGTTTTGCCGGTTGAGTTTTTTTACTGAGGCTGATAATAGCTTCTGACAAACTGTATAAACCGTCTGACATGGGGCAGCAGAGCATGTTCCTTCCTGTATACGATATAAAGGCTTCTGCTTGGTGCCGGATGAGCCAGAGGAAAAATTAGAACCTGTCGACTGGCTTTCAGGTCCTGGACGGATTTGGCTGAGAGGATGGAGATGCCAAGTCCGTTGATGATGGAACGTTTGACTGCTTCCAGGTCATTCATACGGGCAACAACATTGAGAGCACCGGATGGAATCCGCTGCTGATCAAAATACTGGTCAATGGCCTTTTTAGTACCGGATCCCTTTTCGCGGAGGATAAATGGTTCATTCAGCAAATTATCCAGAGAGACATTTTCTTTGGAAAGTTCAAGATAATGAGGGCTGACAGGGGTAACGATGACAAGCTCATCCTTAAGAAATGGGATAAAAACCAGTTCTGACGAGTCTGTGGTCATGCCAACAAGGCCAAAATCCAGACCTCCGTTTTCTACTTGTCGGATAATCCCCATACTGTCGGATAGTTCTGAATGAAAATAAATATCCGGATTCAATTGACCGAATGCACTGAGTATTTCAGGGAGTATATAGGAGGAGGGAATCGTAGAGGCTCCAAGTTCAATAATCTGTTTGTGTGAGCCGATAAACTCATTTAAAATATGGTCGCGAATCTTCAGCATGGAAACGGCTGAATCATAAAGATCGTATCCCTGAGGGGTGACATGCAGTTTCTTAGTTGTACGGGAAATGAGTTTGGTATCCAATTCCTTCTCAAGGGAGGCTACGTGGGCGCTGACCGTTGGCTGTGTCAGAAAAAGATGACGTGCGGCTTCTGAAAAGCTATTGTAATCAACGACGGCTACAAAGGCTTCTAATTGTTTTAATTCCATAAAAATCTCCTGTTTATTGAAAATAACAATAATATTTAGACTTAATAAAAATAATTTTGGAAAGGGTGCCGTTTCATTGTACTTTTTATAAGATATATTGATGATATCTATAAATAGAGCATAACACAGTTGACATAAAATGGCAAGAACAATGTATTTCCGGCATCAGTCAGTTTGACTTTTTTCGGTAAATTGAGTATGCTGTGTTTAGTAAAATTTTCTATTTATTATTTATATCAGGAGGGGGTTTCGAATGAAAAAGTTAGTAAGCAGTGTTTTTGTACTTTGCATGACTGCAGCGGCTTTAGTGGGTTGCGGCAATAAGAACACAGAAACAACAAAGGCAACAGAAGCGGCAGCATCTACAGAGGCAGCAGCTTCCACAGAAGCAGTATCTGAGACTCAGGCAGCAGCAGGAGAAGCAGCGACTGTTCAGGTATATATTGCAGCCAGCTTAAGCAATGCAATGGATGAAATTTCAGCAAATTATAAGTCTGTTCAGCCGAATGTTGACCTTGTCTTTAATGCAGGCAGCTCAGGCAAGCTTCAGACACAGATCGAAGAAGGCGGTGCTTGTGATGTTTTCTTTTCTGCAGCAACAAAGCAGATGGATGCACTTGTTGAAGGCGGATTTGTTCAGGAAGCAGATGTCACAGATCTTCTTGAGAACAAGGTTCAGTTGATTAAACCAGCTGGTACAGAGACAAAGGTTACAGGTTTTGAGAATATTACAGATGCAGCAAACCTTGCACTTGCGGCAGATACAGTTCCTGTTGGACAGTATGCAAGAGAGATTTTTGATAACCTTGGTATTACAGATCAGGTAATGGCGATGGAGATTAATGAATGTGAAGATGTAAGTGCTGTACTTGCAGCAGTCAGCGAAGGCAGCAATGAAGTAGGTATCGTTTATGCAACAGATGCAGCTTCAGTTGCAGATAAAGTTGAAGTGATTGCAACAGCCAATGATACAGAACTTAAATCCAAAGTTATCTACCCTGTTGGTCTTGTAAAGAATACAGAAGCAGATGATGCTGAAACAGCAGCAGCTAAGGCTTTTGTTGATTATCTTAAGACACCTGAAGCAGCAGCTGTATTCGAAAGATATGGATTTTCTTGCATCAATTGATCTGAGTCCACTGCTTATATCGTTGAAAACAGCGATCATAGCAACGGTGGTGGCCTTTTTCGGCGGAATTGCCTGTGCGAGATGGGCAATGAAATTAAAGCCGCTGTCTAAGAGTATTCTGGATGGCATTCTGAATCTGCCGTTGGTACTGCCTCCGACGGTTGCCGGATTTTTACTGCTGCTTTTATTCAGTTTGAAGCGCCCTCTTGGTATTTATCTGTGGGAGCATTACCAATTTAAAGTTGTTTTATCATGGCCGGGATGTGTCCTGGCAGCGACTGTTGTTGCATTTCCGCTGATGTACCGTAATGCACGAGCGGCTTTTGAGCAGGTGGATGTAAATTATATTTATGCCGGGAGAACATTGGGATTATCAGAGTGGACAATTTTCAGAAAGGTTGTTATTCCGGTAGCGGGACCAGGCATCGCATCGGGTACAATTCTTACATTTGCAAGAGCTTTGGGCGAATACGGCGCCACCTCCATGCTGGCAGGCAATATTCTGGGAAAGACCAGAACTATGGCTGTAGCCATTGCCGCAGAAGTCAGTGCACAGAACTATGATGTGGCAGGTTTCTGGGTGATTGTTCTGGTAGCCATTGCCTTTCTTTTTATTTTTGCAATCAACATCATAACCATGCATGGCATCAGCAAGATTCAGAGGTGGTAAAATGGCATTATCAGTAGAATTACATAAAAAGTTTAAGGGATTTCAGATGGATGTTGCTTTTGAACATGATGGCGGCAGTCTGGGGATTCTCGGTGGTTCCGGTATGGGCAAGAGCATGACTCTGAAGATGATTGCAGGACTTGTGAAGCCGGATTCAGGGAAAGTCATTGTGGACGGCAGGACCGTTTATGACAGCGCAGCGAAAATTGATATGCCGGCAAGAGAACGTCATATAGGTTACCTTTTTCAGCAGTATGCGCTTTTTCCGACCATGACAGTGGCAGAGAATATCGGCATTGCTATGAAGAAAAGTGGGGATGAGAAGAAGAAAGAAATTGACAGACTTCTTGAACAGTTTGCCCTTCAGAACCTTGGCGGACGTATGCCGAATGAATTATCCGGCGGTCAGCAGCAGCGGGTAGCACTGGCTCGAATTCTTGCCAGTGAACCGCAGATGCTTTTGCTGGATGAACCTTTTTCGGCTCTTGACAGTTTTCTGAAGGAACAGCTTCTGGAAGATATGATCAGGCAGCTGAGTGATTATGCAGGAGATGTGATTATGGTATCCCACAGCAGAGATGAAATTTATCAGTTCTGTGACAGACTGCTGATTCTGGACCAGGGCCGGGTTATTGTCACCGGTGACACCAAAGACATCTTTGATCAGCCGGGATACAGAGAGGCAGCCAGACTGACAGGCTGCAAAAATATCACTGAGGCCAGAAAAATTACCGAAAACAGTATCGAAGTACCGCGGTGGCATTGTACTCTGGAGATGGATACACCGGTTGCGGATGATATCCATGCTGTCGGTATTCGCGCCCACTATATAGAAGTATTGGCAGAAAAACCGGAAAATACGAAAAATCTTATAAAGGTTACAGTGGAGAATGTCTCAGAACTGCCATTTGAATGGTACTGCTTCTTCAGAGTACCAAATGGCGAGCGGATCTGGTGGAAAGTTGCCAAAGTCGGTGAACATGGAGCAGCCAAATACATTCCTGCAAAAGGAGAACATGTCTATCTGCGTATGCCGCCTCTGAGCATCATTCTTCTGAAATAAGCAGCATTGCAAACTTCAAGTAAATAATAAGTATGATGGTGTTCTAACAGTTCCATACAGGCACACTCGCGTTGCCTGACATTGGCAGCGGTACATAAGGCAGCAAAAAACGCTGCCTAAGTACCGGCCATGTCAGAAGAGAGTAATAACGATTGCAGAAAGATCAGGAAAAGGGTATAATACAAAGAGATTGTTTGAAACGGCAGTCTCTTTTTGCGTTTTATAGTATAATAGTTAAGAAGCAAGTATAAAGAAATGTAAAAGATTGCTGTATGGAATAATTGTGAAATACATGGTTCTCTTGATAGAAAATCATCTTCGAGAAACTGAAGTATTTCGCGGCAAGTTTTTTGGAGGTAGAACAATGATAGAGTTTCAGTGTGATTATGCAGAAGGCGCTCATCCGAAGATTTTGGAACGTATGATAGAGACAAATATGGATCAAACCCCGGGATACGGGCTGGATCCTTATTGTGATGAGGCGAGACGTTTGATCCGTAAGGCCTGCGGCCGTGAGAATATTGATGTGCAGTTTCTGGTTGGCGGCACACAGACCAATACGACCATTATCTGTTCGGTTCTTCGGCCATATCAGGGAGTTTTGACAGCTGCCAGCGGTCATATCAATGTGCATGAGTCGGGGGCAATTGAGGCAACAGGACATAAAGTATTGGCACTGCCATGCGGCCGTGAAGGAAAGATAACAGCGGAGCAGATTAAGGCAGCTTATGAGGCACATATGAATGATTCCAGTGCGGAACACATGGTTCAGCCGGGGATGGTGTATATTTCCAATCCTACTGAGAATGGAACAATTTATTACAGGAATGAGCTGGAAGCCATCAGTCGTGTTTGCCATGAATGCGGGCTGCCGTTATTCCTGGATGGTGCCCGCCTCGGTTATGGCCTGATGGCGGCTGATAATGATGTAATATTGGAAGATATTGCGAGACTGTGTGATGTTTTCTATATCGGCGGTACAAAGGTGGGTGCTTTATTTGGTGAAGCAGTTGTGATTACAAACCCGGCTATCAGCAAAGATTTCCGTTATATGATTAAACAGCGTGGCGGTATGCTGGCTAAGGGACGCCTTCTTGGCATTCAGTTTCAGACACTTTTTGAAGATGGTCTTTACTGGCAGATTTCAAAACATGCCATTGATATGGCTATGAAACTGAAAAAAGCGTTCCGGGAGTGCGGTTATGATTTTTATGTGGAGAATTCCACTAACCAGCAGCTGCCTGTTTTACCGGATGCTGTTCTTAAAAAATTATCTGAAAAATACAGTTTTTCATTCTGGGAGAAAATGGATGAAGATCATAGCGCAGTGAGAGTTTGTACAAGCTGGGCTACAAAAGAAGAGAATATAGATGCCCTTATTGAAGACCTTAAGAAATTCTGATATTTTAATGGGTAAAATGATAACAAAGCACCTTTAAAACAGGTGCTTTTGTAATAATTCTGAAATAAATTAGAAATATACTTGAAATAGGCCCCTGAAAATGCTATAATTGTACGCAGATGAGTTGATGGTTGCGAGATATCGTGGACAGGCTCAGTAAAAATGAAGAAAGTGTAAAACAGCGTTTTAGGAAGGAGATTTTCATGAAACACGGTTTAAAGAGATTTACCAGATATGTTCTGGTAGCTGCCCTCAGCGTTTCGCTTGCAGTTCCGACAATGGCGGCAACGAAGGCAGAAGTCCAGAGCCAGATAGAAGATTTGAAGAACCAGCAGAGCGAGCTTGAGTCGCAGCTTGCAGAGTTGAAGCAGAATAAGTCAGATACAGAGTCCTATATTTCTGAACTGGATGACAAGATTAAGACATATCTTGCACAGTTGGAGGAAGTATCCGCACAGCTTGAGCAGACAGAATCTGAGATCAGTATCACTCAGGATAATCTTGCACAGGCCAAAGAAGATGAGAAGACACAGTACACAGCATTGAAAGCACGTATTAAAGCCATGTATGAATCAGGAGATGATGATTATCTTCAGATGCTGCTTGGTTCCGGTGATTTGAAGACAATGCTGAACAATCAGGAATATATTTCCAAGATTAACGAATATGACCACAATCTGCTTGTTAATCTCCAAAATATCAGAGATCAGATCGCAGCATATGAAGCTCAGCTTGAAGAGCAGAAGCAGCTGCAGGAAGCTCAGAAGGAGCAGTATGAAGTAGAGAAGGAATCTCTCGAGAAGATTGTTGCTCAGAAGGAAGAAGAACTGGTTGCGATTGGTTCTGATATTGATTCTGTGAATTCCGATATTTCTTCTACACAGGAAGAAATTGATGCAGAGAACAGCCTGCTCCAGCAGATTGTTGAACAGGAACGTAAAGCCGCTGAGGAAGCAGCCCGTAAGAAAGCTGCAGAAGAGGAAGCACGCAAGAAAGCTGCTGAAGAAGAAGCAAGAAGACAGCAGGAAGCAGAGAGCAGTTCATCATCCAGCTCAAGCTCATCCAGCTCCGATTCCAGCTCATCATCCGATTCCAGCAGTTCATCTGATGATTCATCATATGATGACAGTACAGATGATTCAGGTTCATCCAATTCCAACTCCAGTACAGGCATGATCTGGCCGGTTGGCAGTACATCGATCACTTCTTATTTTGGTTACAGAAGTTCACCGACAGCGGGTGCATCTTCTTATCATAGAGGCCTTGACATCGGTGCTTCCTATGGTTCATCCATTTGGGCGGCAGCCAGCGGTACAGTTACGACAGCTAGCTACAACAGCGCAATGGGTAATTACATAGTTATCAGCCATGGTAATGGTGTTTGTACGGTTTATGAACATTGCAGTTCCTTATATGTCAGCGAAGGTGATTATGTATCACAGGGCCAGACAATTGCAGCTGTAGGTTCCACTGGTATTTCTACCGGTGCACATCTTCATTTTGGTGTGACAGTAGGCGGAGAGTATGTGAATCCTCTGTATTATGTAAGTCCATAATTGAATAAAGATTAAGGTTCCCGAATTGTTTCGGGAACCTTTTTTTGATTTGAATACAGACATCTAAATCCATCCGCCATCCAGGCGGATGATCTGACCTGTCATATAATGATGATTTTCTGAAAGATCCAGTACAAGCTCCGCGACTTCTTCAGGACGGCCGAAACGTCCTGAAGGAATCTCATCGGTTAAAGCCTGGCGGTCTTCTTCAGAGAGAAAGGCATTCATTTCAGTATCAATGGCACCGCAGGCAATGGCATTGACCTGAATATTACTTGGCGCCAGTTCCTTGGCCAGAGCCTGAGTAAAAGCGTTGATGCCGCCTTTGGTTGCCGAGTAGGCAACTTCGCAGGAAGCACCGCAGCATCCCCATACAGAAGAAATATTGATGATTTTACCTGAATGGCGATGCACCATCCCGGGAACGGTCAGACGGCAGCTGTTGAAAACAGATGTCAGATTTGTACTGAGAATGTTCTGCCAGTCCTCAGAGGACATATCTGTTAATAAGCCAATGTAAGAAATACCGGCATTGTTGACAAGCACATCAATATGATGAAAATGCTGAATGGTATCGTTCAGCATGGATGCCATTTGTGAATAGTTTCCGGTATCTGCTGTGTAGATCAGACAATCAGTATGGTATTGTTCTGTTATCAAAGTCTGCAGCTCCCTCAGCATATCACTGTTATGACGGCAGCAGAGTGCAAGACGATAACCGGCAGTTGCAAAGCGAATTGCAATGGCGCGCCCAATTCCCCTGGATGCACCTGTAATAAAAACGGTTTTGGTTGTTTGATTCATGGTGAATTGCTCCCGTATTATTTGAGTGCCTTTTTCAGCACTTCGGATATTTCGTTGATCTTTGCTTCACGTTCGCGATCATCTGCGTGAAGAACACAGCATTTTAAATGGGCATCAAGAATTTCAATATTGACCTTTTTCAAAATGGCAATGGTAGCCATGATCTGATTGGAAATGTCGATACAGTATTTATCATCGTCGATCATCTTGTTCACTCCGTCAATCTGGCCCTTTGCCGTATTAAGCAGTCTTTTGATATTTTGTTGTTCTGCCTTCATGGATTACTCCTTTCGTCAGTCACCCACCAGGGGTGTGTACATATTACTACTATTTTAGCATTTTTGCGCGGTGCATTCAATGTTCAGATGCGTGTTTTTTTCAATAAGGAGCATTGACTTTTTTTTCGTATAGGTATAGAATGAATATGACCCCAGGGGGGTGGGGTAATTTGGGCTTGAATGGTAATTCTATTTTGAGTAAGACTACTATATTAGTAGAATGATCCGCAGATGAAAATATCTGTGATGATGAGAAAGAATGGAGGATAGAGCGTCATGCAGCAATTTATAGTGACGGGTATGAGCTGTGCAGCCTGCAGTGCCCGTGTAGAGAAGGCTGTTTCGAAGGTGGAAGGGGTGACATCCTGTTCAGTTAGTTTGTTGACGAATTCCATGGGCGTTGAAGGAACAGCCGCCGATCAGGATATTATTCAGGCTGTGGAAGCAGCAGGATACGGAGCTTCTGTGAAAGGGGAATCCTCAGTGTATTCAGGTGCATCATCCATGGCTGCGGAGGAAGAGATGCTGAAGGATCACGATACACCGGTTCTGAAGCGCAGACTTCTGGCCTCGCTGGGCTTTTTGATGGTGTTGATGTATTTTTCCATGGGACATATGATGTGGGGATGGCCGCTGCCGGCATTTTTTGAGGATAATCATATTGCCATGGGGCTGGTTCAGCTCCTTCTGACCGGTATTGTCATGGTCATCAATCAGAAGTTTTTTATCAGCGGTTTTACAAGTTTACTGCACCGTGCACCGAATATGGACACATTGGTGGCACTTGGTTCAACGGCGGCTTTTGGTTACAGTACTTATGCCTTGTTTGCCATGACGGATGCCCAGGTGAAGGGAGATATGGAGATGGTCATGCATTATATGCATGAGTTTTATTTTGAATCTGCGGCCATGATCCTGACATTGATCACTGTGGGCAAGATGCTGGAGGCTCGTTCCAAGGGCAAGACAACAGATGCACTCAAAGGCTTGATGAAACTGGCACCGAAGACAGCTGTGATCGAGCGGAAGGGTCAGGAAGTGACAGTTCCTATTGAACAGGTGAAGAAAGGTGATATTTTCATTGTTCGTCCCGGGGAGAATGTACCTGTGGACGGTGTGATTATAGAAGGCAGCAGTGCCTTGAATGAAGCGGCTCTGACAGGTGAGAGTATTCCGGTGGACAAGAAAGCCGGTGATGCCGTATCGGCGGCCACATTGAATCAGTCCGGTTTTATCAGATGTGAAGCAACCCGTGTTGGACAGGATACAACTTTATCACAGATCATTCAGATGGTCAGTGATGCGGCAGCTACAAAGGCACCGATTGCAAAAATCGCGGATAAAGTATCCGGTGTTTTTGTACCGGCGGTTATCACTATTGCAGTGCTTACTATGATCGTATGGCTGCTGGCAGGTGAGAGTGTGGGCTTTGCGTTGGCAAGAGGTATTTCAGTGCTGGTTATCAGCTGCCCGTGTGCTCTTGGACTTGCGACACCGGTGGCCATTATGGTGGGCAATGGCATGGGTGCCAGGAATGGTATTCTTTTTAAGACGGCGGTATCCCTGGAAGAGACAGGCAAGGTACAGATTGTCGCTCTGGATAAGACGGGCACCATCACCAATGGTGAACCTGTTGTAACAGATATGGTGCCTGCTGATGGTGTGACAAAAGAGGCATTGATTGGTTTGGCAGCAAGCCTTGAGAAACGCAGTGAGCATCCTCTGGCGAAGGCTATTTTGAAATATGCGGATGAACAGAAGATGTCATTGGAAGAGGTTTCTGAGTTTGAAGCACTTCCGGGCAATGGACTGACTGCCCTTCGAAATGGCCGAAAGCTTGCCGGAGGCAATTATATATTTATTAAGACACAGACAGTGGTGCCTGAGAAGTTCGTTAAACAGTCAGAACAGCTGGCAGAACAGGGAAAGACACCGATGTTTTTCACAGAGGATGGGAAACTGGCGGGCATTATTGCCGTTGCAGATACCATGAAGGAAGACAGCAGACAGGCTGTCGGTGAGCTCCAGAATATGGGTATCCGTGTTGTGATGCTGACAGGAGATAATGAGAGAACAGCCAGAGCCATCGGTGCACAGGCAGGTGTGGATGATGTCATTGCCGGTGTTCTTCCGGAGGGCAAGGAAAGTGTCATCAGAAAGCTCCAGAAGTATGGAAAAGTGGCCATGGTTGGTGATGGCATCAACGATGCACCGGCTTTGACAAGAGCTGATATGGGTATTGCCATTGGTGCCGGTACGGATGTGGCCATTGATGCAGCAGATGTGGTACTGATGAAGAGCCGTCTGAGTGATGTATCAGCAGCTGTCCGTCTGAGCCGGGCAACTCTCAGGAATATCCATGAGAATCTTTTCTGGGCATTCTTCTACAATGTCATCGGTATTCCTCTGGCAGCAGGTGTGTGGATTCCTGTTTTCGGATGGACATTAAATCCGATGTTTGGTGCAGCAGCTATGAGTTTATCAAGCTTCTGCGTCGTCACTAATGCACTGCGCCTGAATCTTTTTGACATGCATGACACAAAAAAGGACAAAAAGTTAAAAAATCAGGTTATAATAGAAGAAGCGGTGGATAACAGCAAACAAGACAACAATAATAATCAAAATAATAAGGAGATGCAGACAATGAAGAAAACAATGAAAATCGAAGGTATGATGTGTGGTCACTGTGAGGCAACTGTAAAGAAGGCACTTGAGGGCCTCGAAGGCGTGGCATCAGCAGAAGTCAGCCATGAAGCAGGTACAGCAGTTGTAGAACTCTCTGCAGATGTAGCAGACGATATTTTAAAGAAAACAGTTGAAGACAAAGACTATAAAGTAACAGCAATTAACTAATCAAAATTTCAAAGACATCAGAAAATGAGGTTCCAATGAAGAATCATCACAAGTTCCTTTGCAATGCCAACGGGCTTGTGGTGAATCAGTTCATTTGGAACCTCAGTTGGATACATGGGGTATATAATTTTCTGGTAACTGTTCAGAGCCAACCTCCAAAATGCTACGCATTTCGTCGATTGTCTAAGGGCCGCATTCACTATATTTATCTCAAAATGATTACAAATTATGTAATATTTGTGAAATAATATTGCAATATTTATGATTTTCTGGTATAGTGTACAGGAACTGTTCTTTGAAAAGCAATTGTGATTATAGACAAAAAACAATAGTAAAATTGGTGATTTTCATGGTTCACTCATTTAAATCGTAATATTATTGTAATTCAATGAGAAAATAACATAGGTTTCAAAGAAAAATATATGAAAAATATATAAAAAACACTTTATTTTTTGGTTGTTGTGCTTTATTATAATAATAAGAGTTCATTACAATAGATTACGGGAAGGCAGGGAGAAGTGCATTATGATTTCAAACCAGATTTTACAGAATACGATTGAGGGACTGAAAGCGATTACTAGAATAGATTTATGTGTGATGGATATTGAAGGAAAGGTATTAGCCTCCACATTTTCCAATGCAGAAGATTATGAGAAGTTTGTACTGGAATTTGTCAATTCACCGGCAGATAGTCAGGTCCTTCAGGGATTTCAGTTTTTCAAGGTTTTTGATGAACATCAGCTGGAATTTATCATTCTGGCAAGGGGAGACAGTGATGATGTCTACATGATCGGCAAGGTAGCCTCATTCCAGATCCAGAATCTGCTGGTTGCCTACAAGGAGCGTTTTGATAAGGATAACTTTATCAAGAATCTTCTGCTTGATAATCTGCTTCTTGTTGATATCTATAATCGTTCCAAGAAGCTACACATTGATACAGATGTACGAAGAATCGTACTGCTCATTGAGGTGAACAATGATCGGGATATGAACAGCCTTGAGACTGTCCGTTCACTTTACACAGGCCGTCCGAAGGACTTCATTACAGCGGTTGATGAGAAGAATGTCATTGTCGTCAGAGAAGTGAAGGAGAATGAGACCTATGATGATCTCTGTAAGGCTGCCAAAGTCATCTATGAGATGCTTTGCGGTGAGAATCTGCCGAAGGCTAGAATTGCCCTTGGTACGATCGTGCAGGAGATCAAGGATGTATCCAGATCTTACAAGGAAGCAAGAATGGCACTGGATGTAGGCAAGATCTTCTACAATGAGCGCAATGTAGTTGCATACAGCAACCTCGGTATCGGCCGTCTGATCTATCAGCTTCCGATCCCGTTGTGCAAGATGTTTATCAAAGAGATTTTCGACAGCAAGTCACCGGAAGATTTCGATGAAGAAACACTGATGACCATCAATAAGTTTTTCGAGAACAGCCTGAATGTCTCAGAGACATCCAGACAGCTGTACATTCACAGAAACACACTGGTTTACCGTCTGGATAAGCTTCAGAAGAGTACAGGACTTGACCTGCGTGTTTTTGAGGACGCCATCACATTTAAGATTGCACTGATGGTTGTCAAGTATATGAATTATATGGAAACTTTTGATTACTAAAAGATTCCTTCTTGAAGGAGGGGAAGCAATTGATAGCCTTAGATCAGGTGACTAAAACCTATCCGGGAGATGTGAAAGCTTTAAAGGGCATCAGTCTCCGGATTAAAAAAGGCGAATTTGTATTTGTCGTGGGCCAGAGTGGTTCCGGCAAGACAACATTATTTAAGCTACTTTTAAAAGAAATGGAGCCGACATCCGGCACCATTTATATCAACAACAAGAATCTCGGACGACTCCGCAGGAGAAGAGTACCGAAGCTTCGTCGAGGCATCGGCGTTGTATTCCAGGATTTCCGTCTTCTGAAAGACAGGAATGTTTATGAGAATATCGCATTTGCCCAGCAGGTAGTCGGTGCACCGAACCGTCTGATCAAGAAGAATGTTATGGCCATGCTGAAGCTGGTCGGTCTTCCTGACAAGGCCAAGTCCTACCCGAATGAGCTGTCCGGCGGTGAGCAGCAGCGAGTTGCCCTGGCCCGTGCTCTTGTGAATAATCCGCCGTTGCTTTTGGCAGATGAGCCGACAGGTAATCTGGATCCGAAGAATTCATGGGAGATTATGAAACTGCTTGAAGCCATCAATATGCGTGGTACAACAGTTGTTGTTGTTACGCATAACAAAGAAATCGTCGAGAGAATGCAGAAGCGTGTCATCACCATGAGTGAGGGCGAGATCATCAGTGACGAGAGAAAAGGCGGGTATATCTATGAGTAGTTTTTTATATGGCATTAAACAGGGTATTAAAAATGTATTCAGAAACCGTCTGTTCTCACTGGCATCGATTGGTACCATCACAGCCTGTCTGTTTATCTTCGGTATTTTCTATTGCATGGTGATGAACTTTCAGCATATCTTTTCCGAAGTAGAAACAACGGTGGGTGTTACGGTATTCTTTGATGAGGGCGTTGAGGAAGATCAGATTCTTGATATCAAGTCTCAGATTGAGAAACAGGATGAAGTGGACAATGTTCATTATACTTCTGCTGATGAAGCATGGAAAGAATACAAAGAGAAAGCATTCCCGGATACAGATCAGAACATTCTGACGAATCTGGACAATGATAATCCACTGGCATCTTCTGCCAGCTTGGAAGTTTATCTGAAAGATGCTGCTATGCAGCAGGATCTTGTAGATTATATCAAAGGCATTGATGGTGTACGTTCCGTCAATGCATCCAAGAGCGTGGCAGACAGCTTTGCAAGTTTTGGACGTCTCCTGAGCTATGTATCACTGGCAATTATCGTTATCCTTGTAGGTGTTGCTGTCTTCCTGATCAGCAATACTGTTATGATCGGTATTACAGTCAGACATGAAGAGATTGCCATCATGAAATATCTCGGAGCGACAGACTTTTTCGTAAGAGCACCATTCCTGATCGAAGGTATGCTCATCGGTTTGATCGGTTCCCTGATTCCGGTATGTGTGCTGAAGGTATTGTATGAGAAGGTTGTTTCATTTATGACAACTGAATTTACAAGTCTCAGCAGATTTATGACATTCCTTCCATCCGGTGAGATTTTCAGAGTACTGATTCCGATCTCATTGATTATCGGTCTTGGTATCGGTTTCATCGGAAGTTATGTGACATTGATCAAGCATATCCGTGTCTGATAGAATGAGACAAACTTTGAACATCATTTTGTTTTGTCCTAAAATTAAAATTGAAAAAAGTGTGAACTTTAAGAAAGCTGGCTTCAGACAATTGTCTGGGCCAGCTCTTTGTGTTACTATAAAATAAAATTCAGCAATTTTTAAACAGATGATTGCAGACTGCGATATTTTCTATCATCCTGAATCAATGGCAGTGGGCAATTGTCTGTTTTCAGAAGGAGACAGACTATGGAGAACAGAAATGACAGAAAGAGCTATTATAAAGGCCTGCTGACAGGGGTTATTCTGTGCGTATTGATGATTGGCGTATTGGCGCTGTCGGGATGTTTTACGAAGACGTCAGCTGCGTCATCAGGCAGCCAGACAACGGGCACAGGGGATGCGGTGGAAGCATCAGGTTCTGGTTCGTCTGATGATATGACGGATATTTCGAACCGGTATAGTGAGATTGAGCAGAAGCTGAATAAGCTGCATGCGGTACTTGATAAGTACTATCTGGATGTTTCAGATGATTCAGATATCACTCAGGATGATATGGCGGAAGGTATTTACAAAGGCTATGTGGATGCACTGAATGAGCCATATACTGTTTATTATACTAAGGATGAGTATGAACAGCTGCAGGAGTCCACATCCGGCAAATATTCCGGTATCGGTGTGGTTGTCAGCCAGAACAAGGAGACAGGCGTGATTACGGTTGTACGTCCTTTTGAGGGGTCACCGGGTGCTGAAGCCGGTATTCTCAAGGATGATATCCTTTACAAAGTAGCAGGCAAGGAAGTGACTGGTGTCGATGTGACAGAGGTTGTCACATGGATCAAGGGCGAAGAAGGCTCAACCGTCAGTATCGAAGTGTACAGACCATCAGAGGATAAATATCTGACATTTGAGGTGGAACGCAAGACAATTGAGATCCCGATGGTAACGTCCAAGATGCTGGACAGCAATATCGGTTACGTCGCTGTCTATGAATTTGAAGAAACAACCGCAGACCAGTTTAATCAGGCTATAGATGAGCTGACAGCTCAGGGAATGAAGGGGCTGATCATTGATCTGAGAGATAATCCGGGCGGTCTGGTGAATTCTGCAACAGCCATTCTTGACAGGATCCTTCCGAAGGATCAGCTGCTTGTTTATACCGTTGACAAGAATGATAAGAAACAGGAAGAATATACAAAGGATGACGATACTATTGATGTACCAATCAGCGTTCTGATTAACGGCAATAGTGCCAGTGCCTCAGAGATTGTCAGCGGCTGCCTTCAGGATTACGGCAAAGCAAAGCTTGTGGGTACCACATCCTTTGGCAAAGGCATCGTTCAGTATGTATTGCCGTTAGGAGACGGTTCAGCCATCAAGCTGACTAGTGCCAAGTACTATACGCCAAACGGACGCAATATCCATGGTACAGGTATTGATCCGGATGAAGAGGTTGAATTGGATTCCGACAGCAGGACAGATACACAGCTTGAGAAAGCCCAGGAAGTCGTACTGGAGCAGATTCAGGCTGAATAAAAAGAGCATCAAAAAAAGCGGTTTAATCCGCTTTTTTTGATGCCCTTTTGTTGTGTCTGTTTCTGATCAAGTTGAAATTATATATACGATTCAAAAAAAGATCAAAATAGAACAAATATTCGAAAACGTATGTACTTTTTATAAGAGGAATGATATAATAGGCGTAGTATATTAAAGTGCAGAAATGAATTAGGAGAATACAGATGGACCATTTTGAGTTACACAGTGAATATGCTCCCACCGGCGATCAGCCACAGGCCATAGAGAAGCTGGTGCAGGGTTTTAAGGAAGGCAATCAGTTTGAGACATTATTGGGTGTTACCGGTTCAGGTAAGACCTTTACCATGGCCAATGTGATTCAGCAGCTGAATAAACCGACGCTGATTCTGGCCCACAATAAGACGCTGGCGGCACAGCTTTACGGAGAGATGAAGGAATTTTTCCCGAACAATGCAGTAGAATATTTTGTCTCCTATTATGATTATTATCAGCCGGAGGCTTATGTACCCTCTTCGGATACTTATATAGAGAAGGATTCAGCGATCAATGATGAAATTGATAAGCTGCGCCATTCTGCAACGGCAGCATTATCAGAGCGCAGTGATGTGATTATCATTTCGTCTGTTTCCTGTATTTATGGTCTGGGCAGTCCCATCGATTATCAGGAGATGGTGATTTCTTTGCGTCCCGGTATGCTGAAAGACAGAGATGATGTCATCCGTAAGTTGATCGATATCCAGTATGTACGTAATGATATGGATTTTAAGCGCGGTACCTTTAGAGTACGCGGGGATGTGGTGGAGATTTTTCCGGCGAATGCAACGGATACAGCGGTACGTGTGGAGTTTTTTGGAGATGAGATTGACAGAATTACGGAATTTGATGCATTAACAGGCAGTGCGAAGGCAAAACTGGAACATGTAGCTATTTTCCCGGCATCTCATTATGTTGTTGCACCGGAGAAGATGGAGAAGGCGATTTGTGCGATTGAAGAAGAATTGAAAGAACGGGTGGAATGGTTTAAGCGTGAAGATAAGCTTCTGGAGGCACAGCGAATTGCAGAGAGAACGAAGTTTGACATAGAGATGATGCGTGAAACCGGCTTTTGTTCCGGTATAGAGAATTATTCCAGACATTTGTCCGGATTGAAGCCGGGAGAGCCGCCGCATACGCTTCTGGATTATTTTCCGGATGATTTTCTGATGATCGTAGATGAGTCCCATATTACAATTCCGCAGGTGCGGGGGATGTATGCCGGTGACCAGTCACGAAAGACAACATTGGTAGATTACGGATTCAGGCTGCCTTCGGCTAAGGATAACCGTCCGCTTAATTTTGAAGAATTTGAATCCCATATCAGCCAGATGCTTTTTGTCTCTGCGACACCGAATGTCTATGAGGGTGAACATGAATTGCTGAGAGCAGAACAGGTGATTCGACCGACTGGACTGCTGGATCCGGAGATCAGTGTACGGCCAGTGGAAGGACAGATCGATGATCTGATTTCCGAGGTGAATAAGGAAATTGAGCATGGACATAAGATATTGATCACTACACTGACGAAGCGAATGGCTGAGGATTTGACGGATTATATGAAAGAACTGGGCATCCGCGTCCGATATCTGCATTCAGATATTGATACGCTGGAGCGGTCGGAGATCGTGAGAAATCTCCGATTGAATGTCTTTGATGTACTTGTAGGCATCAACCTCCTGCGAGAGGGTCTGGATATTCCTGAGATTACTCTGGTAGCGATTCTTGATGCAGACAAGGAGGGTTTTCTGCGTTCAGAGACATCATTGATCCAGACCATTGGCCGTGCGGCCCGTAATACAGAGGGACATGTCATTATGTATGCGGACAGAATCACAGATTCTATGGATAAAGCGATTACCGAGACTAATCGAAGACGGGCCATTCAGCAGGCTTATAATGAAGCTCATGGCATTACTCCGAAGACAATCCAGAAGGCTGTCAGAGATTTGATCAGTATCTCGGAGGCAGCGGATAAGTCTGAAGACAGTTTTGTTAAAGACGCGGAGTCTATGAGTTATAAAGAGCTGAATGCGGCGATCCGCAAGCTGATGAAGCAGATGCATTCAGCTGCGGCAGAGCTTGATTTTGAGAAAGCGGCTATGCTGAGAGACAAGATCATGGAATTGAAGAAGATGATCCATGTGATAGAGGAAGATTAAGAAAGGAAGTAACGATGCCAGAATTGACGCAGAAAGATTTTATAGATATAAAGGGTGCCAGAGAACATAACTTAAAAGGCATTGATGTGAAGATACCGCGCAATAAGATGGTTGTATTGACGGGACTCAGTGGCTCAGGTAAATCTTCTCTGGCTTTCGATACGATTTATGCGGAGGGACAGAGACGTTATATGGAGTCTCTGTCATCCTATGCCAGACAGTTCCTTGGTCAGATGGAGAAACCGAATGTAGAGAGTATATCCGGTCTGTCTCCGGCCATTTCTATTGATCAGAAGTCAACAAATAGAAACCCGCGGTCCACTGTGGGAACAGTGACAGAGATTTATGATTATTATCGATTGCTGTATGCCAGAATCGGAACGCCTCATTGTCCGAAGTGCGGCAAGGAGATCAAGAAGCAGACAGTGGATCAGATGGTGGATGCAGTGATGGCCTTGCCTGAGAGAACGAAGATTCAGCTTCTGTCTCCGGTTGTACGAGGCCGTAAGGGCGAGCATGTAAAGATTTTTGAGCAGGCAAGAAAGAGCGGCTATGTACGTGTGATGGTGGATGGCCATCAGTATGAATTGTCGGAAGAGATTAAGCTTGAGAAGAATAAGAAACATAATATTTCCATTATTGTAGACCGGCTGATGGTTCGTGAGGGTATCGAGAAGCGACTGACAGATTCACTGGAGACTACGCTGAAACTGGCAGAGGGATTGGCGATTGTGGATCTTCCGGATCAGGAAGACAGTATGACATTCAGTCAGAGTTTTTCATGCCCGGACTGCGGGATCAGTTTTGAGGAGATTGAACCGAGAAGCTTTTCATTTAATAATCCTTTTGGTGCTTGTCCTGTATGCCATGGCTTAGGTTATAAGATGGAGTTTTCACCGGAACTGATGATACCGGATACTTCCCTGAGCATTTCCCAGGGAGCCATTGCGGTGATGGGATGGCAGTCGTCAGCGGATGCTTCCAGCTTTACCCACGCTATTCTTGTGGCTTTGGCGGAGGCTTATCATTTTGATCTGGATACGCCATTCAGAGATTATCCGCAGGAAATCAAGGACGTCATTTTGCATGGTACAGGCGGACGTGAAGTAAGAGTTCATTATCGCGGACAGCGCGGTGAAGGTGTTTATGATGTTGCTTTTGAAGGCCTGATCAAGAATGTGGAACGTCGGTACAGAGAAACCGGTTCAGAGCTGACGAAGCAGGAGTATGAGAATTTCATGACCATTACCCCGTGTAAAGAGTGTGGCGGCAGACGTCTGAAGAAAGAGTCATTGGCGGTAACTATCGGCGGCAGGAATATCAGTGAATTGACAGAGCTGTCTATTACAGATCTGAATGCATTTATGGATCAACTTGAATTGACGACACAGCAGCATTTGATCGGCGATCAGGTCATTAAGGAAATCCGTGCAAGACTGGGATTCCTGATTGATGTAGGTCTGGATTATCTGATGCTTTCAAGAGCAACAGCAACACTGTCCGGAGGAGAGGCACAGCGCATTCGATTGGCAACACAGATAGGTTCCGGGCTTGTTGGAGTGGCTTACATTCTGGATGAACCAAGCATCGGTCTGCATCAGAGAGACAATGATAAGCTGCTGAAGACATTGAAGAATTTGAGAGATCTGGGCAACACTCTGATTGTGGTGGAGCATGATGAGGATACCATGCTGGAAGCGGACTGGATTGTGGATATCGGACCGGGAGCCGGTGAGCATGGAGGATATTTGGTGGCAGAAGGAACCGCACAGGATATCATGAAGTGTGAGAAGTCCGTAACAGGTGCTTACTTGAGCGGTAGGATCAAAATTCCGGTACCAAAAGAGAGAAGGAAGCCGACAGGATTTTTGCATATTATCGGTGCGGCAGAGAACAATCTGAAGCATATCAATGTAGATATTCCTTTGGGAGTGATGACCTGTGTGACAGGCGTGTCCGGTTCAGGCAAGAGTTCCATAGTGAATGAAATCCTTTACAAGCATCTGGCGAGAGACCTGAATCATGCAAGGACCATCCATCCGGGTAAGCATGATGACATCCTTGGAATGGAACAGCTGGACAAGGTGATCAATATTGATCAGTCTCCGATTGGTCGTACACCGCGTTCCAATCCGGCAACTTATACCGGCGTGTTTGATCTGATCCGTGATTTATTTGCCTCATCAGTGGATGCAAAAGAGCGAGGTTACAAGAAAGGGCGATTCAGCTTTAATGTGAAGGGCGGACGGTGTGAAGCCTGTGCCGGTGATGGTATTATCAAGATTGAGATGCATTTCCTGGCAGATATTTATGTCCCTTGTGAAGTGTGCCATGGCAAGCGGTATAACAGAGAAACACTGGAAGTGAAGTATAAGGGCAAGAACATCTATGAAGTATTGGATATGACCGTCGAAGAAGCAGTGAAGTTCTTTGAAAATGTGCCGTCTATCCGCAGAAAGCTGGAAACGCTGAATGATGTGGGGCTTTCTTATATCAAGCTGGGACAGCCATCCACCACATTATCCGGTGGTGAGGCACAGCGTATCAAACTGGCCACAGAACTCAGCAAACGCAGCACAGGACGAACGATTTATATCCTTGACGAGCCGACAACCGGTCTTCATTTTGCCGATGTTCACAAACTGACAGAAATCCTCAGACGACTGGCTGAAGGCGGGAACACTGTTGTTGTTATTGAGCATAATCTGGACGTCATCAAAACCGCAGACTACATCATTGATGTTGGACCGGAAGGCGGTGCCAGAGGCGGTACGATTGTTGCCTGCGGTACACCGGAAGAAATCGCAGAGAATCCGAACTCCTATACAGGTATTTACATCAGGAAATTTCTTGAAAGAGATAAGTAAAAATCTTCGATTTTCTAGGAGCAGTCGTGTAGTACTGGGAATTTCTATAAATTTAAATGAAGTACTGCTGCGATACTCCGGATAAATAAGAGAAACCCCGAGTTTTTAACGAGCCTGATTTCACATAATGTTCTGAAAACGTTTGGCGATGAGCCTGTTTGCAGAACATTATGTGAAATCAGGTGACTCAAAACTCGGGGTTTTTTCATTTTTAATTTTGGAGGATCTGCAGCAGATCTTCTTTGGTTAGATGGCTGGCTGTGACGCCTTCCTCTGAGAGTATCTGGTCTGACAGTGCTTTTTTGTTTTCCTGAAGTTCCAGTATTTTTTCTTCAATGGTGTGCCGTGCAATCAGTTTATAAACAGTGACAGTGTGTTTCTGCCCGATACGGTGTGCACGGTCAGTTGCCTGATTCTGAGCAGCGGCATTCCACCATGGGTCATAGTGGATGACGATGTCGGCTCCGGTGAGATTGAGACCTGTGCCGCCAGCTTTTAGAGAAATCAGGAACACGGGAACTTTGTTATCATTAAAAGCATTGACAAGGCGGGTGCGCTGCTCGCTCTTTGTACTGCCGTCCAGCCGATAGTAGAGAATGCGTTCTGTTTTCAGACGGCGTTCAATCACATCCAACATAGATGTGAACTGTGAAAACAGAAGAATTTTGTGGCCGCCAGCCATGGCATTTTCAATGAGCTGGATACAGGTGTCCAGTTTCGCTGAGCCGCCATGGTAATTCTGATAGATTAAGGACGGGTCGCAGCAGAGTTGGCGCAGTTTGGTTAATTCAGCCAAAATTTGGATTTTACTCGTCTTAAATATACTGTCGCTCTGCTGTTCCAGATTTTTCTGGAGCTTCAGTGCATTGGCAGTGTAAAGCTTCTTCTGTTCATCCGTCATCTGGGCATAAACCGCATGTTCCAGTTTGTCCGGCAGTTCCTTTAAGACATCTGTTTTCAGACGCCGCATGATAAAAGGACGGACAAGCTGCTGAAGCCTCGTGGCAGCGATTTTATCCCTATTTTCTACAATCGGCTGTTCCAGTTCTGAGCGGAAATAAGCATAAGGATATAAGAATCCCGGCATCAGATATTCAAAAATACTCCACAATTCACTGAGACGGTTTTCAATAGGTGTACCTGTCAGTGCAAAGCGGGTAACAGAATGAATGCTGCAGACAGAGCGTGCAGCCTGGGTGCGGTGATTTTTGATATATTGCGCTTCATCGATGATCTGATAATGAAAATGGAGATTTTCATAGCTGGCAATGTCACGTTTCAGCATGTCGTATGAAGTGATGAGAATATCATAATCTGCATAGTGTGTCAATAATTCCTGCCGTTCCTGAGCGGTACCGGTGATGAGCAAGGTTTTCAGATTGGGTGCGAAATGCTCGATTTCACTGTCCCAGTTGTAAACAAGTGACGAAGGGCAGACGATCAGACTAACAGGAGCCGGACATGCTGTATGGGAAGCAGTTTCTGCCAAATCGACAGTTTTGGATATCGCTTCAAGCCTGGCATGTTCCAACAGTGTGATGATCTGCAAAGTTTTTCCAAGTCCCATATCGTCAGCAAGGATACCGCCAAATCCAAGCTGTGCAATGGTACAGAGCCAGCGATAGCCGGTTTTCTGATAGTCACGCAGAATGGGTTTCATGGCATCAGGAACTTCATAATCGCTGTCAGCCACAGATTTCATATCACGAATCAGTGATTTGAAATAACGGTCTCTGTGGGACTGCATATCACTGTTGTGGCTGGTAAGAACGGCATCAATATAGGATGCGCGATATAAAGGCACAGAAATCCTGCCACCACGGATAGCCTGTTCAGAGAGCCGAAGTCCGTCTGCCAATTCAGATAAAACGCTGAGAGAATTATTCTCCAATTTGAGAAATTCTCCGGATTTCAATTTGTAGTATTTCTGTCGGCGTCTGTAACTGTTCAGAATGCCGGCCAGTTCATCATAAGGCAGACTGTCAGACTGAATATCTATTTCAAGAAGACCCTTGGATACGGATACACCAACGGCAGTCTTTGGTGCAGACAGAATGCGGATCCGTTTCATATTGGAGGAAATGAAAACCTCGGCCAGTTCATAAAAATGCGGCAGTCCCTGTTCCAGAAAGAGGAAAGCAGCCTGATCGTCATGACTGATGATAAAATCAGCATCAGCAACAGGGGAATCTTCATTCCCGGATACTGCGGCAGGCTGAAAATAAGTCTGAATAGCCGTCAGGATTTTGTTCTCCATAGCGGCATCACGGAAACCATCTTCACAGGAGATAGGCGTGGCAAGAGAAAATGTTTCTTCGCCATAACGGGCATAAGCTGTACAACTGATGATATTCTCAGCCGGATTGTCAAGGTAAATACTGAAATGCGCTTCAGGCGGTTCATAACCGGTCAGATCAACACCTTCAGTGTGAAAATCTGTATGGGCTTCCAGATGCTTCAGTACACTGCCGTAAAAAGGTCGAAGCTGTTTCTCGGAAAGTGTGATTTCACGGACTTTCTGACGATTTAACTCTGTCAGATAGGGCTGCATGTCCTTTTTGAAGGCTTCTGAGCAGCGATACAGGATTTTATCTTTTAGAATCCAGAACGTCCGGGCACCGGAGAGTATCAGACAATCTTCGATGGTCAGATGGTAGGTGTCACTATCTTTGGCTTTGAGTTCAAGTGTAAGTTCCGGGTCTCCGTCTGTAACATAAATGGGCCGGATATGATCATCGAGATCAAACTGAAGTGTATGTCCGATCATCATATTCAGAAACATGTCGACAGCGGTTGGAGACAGCGGAAGATAACGCAGTGCCTTCATTGTCTGGAAACGATAGGTGCTGTCCTGAACACAGTGGAAATGGTATTCGTACTCTTCAATCCGCTGCATAATAAACGCCAGCATGCTGCGGCTCTCAGAAGTGAAAGCCGCAGGTTCATGGAAAAATTTCAGATTCTTTCCATATTGAAATAATTCACCTTGACGAATAAGGCGGGCAAACTCCAGCAAGTCTTTGATGACGTATTTCTTGCCGGTGCCAATCTTGAAGTCGACGGAAAGTTTATGATATTGTTTATGAAGAATTGGCTCCAATTCAATCAGAACTTTGGTTTCAGATGCTTCAGCAGGATAGTGGCTGCCGGAAGATTGATGAATATAAGATTCAATCAATGTCTGGCCAATCCGATTTTGTTTTTTTGACGGAAAGCTTGTTTGAATATGTCGTCTGGAGATATATTTCAAAAGAATAGCGACGCAGTGGCAGCAGAGCCCTTCTGATTGGTAAAAATCGGAGCAGGAACATAAGCTGCCGACAATCTGGCCCTCATCTTCATCGATGGATACCTGGGTTTCATGTTCACTGCCGTCTGCATCAAGGACAGTAGCGGTGATCATAGGGGTATCTGTCAGTGTGTTAATATCCGTTTCAAAGTTTTTAATGCGCTTATCGATCAAAAAAATATCCTGACCTTTTCGATAATCTGCATCAGTGGAGGCTTTGATAACAGTCATTCTGGTAATTGCCATGAAAACTCCTTTCAGCTGTGAATGCGTGTTCGTGCTGCACAGCGTATAGCAGGCCGGAATAGCCGCAGCCTGCTGTAATCGTAAACTTCATTATAGCATATTTGACAAATTCTGTCCGCAGTTTGAAACGAATAAGAAAAAATATGCAGATATCATGGTGACATCTGCATATAGATTGAGCAGTCATTATGAATGGATTTCTTCAGGATAAAACAATCCCCAGTCGCTGCGGAGTTTTGTCATAATATCCATGACATCAGAAGATTCCCGGAGTTTCATGATCGTCGTATTGCCTGTAAGAATCGCTGTTTCCATATCTTCAAGTTCATATTGGAGCGCATCGGATGTGTGACCGGCCTCAATGATGGTCTGTTTTGTGGCCATCTGGCCGGAAGGATTCATCAGCAGAATGGATGCCTTTTCATCGGCCAGTGCTTTCAGCTTATTCAATTCACTGCTGTTGAGGGTAATGGACTATTTAAGTCTTTTTGCTGTTCCCAGAATAACATCCATGACATAGTCATAACCAAGCGATGTATCCAAAGACAGATGGTAATTGGCGGAAGCGCCCCATATCTGTCTTGTATAATAATGATAATTATCTGCCCTGCGGCGTTCCTCTTTGAGAATCAGACTCTTTGCCTCTTTTTCACTAAGATTTTTCTTGTCCATCACACGCTCAATTCTGTTTTTTAAAGGTGCATGCAGGAAAATATTCAGGCAATCTGTTCGGCCTTTCAGAATCTGGTCGGCACATCGTCCAACGATGACGCAATGACCTTTAGCTGCAATTTCCTGAATCACTTTGGACTGAGCATCAAAAATCTTATCCTTTGGTGCTTCTGTCTCAGGGAAAGTGTACATATGATTAACTAAATCATAAAGCAGGCTGTTAGTCAGGGATTCCTGATGTTCACCGACGTAATTGGAAGAGTATCCGGTGGTTCCGGCAGTCATTTCAATGATTTCCTTATCATAAAAATTATAGCCAAGCTTGTCGGCAAGAATCTGTCCGAGCTCGCTGCCGCCGCTGCCGTACTGTCGGCCGATGGTAATAACAGAGGCGTATTCAGAGGGATTGGCTGCTTTTTTTGCATTTTTATCAGAAGATTCTTCTTCAGAGGATTTGGCATAATCTTCCGGGAACAGAAGCGGTTTGACGAAAGCCAGAGCTTTGCCGAACTGTCTGGCAATAAAACCAACTAACAGCGCGGCGATAACAGTACCTTCACGGACGCCATCCAGACGATGAGCCAGTACAAATGAAAGCACAGCGGCAATTACAGCCATGGAAACATCAAAACAGACTTTTGTGCTGCCGAATTCACGGTTCCATGTCTGAACGATGGCACGGACAAAGGATTCACCGGGCAGCATGACGACATCTGCCAGAACTTCAATATATACGCCGAATCCCAGAATGACACATCCTATCAGCAGATAAATAATTTTAGAAGGATAAGATTCCGGCTGAACAAAAGCCATCAGAATCATAGTGAAGTCAATGAAATAGCCGAATAAAATGGAAACAGGAATCTGAAGATAGTATTCCGGTTTGAAATTTTTGCGGAGGATCAGCAGCTGCAGAAAAATCAGCAAAAGACTGAAAATAATGGTGAAATTACCGAGGGTCAACGGAAAATTCAGGCTCAGTACATATGGAATAGAAGAAATAGGGGATGTACCGAGATTAGCTTTGGTAATTAGACTTACGCCAAGGGAATTGACGAACAATCCGATAAGAAAGATAATATAACGTTTGAGCTTATTCATGGGTGGTGTCTCCTTTGTTCATTAGATTTTCATATATTTTTGAGAATGTTTCCATAAAAGCGGCCTGCTCTTCAGAGCTGATATTTCTGAAGGCTTTTTTTTCAATAGAAGCAAAATTATCTTCGACCAGATCTTTCAGACGACTGCCTTTATCTGTCATAAAGATATAAAACGTCCTGCGATTGCCGTCCAGCATGCGTCGCTCAATGAGTCCCTTTTCTTCCATGCGATTAAGTACAGAGGTGAGTGAGCCAGGCTCAATATGGCAGGCAGCGGCAATTTCTCTCTGGTTGGCGCCGTTGTGATCCCGAAGATAATCCAGAACTTTAGGTTGACCGGAGGTCAGACCTGATGGTTTAACCTGTTCCATGAAATTTTTCTGTATCATGGAATGAACGGCCATGGCAAGATAATGAAAAGATAAAGATGACATAGAATAATCCTTTCTTGCGATTAATTGGAATGAAATCATAAGATTCTGTTTCAAAATATTATAATTCAAACAATTAGAATTATAACATTCAAAGGCGAGATGTCAATAGAAAATAAAAAAATACAAGCCGGATAGCTTGAAATTCGTAATTAACAGGTCTATAATACTAGTACATCATTTTCGAAATAACTACACCATTCACTTGCCTGCGAATCCGAGTGTGCAGGTAGAAAAGCCTCGGCGTAGCCCGCTACGCCTGCGTTTTTTTACCTGCACACTCGAATCCGCATCCTACGCGATTGGTATAGTTATTTACGAAACGATGTACTAGAGCAGCTCATCGTTTGGGCTGCTTTTTGTACGCTGAATTTTAAGACCTGTATAGCCTTGAATGCAAATTCAAAGAAAATGCAGAGGAGATACAGCTTTTTATCTATGAGAAGGAGTGTGAATAAATGAGTCAGTCTTATGAAATTGATATGTGTCACGGACCGTTATTTGGAAAGATTATTCGCTTTTCAATTCCGCTGATGCTGTCCGGCATTTTACAGCTGCTGTTTAATGCAGCAGATATTATTGTGGTTGGCCGATTTGTCGGCAGTACGGCATTAGCAGCAGTGGGTTCCACCAGCTCATTGATCAACCTGCTGATTAATCTTTTTATCGGATTTTCTGTGGGTGCCAATGTTCTTGTGGCCCGTTTTCATGGTGCCGGAAGAGATGATGAAGTGAATGAAACGGTACATACAGCTATTACCCTGAGTATGGTTAGTGGTATTTTTCTGTTGATTCTTGGTGTGACTGTGACAAGAACACTTCTGATTTGGATGGGGTCACCGGATGATGTTCTGGATCAGTCCAGTTTGTATCTGAAGATTTATTTTCTGGCCATGCCGGCGACACTGCTGTATAATTTCGGCAGTTCTATTCTTCGTGCAGTGGGAGATACGAAAAGGCCGCTGTTCTATCTGGTGACGGCAGGAGTTATTAATGTTTGCTTTAATCTGTTTTTTGTTATTGTTTGCCATCTGGGTGTAGCAGGTGTCGGACTGGCAACGGTGATTGCGGAATATATCTCTGCGGTACTGATCATTCGCTGCCTGATGAGAAGCCGGGGGTGCTGTCATCTGGATCTGCATCAGCTGGGAATTGTAAAAAATAAATTGCGTCAGATCATGCAGATCGGTCTGCCGGCGGGAATGCAGGGTGTCGTTTTTTCACTGTCCAATGTATTGATCCAGTCATCCATTAATTCCTTTGGTTCCACAGCCATGGCAGGCAATACCGCCTCTATGAATATCGAAAACTTTATTTATATATCCATGAATACTTTTCAGCAGACCGCTATGAGTTTTACAAGCCAGAATTATGGTGCCGGCGAGGAAAAACGGATTCACAAGGTGCTGTTTATATGTCAGGGACTGGTGATATCTGTAGGTCTTATTTTCGGTGTGGGTGCATGGCTTGCCGGAGACACGCTGTTGTCTATTTATTCATCAGATCCCAATGTAATTCAATTTGGAAAGGATCGAATGTCTGTAATCTGTACGACTTACTTCTTATGCGGCATTATGGATACAATGGTTGGTGCACTCCGAGGTGTCGGTTATTCGCTGCTGCCAATGATTGTTTCGCTGATTGGTGCCTGCGGCCTGCGGATTGTGTGGATTTTTACTGCGTTTCAGATTCACAGAAGTCTTTGGATGCTGTATATTTCCTATCCAATTACCTGGATTATTACCGGTGGTGTTCATATTCTTTGTTATATTCTTGTCAGAAGAAAGCAATTACAGACGGTAAAGAATCTGTAAAAATTCAAAAATTATGTGTGTATGAAAAAAAATCAGTACACATAAGAAAGTGAAAATAAATTATGTGTCAAAAATGACACGATATTAGAAATAAAAACACATAAATACAAGAAAAAACAAACGATAAAATGGCTGAAAATCCCCATTTTACAGCATGTTAAAAAGTTGGCATATTATTTGCTTAATAGTTGGTATAAGAAATTATTTCACAGGTGAAGGGCAGGCATTATGTGAGATAAGGAAAGTGGTTATTCAAAAGAGAGTGGATGATCACAATCAGACAAATAAAAGGGGGATTGCTATTATGAATTTTGGTATTCTTGTGTTATTAATTGCCATTATTCTCTTTGCGTTACTGGCGTTTAAGCAGTTAAGCGCATTGATTCTTGCTCCGGTAGTGACGATTTTCGTATTAATCTGTTCAGGTATTCCGATCATGGAAGGCTTGCAGGATATGTTCATGCCGGCGGCAGCAGATTACGTTTCTAAGTATTTCCTGACATTCTTTGTCGGTGCATTGTTTGGTGCGGTTTACCAGTTTACAGGTGCTGCAGAATCTATTGCACGATTTATCGGCGGCTTATGTCATGGTAAGTTTGTAGCTCCTATTATCATGTGTATCACAGGTATTCTTACTTTTGGTGGTGTCAGCGGTTTCGTTGTATTCTTCGTTATTTATCCGATTGCACTGAACCTTTTCAAGGAATCCAATCTGACAAGACGGCTGATTCCGGCTGCAATTTCAGCAGGCTGCTGGACATGGTCCATGTCAGCACCGGGTTCTCCGTCCATTCAGAATGTTATTGCAATCAAGAGTCTTGGTACTTTATCAACAGCTGCATTTGTACCATCTCTGATTGTATCCATTATTGAATTCCTGTTAATCTTTGTATGGCTGGAATATCGTGCCCGCAAGTTCACAAAGAACGGTTATTATTTTGATGATGCAAGATTAAAGACACAGCTGTCAGCAGAAGATTTGAACATTCAGGGACGTGAAGATTTGCCGCACTGGGTAATCGCATTCATTCCTATTATTCTGATTCTTGTTCTGTTTAATGGCTTTCATCTTGATGTTGTGCCATCTGTATTTGCAGGGGTTGCATTAGCAGCTATTCTGATGTTCAAATTCGTCAAGGGCGGTATTGAACAGTGGGTGAAAGTTTTCAATAAAGGTGCAGCAGACTCCGGTGTTGCCATTTTGAATACAGCCATCGTTGTTGGTTTCGGTGGTGTTGTTAAGAATACACAGGGATTTGCAGATCTTGTTACAGCATTAAAGGGTATGTCAATGCCTCCACTTGTATTCGTTATGATTACAGTTGCTATCTGTGCCGGTGCCTGCGGTTCTGCTTCAGGTGGTATGGGTGTTGCGTTTAACGCACTGACAGATACATATCTTGCACTTGGTGCAAAATTACCTTACATTCATCGTATCGCTACAATTGCAGCAGGTACACTGGATACTCTGCCTCACCAGGGTGCTCAGATTACATTGCTTGGTATCTGCAAGCTGACACATAAGGAAGCCTATTTTGATATTGCGATTACACAGATTATTATCCCATTTATCACATGTGGTCTTTTCATTGTTCTTGCTCAGATGGGATTATAAGAAGTGTTTAGAGGCCTGATTTTAGGTGTATTTGAATTGAATAAACAAGCGAATAATTAAAATGTGAATGTTTCAAAAGATGTCTGATGGCGGAATGTTGTCAGGCATCTTTTGTCGTGCTAAAATAAAAGCAGTAGTGGTTACGAACAGGAGGGATTCATATGAAGGTTTATGAAGGCGCGATTCTGACGTGCGATGCCAATGATCAGGTAGTTCGTTATCTTGTAGAAGACGGCGGCAGAATTTTATATGTAGGAGATGAATTGCCGGAAAGATATATCTCTGTTCGTCATGAGCGGCTTGGGAAGAAAGCACTGATTCCGGCCTTCACGGACAGCCATATTCACTTTGCGAGTTTTTCCACATTTCATGCAGGACTGAATGTCATGAATGCTGCCAGTAATGACGAGATTCTTTCGATGCTGTCTGATTTTGCAAAGAAAAGTGATCAAAAGATGCTGATCGGTTTTGGTGCGTCCCCGTACTCGGTTAAAGAGAGAAGACTTGTCAACCGAAATGAGCTGGACCGGGTTTGTCCGGATAAACCGGTTTTCATGGTGAAATATGACGGACATGCCTGCGTTGTGAATACGAAACTCTATGAGCAGGTGAAGGATAAAGTGTCGGGGCTTCGTGGTTGCCATGCGGATACAGGGGAAATGAATCAGGAAGCCTTTTTTGCCATCTCGGATTATGTGACGAATTCGATTTCAGTACCGCAGCTGTTAAAGAATATGCAGAAAGCCATTGATTATATGGCCTCCAAGGGGATCGGAATGATCCACACGGTAAGTGGGGTGGGGTTTGTCAGAGATCTGGATGTGGATTTGGAGAGATGGTTTGGACGTGGGCTGAATAACGGTATGCAGATGCGTGTCTTTTTCCAGACCATGGATGTGAAGAAAGTACGGAAACGGCATCTGCCGAGAGTGGGCGGATGTTTTGCCACTGCGTTAGACGGCTGCTTTGGTTCAAAGGATGCAGCGCTTCGTGTGCCTTATGAGAACAGCGACAGCAAAGGTGTTTTGTACTACAGTGATGCGCAGGTGGCAGAATTCTGCAAAAAGGCCAATCGTGCCGGACTGCAGATAGAGATGCATGCCATCGGTGATGCGGCTTTTGATCAGGCCACCAGAGCTTTGAAAGCGGCTTTGGATGATTATCCGCGGGAAGATCACAGACATGCCATTATCCATGCCTGCCTGCCGACGAAAGAAGGCATCGATATCTGTGAGAAATATCATATTTTGTTGCCGGTACAGAGCGCATTTATCGATTGGCCTCAGGAACCGGATGAATATCTGGCGGACATACTGGGAGAGAGGAGTCGGCGGCTGAATCCTCTCAGGACATTTGCAGATCATGGAATTATCATGAGTGCCGGATCAGATGGTCCATGTACAGCCCCGGATCCGATTGAATGGATGTATCGTGCCTGCAATCATAGTGTCCCGGAAGAATCCCTGACCGTACAGGAGGCACTTAAAATGTGTACGTATAACGGTTATTATACAACCTTCGATGAAAAAGAACGAGGCAGCCTGGAGGCCGGTAAAATCGCAGATATGGTTATTTTATCAGAGAATCCTTATGAGAAAGATGTCAAAAATCTCCGGGATATTCAGGTTAAGCAGCTTCTGCTGCAGGGACGTCTGTACAAGCCATTAAAGGGCAGTGCGATTAGCCAGGTTCTGAAGGGTATGAGAAGCAGGAGCAAAATCTAAATGGACAATTTAACATTAAAAGTTATAGCCAGAATTTATACGGATTTTGGCGAGAAGTTTGGTGTGCCGAGGCAGAGCGGCCTGGTTCCGGAACTGACCGGGAAGATAATATTTGAGCCGGAATATCGTGTGCCGGAGGCACTCTCCGGGATAGAGGGTTATTCGTGGCTGTGGCTTTTGTGGGGATTTTCGGAATCACCCAGGAATAAATGGTCACCGATGGTGCGTCCGCCAAGGCTGGGCGGCAACAAAAAAGCGGGTGTTTTTGCCACACGTTCTCCTTTCCGACCGAATCCGGTAGGCATGTCTTCTGTGAAAATAGAGGACATTCAGCTTCAGACAGATGAAGGACCTGTGATCATCGTTTCGGGTATTGACATGATGAACGGCACGCCGATTTATGATATTAAACCCTATCTGCCTCATGTGGACTGCCATCCGGAGGCACTTGGCGGCTTCAGCGGACAGTTCAAGGATTACAGGCTGAAAGTGGAATGCGCCCGGGAACTTCTGGTATGTTTTCCGCCGGACAAAAGAGAGGCATTGCTTGGTGTATTGGCACAGGATCCGAGACCGGCTTATCAGAATGATCCGGAGCGAGTGTATGGCGTTAATTTTGCCGGGCGAAATGTGCAGTTTAAGGTGGATGGTGATCGGCTGACTGTTTGCAGTGTGGATGGATGCACGATATAAGAATTGGGTATTGACAGGACCATGTAGAATTGAAGCAAATGATATGGAATCCTGCGTTTAATAGAATGTGGCCGAAATGAATAAATAATAAAAAGACAACAGGGGGTGACGACAATGGAGTATGTATATCCGGATTATTACCGGCAGTTTACATGTATCGGCGGAGAATGTCCGGATACGTGCTGTGCAGGATGGGAGATTGTCATTGATGACAAAACCCTTGAAAAGTATAAGAAATATCCCGGCGGTTTCGGTAATCGTCTGCGCAATTCAATTAATTTTAAGAGAAAAAGTTTTAAGCAGTATGACAGAAGATGTGCTTTCCTAAATGAGGAAAATCTCTGCGATATTTATACGGAAGCCGGGGAAAAACTGTTTTGTAAAACATGTAGACAGTATCCGAGGCATGAAGAAGAATATGAAAATGTCAGGGAATTGTCATTGTCTCTGTCATGCCCGGAGGCAGCGCGGATGATTTTGTCACAGGACAGACAGAATCTCATTTATGATGAAAAAAAAGGGCATTCAGAGGACTATGGGGATTTTGATGAACTGCTTTTTTCACAGCTTTTAGACGGCCGGGATGCTTTCTGGAAACTGATAGAAAATGAAAACGTACCGATGGCAGTGCGGATGATGCAGATGCTGTCCATGGGCCATCATTTGCAGAAAAATATCAGCGAAGGTCAGCTGTTTGGGCTGGAAAATATATATGACCATTATCTTTCAGAAGGGGCAGCAAACCGAATGAATGTGTACCTCAAAGAAAAATGGGAAAAGCCGGGAAGTCGTTATCATGTCATGAAAGGCATGTTTTCATGCCTGCATAAACTGGAAGCCTTATCCGCAGACTGGCCGGGGAAAGTAAGACATTATGAGAAAATCTTATTTAGCGGTGGCAGGAAAAAGTATGAGGCCCTGCACCAGTACCGGATGCCGGACAAAATAGCCGAGCAATTATTAAGCTATTTCATATACGTCTACTTCGCCGGAGCTGTTTACGACGGTATGCCGTATTCAAAAGTCAAACTGGCCGTCATCAGCACCATGCTCATCGAAGACATAGTCTGTGCAACAGCCGCAGAAAAAGGCGAACTCACCTTTGAAGAAATCGCAGACGCCGCCCATAGTTACGCTCGGGAAGTCGAACACTCCGACCTTAACCTCCAACGCCTGTCTATCATGTTCAGACACCAGAAATGCTTCCATATCGGACGCCTGTGCGGTGCATTGTTGGAATGGTAAGTATTTAATGTGCATTTGTGAGCAATACATTTTATTAATTGCTGATTTACAGTATTGCGGAGCACAACTTCTGATTGAAAAGTAACATCGCACTGAAAAACATCATGCGGCTGCATCAACACACTTCAAAAAAGGATTGCAGCTTGTTCTTCAGTACAGGTGCTTCAACACCGGCCGCTCCTTAGGCAGCGTATTTTGCTGCCTTAGTAGCGCTGCCAGGGGTTGGCAGTGCAAACGTGCCTGTACTGAAGAACAAGCTGCAATCCTTTTATCGTATACTGAGGCAGCCGCCCTATATTTTACAACTGCTCCGCAATACTGTAAATCAGCGCCTCCGTCTTTTCCCAGCCAAGGCAAGGGTCTGTAATGGATTTGCCGAATATGCCTTCACCGATCTTCTGGCTTCCGTCTTCCAGATAGCTCTCAATCATGAAGCCCTTGACAAGCTTTTTGATGTCATCGGAGTGACGGCGGCTGTGCATGACTTCGTTGGCGATACGAATCTGTGCCATGTACTGCTTGCTGGAGTTGGAGTGGTTGGTGTCAATGATGCAGGCCATATTCTCAAGGCCTTTTTCGGCATAGCTGTCGTAGAGACGGCTGAGATTCTCAAAATGGTAGTTCGGGATATTGTTGCCGTGTTCATTGACAGCACCGCGGAGAATAGCATGAGTCAGCGGATTGCCGGGGGTTTTGACTTCCCAGCCTCTGTAGACAAACATCTGCGGGCTCTGGGCAGCTTCTATAGAATTGAGCATCACAGAGATATCACCGCTCATCGGGTTCTTCATACCGCATGGGATGCCGACACCGCTGCCTGTAAGACGATGAATCTGGTCTTCTACGGAACGGGCACCTACAGCTACATAACTGAGCAGGTCAGAGAGGTAGCGGTGATTCTCAGGGTAGAGCATTTCATCCGCACAGGTAAGGCCGGTTTCTTCGATGGCTCTTGCGTGGAGCTTGCGGATGGCGATCAGACCTTCCAGAAGATCTGGCTGTTTCTCAGGGTCCGGCTGGTGGAGCATGCCCTTGTAGCCTTTGCCTGTTGTCCGGGGCTTATTGGTATAGATACGCGGTATCATAATGATTTTGTCAGCAACCTTCTCTTGAACCCTTGCCAGGCGGTGAATGTATTCCATCACCGGTTCTTCACTATCTGCGGAGCATGGGCCGATAATTAAAAGAAATTTATCAGATTCACCTGTAAAGACCTGTCGGATCGCTTCGTCACGTTCAGCCTTATGCTGGGCGATTTTTTCTGAAATCGGGAATTGTTTCTTAATTTCCTGTGGGATTGGGAGTTTACGGACAAACTCCATCTGCATCTGTTCATGATTCATGGGTCAAACCTCCGTTTTAGTTGAATTTATCTTTTATACAAATATTGTAAAAATCAAAGTGATACCATTATAACACAGTTGCTTTAAGGGTTCAACGCTTTAAATTGAGAAAAATAAAAAATGATTTGAAAGATCAAATAATATTTGAGGGTTTCGGGTTGGAATTTGCCGAAATATCATAGATAGGCTTGAATTACTATAGGAAATAGGAGTATAATCGGGTAAATAAACATTTTGTTAAAATAAACCATGTCAGAGAAACAATGTCATGACTATCAGACATGGACAAGATAAACGGAGGAAATGAAGAATGTACAAAATCGTATCGAAACTGTTAATGTACGGCGATATGCCGAAGGACAGCATTTTAATGCAGTTAAGTGATATTTTTAAACAGATGGATCAGGATACACAATCAAGAGATGAGCTGGTAACAAGGATTTTTACCCAGGTGAAACATCTGCTTCAGGTGGCCACCGATTATGGTTTTGACAAGAATCTCTGGCACAATTATCTGACTTATCTGTTGATTACAGATGAGAATCCTTTCAGTTTAACCTGTGAGAAAGTCGGGGCCAACGACGGCAGTGTCAACTTCTTTGCCAAAGGTGATTTTAAGGCATTTAAGGCTTTGTTTGACTTTGATTTTTCTGAAATTGAAGAACGTCTGGGCATTGATTGCTTTACAAGGCTCTCACAGTACAAGGCCATCGGCAAGAAAGAACTGATGTACAATAAGAATGTTAGTGAGAAGGTCCAGGCCCTCAGTGAACGGCTGGAGAAAACAGTGAATGAGGATGAATTTTTTGACGTGGTGACGGATTTTTACAAAGCTTACGGTGTGGGTATGTTCGGTCTGAATAAGGCATTCCGTATTGCGTCAAGAACAGAGAATCATGTGGAATTCTGTCCGATCAACAATATGGATACGGTGATGTTAGATGACCTGGTAGGTTATGAAATCCAGAAGAAGAAGCTGGTGGATAATACGGAAGCCTTTGTTCAGGGCAGAAAAGCCAACAATGTGCTGCTCTTCGGCGACAGCGGTACAGGTAAGTCCACAAGCATCAAGGCCATTGTTAATGCTTATTATGACCAGGGTCTGCGAATGATCGAGATTTACAAGCATCAGTTCAGAGACCTGTCCAACGTTATTGCACAGATTAAAAACCGCAATTATCGCTTTATTATTTATATGGATGACCTTTCTTTTGAAGAGCATGAAATTGAATACAAGTTCCTGAAAGCAGTTATTGAAGGCGGTGTTGAGACAAAACCTGAGAATATCCTGATTTATGCCACATCCAACAGACGTCATCTGATCAAAGAGACATGGAATGACAGGAATGATATGGAGTACGAGAACGATCTTCATCGTTCAGACACAATGGAAGAAAAATTGTCTCTTGTTAATCGTTTTGGTGTTCAGATCAGTTATTCCAAGCCATCCAAGAAAGAATTCAATGAAATCGTCATTGAACTGGCACGCCGCGTGGGTCTGACCATGACAGATGAAGAACTTTGTGCTGAGGCGAATAAGTGGGAGATGCGTCACGGCGGTATTTCCGGACGTACGGCACAGCAGTTTATCAATTACCTGCAGGGTACAGTGGAGATTTAAGATGCTGTATCGGATTACGGACGGCACACTGGCTATTGGCGGTGAAAACCTTCTGGAGCATTTTGATTTTGAGATCAAGGGGCGAGAACGGATCGCCATTACCGGTCCGAATGGTTCAGGCAAGACAACGTTTTTGCGGCTGATTGCCGGGGAGCTGTTTCTGGAAAGAGATGACCGCAGGCAGGGTGAGGGTATTTATCTGGCAAGAAATGTGACTATTGGCATGCTGAGACAGCAGATCTTTGAGAATACTGCCCATACGGTGCAGGAAGAGATGATGGTGCTGTGCCCTTCCAGAGATACCTGGGACCGGGAGCGCTTCGAATTCGAGCAGGAATATGACAGGATTTTTACAGGCTTTGGCTTTGCAAAAGAAGATAAAGAAAAACTTTTATCGGATTTTTCCGGAGGCGAACAGACAAAGATCGCCATGGTACGGCTGCTTCTGGCAAAACCGGATATCCTGTTGTTAGATGAGCCAACGAATCATCTGGACATGGAGAGTGTCCGGTGGCTGGAAAATTACCTGCAGAATTATCCGGGCGCGGTTGTCATGGTTTCCCATGACCGATATTTTATCGATGAAACGGCAGAAATTGTCTATGAGCTGACAGATAAGAAGCTTGTACGCTATGTGGGCAATTATACCCAGTTTCGACAGCAGAAGCTGAAGAATCTGGCCATTTGGAAGAAGCAGTACGAGCAGCAGCAGGCAGAATTGGAACGGCTGAATCAGCTGGTCGAGCGTTTCAAGCACAAACCGAAAAAGGCAGCCTTTGCCCGATCCAGGAAAAAAATGATAGAGCGCATGGAGAAATTGCCGGATCCGCCGACACTGGCAGAACATATTTTTACCGGGGAACTGGTACCTGCGGTGATGGGCGGCAAATGGGTAGCTGAGGCAGAAAAATTGAAGATTGGTTACGACGGCAAGGCTATTGCAGAACTTTCATTGCGCATCCGACGGGGACAGAAGATCGGCATTATAGGGCCAAACGGTGCCGGCAAGACCACATTTCTCAAGACAGTAGCGGGACTTCTGGCACCTGTCAAGGGCAAATGTCAGCTGGGACTTCATATTGAACCGGGATATTTCGATCAGCAGACGGCGTCACTGACATCTGACAAGAAAGTGCTGGAACATTTTCATGACCTTTTTCCTGCCATGCCGGAGAAAGATGTCAGGAATGAACTGGCGGCATGGCTTTTTGAAGGGGCAGATGTGCAGAAAACAGTCAGCGACCTTTCCGGCGGGGAGAAAGCCCGGCTCGTATTGGCAGAAATCCTTGAGAAACGGCCGAATTTCCTGATGCTGGACGAGCCTACCAATCATATGGACATTCCTGCAAGAGAAACATTGGAATCGGCTTTTAGAGCTTACAAAGGCACTATGCTCTTTATTTCCCATGATCGTTATTTCGTTGAACAGGTGGCGGATGCGCTGCTGATTTTTGAGAACGGTCAGGTATCCTATTATCCATTTGGATACAGGCATTATATGGAACGGCTGGAGCGGATGAACCAATATCGGGCTGCCGGTGTTTCAGAAGAAGACGCCGCCGTTGTCCTGGGACAGATGAGTGCCGAGGATCAGGCCCTCATTGCGGGCTTGAAAAATGTACCGAAGGGCGCTACACTGCTTGGACATGAACTGTCCACAGACCAGGCCTTTCTCGACTGGCAGTTAAGATTGGCAGCAGAAGCTATGGCAGATGCGGCTGAGAAAGCGGAGAATTATTATCATTCGGTAGAGAAAACGAAGCAGGATGAGTGGGAAAAGTGGATAGAGCAAGTATGCGATGATGAAGTTGGTTCATCGGATGTCAAAGAACTAACTTCTGTTGATGAAAATTTATATCCCGAAAGTGTCGGAAGTCAGGTGGATGATGTATTAGAACAATGGTATAAGTCGTGTTTAGACTGGTACGATATCTGGGAAGAAATGCATCCTCAAATGCTAGAACATAAAGAAGAATATCCAGATGCAGAATTGACGATGAAACTTCATGAAGCAGAAGAAGCTGTGAAGAATGAAAAGGCATGGCTTAGTCTGGATGAATTGAAAAATCAAGTAGAACAATAAAATATAAGACATAAAAAACAGAGTTTTAAGCAGTTGTCAAATAAATATCCTGATAAGCAAAATCATTTTCAGATGACTTTGATATGCTTATTCAGGATATTTTTGTTTTAAGTATTCGTCAAGTAAGTTGGTGTTTAAAATTCTATTTTCTAGTCATTTTTTACAGCCTGAACCAGACAGCGCTTTTTGAAAAAAGCAATACCATAGCATAGAATCTGGTCATACTCATCTTCATATTCTTTGGCATACATTTTCTCTTCAATCTGCTGCAGAGCAGCGTCACAATCTGATTCCATCTGCTCAAGAGATTTTGAGTACTTTGCTTCGAAGACGGCAACGCGGCTGTTTTCAGTATCATAGACCACAACATCACTGCGGCCTTCACCATGTTCCTTATGCGCATCAGCAGAACCAGAGAACGGCTGAGGTGAATTTTGCCGGCAGTGCCTGCTTTCAATTCAAGAAAAATCTGTTTATCATCGCTGTCTATAATCGGACAATCAAGCAAATATGCATGTTCTTTGTATAAATCAGCAATCTGGGCAGCAAGCTGACCGTATGCGTCATCAAAATTCAGCCCATCCACATCTTTGAAAGTCAGAAAGAGTGTGGGATATTGATTCATCCATTTCTGGCAGGACGCAGTATCTTTGGAAATTTCAAGTCCTTCAAATAAAGTGTCACTGTTTTTATGAATATCGAAGAAAGCAGACAGCATGCTCATGCCAAGGGTTTTGCCAAAGCGGCGGGGCCTTGTAATGAGGGTGGCTTTTGCAGCAGAGTTGTTTAATAATTCGGCAATCAGGCCGGTTTTATCAACGTAGTAATATCCGTTTTGACGGATTTCTGAAAAGTCAGAAATACCAACAGGAATATTGAATGTTTGCATCATGCCAGCTCCTTTCTGAAAAAACAATCGAATTCGATGATGGTTTCAATGTAATTATCATACCACAGCAGCGGAGGTTTTACAATTACAGGCAGAGTTTGTTGTCAGGAATAATATTTACTTTTTGAATCATACTGATACCAAAGACACATTCTACGTGGAGGCTTATGTATGATTCAGAAAATGGGCAATAATTCAATGATTTTTGAGAAGCCGCCGGTGATTGATATGTACCCAGAATTCTGGACACATATTTATAAGTTAGGCGGACATCATGGA
>ENA-UOOA01000638-UOOA01000638.1-human-gut-metagenome-genome-assembly--contig:-P61old-NODE-638-length-68235-cov-11.205060_pt1 | contig 68235 bp, 66 predicted proteins | sample MGYA00242467_ERZ724014 | MGnify/ENA metagenome assembly ERZ724014 | reverse complement strand
GCGCCGGGCTGGTGGACCTGTATCACGCGCTGCGCAGGCTGGCGCAACGCGGCGGCAAAGAGATCAGCTCGGCTGCGCAGGTGACCGATCTGGCTCTGCAGTCGAACGACGCCCTGGCGCTGGAGGCGCTGGACCTGTTCTGCGGCTTTCTGGGCAGCGTGGCGGGCAACCTGGCCCTCACGCTGGGCGCGCGGGGCGGCGTGTATCTGGGCGGCGGCATCGTGCCGCGCCTGGGCACCTGGTTTGACCAATCCTCGTTCCGCGCGCGGTTCGAGTCCAAGGGGCGCTTTCAGTCGTATCTGGCCGGTATTCCGTGCTGGATCATCGACCCCACCGCCACCCCCGCATTGCAAGGCGCCGCGCGCGCGCTGGACATTGCGGGCACCGAATGAACGCCGTGGCAGATTCCTCACCCCGGCCGTTGCAGATCACGGGCCTGCACCATGTCGCGATCATCGCGTCGGACTACGCCCGCTCCCGGCACTTCTACACCCAGGTGCTGGGCCTGCCGGTGGTCCATGAGATGTACCGCGCCGAGCGCCAGTCGTACAAGCTCGACCTGCAGCTGCCCGATGGCACGCAGCTGGAGCTGTTTTCGTTTCCCTCGCCGCCTCCGCGCGCTTCGTACCCCGAGGCGTGTGGCCTGCGCCACCTGGCCTTGCGCGTGGCCGACATGGGCGCGAGCGTGGCGTGGCTCGCGGCGCAGGGTGTGGCGGTGGAACCCGTGCGCACCGATCCGGTCACGGGCGATCTGTTCACTTTTTTTGCGGACCCGGACGGCTTGCCCATTGAGCTGGTGGCGCCCTCGGGCTCCGCTGCGCCGGGCGTGTCGGCTGGCTGACCTTCAGCTGTTAGCGGGCATGGCCGAAGGGCCCACTGCTGCGCACAATGCGCCAGTTGCCATCACTGCGACTGCGCCCATGTCTCACCCGCCCGCGCCCTCCAGCTCTGCCTCCAACCCACGCCCCAGCCCAGCCCGCTGGCGGCGGCGATCCGTGCTGGTGGCTTCAGCGGGCGGCGCCGCGGCTATCGGGTGGGGCGTGTCTCGCTTTACGGCAGGCCAACATCCGCCACCATGGCATTCACTGGAGCAGGCCCTGGAAGGCATGCGGCGGTTGCAGGCGCATTCCCAAACGCAGCCGTCGTCTGCCGCTGCGCGGTGGTCTTGGTCCCAAACGCTGGAGCACTGTGCGCAGAGCATTGAATATTCGCTGCAGGGCTATCCGCAGCTGTATTCACCTCTGTTCCAGCACACGGCCGGTGCGGCTGCGTTTGCTGTGTTCCGTGCGCGCGGCTACATGCAGCACGACATCAACGAGCCCATTCCATCGGCCGCCCCGCTGCCGGCGCCAGCGCAGGATCCAGCCTCTGCACTTCAGCGCGTGGAGGCCGCAGCTCAGGCTTTTCTGCAGCATTCCGGCCCGCTGCGTCCGCACTTCGCTTACGGTGCCTTGGAGCGCCGCGACTACGAGCAGGCCCACGCGATGCACCTTGCGGAGCATGCGAAGGCGTTTACATCTGCTTGATTCCATCTGCTGCAGTCGTGCGCTGCAGCTGCCGATCGCTGGCCTGGTGAATCGGAAGAGGCGATGCTTGCGTCGCCTCCGTCCCGAATCACATCTCTTCGCTCCAGCAATTCCCATCGCGCGCAATCATCGCGCTGGCGGCCCGTGGGCCCCAGCTGCCTGCGGCATAGGGGCGGGGGCCTGCAGGATCGTTCTTCCAGTACTGCAGGATGGGTTCGACCCAGCGCCAGGCTTCTTCCTGCTCGTCGCTGCGCACGAACAGATTCAGGCGGCCGGCAATCACGTCCAGTAGCAGGCGTTCGTACGCGCCCACGCGCTCTGCGCCGAAGCGCTGGTCAAAGTCCAGGTTCAGGTGTACCTGCGAGAGGGCAGGCTCGGTCTGGTGCTGTGCTGCGCCTTGCGCCATCAGGTGCAACTCCAGGCCGTCCTTGGGTTGCAGGTTGATCACCAGGCGGTTGGCTGCGCCAATGGGCGTCTTGAAAATCGGGTGGGGCACAGGGCGGAAGTTGATGACGATGTGTGCATCGCGTCCCGCCAGCCGCTTGCCGGTGCGAATGTAGAAAGGCACACCCGCCCAGCGCCAGTTCAGGATCTCGGTGCGCAGTGCCACAAAGGTTTCTGTGGTGCTGTCGGGGGCTACCCCTTTTTCCTGCGCGTATCCGGGCACGGCCTGGCCCTGGTGGGTACCTGCCGCGTACTGGCCGCGGATGACATGCTGGCCGATGCTCTCCAGCGTCCAGGGCTTGAGCGATTGCAGCACCTTGAGCTTTTCGTCGCGAATCGCGTTGGCGCTGGAGTTGATGGGCGGCTCCATGCCGATGGCGCACAGCAATTGCAGCGCATGGTTCTGCACCATGTCACGCAGCGCGCCGGTCTGGTCGTAGAAAGCGCCGCGCGACTCGACGCCGAGTTCTTCGGCGATGGTGATCTGGATGTTGGCAATCGTCTCGCGGCGCCACAGGGGCTCGAACAGGGCGTTGCCAAAGCGCAGCGCAAACAGGTTCTGGACGGATGGCTTGCCCAGGTAGTGGTCGATGCGGAAAACCTGCTCTTCCTTGAGGACGCGACGCAGCGTGTCATTGATGGCCTGGTTGGACTGCAGGTCGTGACCCAGGGGCTTTTCCAGCACCACGCGGGTGGTGGGGCCGTTGAGGCCCACGGCGGCGATCTGTTCGCACACGTTGGTGAACAGGGTGGGGGCCGTGGCCACATACATCACTACCGAGTCCGCTCCACGCGCGTTCAGCAACTCGGCCAGGCGCTGGTAATCTTCGGTCTTGGAAAGATCCATGCGCAGGTACTGCAGCAGCGCTGCAAACTGTGCAAATTCTTCTGCACTGGGGCGTTTGGCCAGGTCCACGCTGTCAAAGCGCGACTGGATCAGGCTGCGGTACTGTTCGTCGCTCAGGTCGTCCCGCGCCACGGCAATGATGCGCCCGCCTGCAGGCAGCGTTCCATGCCGAAAGGCCTGGAACAATGCGGGCATGAGCTTGCGCCAGGCAAGGTCGCCAGTGCCGCCGAACAGGACGAGGTCAAAACTCATGGTGTCTCCGTGAAGTGTGGATCGTTTTGTGGTGAAAATTGTAATCTCGTTACATGAAAATTCCTCTTTGAATTGAGATTTGCAGTGTTTTGTAACCAGAAAGAATCCAGGTATTCGTTGTTGTTTGTGTAATCAAGTTACGATTTCAGCCGATTGAGAACCCTGTCCATCCAAATGTTCATGCCCCTCCGTTGCGACCAAACTACCCCCTGGCCCTTGCTGCAGGCGCACTATGCAGACCGGGGCCGTCACCTGGACATGCGGCGGGCGTTTGAGCAGGATGCGGACCGCTTTGCGCATTTCAGCCAGTCGGCCCCCCATGTGTTCGCTGATCTGTCCAAGAATCTGTGGGATCGCGACTCGGAAGCGCTGCTGCTGGATCTGGCCCGCGCCACGGGCCTGGAAGCGCACCGCAACGCCATGTTTGCGGGCGAGGCCATCAACACCACAGAGAACCGTGCCGTGCTGCACACCTTGCTGCGCAGGCCTGCGAATGTGGCTCTGCCCGGCGATGTGCCCGAAACAGCTCAGCGCCTGGCCGATGTGCACAGCACGCTGAACGCGATGCTGGCCTTTGCCGAAGAGGTGCGCAGCGATACCGCTATCACCGATGTGGTGAACATCGGTATCGGCGGATCCGACCTGGGCCCCCACATGGCGGTGCGGGCGTTGGAAGAGTTCCGCATTCCTTCCAAGCGCTTCCATTTCGTCTCGAACGTCGATGGCCATGAACTGCACCATGTGCTTCAAGGGCTCAAGACCGAGAACACCTTGTTCATCATTGCGTCCAAGACGTTCACCACGGCCGAGACCATGATGAACGCGCGCTCGGCGCTGGCCTGGTTTACTGCCCAGGGTGGTCAGGATGTGGCGGGGCACTTCGTGGCCTTGTCCACGAACCTCGAAGCCACGCGCGCACTGGGCATCACCACCACCTTTGGTTTTTGGGACTGGGTGGGTGGGCGCTATTCGCTGTGGTCGGCCATTGGTCTGCCGATGGCCATCGCCATTGGCGAGCAAGGCTTCCGTGAGTTCCTGGCCGGTGGCCATGCCATGGACGAGCACTTTCGCACCGCACCGCTGGCGCAGAACCTGCCTGTGCGCCTGGGACTGCTGGATGTGTGGTACCGCAACTTTTACGGCTTTACCAGCCGCTGCGTGGCGCCGTACCACGCATCCATGTGCCGCTACGCGGCCTACCTGCAGCAGTTGGAGATGGAGAGCAACGGCAAGCGTGTGGCGCTGGACGGCAGCACACTGACTTACGCCACGTCGCCCGCCATCTGGGGCGAGCCCGGCACCAATGGCCAGCATGCGTTCTTCCAGATGCTGCACCAGGGTGCGGATGTGCTTCCGCTGGAGATCGTGGCCGTGCGCAAGGCATCGCACCCGCTGCCGGGCCACCAGCAAAAGCTGCTGGCCAACGCGCTGGCGCAGACGCAGGCGCTGATGGTGGGCAAGGCCAGCGACGACGGGCACCGGCACTTTCCGGGCAACCGCCCCAGCACGCTGATGCTGCTGGACGCCCTGACACCCACCACGTTGGGTGCCTTGATTGCGCTGCAAGAGCACCGTGTGTTTGTCAGCGGCAGCCTGTGGGGTATCAACAGCTTTGACCAGTGGGGGGTGGAACTGGGCAAGGTACTGGCCAAGGACCTGGAAACGCGCTGGGAGAGCGGCGACCTGGCAGGCCTCGACGGTTCAACCGCCGGGCTGCTGCAAATGTTGCGCACCCCTGCGGGGTGAGGCAACGCGCTGCCCAGTCAGCAGCGAAAGAAGTTCACCGGTAACCCTGGCACGCCCACTTCGATGCTGAACAAGCTGCCTGCGGGCACGAGGGCTTCGCACTCCTGCTGGGGTCGTCCGGCGCGTGCAGAGGTGATGTAGAGCGTGCGCAAATCGTCACCGCCGAAGCACACCATCGTCGGGCACTGTACTGGCACAGCGATGCGTTGCAGCACTTGGCCCGTGGGTGAAAGCTGCAGCACACAGGCTCCCTCGTACATCGCGACCCAGTAGTTCCCCTCCACATCCACCGCCGCGCCATCGGGCCGCCCGCCGTAGGGCTGGCCTTCCACCTTGCGGTCAAACTGCACCCAGGGGCGACGGTTTGTGATTGCGCCTGTAGCCACATCAAAGTCAAACTGGTCAATGCGATGCTCGGGCGTGTTGGACCAGTACATCGTGTGGTTGTCAGGGCTGAAGGCCAGGCCGTTGGCGGTGAAGTTATCGCCCGCCATGTGGCGCACGCTGTAGCCGGTGGCGCTGCTGGCATCGGCCTGCAGGCACCACAGTGCGGCATTGGGTGCCGTGCGGGGCGTGATGACTGAGCCCGCCCAAAAGCGGCCCGCGGTATCGCACCGGCCGTCGTTCAAGCGCAGAACCGCGGTGTCGTGCTGCTCGGGCGGCAGCAGGGCCAGGCAGGTGAGGGCGGTGGGGTCGGCACTGTCCTTGGCCGTATCCAGAAGATAGAAACCGTTTCGTAACCCGATTACCAGTCGCCCGTCGGGCGCCGGTGCGCAACAGCCAGGCTCGCTGGGCATGCGCCACTGCCGGTGTTTGCCGCTCTGAGGATGCCACGCATGCACCGCTTGTCCCTGAATGTCACACCAGTAAAGGGATTTTTCCGTGGGGTGCCAGAAGGGCGATTCGCCCAGTTCGGACGGCGGCGGGGGCAGGGTTTGCAGGGACATGGGTTGAAGCGGGGTGGTTATCGAGTTACATTCTAGGGCCTCATACAACGGGCCCCGTCACCCTGCACGGGGCCTTGCCACCCACCGATGGAGACTTCCATGCACCCAGTTGTAGCGCGCGTGACCGAGCGCATTGTCCAGCGCAGCGCAGACACCCGCAGCGCCTACCTTGCCGGCGTTGACGCCATGATCGCTCGCAAGCCCGCCCAAGACCGCATGGGCTGCGCCAACCTGGCCCATGCCTATGCGGCGCTGCCAGGTTCCGACAAGTTCAAGGTCACCGTCGAGAAGGCCCCCAACATCGGCATCGTCACGGCCTACAACGACATGCTCTCGGCCCACCAGCCGTACCAAAGCTACCCCGCCGTCTTGCGTGACGAAGCCGCCAAGCTGGGCGCCACCGTGCAAGTGGCGGGCGGTGTGCCTGCGATGTGCGACGGCGTGACGCAGGGCACGCCCGGTATGGAGCTGTCGCTGTTCTCCCGCGATGCCATTGCCATGGCCACTGCGGTAGCGCTGTCCCACGATGTGTTCGATGGTGCACTGCTGCTGGGCGTGTGCGACAAGATTGTGCCGGGCTTGCTGATCGGTGCGCTGCACTACGGCCACTTGCCCTGCGTGTTTGTACCCGCAGGCCCCATGGGAACGGGCCTGTCGAACAAGGACAAATCCAAGGTGCGCGAGCAGTATGCGCAAGGCCTGGTGGGCCGGGACGAGCTGCTCAAGGCCGAGTCCGCCGCCTACCACAGCCCTGGCACCTGCACCTTCTACGGCACGGCCAACAGCAACCAGATGCTGCTGGAAGCCATGGGCTTGCATGTGCCCGGTGCGGCGTTTGAAGCGCCCGGCACCGAGGCGCGTGAGGCCTTCACCCGCCAGGCGCTGCGCACCGTGCTCGAAATCGGCAAGCGCGGCACGCGCTTCACCCCCATCGGCAAGCTGGTGGACGAGCGCTGCATCGTCAACGCCATGGTGGCCCTGCTGGCCACGGGCGGCTCCACCAACCACCTGATCCACTGGGTGGCGATTGCGCGCAGCGCGGGCATTCTGATCGACTGGTCGGACTTTGACGAACTCTCGTCCGCCGTGCCGCTGCTGGCCCGCGTGTACCCCAATGGCGATGCCGATGTGAATCAGTTCCAGGCCGCAGGCGGCCCCGCGTGGATCTTGCGCGAGCTGCTGGCCGGTGGCTTCATGCACGCCGATGTGATGAGCGTGAATGCGGGCGGCATTGCCGCAGGCGGGCAAGATGCACCGGCCCAGTCGGGCGACGAAAGCGTGCTGCGCCCCGTGTCCAACCCCTTCTCCCCCACGGGCGGCCTGCGCCTGCTGCAAGGCCGCCTGGGCCGTGCGGTGATCAAGGTGTCTGCCGTGCCTGAAGACCGCCACATCATCGAGGCCCCGGCCCGCGTCTTTGATTCGCAAGAGGCCTTGCTCGCCGCCTTCAGTGCGGGCGAGGTCAACCAGGACATGGTCGCTGTGGTGCGCTTTCAGGGCCCGCAGGCCAATGGCATGCCCGAGCTGCACAAGCTCACGCCCCCGCTGGCCGTGCTGCAAAACCAGGGCTTCAAAGTTGCGTTGGTCACCGATGGCCGCATGAGCGGCGCATCGGGCAAGGTGCCTGCTGCCATCCACGTCACGCCCGAGGCGCTGGCCGGTGGTCCGTTGGCCAAGGTGCGTGATGGCGACATGGTGCGGGTCGATGCTGTGGCAGGCACGTTGGATGTGCTGGTCGATGAAGCCACCTGGGCCGCCCGCACCCCCGCGCCTTACAACGCCCCCGTGCAAACCGGCTTTGGCCGTGAACTCTTCACCAACTTTCGCCGCCACGCTGGCGGTGCTGAACAAGGAGCCTGCACATGGCTGTAACCCCTGCTTCCGCCCCCATGAACCCGCTGGACATCGCCAGCCACGGCCCCGTCATTCCTGTCATCGTGATCGACCGGGTGGAAGACGCGCTGCCTCTGGCCGAAGCGCTGTTGGCCGGTGGTGTGAAGGTACTGGAGGTGACGCTGCGCACTGCTGCTGCGCTGCCCGCCATCGAAGCCATCGCTCGTGATTTGCCCGAAGCCTTGGTGGGTGTGGGCACCGTTCTCAATGCCGACGATGCTCGCCGCGCCAGCGAGGCCGGTGCACGTTTTGCCGTCAGCCCTGGCTATACCTCAGACGTGGGCAATGCCTGCAAGGGGCTTGGCCTGCCGCTGTTGCCGGGCGTGGCCACGTCCGGCGAGATCATGGCCGCGCTGGCCGATGGGTTCTCGTTCCTCAAGCTGTTTCCGGCCGAGGCTGCTGGTGGCATCCCCTTGCTCAAGGCGTGGGCCAGTCCGTTTGGGCAGGTGAGCTTCTGCCCCACGGGGGGCATCAGCCAGGCCACCGCCCCCAACTACCTGGCTTTGCCCAATGTGCGCTGCGTGGGTGGCTCGTGGTTGACGCCTGCAGACGCCATGCGCCAAGGCGACTGGGCGCGTATCACCCAGTTGGCACGCGACACACACGCTTTGCGCGCGCCAGTCTGAGGGCTCGGTGGGGGAGGGGCTTGCCCCCTTACCAGCGCACCTTCACGCGCATGCCCCCCAGCTCTGGGCTGGTGTCGGTGCTGATCTGCAGCCGGTGAATGCGCGCGATGCGCTGCACGATGGACCATCCCAGGCCGCTGCCCGTCTGGCCTGTGCCCAGCACGCGGAAGAACCTTTCGCCCAGCCTTGCCTGTTGTTCCGGTGCCAGGCCGGGGCCGCTGTCTTCCACGGTCAACTCCGTAAAGCCCTGGGCCTGGGCTACCTGCAGCCGCACCTGCGCGCCATCGGGGCTGTAGCGCAAGGCGTTGTCCAGCAAATTGCGCAACAGCACACGGGCCAAGGGTTCGGGCAGCGGAATATGGACTGCTGCGGGCAAAGGCTCGGTGATTGCGACTTCCTGCTGCCGGCGCTGTGCGGTCGGGCTGCATTCCGCCACCAAGGAGCGGATCACGTCTGCCAGCGGCGTGCTCTGGGCGTTACCCGTGGCTGGCTCAGCATCCAGCCGTGCCAGTTGCAGCAGTTGTTCCACCAGGCGTGTGGCGCGGTCGCAGCCTTGCACGGTGGCCTCCAGCGCGCGTGCGCGTTCCTGCGAATCTGCCGCGCCCTGTGCCACCTGGGCTTGCATGCGAATCCCGGCGATGGGGGTGCGCAGTTCGTGGGCGGCATCGGCAGTGAACTGCTGTTCGGTGGCCAGCAGCCGGGCTGTGCGCTCAAACAAGTCGTTCAACGCGGTCACCAGTGGCAGCACTTCAGGTGGTACGCCTTCCGTGGGCAAGGCTTCCAGCGATTGGGGCTGGCGGGTGGCCACTGCGCGGCCCAACTGCTCCAGTGGGCGCACCGAGCCACGCACTGCCCACCAGATGCCCAGTGCCAGCAAAGGTAGGGTCCAGGCCAGCGGCTTGAGGATGCTGGTGAGGCTGGCCAGGATGATTTCTTCGCGCACCGATTGCAGCTCGCCCACCAGAATGCGCACATCGCTTTCGCGCCCCTGGGTCACAAACACGCGCCATGCCTTGCCGTCCACGGTGCTGTCGGCAAAGCCCCGTTTGTGCCGTCGTGTCAGGGGCTCGTGCGGCGCACTGGCTGATCGAGCCAGCAGCTGCCCCTCGTGCCACAGCTGGAACACCACGCGGGGCTGGTGCTTGTCCAGTTCGGGCGCCTCGTTCAGGCGGTCTTCATCCAGTTCGTCCAGCGGCTGCAGGCGCAGCAGGGCGGCGGCCTGGGCCAGGTGCGCGTCCAGCAGGTCACCGACTTCGTCATCGGTCTCCTGCCATGCCAGCGCGGCCGCAGTAGCCCAGGCCACGACCACCAGCGTCAGCACGGTCATCAGCAGCCGCGCCTGCAACGAACGCGGCGTGCGCGTTGATGTGGTGCCGCTCATGCCTGCACCCGCGGAATGCGGTAGCCCACGCCACGCACGGTTTCGATCAATCCGGCGCCCAGCTTGCGGCGCAGGTGGTAGATGTGCACTTCCACCGCATTGCTGTTGATCTCGCTGCCCCACTCGTACAGGCGCTGCTCCAGCTGTTCGCGGCTGAGCACGCGGCCCGCATTCAGCATCAGGGCGTGCAGCAGGTCGTATTCGCGGTTGGAGAGTTCCACAGGCTGGCCGTGGGCCAGCACCTGGTGTGCGGCCGGGTCCAGCACCACATCGCCAGCGGTCAGACAGTTGTCGCTTTGCCCATGGGCGCGGCGCACCAGGGCGCGCAGGCGGGCGGCCAGTTCGTGCAGGTCGATAGGTTTGATGAGGTAATCGTCCGCCCCCGCGTCCAGCCCTTTGATGCGGGCGGGCACCGCGTCGCGGGCGGTGAGTACCAGCACGGGCGTGGTGTTGCGGCGTGCCCGCGTTTGGCGCAGCACCTCCATGCCGTCCTGGCGGGGCAGGCCCAGGTCGAGCACTGCGGCCTGGTAGGCGCCGGTGGCCAGTTCCCGCTCTGCCGCTACGCCGTCGCGCACCCAGTCCACCTGAAAGCCGTGCTGCGCTAAGCCTGCGCGGATGCCCGAGCCCAGGAGTTCATCGTCTTCTGCCAGCAGGATACGCATGGGCGCTTTCAGTCAGTCGTCATCGTCGTGATTCTCGCTCCAGCCCCAGCTGGTGGCCGCGGGTTGCACCGGCGCGTTGTTCCACTGCCAGGCCCAGAACCCCAGCACGCAGGCCAGCACCAGGGCTGCCAAGGCACGGTGGTTGTGTTTGGCCAAGTAGGGGCCAGGACCGGGCACACGGCCTGTCAGCATGGGCAGCGCCTGGTTCTTGCGGCGCAGCACGCTCAAAAGGGCGATCAGCCCCACATGCACCAGCACGACCATCAACATGGCGTTGCCGAAGAACTCGTGCACCTCTTCCAGCCATTCGCCACCCCATTCGTCCCACACGGCGTAGCCGCTGAGGGTGAGCGGGACGATGGGCACCAAAATCAGCCCCACGGCCAGTGCCATCAGCAGGTTTTGCCCGGGCCGCCAAGCGGCCTGCAGTGCCGATGGCGAGCGCACGGCGACCAGCGACTGCAACCAGGCGGGCAACCCCTGCAGCTTGCGCCACAGCACGGACAGGCGCACCTGCCGGGGGCCGAACAGACCCCACAGCACCCGTGCCACCAGCAGCCCCGCCAGGGTGTAGCCCAGCGTGACGTGCACCAGCCGCCAGCGTTCCCCATCGGCGGTGATGTAGGCACCGGTGAAGCTCAGCGCCATCAGCCAGTGCAGCGTGCGTGTGGCGGCATCCACCACGCGGCGGGTGGCGGGGCGGGGTGTTGTGGCTGACGATGAAGCGGACGGGGCCGACCCGGGCGGTGCGGGTGGCGCGTTGTGGGGAAGGCTGTTGCTGGTCATGCGGGTGCTCACTTGGGAATGCGGACGCGGTCGTCGTCAAAGTCACCCTGGTCGGCCCGGGTGTGGCACGCCATACAGTTGGCGCGGCTGCCGATGGAAGCGCGCTTCCACACGGCGGGTTCGATGTCGCGGTGCTTGCGTTCAAACCATGCAGACTGGGTGATGCGATCTTGCGGAGGTGCCTCACGCACGCGCTTGTAGGTGCCGGCATGGGCTTCCAGCCACACGCTGATCTGCCGCACCATGGCGGGGTCCAGCGATGCGTCGGTGCCGTAGTGCTGGTCCAGACCTTTCATCATCCGGCTCCAGGAGCTGGCGGGCAGCATGCCGGGCGGGTAGGCCATGTGGCAGCCCGCGCATTCCTGCTTGTAGGCGGGCAGCATGCTGGACTCAGGCATCTGGCGGCTGTTGGCCCACGCTGCAGGCAGGGCGCAGGCCAGTGCCAGCAAGGCTGCGGGCAGGCGGGCGGCATATATCCAGCTTGTGCGGGTGGGTGTGAGGGTGGTTGTGAGGGCGGCGTGGGTCATGGCGTGCTCTTGGTGGGTTGGGCGGCCGCAGTTTTGGCGTCGAGCTTCAGCAGCCAGGCCAGCACGTCAGCCTTCTCCGCCGCCGTGCATTCGCGCTTGAGCACGTCGTTGCAGTTGCGACGGAACCATTTATCGACCTTGGCCGTATCGGTGAAGCGCTCGGGGTTGAACGCTGGCGCCAGCGGCGCAATGGTCTTGCCGGTACTGGCGTGACGCGCAGGCGTGGTGGGCGGGTTACCGTGGCACGACGCACACGACCATTCACCACCGTGGCGGCTGTTGAAGAAAATGCGCCCCCGTTCGGCACTGACCGCAGTGCCAGAAGCATCGCTGAAGCGCTGCATTTGCAAGGCGGCCGTGGTGTCGCCAGCGTGTGCCAGGGGTGCCAACGCAGCCAGCAACAGAGGGGCTGCGATGCGTGCGAAGAGGGGGCGGTGTGCTGTTGTCATGCCGCTATGGTGCGGCGCGGGCATGAAGAATGGCTTAACAACCCGTTCATGCGGCGTTCAGCTTGGCCCCACGGCTATTGCTCGGGCTGTTTGGCGTGGTTGATGCAAAAAATGGCTCTAGCGCCCGTGTGGTAAGCGCTGCATGCTATGAAATTTGATGTGATTTGGCGATAGCTCATCGCCGCAAGGCAGAGCGGTCCGCTGTTTGCGGCAGCACATCCAGCACAGCCATATAAAAAGCCTGCAGGCCGTGAGACCTGCAGGCTTTGGGCTAGGGCACCGTGGAATGCCCGCCAGGCAATTACATGCCCATGCCGCCCATACCACCCATGTCAGGCATGCCGCCGGCAGGAGCGTCGTCCTTTGGAGCCTCAGCCACCATGGCTTCGGTCGTCAGCAGCAGCGATGCCACGGAAGCGGCGTTCTGCAGAGCTGTACGGGTCACCTTGGTGGGGTCCAGGATACCCATTTCGATCATGTCGCCGTAGGTGTCGTTGGCAGCGTTGAAGCCGTAGTTGCCCTTGCCGTTCAGCACGGCGTTCACCACCACCGATGGCTCGCCACCAGCGTTGTAAACGATCTCGCGCAGAGGGGCTTCGATAGCCTTCAGGATCAGCTTCACGCCGGCGTCTTGGTCAGGGTTGTCGCCCTTGATCTCGCCAGCCGCTTGGCGTGCGCGCAGCAGGGCCACGCCACCACCGGCCACGATGCCTTCTTCCACAGCAGCGCGGGTAGCGTGCAGGGCGTCTTCCACGCGGGCCTTCTTTTCCTTCATTTCGACTTCGGTCGCAGCGCCGACCTTGATCACTGCCACGCCGCCAGCCAGCTTGGCCACGCGCTCTTGCAGCTTTTCACGGTCGTAGTCGCTGGTCGCTTCTTCGATCTGGATGCGGATTTGCTTCACGCGGGCTTCGATGTCGGCAGCGGCACCAGCTCCGTCGATGATGATGGTGTTTTCCTTGCCCACTTCGATGCGCTTGGCTTGGCCCAGGTCGGCCAGAGTCACCTTCTCCAGGCTCAGGCCCACTTCTTCAGCGATGACCTTGCCGCCCGTCAGGATGGCGATGTCTTCCAGCATGGCCTTGCGACGGTCGCCGAAGCCAGGTGCCTTCACAGCCACCACCTTCAGGATGCCGCGGATGGTGTTGACCACCAGCGTAGCCAGGGCTTCGCCTTCGACGTCTTCGGCAATGATCAGCAGGGGACGGCCAGCCTTGGCAACTTGCTCGAGCGTGGGCAGCAGGTCGCGGATGTTGCTGATCTTCTTGTCGTACAGCAGCACGAAGGGGTTGTCCAGCAGGGCAGCTTGCTTTTCTGGGTTGTTGATGAAGTAGGGTGACAGGTAGCCGCGGTCAAACTGCATGCCTTCCACAACGTCGAGCTCGTTGTTCAGGGACTTGCCGTCTTCCACGGTGATCACGCCTTCCTTGCCGACCTTGTCCATGGCGTCAGCAATGATCTGGCCGATGGAAGCGTCAGAGTTGGCGGAGATCGAACCCACCTGGGCGATTTCCTTGGAAGTGGTGGTGGGCTTGGAAGCCTTCTTCAGCTCTTCCACCAGGGCTGTGACAGCCTTGTCGATGCCGCGCTTCAGGTCCATGGGGTTCAGGCCAGCGGCCACGTACTTGGAGCCTTCGCGCACGATGGCTTGGGCCAGCACAGTAGCAGTGGTGGTGCCATCACCAGCGTTGTCGCTGGTCTTGGAAGCCACTTCCTTCACGAGCTGGGCGCCCATGTTCTGCAGCTTGTCCTTCAGTTCGATTTCCTTGGCCACGGACACACCGTCCTTGGTCACGGTGGGGGCGCCGAACGAGCGCTCCAGCACCACGTTACGGCCCTTGGGGCCCAGCGTGACCTTGACCGCGTTGGCCAGGATGTTCACGCCTTCAACCATGCGAGCGCGGGCTTCGCCGCCGAAAACTACGTCTTTTGCTGCCATTTTTGGCTCCTAAATTCTGAAAATCGTTAAACGGATAACGGTTTGTGGTGAAAGAAAGCGTAGCGAGCAGGTGTCAGGCTAGGCGCACGGAGCGCAGCAACCGGAACGTACTTGCCTAGTACGTGAGGATTGCGAGCACCGCGCAACGACGCCTGGCGCCTGCGCAGTAGCTTTATTTCTCCACAACGGCGAACAGGTCGTCTTCCTTCATCACCAGCAGCTCGTCGCCATTGACCTTGACGGTCTGGCCCGAGTACTTGCCGAACAGAACGCGGTCACCGACCTTCACGTTCAGGGCGATCACTTCACCCTTGTCGTTCTTCTTGCCGGGGCCCACAGCCAACACTTCACCTTGATCGGGCTTTTCGGCGGCGTTGTCAGGAATCACGATGCCGGAAGCGGTCGTGGTTTCGCTTTCAATACGCTTGACGATCACACGATCGTGCAGAGGGCGAAGATTCATTGCATTGCTCCTGTTTCAGTAAAAAAGCTGATAACTCGGCTCCCGCGATTGCTGGAGCCCGATGACTGCCTGCAGAGAGTGTTAGCACTCGTCTGCGGTGAGTGCTAATGATAGGGGCGTCTGTGACAATTTCAAGAAGGCCGCATTGCCCCGACGCAGAAATACTGGTTCCATTCAGAGGAAGAAATGCCGATCAACCCCATTAGGTGCTTGAACTTCTTGCTCCTAAATATTTAGTACAAAAAGTTTCCGCTGCGGAATGCGGGTTCAGGCCTTCCTGGCCATATTCCCGCTCAGGCCAGCGGGTGTCTGTGAGAGGGGCTGTGCTACGGTGCCAGTGCACTCCAAATCATGTGCACTATTACTTCTTCCGCGTTTTCATAGTCCTTCGCCGTCAGCGCCGGTTTGCCGAGCAGTAGCGCAAACTGGGCTTCCTGGTCGGCATACGCCTGGGTGACGGACCAGATCGCGAACAGCAGATGGGTGAAATGGAGGGGGGCGATTTTGCCTTCGCGTGACCAGCGCTCGAAGGTGCGTACTTCTGCCGCCAGTACGGGGCCGACGCGCTGGGCGATGGCGGTGCGGTAGCGCGGCAGGCCGGCGATCACTTCTTTGGTGAACACTTTGGCGCCATGCGGGTGCTCACGTGAGTAGCGCAGCTTGGCGCGAATGTACTGGCGCAGGGCGGTTTCCGGGTCAGTGCTTTCTGAAAGGTCTTGCATGCCGGCAAGCCATGCGTTCAGCACATCGTCCAGCACCCGTTGGTAGAGGGCCTCCTTGCTGGGGAAGTAATACAGCAGGTTGTGCCGGCTGATGCCAGCGGCTACAGCGATGTTTTCGAGCGATGCGCCTTGGAAGCCGAATTGGGCAAACTGGATTTCTGCGTGCTGAAGGATGTCGCGTTCCTTGCGCACCCGGGACGCTGTGGGTGGGCGCTCGCGTGTGACGGCCTTCGTCGGCACGGTGCGGGATGTGGGCTTGCGGATGGACTTGGCTGGTGGGGCGGCTGTCATGCCTGCATTGTGGGGCAGCGTTGTGGGGTGACCCACCGGCCTCGGCTTCAGCAAGGTTGTCTCGTCCAGTGACCTGCTCTGTCGGGCACGCCGGTCGCCGGCTCTGCCGCAAAGTGTTGCGTCAGTGAGGCGGTTCGATGTAACAGTGCCTGCTGAGTGCAGAGGCTGCGGCTCTTCGGTACATCGTCAGGTTACTTTTTTACATTCCCTGAGATCGCGCACATGAAGCTGAAAACCTGAATTTTGTGGCTGCGCGCTGCCACGTTGCTGGGCTTGGTGGCCCTGTCTGCCGTGGCATTGACCACGCTTTACCAGTCCATGATGAAGGAGCGCACAGCGCAGCTCTCCAACTTGGTGGTGCTGGCCCACGCGGCTGCTCAAAAGGCCCATGACAAGGAAAAAAGGGGAGCCCTCTCGCGTGAGGATGCGATCAAGGAAGCAACCCGCACCATTGGCAGCTTTGTGGACAAGGACAACCTGGCGGTGGAGGTTCACACTCTGCCAGTAGATACCACCAGCATCCTGCATGCCATCAGCGCCATGCGTGACAACCTGGCCCACCTGGTGCGCCAGGTGCGCGACAGTACCGATTCGATCACCACGGCCTCGTCCGAAATTGCTGCGGGCAATGGAGACTTGTCCGCCCGCACAGAATCCCAGGCCAGTGCGTTGCAGGAAACCGCAGCGTCGATGGAGCAGCTCACCTCGACCGTGCAGCAAAACGCCGCCAATGCCCGGCGCGCGGACGAACTGGCGCGCGCGGCGTCGGACATGGCGGTGCGGGGGGGGCGAGGTGGTGCATGAAGTGGTGGGCACCATGGGTTCCATTGAGCAGTCGTCGCGCAAGATTGTGGACATCATCAGCGTGATCGATGGCATTGCCTTTCAAACCAACATCCTGGCGCTGAATGCCGCAGTGGAAGCCGCCCGTGCCGGGGAACAAGGCCGTGGGTTTGCCGTGGTGGCCAGCGAAGTGCGCGGCCTGGCCCAACGCAGTGCAGCAGCCGCCAAGGAGATCAAGACCCTGATCGACGATTCCGTGGCTAAAGTCGGAATCGGCACCCAGCTGGTAGAGCGCGCCGGAACCACCATGGGCGATGTGGTCCAGGGCGTGAAGAGCGTGACCGCCATGGTGGCCGAGATCAGCGCAGCCAGCAGCGAGCAAAGCGCTGGTATCGCCCAGGTCAACCAGGCCGTCACGCAGATGGACCAGGGCACACAGCAAAACGCAGCCCTGGTGGAAGAGGCCTTGGCCGCAGCCCAGTCGCTGAGCCAGCAGGCCCTGGCGTTGTCTCAGGTGGTGGGCAAGTTCCGCGTTGCTTGAGCGCAAGGCCGGGGCGGCCCGCTCAGCGGGCTCACCCAGCCGAACCTACCAAGCCCGTGATTTGCAGGAAATGGTCAAGCATGTGGAAGTGGTCTTCGAAGAACTCGGCTTCCAGTGCGGCAATTTGGCCCACAGGGATCCACTCGGCCTGTAGGGCATCGTCGTCAGCCTGCACGGCGGGCAGGGGGGCGTTGCCCAGATCGAAGTAATGCGCGTGGGTGATGGTGCGGCCGCGCTGGCTGCGGTCGGGGTGGTCAAACACGGCCACCGATTGCAGGGCGGCGCGCAGGGTGGCTTCGGGCACGTCGCAGTGGGTTTCTTCTGCTAATTCGCGCAGGCACGATTGCCACACGGTTTCGCGCTGCTCAATGAAGCCGCCGGGCACTGCCAGCTGCCCCTTGCCGGGCGCGTGGGCGCGGCGAATCAGCAGCACATGGTCCTGGCAGCGCAGCACGGCGTCCACCGTCACAAACACCGGCGGGTAGGGCGCTGCGGCCCAGGCGTCGCGGTAGCTGCGCAGCATGCGCCATTCTTCCTGCAGCGCGGGATAGTGCTCGGTGCGGGCGAACTGCTGCAGCGTGGCGATGGTGCTGGCGGGAATCTCCGCTGCCAAGGGCGCGAGGGCTTGGCCCACGGTGTCGGGCGTGGCGTTGAAGTACGCGTCGCGGATGGTGGTGGCGTCCATCTGGCCCTGGCGGGGCAGGTCGATGAGGGTCCAGCCCGGGAAGGCGCGCAGGTAGCTGCTGGTGGCGTCTTTGAAGTGGCCCACCAGCGCGATGCGCCCCCCCGGCGGAGTGTGTTGCGCCACACCGGCCCGCACCGCCTGCACCCAAACGGCTTCGTTGTAATAGTCCCGCACCGGCAGCACCTGTACACGGGCGCGGTCTGGCGCTGGCAGTGCTTCGCGCAGCATGGCCTCGCGCTCTTGCCAGGTGAACGGGTTTTTGGGGGAGCGGGGCTGCCAGGCAGAGCCCACCACCACGATGACCTGAGGGGCCTGGCGCAGGGCCTCTTGTAGCAGAGCAAGGTGGCCACTGTGCACGGGTTCAAAGCGGCCGATCAGAAGGGCGGTATCGTGCATGGGTCTCCAGCATTTTTATAAAAAAGAGCCTCGCGCGCTTGATTTATGAGCGCAAGCAGCTATGTTTTTTATAGTGATTTTACCGGGTGACCATGGGCCGCCTCTTCGCGAGTGCAGGCGGGGCGTGGCGCCAGGCGCACACGCATCGGTGCGATGCGTACGTTGCACCAACGCCGCAGGCCTGCAATGCGCGTTCACTCCGCCGTCGTGCAGTCTTCGGGCTGCACGGCCAATTCGGCTTTGGCAGTGTCGTATTCGTTCAGGTAGTCGCGTGCCAATGCGCTTTTTTGAGCGTCGGTCAGCAGCTTGCCTGCCATCTGAAAAAAGCGCTGCTCCTCTTCACGCAGGTGGTGCTCCACTTTTTCTGTCAACTTGCGCGCCAGGGGCAACCAGGCGGGGCTGGACGCTGCGGTGGTCTCCAGCGCTTCCACCAGTTCATCGATCTGGTGGTGCTCTGCAATCGCGTGGCGTGACAGGTCGATGCCTGCATCATGCTGCATGAGCGGGATGTAGAAGTGCCTGTCTTCCGCCAGCGCATGCACTGCCAGTTCGCCCTTGAGGGCCTGGAACAGGGTGTGCCGTTCAACCGTGTCGCCATGGGTCTTGAGCAGCAGGGCAGACAGATGCCGCTGAACGGTATGGCTTTGGCGCAAGGCCTCAAAGATGTTCATGCGCTGCATCACTTGATCGCCCGGCTGACGGCACCAGCGGCCTTGAAGGCCAGGACCACAAAAATCAAGGTCAGTATCAGAAACACGACAAACAGCACCTTGGCAATGCCTGCCGCTCCTGCTGCCACCCCGGTGAAGCCCAGGGCGCCGGCGACCAGTGAAATCAGTGCAAAGACGATGGCGTACTTCAGCATGGCGTTCTCCTCGTTCTGGGGCTGCGACGCGCGGCCCGTTGGGTAGCACAATAGGGGAATGGGCATTGGGGTGCTGTAGGCGCAGCCGGTGAGCAGATGTAGGAGGCGAGGGCAATCAGTCCATGCTGTGCTCGGTCATAAGGCCAAAGAAAAAGGGGCCCGGATGCCCCTATTTGCTGCTTGCAACCAAGTTCATGTGCCTAGCTGCGACGGGCTTACAACCCGGCTGCTGCGCGCAGCGCAGCAGCTTTATCGGTCTTCTCCCAAGTGAACTCGGGTTCTTCGCGGCCGAAGTGGCCGTAGGCGGCGGTCTTGCTGTAGATGGGGCGCAGCAGGTCCAGCATCTGGATGATGCCCTTGGGGCGCAGGTCGAAGTGGGCTTCCACCAGCTTGGCGATTTCGTGGTCGGGGATCACGCCAGTGCCTTCGGTGTACACGGTGATGTTCATCGGGCGTGCCACGCCAATCGCATACGCCACCTGGATCTGGCACTGGCGTGCCAGGCCGCCAGCCACGATGTTCTTGGCCACGTAGCGGGCTGCATAGGCGGCAGAGCGGTCTACCTTGCTGGGGTCCTTGCCGCTGAATGCGCCGCCGCCGTGGGGGCATGCACCGCCGTAGGTGTCCACAATGATCTTGCGGCCGGTCAGACCGCAGTCGCCTTGCGGGCCGCCGATGACGAAGCGGCCGGTGGGATTGATCAGGTACTTGGTGTCCTGCAGCCATTCCTTGGGCAGCACCGGTTTGATGATTTCTTCGATGCAAGCCTCGTAGAAGCTGGCCTTCATCTTGGTGGCGGTTTCGCTCTGGTCGGGGCTGTGCTGGGTGGAGAGCACCACGGTGTCGATGCTGTGGGGCTTGCCGTCCACATAGCGCATCGTGATCTGGCTCTTGGCGTCAGGGCGCAGGAAGGGCAGCCGGCCGTCCTTGCGCAGCTGGGCTTGGCGCTCGACCACGCGGTGCGCGTAGTAGATGGGCGCGGGCATCAGTTCGGGCGTTTCGTCGCAGGCGTAGCCAAACATCAGGCCCTGGTCTCCCGCGCCGATGTTCAGGTGGTCGTCGGAGGCATGGTCCACGCCCTGGGCGATGTCGTTGGATTGCTTGTCGTAGGCGACCAGCACCGCGCAGCCACGATAGTCGATGCCGTATTCGGTGTTGTCGTAACCAATGCGCTTGATGGTGTCGCGTGCGACCTGGATGTAGTCCACATGCGCGTTGGTGGTGATCTCACCGGCCAGCACGACGAGGCCGGTGTTGGTCAGCGTTTCGGCGGCCACACGGCTCTTGGGGTCCTGTTCGAAGATTGCGTCGAGGATCGCGTCAGAGATCTGGTCTGCCACCTTGTCGGGGTGGCCTTCAGAGACGGATTCCGAGGTAAAAAGAAAGTCGTTCGCCATTTGAATAAACTCCTGTGTTCCGGCATTTTGGGCGTCGCCCGCAGCCTTGGAGCTTTGGCGAACGCTTTAGCAGATTTTTTTTACGTCGCCCTGCAAGTTGCTCATTTAACTCAGCGACCCTCACATTTTAATGCCTGCTGTCTTTCGATTCTTTTCCGTATTTCCGTTGTGGTTGCTCCACATCATCGGATGTGTTCTGGGCTGGGTGGCTTTTGCTGCCTCGGGCGTGTATCGCCAACGCTTTCTGGCCAATGCGGCGCTGGCGGGCTACTCGTTTGCGCAGGTGCGCGCCGCCGTAGGCCACGCCGGGCGCATGGTGGCCGAGTTGCCCCGGCTGTGGTTGGGCGCGCCCGTGCCGGTTCGCATTGAGGGCGAACCCTGCGTGGAGCAGGCCTGGGCTGCCGGGCGCGGTGTGATTTTTCTCACCCCGCACCTCGGGTGCTTCGAGATGTCGGCCCAGGCGATTGCCACGCGCTGGAGTGCCCAGCAAGGCCCCATCACCGTGCTGTACCGCCCCGCGCGCCAAGCCTGGTTGGCCAAGGTGATGGAGACCGCACGCAACCGCCCAGGCATGCAGGCCGTGCCCACCACGCTGGCGGGGGTGCGCCAGATGATCAAGGCCCTGCGCCGTGGCGAAGCCGTGGGCCTGCTGCCCGACCAGGTGCCGCCCGAAGGGCTGGGAGTCTGGTCGCCCGTATTTGGCAAACCTGCTTACACCATGACGCTGGCGGCGCGCCTGGCCTTACAAACCGGCGCCACCGTGCTGCTGGTGCGCTGCGAGCGCGAACCGATGGGGCGCGGCTTTGTGATGTATGCCGAGCCCTTGCCGCAGCCGCTCGACGCTGACCTGGAGACCGCCGTGCGCCAGGTCAACGAGGCCATGGAGCACGTGATTCGCCAGTGCCCCGGCCAGTACCTGTGGGGCTATGGCCGCTACAAGCAGCCCCGAGCCGAAGCCCCAGCGGTGGAGGCTTCGCCATGATGAGTCGGCTGGGTGTGTGGTTCATGGGCGTGCTGGCCCGAGTGCCTTTGCCGGTGCTGCGCGCCATGGGGGCGGCGTTGGGTCGGGTGCTGTTTGTGCTCGTGGTGCCACGGCGCAAGGTCGCTTTGCGCAATCTTGAGCTGTGCTTTCCGCAGGCATCGGTTGAGCAGCGCACGCAGTGGGCGCGCGAGAGCTTTATCGTCTTTTGCCAGACCTGGCTGGATCGCAGCTGGCTGTGGTCCGCCCCTCAGTCGGTGGTGGAGCAGCGCGTGAAGCTCCAGGGCGCTGTGCATGAACTGGACGGCGATGTGCCCACCATCATCTTCGCTCCCCATTTCTACGGGCTGGACGCTGGCGGGCTGGTATTGCCGCTGCGCACGTCCCGGGCGTTCACATCCATTTTTTCTACCCATCCCGACCCGGTTATTGACGCCTGGTTCATGGCGGGCCGCCAGCGTTTTGGCGACGTGCGAATGCTCAACCGCGCAGACGGGGTCAAGCCCATCATTTCCAACCTGCGCAAGGGGGGGTTGCTCTACCTGCTGTCCGACATGGATTTCGGAGCCGGTGAGTCGATCTTCGTGCCCTTTTACGGCGTTCCAACGGCCACGGTGCCGTCGCTTTCGCGCTTTGCCCGCCTGGGCCGTGCCAAGGTGATTGGCATGTACACGCGACTGACTCCCGATGGCTACGTGGCTGAGCTGACGCCCGCGTGGGACCACTATCCCACCGACGATGTAGAGGCTGACACCGCCCGCATGAACCGCGAGCTGGAGCGCTACATCAACACCATGCCCGGCCAGTACTACTGGGTGCACAAACGCTTCAAGACGCGGCCGGAGGGACAGCCTTCCTTGTACAAATAGCGCGTGGAGAGGGGCGTAGCCGCGCGTGGTGCTTGATGAAGAAAAGTCCTTGCAAGGCTTGCTGGTAAAGCGCTAAAAGCTACTATTTCAGTAGCAAAAAATGCCCCAATTCCTGCGCGACGCGCTCGGGGTGCTCATGCACCACCCAGTGCGATGCGTGCTCGATCTGGCGCAGCCGCAGGTGGTGTACCCAGTCGGGCAGGCCCTGCAGCAGCCCCGGCAGCAAGGCCGGGTCGTCCATGGCCCACAGCACCAGCGTGGGCACATCCACGCTCAGCATCGATGCAGGCAATTCCAAGTCGAGTGCGGCGCGGTCGCCTTCGCGCGGTGGGCGCAACGGGCTGGCGCGGTAGTAGTTGCAGGCTCCGGTCAGCCCCTGGCTCCACAGCGCCCGGTATTGGGCACGCACGGCCTCAGTCAACCATGCGGGCGCGTGGCCTTCCGGGGTGTTGAAGAAAGCGAACAGCCGCTGAAAGTCGTTTTCGGCCAGGAGCGATTCTGCGTCTGGTCTGCACAAAAAGTGCATGTACTGGCTGGCGGCCTGCTGGGCTGCGTTGGTTTGCAGTTCGCGCAAAAACGCGCCGGGATGGGGCGAGTTGATGATCGCCAGGCGCTTGAGCCATTGCGGCTGCTGGTTGGCCAGGTTCCAGGCCACGGCGCCACCCCAATCGTGCGCGACCAGGCACTCCACGGTCCCCGTGGTGCACACCGCCGAGATCAGCGCGACCAGGTCTTGCACCAGGTGTTTGGCGCGGTAGGCTTCGGTGGCTTGGGGTTGGCTGGATTCGCCAAAGCCACGCAGGTAGGGCGCCACGCAGTGGTAGCCGCCGTTTTCGGGGCGGGCAAAGTGCAACAGCAACTCATCCCAGATGAACGCGCCTTCCGGGAAGCCGTGCAGAAACATCAGCACCGGGCGGCCGCGCGAGCCACTTTCGCGGCATTGCAATGAAATCCCGTGGGGCAGGGTGACAGTGCGGGTCTGGATCATGGCGCGATTTGCTATAAGTTATATAGCTGCTCGCGCTTTGCCTATAAGCGCTGGCGGCTATTTGGTTGATGGGTTCTCGTCGGCGGCCTGTGGGCTGGCTGGGAGGGATTGGGCACCTCCCTCTGCCGCAGGCTCCGTCCCTTGCGGACGCACGGGGTGCGCCCATTGCCACAGCAATTGCGCTACTTCGTCCACCCCCTGCTTCTTCAGGGCCGAGAACATCTTCACCTCGCCACCGCCAGCCTGCAGTCGCGTAATGGACAGCACCTTGGCTTGCTCCGAGCGGGTGAGCTTGTCGGCTTTGGTCAGCACGATGAGGAACTTCAGTCCCTCTTCCACGCGGGGGCGCACCGCTTCGAGCAGGGCTTCATCCAGCTCCGTCAGGCCCAGGCGCGGGTCGCACAGCAGCACGATGCCCGTGAGGCCGGGGCGGCTGACCAGATAGTTCACCATCACCTGCTGCCAGCGCAGCTTGTCGGAGCGCGACACCGCCGCGTAGCCGTAGCCGGGCAAGTCGGCCAGCACGGCGTCGGTCACGCCCTGCTTGCCCAGGGCGAACAGGTTGATGTGCTGGGTGCGCCCAGGCTTTTTCGAGGCAAAAGCCAGCTGCTTTTGCTGGGTGAGGGTGTTGATGCAGGTGGATTTGCCGGCGTTGGAGCGGCCCACGAAGGCGATTTCGGGCACATCGATGGGGGGCAGGTGGTGCAGCTGGGCAGCGGTGGTCAGAAAGCGTGCCGTGTGCATCCAGCCCATGGCGATCTTGGCGTCGGGTGCGGGCGGAAGGCTGCCAGCAACTGGCGCAGAAAGATGGGTTGTCATGGAAAGTTGGGATGCTCTGGAGCCTCATTGTAGAATCGAGCGGCTTTTGCGCACATAAACACACACCCTCGATATGAAGTTGCTCGCCTCCTTGTTGACGGCTGCCGTACTGGCAGCACCTGTTTTCTCGGCCTTTGCAGCGGGTGATGCACCCAAAGTGGCCAAGCCGGACCTCGTCAAAGGCGAGGCCAGCTACACCGCTGTGTGCGCGGCATGCCACGGCGCTGACGGCAATTCAGCCATCGCAGTCAATCCCACGCTGGCCCAGCAGCACCCCGAATACCTCGTCAAGCAGCTGCAGGAGTTCAAGTCCGGCAAGCGCAACAACGCGGTCATGAAGGGTTTTGCCACCATGCTGACCGACGAAGACATGAAGAACATCGCCTACTGGGTGGCCTCCAAGCCAGCCAAGGCAGGTTTCGCCAAGGACAAAGACCTGGTGACCCTGGGCGAGCGCATCTACCGCGGCGGCATTGCAGATCGCAACATCGCCGCCTGCGCTGGCTGCCACAGCCCCAACGGTGCTGGCATTCCTGTCCAATACCCACGCCTGTCGGGTCAGCATGCTGACTACACCGTGGCCCAGCTGAATACCTTCCGTGATGGCACCCGTGCCAACAGCACCCAGATGACCCAGGTCGCAGCCAAGCTGAACGACAAGGAAATCAAGGCGGTTGCCGACTACATTGCCGGCCTGCGCTGAGTTGCGCTGATGCATTGGGTGGCTTCTGTTGGAGGCCACACGGAACCAACCGCCAATAAACAAACCCAAAAAGGGCGGGCCCATCCAGACGATGGCCCCGCCCTTTTTCTTCGCCTCCTGCCCTTTTATCTCCATGTCTGAAACCACCCAAGGCGTTCGCGTCCAGTCGGGCTCACGGGCTCTGCGCGCAGGGGTCGAACTGCTGTCGTCCATGCGGTTTGCTATTTCGCTGCTGACGGTGATCTGCATTGCCTCGGTCATTGGCACCGTGCTCAAGCAGCATGAGCCGGCCGTCAATTACGTGAACCAATTTGGGCCCTTCTGGGCAGAGCTTTTTGGTGCTTTGCAGCTCAATGCGGTGTACAGCGCGTGGTGGTTTTTGCTGATCCTGGCCTTTTTGGTGGTCAGCACGTCCCTTTGCATCGCTCGCAACACCCCCAAATTTTTGAGCGATATCAAATCTTATAAAGAAAATGTGCGCGAGCAGAGCCTGCGCGCGTTCCACCACAAGGCCGAAGCGGCCCTGGCAGAAGGCACGGAAGCCGAGGCCCGGCGCATTGGCGGCATGCTGGCCAGCGGGGGCTGGAAGGTGCGTCTGCAGCAGCGTGACACCGCCGCAGGCCCCGGTACCGGCTGGATGGTGGCCGCCAAGGCAGGGGCTGCGAACAAGATCGGCTACATCGCCGCGCACAGCGCCATCGTGCTGGTGTGTGTGGGTGGTTTGCTCGACGGCGATTTGATCGTGCGCGCCCAGATGTTGCTGGGCGGCAAGACCCCTTACGCGGGCAGCGGGCTGATTGCCGATGTGAAGCCAGAGCACCGCTTGTCCGAGCGCAACCCGACCTTCCGTGGCAACCTGGTGGTGGCCGAAGGCACGCAGTCGGGCACGGCGATCCTGAACCAGTCGGACGGCGTGCTGCTGCAGGAGCTGCCGTTTGCGGTGGAACTCAAGAAGTTCATCGTGGAGCACTACTCCACCGGCATGCCCAAGCTGTTTGCCAGCGAAATCATCATCCACGACAAAGCCACGGGCGAGAAAACACCGGCCCGTGTGGAGGTGAACCACCCCGCCAGCTACAAGGGCATCGAGATTTACCAATCCAGCTTTGACGATGGGGGCTCCCAGCTCAAGCTGCGTGCGGTGCCCATGGCGCCTGGAGCCCAGCCGTTTGATGTGGAAGGCGTGGTGGGTGGCTCCACCCAGCTCACCAACAAGGGCGGAGCCGCGGGCGGCGACACCATGACCCTGGAGTTCACGGCGCTGCGCACCATCAACGTGGAAAACTTCGCGGGGGCGCCCAACATGTCGGGCGCCGATGTGCGCAAGGTGGATTTGCGCGAGTCCGTCGAGTCCCGCCTGGGCGCTGCCAACAAGACCGTGACCAAGAAAGAGTTGCGCAACGTGGGCCCCAGTGTGAGCTACAAGTTGCGCGATGCCGCAGGCCAGGCCCGCGAGTACCACAACTACATGCTGCCCGTGGACACGGGCGATGGCACGCCAGTGTTCCTGCTGGGCGTGCGCGAAGCGCCTTCCGAACCCTTCCGCTACCTGCGTGTGCCTGCCGATGACCAGGGCAGCATGGATGGCTTTGTGCGCATGCGTGCAGCGCTGGCAGACCCCGCCGCTCGCGACAAGGCTGTGCGCCGCTATGTGGCGCAGGCCATCGAGCCTTCGCGGCGTGAACTGGCCGAGCAGTTGTCCCAATCCGCCTCCCGGGCCCTGGCGGTGTTCGCGGGTGCGATGCCAGCTGCTCCAGGCAAGCCAGCCGGTGGGCTGCAAGCCATTTCTGATTTCATGGAAGCCAACGTGCCAGAGGCCGAGCGCTCTCGCGCGGGTGAGGTGCTGATCCGCATCCTGAACGGCACTTTGTTTGAGCTGGTGCAACTGACGCGCGAAAATGCGGGCCTCAAGCCCCTGGAGCAGGACGATCGCACCCGCGCCTTCATGACGCAGGCAGTGCTGTCGCTCAGCGACGCCGTGATGTATCCCGCCCCGATGGCTTTTGAACTTAAGGACTTCACCCAAGTGCAGGCCAGCGTGTTCCAGGTGGCCCGTGCCCCCGGCAAGAACATTGTCTATCTGGGTTGCGCCTTGCTCATCCTGGGCGTTTTTGCCATGCTTTACATCCGTGAACGCCGTGTCTGGGTGTGGTTATCGCCCCAGGAACAGGGCTCTCATGCTCTGATGGCGTTTTCCACCAACCGCAAAACGATGGACGGCGACAAGGAATTTGTCCAGCTCGCTCAAAAACTGATCGGGGCGCAGCCCCACACAGGCCACGCATGAACACCGCAACCACCACCATCACCTTGAACGAAGGCTTTTTGTCGCGCCGCAACTGGCTGGACTGGCTGTTTGCCGTCCTGGTCACTGTGGGCGGTCTCTACGCCTTTCAGCGCTACAGCGCCTACATGGATGTGTATGAAAAAGGCATCCTGATCGGAGCCGTGCCCAGCGTGATCTGGCTGGGCTGGTTCTGGCGCCCCTTGCGGGTACTGATGCTGGTGGTGGCGGCCCTGGCGCTGATGGCCATCGGCCTGTATCAGCAAGATGGTGCGGGCACCCTGGCGCGAGCAGAGACGGTGTTTGGCCTCAAGTACTTCCTGTCCAGCCAGTCGGCCATCCTGTGGATGAGCATGCTGTTCTTCATGAGCACTGCGTTCTACTGGATCGGCATGTTCTCGCGCGGCGAGGGGAACACCATGAGCATGATCGGCTCACGCATCGCGTGGGTGGCGGTGGCCATGGCCCTCATCGGCACGCTGGTGCGCTGGTACGAAAGCTACCTCATTGGCCCTGATGTGGGGCACATCCCGGTCAGCAACCTCTACGAGGTGTTCGTGATGTTCTGCTGGATGACCGCGGCGTTCTACCTGTATTACGAAGAGCAGTACGAAACCCGCTCGCTCGGTGCCTTCGTCATGCTGGTGGTGAGTGCTGCTGTGGGTTTCTTGCTCTGGTACACCGTGGTGCGTGAGGCACATGAAATCCAGCCCCTGGTGCCTGCCCTCAAGAGCTGGTGGATGAAGCTGCATGTACCCGCCAACTTCATTGGCTACGGCACGTTTGCGTTGGCCGCGATGGTGGCCTTTGCCTACCTCATCAAGCTGCAGGCCAGCGAAACCCGTTGGTACAAGCTTGCACCCTTGTGGCTGCTGGGCGTAGTGCTGTGCTTTGAACCCATCGTGTTTCGCCAGAACGCCACCGAGGGTGGCAGCAGTTACTGGATGGTGTACTTCGGCATTTCCGCGCTGATCGTGGCCGCCATCCTGTGGGGGCGCAAGCGCATTGCCGAGCGTCTGCCCAGCTTTGAGGTGCTGGACGACGTGATGTACAAATCCATCGCCGTGGGCTTTGCCTTCTTCACCATCGCCACCGTGCTGGGCGCGCTGTGGGCGGCCGAGGCTTGGGGCGGCTACTGGAGCTGGGACCCGAAGGAAACCTGGGCGCTGATCGTGTGGCTGAACTATGCATCCTGGCTGCACATGCGCCTGATGAAGGGCTTGCGCGGTGCCGTGTCGGCCTGGTGGGCTCTGGTGGGCTTGGTGGTTACCACCTTCGCCTTCCTCGGAGTGAACATGTTCCTGAGCGGGTTGCACAGCTACGGCACCCTGTAACTTTTACGCGCAGCGCCCCCCACTACAGGGGGCGCTTGCCCTCCGGTGGGCAACTGTTTCGTCTTCGGTGTAACCTGATTGGTCTGCAAAGCGAACTAAGCGTCGCTTTTGTGCTCATACAGCGCGGCAGTCACCATTCCACCGGAGAAACTCATGCGGACACCTCCTCGCAACACGGGCTTTCAACACCCGTATTCCAGCGAAATCACCCCCAAGGCCGTTTACGAAGACCGCCGTCAGATGCTCAAGCGGATGGCGGGTGGCGCTGCGGGTGCCGCCATCGCCGCATGGGCGGGGCGCCAAGCCATGGGCCAGCAGGTCACGCGCCCTGGCAAGCTCGCAGCCCTGGCCAGCACCAAGTCGGCCGTGGCAGGTGCGGTGACGATGGAGAAGCTCACCGACTACAAGGACGCGAGCACCTACAACAACTTTTACGAGTTCGGCACCGACAAGGCCGACCCCGCGCGCAACGCGCACACCCTCAAGACCACGCCCTGGACGGTGGAGGTGGAGGGGCTCATCAAGAAGCCGGGCAAATACGGCATTGAAGATCTGCTCAAGCTCAGCGCGCAGGAAGAGCGCATCTATCGCCTGCGCTGCGTGGAAGGCTGGTCCATGGTCATCCCGTGGGTGGGCTATTCGCTGGCCGAGTTGATCAAGCGCGTGGAGCCCATGGGCAGTGCGAAGTACGTGGAGTTTGTGACGCTGGCCGACAAGGCCACCATGCCCTATGTGGGCTCGCGCGTGCTCGACTGGCCTTATGTGGAAGGCCTGCGCATGGATGAGGCCATGCACCCGCTGACCCTGCTGGCGTTTGGCATGTATGGCGAGGTGCTGCCCAACCAGAACGGCGCGCCCGTGCGCCTGGTGGTGCCATGGAAGTACGGCTTCAAGAGCGCCAAGAGCATCGTGAAAATCCGCTTTGTCGAGAAAGAGCCCGGCACCGCCTGGAACAAGGCCGCGCAGCAGGAATACGGCTTTTATTCCAATGTAAACCCCAACGTGGACCACCCCCGCTGGAGCCAAGCCACCGAGCGCCGCATTGGCGAAGACGGCCTGTTTGCCAAGAAACGCAAGACGCTGATGTTCAACGGCTATGAGGCCCAGGTGGGTCAGTTGTATGCCGGCATGGACCTCAAGAAGTTCTACTGACATGCGGGCTGATACAAGCCCGCAGCGCCCCTCCGGCACGCAGGGCGACTGGCGCAAGGCGCTGCTGCATCCGGCCGCCAAGCCCATCTTGTTTTGCGCAGCGCTGCTGCCTGCGGTGTGGCTTGTGGTGGCCGCAGCCACCAACCAGCTGGGTGCCAACCCGGCCGAAGCGCTGATCCGCTCCACCGGCGACTGGGCCCTGCGGGCGCTGTGCCTAGTGCTGGCCTTGACCCCGTTGCGTGTGACGTTTGCCGTGCCCGCGCTGGCCCGGTGGCGCCGCATGCTGGGCCTGTTTGCATTCTTCTACGCCTTCTTGCATGTGCTCAGCTACAGCTGGCTCGACATGGGGCTGGACGTGCCAGACATCCTGGCCGACATCGCTAAGCGGCCCTTTATCCTGGTGGGCACGCTGGCCTTTTTGGTGCTGTTGGCGTTGGCGGCCACCTCGTTCCAGCGGGCTATCCGGGCGCTGGGGGGCAAGCGCTGGCAGGCGCTGCACCGCACGGTGTATGCAGCCGCTTTGCTGGCGGTGCTGCATTTCTTCTGGATGCGCACGGGCAAAAACGACTTTGCCGAAGTGGCACCTTACGCCGCCATCATCTCGGCGCTGCTGGGCTGGCGGCTGTGGCGCAGGCTGAAGGGCTGACCCGGGTGGCGCTGCGTTCCTTGGGGTGAGATTGCTATATTTTTAGTAGCTGCTTGCGCTTATGGATAGAGCGCTATAGGCCAATTTCTCTCTGTATTTCAAGGGTTGATGGTGCCCTTGTCTTGCGGTGGGTGCGCTGAGGTGTTTGGTTGCACGAACTTCGTGGGCCACGAAGTTCGTGTAAACTGGGCCGTATGAAAAACGTCACCATCACGATGGACGACACCGTGGCCGAATGGGTGCGGGTAGAGGCGGCCAAGCGCGGCAGCAGTGTGTCGCGGCTCATGGGTGAATGGCTGGCCGAAAAAATGCGCCAGGAAGACGCCTACGCGCAGGCCATGCGCGAGGCGCTGGCGTTTGAGACCTGGGGCGCTTCATCAGGCCCCTATGTGCCCCGCGAGACCTTGTTCCAGCGATGAGCACCACCCCCATTTTTGTTGACACCGAAGTGCTGCTCGCCAGCGTGGACGAGCGCGACCCGGCGCGCCAGGCGCGTGCGCGCGAGTGGCTCACTTTTTGCTGGCAAACGCGCAGCGGGCGCATCAGTTCGCAGGTGCTCAACGAGTTGTACAACCAAGCCATCCAGCGCTTTTCCGGCCCCCACGTGCTGCAGCAAGTGCGTGCCCAGGTGCGCCGCCTGCGCGTGTGGCTGCCGCCGCACCTGGACGCCTACACCGTCGATGGCGCCTGGGACCTGCAAGACCGTTATGGCCTGGGCTATTGGGATGCGCTCATTGTTTCGTCCGCCCACCAGCAGGGCTGCCGCTACCTGCTGACCGAAGCCTTGCCGCACGACCAGGTGCTGGACGCCGTGCGCGCCATCAACCCCTTTGTTTTGGCCCCCAACGAACTGGACACTGCCGAATGACCTCTGCCGCCACGCCTACCGACACGCTCGCCAACGCTTTGAACCGCATCCGCCCCGATGTGCGCGCCATGCACTCGTACGTGGTGCAGCCGTCCACCGGCATGCTGAAGATGGACGCGATGGAGAACCCCTTCACCTTGCCTGAGGCGCTGCAGGCTGCGCTGGGCCAGCGTCTGGGGGCGCTGCCGTTGAACCGCTACCCAGGGGCACGGCAGAACGATCTGCGGGCTGCTTTGAAAGCCTATGCGGGCGCACCCACGGATTACGACGTGGTGCTGGGCAACGGGTCTGACGAACTCATCACCCTGCTGGCACTGGCCTGCGCACAGCCCGGCACCGGCCACCGCGCCACCATGCTGGCCCCCATGCCGGGCTTTGTGATGTACCCCATGAGCGCGCAACTGCAGGGGCTCGACTTTGTGGGCGTGCCGCTGACGCCCGACTTTGAGCTGGATGAGCCCGCCATGCTGGCCGCCATTGCGCAGCACCAACCCGCCATCACCTACATCGCCTACCCCAACAACCCCACCGCCACGCTGTGGGACGAGGGCGCAGTCCAGCGCATCATCGACGCCGTGGGCGCGCAAGGCGGCATCGTGGCGGTGGATGAGGCCTACCAGCCGTTCGCCAGCCGCACCTGGCTCACCCGCATGCAGGCCGAGCCTGCGCGCAACGCCCACGTGCTGCTCATGCGCACGCTCAGCAAGTTTGGCCTGGCCGGTGTGCGCCTGGGCTACATGCTGGGCCAGCCCGCGCTAGTGGCCGAGATCGACAAGGTGCGCCCGCCCTACAACGTGAGCGTGCTCAACTGCGAAGCCGCCCTGTTTGCGCTGGAGCATGCCGATGTATTTGCCGCCCAGGCGGCCGAGCTGCGGGCCCAGCGCACCGTCCTCATCGAAGCCCTGCGGGCCATGCCCGGCATCGAAAAGGTTTGGGACAGCGAGGCCAACATGGTGCTGGTGCGCGTGGCCGATGCTGCCAAGGCCTACGAGGGGATGAAAACCCGCAAGGTCCTGATCAAGAACGTTTCTACAATGCACCCATTGCTGCACAACTGTTTGCGTTTGACCGTGGGCAACGCCCAGGACAACGCCACCATGCTGGCCGCACTCCAAGCCTCCTTATGACCTCCTCCGCACTCGTCACTTCCACTGCCACCGACCCCGCCGCTGACCGCATCGCCGAAGTCAGCCGCAACACCGCCGAGACGCGCATCACCGTGCGCATCAACCTCGACGGCACGGGCCAGTCCAAACTGCACACGGGCATCGGCTTCTTTGACCACATGCTCGAACAGATCGCCCGCCACGGCCTGATCGACCTGGACATCGACTGCGCAGGCGACCTGCACATCGACGGCCACCACACGGTGGAAGACGTGGGCATTACCCTGGGCCAGGCGTTTGCACGGGCCGTGGGCGACAAGAAGGGCATCTCGCGCTACGGCCACGCTTACGTGCCGCTGGACGAGGCGCTGAGCCGCGTGGTGGTCGACTTCTCGGGCCGCCCCGGCCTGCACCTGCACATCCCTTTCACAGCAGGCAGCATTGGCGGTTTTGACACCCAGCTCACCTACGAATTCTTCCAGGGCTTCGTGAACCACGCGGGCGTGACGCTGCACATCGACAACCTCAAGGGCATCAACGCCCACCACCAGTGCGAGACCGTGTTCAAGGCCTTTGCCCGTGCGCTGCGCTCCGCGCTCACACGCGATCCGCGCGCGGCAGGTACCATTCCGTCCACCAAGGGCAGTCTCTGATTTTTAAGCCAAAAAGGCCTCTAGCGCCCATCCAGTAAGCGCTAACAGCTATGAATACAGAAGCAAAAACAGTCGCCGTGGTGGACTACGGCATGGGCAACCTGCGGTCGGTCTCGCAGGCCGTGCAGGCGGCAGCGCAAGGCACGGGCTGGACGGTGATCGTCACTTCCCGCCCCGATGAAGTGCGCGCTGCCCAGCGCGTGGTGCTGCCAGGGCAGGGCGCCATGCCCGACTGCATGCGCGAACTGCGTGAGTCGGGCCTGCAAGAGTCCGTGCTGGAAGCTGCAGCGTCCAAGCCGCTGTTTGGCGTGTGCGTGGGCATGCAGATGCTGCTGGACCACAGCGCCGAGGGTGACACACCCGGTCTGGGCTTGATCCCTGGCGAAGTCATCAAGTTTGACCTGGCAGGCCGCACCCAGGCCGATGGCAGCCGCTTCAAGGTGCCGCAGATGGGCTGGAACCAGGTGCGCCAGGTGCCCCACGATGGTGCGGTGCACCCGGTGTGGGCAGGAATTCCTGACAACAGTTACTTTTACTTCGTGCACAGCTTTTACGCCCGCCCGCAAAGCGCCGCGCACTGTGCCGGAGAGGCAGACTACGGCGGAGTATTCGCCGCAGCCATTGCGCGCGATAATATTTTTGCCGCGCAATTTCACCCCGAGAAGAGCGCGGAACACGGCCTGGCCCTGTACCGCAACTTTCTGCACTGGAACCCCTGAATCTTTCAACCCGTTCGGGCCGAGTTTCACCTCGCCCTTTTCCTCCCGAACCCATCATGCTGCTCATCCCCGCCATCGATCTCAAAGACGGCCACTGCGTTCGCCTCAAGCAAGGCGATATGGACCAATCCACCACCTTTGGTGAAGACCCCGCGGCCATGGCCCGCAAGTGGGTGGATGCCGGGGCACGTCGCCTGCACCTGGTCGATTTGAACGGTGCTTTTGCGGGTACGCCCAAGAATTACAGCGCCATCAAGTCCATCCTCAAAGAGGTGGGTGACGACATTCCCGTGCAGCTGGGCGGCGGCATCCGCGACCTGGACACCATTGAAAAGTACATCGACGGCGGCCTGCGCTACGTCATCATCGGCACCGCTGCGGTGAAGAACCCCGGGTTCCTCAAAGACGCCTGCAGCGCCTTCGGCGGCCACATCATCGTGGGCCTGGACGCCAAAGACGGCAAGGTGGCCACCGATGGCTGGAGCAAGCTCACCGGCCACGAGGTGGTGGACCTGGCCAAGAAGTTTGAAGACTGGGGCGTCGAGTCCATCATCTACACCGACATCGGCCGCGACGGCATGCTCTCGGGCATCAACATCGAAGCGACCGTGAAGCTGGCCCAGGCCTTGAGCATCCCCGTGATTGCCTCGGGTGGCTTGTCGAACATGGCCGACATCGAGCAACTGTGCGCTGTGGAGTCCGAAGGCGTGGAGGGCGTGATTTGCGGCCGTGCCATCTACAGCGGCGACCTGGATTTTGCTGCTGCGCAAGCCCGCGCCGACGAACTCGGCGAAGCCTGAGATTGTGCGGGCTGCGGTGAGCGCAGCCGTTGAAACCCACAATATGCCCTGCCCGGAGTTGCTCTCCGGGCAGGGCTTTTTGTTGGCTGGTCAGCAGGCGGGAAGGGCGGTGGCGGTGTTGAGGGCGCGCACTGTACCCACCAGCGAACTCCAGTAGCTGGGCAGGCTGGCCCAGGGGTTGCCGACCTGTGTGGTGGGGTTGTATTGCAGGTTGGTGGCGTACACCAGGCCGTGGTTGTAGCGCGCTGACGCGGCAGCTTGAACGGCGGTTTGCATGGCAGCGCAGTTGTCGGCGTTGTGTACCAACATGGCATGTCGGTTGTTGGTCAGCGTGTAAAGCCACGGCGTACTGGTGCGTGGGTCAAAGTTCTGGAACGTGGTGGCTGCGCCTTCAAAGCTGACGATGGCGTCTGTCACTCCGGCATACGCGGCGGCAGGCACCAGCCCTGGGTTGCCCACCACGCGCAGCGTGGCGCCCCGGGCCTTGATGTGGTCGTAAATCTCGCGGTAGAACGGAATGTGCGTTTCGTTGGCAGACATTTCGTCCAGGAAGATGCCGCTGATCACCGAGCTGCCATATAAGTCCAGATAACGGTCGATGTTGGTCTTGATATCCGCCAGGCTGCGCGAGCCCGTACCGTAGCGGGTGTACACGTAGCCGATGACCTTGCCCCCTGCTGCCACGAGGTTGCGGGCTGCCTGCAGCGTTGCGGCGTCGGCGGTGGTGACGATGCCGTTGGAAGGGTTGAGGATGGCGGTGATGCCGACGGCGGGGTTGGCACTGGCCGATGCCGCCATCTGGGTCCAGCCGGTGTTGGTGGTGGGATGGAAATAGGCGGGCACCAAAATCTCCAGTGCCGCGGGCTGTGGCCGCAGGTAGATGGTCTGCGTGCCGGTGCCGGTAGCTCCGTTCACCGTGCTGCGTGCCGTGAGGGTGTGGGCCCCTGCGGTGGTGCCTGTGAGTGAGGTGGAAGCCAACCCCGAGCGGGTTTGGGGCGCCACGGGTGAGAAGCTGCCGCCAGGCAACGAGAACGACACAGCTGTTCCGTCTGCAGCAGCGCTGCCGCTCACAGACACCTGTGCCTGCACGGTGACCGGCGTCTGCGTAGTCAGCACACTGCCTGCGGCTGGCGCTGTGATCGTGACTTGTGCGGTGCTGGGGGGCGCAGGCGTATCGGAGCCACCGCTACCGCCACCGCAGGAGGCGACGAGCGCGGCGATGGGAAGCAGGCTGGCTGGGCGCCGCAATGAATTCAAAAGACGGGACATGGCATGTTCAAAAGGCGGGGTAAAAAAATGTTACACCACCCTGGTCGCCGCGTTCCACAGACTTTTGTAAAGACGCTGCTGGGGGAACGCACCCCAGCAGAGCTGCCTTACTGCAGCATGAAGGTTTCGTACTCCAGCCGGTTGAGCTGGCGCGTCAGCAGCACCATGCCTGTGCACAGTGTGACCAACATCGAGCCTGCAAAGCCATATCCGTAGAATGCGGCCCCCAGGTGCAGCGTCAGTGCAGTGAAAACAATGTTGAGCACCACCATCTCCACACACAGCACCAGCACGATGCGACGCTGGTCCAGGTAGAAGAACACGTTGAGAATCGCCATCAACCCCACCTGCAGGCCTGCTCCCACTACCTGCACATGCAGCAAAGGCAGGTACAGGCTGGAGATACCCAAGGCATCCAGCAACGCCGGGCCCGCCACGAATGTCACCAGCACGGCCAGGGTCTGGATCTTGGCGATCTCGCCCAGCCCTTGCTGGATGGCATAGACCATTTCATCACGCATCGACTCGATGTATTCAAGCGAGCCGCCGCTGCGCACCGCGTCGTAGAACTTGTCGTAATACTCCACGAAGTCGGTCTCGATGCGCACCAGGAACACCGCCATGCCGGGGATGATGGACAGGTACGAGAGAAACACTGGCAGGTCGTAGATCAGCGAGGCACGCAGGCCGCCGATGATGGGCTCTGACGTGGGCGGGAAGTACCAGAACATGAACTTGTCTGCCCAGATGGCCACGTTGTAGAGTAGGCCCACCAGCACAAGCGACGGGTACAGCAGCTTGCGTTCGGCAAAGTCAAAGGCGATCAGTCGGCCCTTGGGGCTGAAGTCGCGCACCACCATCACCCACATGCCGGCCAGCAGCACGAAATTGCCGAGCACGAAGCCGCCCAGCAGCCCCTCCAGTCCCCAAGGGCGCATCAACAGGGAAGCCACCACGATCAGTGCATAGGCACCGCCGAACAAGACCGTGATGGCCTGGTAGCGCTTCATGCCCGACAGCAAGATGGCCAGCACCCACACGCCGCACATGACGCAAAAACCGGCCAGCATGAGCAGCCGGTACAAAAGCCGCTCACCCGGGAAGACGACGAACAGCGCCAGCGAGCCCAGCAACGCCGCCACCGCAATCACGCCCAGCAGCAGCCCGTGCAGGTTGGGCAAGATCAGATACCGCTTCTTTTCAAACAGCCGGTCGGACACAAAGCGGGTGAAGGCCAGTTGCACAAACCCCGTCAGGATCAGGCTGCAGGCCACCAGGTAGGTGACGGAGGTCTGGAACTGGGTGACCAGAAAATTGGGCACCACCACGCTGGCGCTGAAGATACCCACCAGCAAGATGCCGATGATCGAGAACACCCAGGGCCCAGAGCCAATGACACCCGCATACGCATAGGCCTGCAGCAGGCCCGTCAGGGTGTTCTTGCGCAGCATGCGGCGCAGTTCAAATCCAATGCCTGCCATGTCAGCGCGCCTCGTCGGTTGCGGGCCCGCCCAGGGCCTTCTGGTACACCTTGCGGTAGCTGCCAAACATCATGCTGTCGGTGTAGTAACGCTCCACGCGGGCAATGGCGGCCTGGCTGGCGCGATTCCACTCGGCCGGGTCGTTCAGCAAGGCGATGGCTGCGTCTGCCAGCGCCTGCGGGTCGGCAATGCCCACCACGCTGCCGCTGCTGCCCAAGGCGCGGTCTTCTTCGCCCAGGCCTTCGATCAATTGGCGGCACGAGCCCACATCGGTGGACACGGTGGGCACGCCCGCTGCATAGCCTTCCAGAATCACCAGCGGCAGGGCTTCACTGATGGAGGACAGCACGATCAGCCCGATCTTGGGCATGAGGTCTTCCACCTTCTGAAAGCCCAGGAACTTCACGTGATTTTCCAGCCCCAGGCTGCGCACCAGGTTCTCGCACTCCCGTGCGTACGAGGGGTCTTCGTCTGTAGGGCCGGCAATCCATCCTTCGGCCTGCGGCATCTGGTTCACCACTCGGCGCATGGCGCGGATGAAGGTCTTCACGTCCTTGATGGGTACCACGCGGCCAATGAGGCAGAGCACCGGCGGCACCTGCGCCGGGCGCTTGTCGCGCATGGGCGCAAAGCGGGCGAGCTGGATGCCGTTGGGGATGTTGAACGTGCGCGCCGGGTCGGCGCCGTCTTGCACCTGGCGCAAGCGGTTGGTCTCGTACAGCGCGATGATGGGGTCGGCCGCCGCATAGCAGTAGCGCCCCATCCATTCAAACAGCCGGATCCACATTTGCCGGAAGTACGACAGCTCGGTCGGGTCGCGCTGGAAGACGTTGCGGTTGTCGCGAATCCACTCGCTCTTGAGCAGATCGATCTGCCGTTCCTTGGTGTAGATGCCGTGCTCCGACAGGGCAAACGGTATGTTGCGTGTGTCGTGCAGAACAGCACCCAAAAAACCTGCATAGCCTGTGGACGCGCTGTGCAGCATCCGCACCGGGATCAGGTTTTGCGCCACGCTGGCCAGCGTCCACAGGGGCTTGAACATGATGCGCACCGTCCAGAAATAATCCACGAACGAGGGGTCGGTGCAGTACTCGCGGTAGGTGTCGCGGATCAGTTCCCAGGAGCGCTCGCTGTACAGAAAATCTTCCAGCGGAAAGTTGCCGCCGGGCGCCATCTCGCGGGTCACAGCGCGCAGCATCTGCAAGGTTTGCTCGGTGCCCGCGCTGCCTTTGCGCAGGGTGTTCACGATGCCGCGCAGCACCTCGAACGTGCTTTCGTCGCCTTTGCGGGCATGGGGCAAGTTCTGGGCCGAAAGGTCGTCGTACAGAAAGTGCTCTTCAAAGTGCACCACGTTGGCGGGTAGCTTGTATTTGAACTGGTTGTAGTCCGAGCGCTGGCTGCCCAGAAACACCAAAGCGAAGCGGTATTCAGGGAAGGCCTGGATGATCTGGTTGATCCAGCTGGAAACGCCCCCGCTCACATAGGGAAAGGTGCCTTCCAGCAGCAGGGCAATGTCAGCCTCGGCGGCTTTGGGATGGCTCATCGCGCGCTCCAGTAGTCGATCACGGGGCGCAGGCGGGGCAAGGCGCTCCATTCGTCGAGTTGCTGCATCAGCTGCCGCGTTTTGGCGAAGTCGCGTTGCTCAAAGCTCAGCTCGGCAAGGTAAGGCAACACCCGTGTCGCGGGCAAGCCAAGCTGCTGGGCGCGGGCGTAGGCCTGCTCGGCTTCGTCCATGCGGCCCAGCGCGTGCAGCAGCAAACCGCGGCGCAGGTTGTGCTGGGGGTGCTGCGGTTGCTGCGCCAGTACCCGCTCGCAGAAGCGCAGGGATTCACTGATGGCGTAGTTGCGCATGTCGCCCTGCGCCAGGTTCTGGTACACCAGTTCCCAGTACAGCGCCGACAGTTTTTCTGCTGCCTGCAAGCCGGTGGGACCCAGGGGGTCTGCCCCCTCTTTTTCTTCGGCCTCGCGCAAAATGTCCAGCTCTTTGTCGATGGAACGGCTGATGTTGCGCTCCAGCGCATCCAGCATGCCGTAGGCGAGCAGACGCAGGTCTTCGCTGGAGTCGTTGAGCACATTGCGCAGCAGCGGGGACGAGATACGCCCAGGCATGTGCTGCAGTGCCACCATGGCCCGCATGCGGGAACGGGCAGGGACTTCGCTGTTGCCCAGCACAGCGCGCAGGCCGGTTTGCCGGAAGCCGCTCTGGATGCGCTGGTGCAGGTCGAACTCTGGCAGGTGCACAGACTGGAAGTCTTCGATGGGACGGGCGGCACGGTACAGCCGCAGCACCAGCGTGCCCAGAAAGACGCCGATGAAGCCTGCCAGCGGCACGGCATAGCTGCACACCGCCATCAGGGCCAGCATGGGCATCCTGGGGCGCGATTGCTCGGCTGACAGCAGTGGCAAGGTAAACACCGCCAGCAGTACGCAGGCCGCCGCATGGGCCAGCAGATAGCTCAGCAGTGCGGCGTCCGAATGGCCATCCAGCAGCACCGGGCCCGCCCACGCCGTGAGCTCCATCACAATGGCCCACAGCCCCCACTTGGTACTAAGCATGGGCGAGTTGCAGAAGTTTTTGCAGCATGGGCAGTGGCCCGCCCGAATCTGCGAGCGGCAGCGGGTGCGGGTAGATACCCGCCTGTGCAAGGCCTGTGTTTTGCTTGCGCCGGATCCACTCCTCCAGCCGGGCAATGAAGCCTTCGGCAGTAGATGCTTCGCCCAGCGGCATCAGGATGGCGAGGACATGCCGGTTCGGTCCAGCAATGGCCCAGCTCTCGTCCATCATCCGTTTGAGCCGCAAGAATTGTTGCGGCAGATCCCGATCCACGGCGTCCTGGTTGAATTCCAGCGCCACCACGATGCTGGGGACCTGCGTGCTTTCATACATGCGCCACAGGCGCTGCAGCTCAAAGGCAAACTCAGGCGGGCAGTCAGGAACCTGCTCCACCAGCGGCGCTGACAGCGCTTGGGTTGACAGACCATCGGTGTAGTAACCCAGCAGCAAATTGATGGTTTGCAGGTTCTCGTCCTGCAACGCAAAAAATGGCAGCTCGTCGATGAGCAGCATGGCGTACACATCTCCCCCAATATCCAGCAGAGGGGCTGCCACCAGGTAGCGGGTGGCTTCCTGGCGCACCGTGGCTTGAACCACATGGCACAGGGTGCGTGTTTCCAGGGCTTGGGCGAGCAAAGGGTCTTTGGGGTCCACCGCCACGGGTGAGCCAATGGTGGCTATCGCGGTTTTCTCCAGCTTGTCATCGCGCACAGGGTGCAGGGCCGCAGAGCTGATCTGGCAATACTGCGCCAGCAGCCGCAGCAGAATCTGTGCCTCATCATCGCTGCCGCTGAGTCCGCGCAGCGTTTTGAGCGCGTCGCGCATCGACATGGGGCGGCCTATCAGTTCCTGTTCCAGCCGGTCATGCGACAGGCGCAGCAGGTAGTACTGGCGTATCAGGTGCTCCAGGCGCTGGTCCAGGTAGTACTGCACGGCTTCGGCGCGGCGGGTGCGCGCTCTCCACAAGCTGGAGAACTCGCCCACCAGCATCACGGTAATCAGCCCGCCCAGAAAGAAGATCTGGGGGAATTGTTCCATGTGGCCCACATGCAAGGCAACCCATGCCAACAGCAGCACGGCGCCAGCGCCCAGCCCGGCCAGCGGGCCATAGCGCAAGGCCACGATGACGGGCGCCAGCCAGGCCCAGCGGAACTCCGCGTGCACCCCGAGCGGATCTTCGGGATTGAATGCCACGCCCACGGCCACGGCAATGCCGGGCACGAGCAGGGATTCCAGCGTCACCAGCCATGGGCGGTCGCCGGCTGCGCCCAGCTTGCCCAGCGGTGCACCGGAAAAGCCGGGTTTGCGCTGCGCAGCAGGCGCTGCGGCGTCGTCGGATCGGGCGGTGGTTGCTGGGTCGTCAGCTTGCATGCGAATGCGAAGGCTTAACGTGCACCGGACAGACCGGCTTGGAGCAGTTCGCGGATCAGCTTCTGTGCCACGGCCGACAACGCTTCACGGCTCCAGCCGGACTTGCCGCCTGCGCCGCTCCAGAGAATGTCGCCGCTTTGCACGTCAATGACTTGCAGCGTGATGCCAGCGGCCGGTTCCCCGTCCACGCCCACCTTGTAGCGCCACTCGTCCACGGTGCCCGCCAGCGCATAGCGCACGCCTTGTTCACGGGCCCATGCCAGTGCCTGTTCCTGGCGTTTGGTGTCGCCTGCGTCGAACAGCGCCTCTTGTTGCGCCGTGCTCGTGTAGCGCTTGACCTTGCCCACGCCCCGCGCATGCAGCAGGGCCTCTGCGACGCTTTCGGCGCGGTTGCCAGCCATGGGGGTCTCGGTGTGGTTGGCAAAAGGCAGCACGGTCCATTCGGCATTGGCCTGCAGGGCGGGGGCTCGGCCACGGTCTACCGTAGAGCAGGCTGCTAGTGCGCAAAGCACCAAGGCGCTGGCAGCAACTTTCAAGGTGTGCAGGATTTTGGTATTGCTCATCATTGGGCTTGTCTTTCCATCAACATCGGGTGGGTTCAAAAGTGCTTGCGGTAGCGCAGTTGTATCTCGCGGGTGAGCCCCTGGGTGAGGGTGCCGCCCTTGCCCAGGCTCCAGCCCAGGCTTAGGTGGTCACCGCCCAGCACGCTGCCAGCCAGGCCCAGTCGCAGACTGTAGCCCGGGCCCTGGCGGCTGTGCCAGGTGCGGGCAATGCTGCCAAAGGGTTGCAGCGTGCGCGTGTAGTCGCGCTCAAAGCGGGTATTGGTCGAGATCTGCAGACCGTAGAAACTGAAGTTCTCGGGCAGGAAGTAGGTGTCGCCGACACGGTCCACGCTGGGGGGCAGGTACTGGGTGAAAGCCAGGTCGCTGCCCGAAAGCTCTCCGGGGTCACGCCGGTCGTACGCGTGCTGCGACCAGAAGGCGCCAAACTCCAGGCTTGGGGCTTCCACGCGGTAAGTGTGCGTGTAGGTCAACGAGGAATGGCGACCCGTGCCCAGTGCACCACCGGTCTGCAGCCTGTAGTTGTCGCGCCAGTGCTCCATGGTGATCTGGTCAAGCCGCGAGATCTGATAACGCAAGCTGATGCCGGCACGGTCTTTCATGCCTGCCATGCGCAGCACGGTGCTCTCCTGGGTCGGCAGTTGCATGCCGATGTCCATGCGCAGCGTCAGGCGGTTGTCCAGGCGCCATTCGTGTTCGAGCTGAACGGGGGTGTAGCTGGTCAGGCTCTCGCGCCGGGCCAAATGCAGGGTCGTGGTGGTGTCCTGTTCCTGCCAGCGCAGATCGACCTTGACACCTCGTTCCTGCGAGGGGTTGCTCAGCTGCGTGGAAAGCCCGGCAGTGCGGTGAATGCGGGTCAGGCTCAGGTCCATCGACAGGCGCGGGCTCAACGCCATGTGCCATTGCGCGGTGGCTTCGGTTTCTTCAAGGTCGCCGAGCTTTCTCGCCTCTACTTGAGGGCCTGCGTGGTCACTGAACGCCAGAAGGTTTTCGGTGAGCTGCAGATGCAGCGGTGCGTCGTCGGGCTGGTCGTTCTGCGATTCAAACGCAGTGGTCTGTGCCAAGCGCACATCCTGCACGGCAGCAGCGGCGTTGATGCGGTCGTAACGGGGCAGGCGCTCACCAAAAGTTTCCAGCAGGGCTCCGGTGGATGCAGTGTCTTGCTCCGCCAGGGCCACAGTGATGTCGGCCCAGAGCGGCCGGTTGGCGCGCAGGCTTTGGCTGCGTGCGTACTGCTGCCACAGCAGGCCGCGCTCTGCGGAATACTGGCCTGCATCCTGCAGCCAGCCAATGGCAGTTTCTGCCGCAGCGTTGGACAGGTTGCCAGCTGCGTCCCGGTCCAGGCGCATGAGTTCACGCAGCGTCTCGAACGCCGGGTCGCCGGGCTTGTGTGTCAGCAGCAGGCGTGCGCGGGCCAGGCGGCGGGTGGTGTCCAGCCCCTCTTCGGTGAGCCAGTGCGCGCGCGCTTGTGTGCGGGTCAGGGGGCGGCCCTGTTGTGCCTGAGCCCATTCCGAGGACAGCAGATGCCGGCGCAGGCGCCATGACTTGTCGGCCTCCTGATTCTGGTCGAGCGCGTCGGCATAGTTCATCATCCACAGGAAATCGTCCTGCCGCTCTGCCAGCTGGGGGGTGAAATACCGAGCCAGTGCGACGGAGGGCAGGGACAGGGCCTGGTACGCAGAGCCCAGGGCATCGTGCATCTCCTTGTCGCCGCTCCACTCGGCTTCATGGGTAGCCAGCAGTTTGCGCAGAGAGATGTTGTCGTTGCTGTCGATGAACAGCCACACGATGGCCTGACGCATCTCGGCTGAATCAGGCGCCAGACGCAAGGCCGCATCAAACAGCTGGGCTGCGCGGGTGAGGTTGCCCGTGTTCTGGTGGTACAGACCCACAATGCGCAAAAACTGCGCGTCTTTCCACAGGGGGGCAATCGCTTCGTGTGCGGTACCGGTGGTGGGGCTCACCTTGTCCAGCAGATGCTTGACCTGCGTCCACTGGCTGCGGCTGACATAGGTTGTCAGAGCCAGGATCAAGTGGCGCCGCTGGAAGAAGCGGTCCCAGGCCTGCATCGCCACATCTGCCGCCTGCAATGGGTAGTCCACTTGCAGCAGCCGGATGGCGGAATCAAAGTCTGGCAGCTCGGCATCGGGTGTGGTCAGCAGCTGGCGATACGCATCCAGCGCCACTGCGTCACGCTGCTGGCGCTCAGCCAGCTGCCCGGTCATTCGCAAGAAGTCGGTGGTGATCTCTGCGCCGGGGAGAACGGCATGGCGCGCGGCCTCCAGCCAGGCCATGGCCAGTTCCGGCTTGCCACGGACCACCGCCAGGGTGGCTGCGCGCATGGCGCGCTCGGGTGTGGCCTGAGCGGGGTCGGCCAAAAGCTGCTCCCATGCCTGTAGCGCCACGTCCATTTGCCCGGCACGGGTCGCAATGTCCGCCAGCAGCTCCAGGTTGGCGGGCAGGCGCGGCTGTTGCTGCAGGAACTCGATGGCGGGCAGCGGGGTGCCCACCCGTTCGTACGCCAGGATGAGTTCTTTGGCCAGGGGTGCGTTGTCTGGGTTGCGTCGCAATTCGTAGCGCAGGCCTTCGATGAGTGCCGCATCGTCAAACAATCCGGGTGCCAGCCTCAGGACCGATTGCCAGGCCCGGTCTTGTTGGGTTGCCCGAGCGATGACCAGCCAGTTCTGTAGCGCAACGTCGCTGCGCTGCGTCCATTCGGCTACTTGCGCCAGCCGCTCACGCCACGCCAGGTCATTCGGTGCCTGTTGCACGGCTGATTTGGCCACCAGCCAGGCGTCTTCGAGGTTGCTGTTTTCCAAAAATACCTGGTAGCCCAGGGTGTAGATCTTGTCGTCAAACGGCAAGCCTGGGCCTGCCTTTTCAGCGCCAGTGCGGTTGCCAGCTTGCGCTGTCGCTACCTGCTGCATCCCTGCGGCGCTGGGGTGGTGCAGCATGCTGGTGTCCAGCAAGTAGGCGCGGTCTTCATAGCGCATGGAAGCAGGTGCTACTGGTGCTGCATTGCCCGACATGGGGAGCATCACCGGTGCTGCGGTGGCCACGGCTGTCTCGCGCCACTGTTGCAGCAGGGCCAGGCGAAGCAGTCGCTTCATGTACTGCTCGGCAATCGCGGGTTTGCCAGCGGCGCGTGCCAGTTCCACCAGCACGCGCAACACTTCCGGATCTGCTTCAAGCTCACCCACTTCGCGCTGGGCCAGAGCCAGCGCCAGGGCGGGCTTGCCAGATGCCTGCATGGCAGCGATGGCGCGCAGGTAGAAGGCTTTGGCTTGATCCGGTCTGGTGCTGGCGTGGCGTGCCTTCAGGAACAGGTCGGCTGCCTCTTGGTGGGCAGAGACGCCCAATGCTTCGCGCGCTGCACGTTCATAGAGTGCCACTGCGCTGCCCTCGGCGCTGGCTTCGTCGCCCATCCGCCGGTACATCTGAATGCCCAGCAGGGGCTCACCCAAATGGAAAGCGTCTTCCGCCAATGCCGGCAGCACTTCGGTGGGCACCTCTTGGGTCATCAGCTCATGCAGCTGCACCACCAGGTCAGCGCGCAGGGCGCGGCGTTGTTCTGTGGCTTCGAGAGGAAGGGCGTGGTAGCCGTCCATGGCGTCACGCCAGCGTGTCCATGGCGAAGGCTGCCTGTTCGCCAGGTCGGCTTCCCTCTGCTTGCGGGCTTCATCTTCGGCAACCCGCTGCGCCAGCAATTGCTGCAGCCGAGGGTTGTTTGGATCACTGCGCAGCAGGTTCTTCAAGTACACGAGCGACAGGCTGGAGTCGCTGCTGGACGAGAGCAGTCGCCGCTCCAGGTCCTGGCGCGGATACATGAGCCACAGCGCACCACCGACCAAGCCGGCCAGCAGTGCAGTGAGCCAATAGCTGGCGAGTACGGGCCGTTCAGCGTCCGGCGCAAATAACTTGGATTTGCGCGGAAGCATCGGCTAGCTTGTAGGTACGCACGTCGGTGCGCAGGTTGCTGGAGGGTTTGGCTGCCACCACAGGTTGCCCGTTGGCGCTCAGCTTGCAGGCGGGGGCCATGCCTGCCACGCTGAATTGCAGGGGCACATGGCCTTGCAGGGTGAATTCCGTGCGTTGCCCTTGCTGAGTGCGTTGCCACTGCGTCACACGGGCATTCGCGGTGTGCAGCCAGACGGTGGGGGCGTTTGCAGTATCGGCGGCGGCAGATCCGCCCGGCCGCGCAATCCATGCACGGTCTCCGGTCAGGTGGAGGTAGCTGCCTTCCGCCCCTTCGCTCACGCCTGCCACGCCAACACCTTGGGCGAGTGTGGGGGTGATGTCATTCACCGAGTAGGGCATGCGCAGCGTGCGCAACTGGCCCGCGCCACGAACGCGCCAGCCGTCACCTTCGCGGGCAATGGCGTAGGTATGGAAGTCTTGCACCTTGCGAATGAATTCGGAGGTGCGAACCGGGTGCAGTGGCTGCGATAGCGCCCAGTCATACACCTTCTTCAGCGCCTTCAGGCCCGCCGCCTTGGATGCAGAGTACGTGTGGTAGTAGATGCCTACAGGCTTGATACGCCGGGGCTTGTCGGTCATCTCAAAGGTTTCGAGCACGCGCTCGAAACCGTAATAGGGCCCCTGCCACAGGTTGGTGTAGATGTTCTCGTTGGTGATGGGGGCGTAGACCTGCAGGTAATTGCCTTTGGTAATGCCCAGGGCGCCAATCGCCGTCAGCGTGGGTTGTGCCTTGGAGATGGATGTGTCTCCACCATTGATGTTTACCAGCCCCGCTTCATAAGACGCCTTGAGGGCCGCTTCATTGGGGGCTGTGTCACCCGACCATTGGAGTATTTCCACCGATTTGCCTGCAGGTACAAGTTGCTTGCGAATGTATTCGGCAGAGCCTGCCGTCTCGCGCTCGAAGTCCATTTTGTAGCCAGGAATATTCAGGGACTGCTGGGCTTCAGCGTTTTCTGAGAACACCCCGTGTTTGACCGAGGAGTCCCACAAGAAGGGATGCGTGAAGGTATGGCTGGCCGCTTCGATGTGGGGCAGTTTGAACATCTTGCGTGCGATGTCTTCCATCTGCTGGCTTTGGTCCGGGTACAGGCCGTGGGGCGCCGTCTCCGCCTCAATGATCGACATCGTCTGGGGAATGCGGTACTTCTCGAAAATCTCTTGCAACAGCACTTGCGACGCCAGTGGGCTGCCCGCCATTTCAGCCTTGGAGGGGAAGCCGTCTCCATCAATATGGGCCAGCAGCAACCTCAGGCCGTTCTCGGTCGTGGTGTCGGGTACCGGCAGCGGGGGCAGTTGCAGGGCTTTTTGCAGGAAGGTGAACGGGTTGACCACCCACCGTGTTTGTTCAGTGCCGGGCAGCTCCGTCAGAACATACGGGTCGAGAATGAATCCTCCCCAGGGCATCAGGGCTCCGCCCACGTAGCTGCGGCCATTCTTGTCCACAAATTCGACCAGGGGCTCTGCCTGCGCAGCTTGCGGCCCCACCAGCAAGACGGGCGTGTCGTCCCGCTTGATGGGGGGCAGGGCAATCTCAAATTCCATCGCGGCGTGTTGGCCCTTCAGGCGCAATGGTGCGGTGATGTTCAGATCGTTGGCTTGCAGTCCGAACGTGGTAGCCCAGGATTTGTCGAGTTGCAGGCCAAAGTCACCCATGATGGCAATCGGCATGCCCTCGGTTTTGCGGGCCTGCAACCATTGGTTCAGTTCGCGCATCCGGTTTTTGGGGATGAAGCCAGAAAAATAGGTCAACACCCCGGCATAACGGTCGCGATGAATCCCCGCGGGCAACGGGCTCAGGATGTCGGCATAGTCCACCACATAGCCCATGTGGTTCAGGGGCATCTGCGCATAGCGGTGGGGGTTGCTGTAGTTGAGCGCGGGGGACTCTGAACTGTTGTAGACCACCAGGATGCGGCGGGGCACCAGCTCCAGCGTGCCAACGCCCACGCTGCTCAAACGGCTGTCCGTCACCCAGGGGATGAAGCCATCGGCTTCGATGCGCTTGGCGGTCTCGCGTGCCAGAGCACGGTCATGGGGCGCGACGTAATCAATGACCAGTGCAGGGATGCCATCACGGTCCTGGATGGTCTTGAGTTGAGCGATCAGCCACTGGCGGTCCGCCAGTGGCACTTCTTCGTAGCGGCTGGCACCCGCATTCCAGCCGCGGTACAGCGATTCTGCGGCGACCATGTGGATCTTGCCTTTCAGGCGTGGCGCAATCTCGAACCCCCGGTTCATGATCAGCTGGATGCCCGGGAAGCGTTCGTGCAGCGTTTCAATCACGCGAACCAGGCCGTCTTGCTGTGCAGCCTCGTCAAAGCGGCTGGCCAGGCGGTACGAGTCGATGGTGTCGAGAAAGAACCCCCGGTAGCCCCGTTGCCACAGGGGCGCTATCACCTGCTCCGCAAAAAAAACGGGCCATTTCGCGGGCGTCTGGTCGACCACCACGGAGTTCCAGTGCCCGTTGCGGGCCATCTGCCACTGCGCCGGTATGTTCTTGAAATAGGCCCGCGTGGGCTGCACTTCTGCCACCGACGTGTAGGCGTAAAGCTCGGTCCCTTTGGCGCGCAAGGCTAGCGGGTCGTAGCCATGGTCGGGCTCCACCACCACGATATCGAAGACTTTCAGATCTTCTAGCGGTGCGTTGTGCTGGTAGTAAAGCGCTACCGCCGGGGCCTTCTTGGCCTGAGCGTATTTTGTTGCGCCCATGGCAGCCAATGCCAGCATCAACAAAACGAGGAGGCGAAGCGGATGTGTCATGGACGGCGGCGGGTTCCGGGGTGGCGCTTTGTGGGCGCAAGGTGATTCGATCCGATAGGCACTGTGGCGCAGGGCTGCCCGCAGGGTGGCAGGCAGTGGATCAATGGAGTGTGGATTTTATGGCTTGTGGTTGGGGACGGCGTTTACCCTCGATAGAGCGTTCAATGCAAAGATGTGAGTGTGTACTTTTCTTTTGGTGTTGATGCTCAATGGTTTCTGGGATGAGAGGGCTGACAAAGCCACTTCCGGGTGTTTGGAATTCACCCACAGTGGAAAACGATTGTTTGCAATGGTGCTGGGGCCGCGACCATGGCCATCGCCCCTTGTGTGCTCTCGCTGACCAGCCCGGCGAATGGGAAAAGAAGTCGCGCAAGCCTTTTGGCGCTGCAATGCGGGAGGCTTTTTGATCCGACAATTCACCGTATCGGGTCGATCCCGTGCGATGGATCTCTTCCTCAGAACCCAGATCCCCATTTTTAGGAGTGCGATAGCGTGATTCTTGTAACGGGCGGAGCCGGCTTCATCGGCTCGCATACCTGTGTGGCGTTGGCCCAGGCCGGCATTCCTTTCGTGGTGCTGGACAACTTTTGCAACAGCCGCCGTTCGGTGCTGGAGCGGGTGGAGCGCATCACTGGCGCACCCGTGCCTTTCATCGAGGGCGATATCCGCGACACGGCCTTGCTGCAGCGGGTGTTTGCCGAGCACGCTGTCGAGGGAGTCATCCACTTTGCAGCCCTGAAGTCGGTGGGCGAGTCGGTGCGCGAGCCGCTGCGGTACTACGACAACAACGTTGCGGGCACGGTGGCCCTGCTGGGCGCCATGCGGGCGGCGAATGTGCGCACGCTGGTGTTCTCCTCGTCTGCCACGGTGTACGGCGACCCGGCCTCGGTGCCTATCCGTGAGGACTTCCCGCTGTCGGCCACCAACGCCTACGGCTGGAGCAAGCTCATGATGGAGCAGGTGCTGGCCGATGTGGACGCTTCCGAGCCCGGCCAGTGGCGCATTGCCCGCCTGCGCTACTTCAACCCCGTGGGGGCCCACGCCAGTGGCTTGATCGGCGAAGACCCGCAAGACATTCCCAACAATCTGCTGCCTTACGTTGCGCAGGTGGCCGTGGGCCTGCGCGAACAACTCAGCGTGTACGGCAACGACTACCCCACGCCCGATGGCACCGGCGTGCGCGACTACATCCATGTGTGCGATCTGGCCGAGGGTCACGTGGCCGCGCTGCGCTACCTGCGCAGCCACCCCGGCCTGCTGACGGTGAACCTGGGCACGGGGCGGCCCGTGTCGGTACTCGAGATGGTGCGCGCCTTTGAACGCGCCAGCGGCCGGGCTGTGCCCTACCGCATCGTGGCGCGCCGGCCCGGTGATGTGGCCCAGTGCTGGGCCGACCCCGCTCTGGCGCAGCAACTGCTGGGCTGGACGGCCAAACTGGGGCTGGACCAGATGTGCGAAGACGCGTGGCGCTGGCAAAGCGGTGTGGGCGCCAGCCTGCAAGCCTGAGCGGGCCGGGCCCTGCGGATGGCCGTGGTATCTTGCACGGGCCGCTCTGGCCGCGCCTTCGGGGTTGCGGCTTTCTTTGATTGATATTCTTCTTTTTTCTCATCCCTCTGCGCCATGCTTGCCAAACGCATCATTCCCTGTCTTGACGTTACCGGAGGCCGCGTGGTCAAGGGTGTCAATTTTGTTGAACTGCGCGATGCAGGCGACCCGGTAGAGATTGCCGCGCGCTACAACGCCCAGGGGGCCGATGAGCTGACCTTTCTGGACATCACCGCCACCAGCGATGGCCGCGACCTCATCCTGCACATCATCGAAGCCGTGGCCAGCCAGGTGTTCATTCCGCTCACCGTGGGTGGCGGCGTGCGCACGGTGGAAGATGTGCGCCGGCTGCTCAACGCGGGCGCGGACAAGACGAGTTTCAATTCGGCCGCCATTGCCAACCCCGACGTCATCAATGCGGCCTCGGCCAAATACGGTGCCCAGTGCATCGTGGTGGCCATTGATGCCAAGCGCCGCTCTGAAGAAGACGCGCTGCGCATCGGTGCCAACGGGCAGCCGGTAGGCCCTGGCTGGGATGTCTACAGCCACGGCGGGCGCAAGAACACGGGGCTGGATGCGCTGGCGTGGGCGCAGGAGATGGCTCAGCGCGGCGCTGGCGAAATTCTGCTCACCAGCATGGACCGTGACGGCACCAAGTCCGGCTTTGACCTGGCCCTGACCCGTGCGGTGAGCGACGCCGTGAGCGTGCCCGTCATCGCCTCGGGCGGCGTGGGCAATCTCGATCACCTTGCCGACGGCGTGCAGCAGGGCGGTGCCGATGCCGTGCTGGCTGCCAGCATCTTCCACTACGGCGAGTACACCGTGGGCCAGGCCAAGCAGCGCATGGCAGAGCGTGGCATTCCCGTGCGTCTGTAATCGGTAGCTTGTTTTGCTATTGATTTAATAGCTGCTGGCGCTTGCTGCAAAAGCGCTAGCGGCCAAAAACGTTTAAATTTTTGATCCCCGTCCGGCCCTCCGGCACAAATCACCGACAATCCGCCCATGAACTGGCTCAATGAAGTGAAATGGGACGCGCAGGGCCTGGTGCCCGTGATTGCGCAAGAGCAGGGCACAGGCGATGTGCTGATGTTTGCCTGGATGAACCGCGAAGCGCTGGCCAAGACCGCAGAGCTGGGTCGCGCGGTGTACTTCAGCCGCTCGCGCAAGAAGCTGTGGTTCAAGGGCGAGGAGTCGGGCCATGTGCAGACGGTGCATGAAATCCGCCTCGACTGCGACAACGACGTGGTGCTGCTCAAGGTCACGCAGGAAGGGCACGAGCCTGGGATTGCCTGCCACACCGGGCGCCACAGCTGCTTCTTCAGCGTGCTCAAGGATGGCGCCTGGAAGGCCGTTGATCCGGTCTTGAAAGATCCCGAATCCATCTACAAATAAGCCCATGAGTTCCAATGATTCCCACGTGCTGTCTCAGCAAGACGCCCTGGCCCGCCTGGCGGCCGTGATTGAAAGCCGCAAACCCGCCAACGGTGGTGATCCACAGACCAGCTATGTCTCGCGCCTGCTGCACAAGGGGCCGGATGCCTTCTTGAAGAAGATTGGCGAAGAGGCCACCGAAGTCGTGATGGCGGCCAAGGATGTGGACCATGGCGCCGACAAGGCAAAGATCGTTTACGAGGTCGCAGACCTGTGGTTCCACTCCATGATCGCTCTGGCCCACTACGGCTTGAGCCCGGCGGATGTGGTCAAGGAGCTGGCCCGCCGTGAAGGCACCAGCGGTATCGAAGAAAAAGCCCTGCGCAAGGCAGACGCGCGCGCGGCAGACGAGAAAGGCTGACAGCCATGGCAGATGACTTCACCGATGTGCAGACCAAGGACCAGCGGGCCGAGGATTTGAAGGCCATCGGCTGGGTCAGCTACCTGTTGCATCTGATCGTGGCGGTGGGGGCGGTCATTCCCGGTGCGCAGCCCGGCGCTGCCTTGCTGTTGATTGCGCTGGTGATCGACCTCGTCAAAAAGAGCGACGCAGAAGGCACCTGGCAGGCCAGCCATTTTTCCTGGCGCCTGCGCACGGTGATTTGGGCAGGTGTGCTCTATGTACTGACGGCCCCGCTGTGGATTTTGATCCTGCCCGGCTGGATCGCCTGGGGGCTGATCTCCCTGTGGTTCCTGTACCGCATCGTGCGCGGCATGGTCGCCATGAACAAGGGGCAGGCTCTGGAGATGTGAGATTGGCGCTGCTGGCGAGCGGGTGCCTTGCTCAGCCCTTGGCTGACAGCCCTTCGTCAGCCGGCGGACAAGCCGAATGCCGCGTATATCGCTGACAATGCGAAAACTTGCCCGGAGTCATTCAGGGCTCTGTAATCAGTTATCTGGCGGCTGCGGCCGGTTTCATTCATCCCTTCACCATGCACGATCCGAACTGCCTTTTTTGCAAGATCATTGCCGGCGAGATTCCTTCCCGCAAGGTCTATGAAGACGAGGAAATCTTCGCATTCCACGACATCCATCCCTGGGCGCCGGTGCACTTTCTCATGGTGCCCAAGGCGCATATCCCTTCGATGGCCCAGGTTACCCCGGAGCACGCCGGGCTGCTGGGGCGCATGATGGCGCTGGCGCCCCGACTGGCCCTGGAGCAGGGGTGTAACCCGTATCCAGACGGCGGCTTTCGCATCGTCACCAACACGGGGGTTGAAGGCGGGCAGGAAATCCACCATCTGCATATCCATGTGATGGGTGGCCCACGCCCCTGGCTCAAAGGCTGAGGTCAGGCGCTGACGGTCTTTTCCCCTTCACGCCGGGGTTACATCGCGCGTCTAAAATGATTGCAATTCGTTAGGAGAAATTCCATGGGTTCCTTTTCCATCTGGCACTGGCTGATCGTGCTGCTGATCGTTGTCATGGTCTTCGGCACCAAAAAGCTCAAGAACATGGGCTCTGACCTGGGCAGCGCGGTCAAGGGCTTCAAGGACGGCATGAAAGACGGCTCAAGCGACGCCCCCGCGCCCACCGCAGCTCCAGCTCCCAGCCAAGTGGCCAACAGCCAAGCCGCCGACAAGACCACCATCGACGTGGAAGCCAAGCAAAAAAGCTGATGGCTTGAGCGAGCGTTGATTCCATGATTGATATTGGCCTGTCCAAAATGGCGCTCATTGGGGCGGTGGCGTTGATCGTCATCGGCCCTGAAAAGCTGCCCCGCGTCGCCCGTACCGTGGGCACCCTGCTGGGCAAGGCGCAGCGCTACGTGGCCGATGTGAAGTCTGAAGTCAACCGCTCCATGGAGCTCGATGAGCTGCGCAAGATGAAGGACTCGGTGGAAAACGCCGCGCGCGATGTGGAGCAGTCCATCCAGACCAGCGCCAGCGAGTTTGAAAAAGACTGGGCGCAAGCCACCAGTTTCGAGACCGAGAGTCACGACACGGCTTCGGCTGTGCTGCCCGCTTACAAGCACCCTGGCAAAAACTGGCGCCTCAAGAAAGGCGCTACCCCCCAGTGGTACAAAGCCCGCAATGGTGTGCGCACCAAAGCGTTGTCCGGTGCGGCGCGGGTAGCGCGCTACCGCCCTAAAAAGTTCCACTGATGCTGCGCCCGCGCGCGCTGCATGGGCGGCCCTGACGCCCTCGAAGATCCAACATGGCAGACACCCCCACCCAAGAAGACGAGCTTGCTGGAACGGAGCAACCGTTTGTGCAGCATTTGATGGAGCTGCGCGACCGATTGGTCAAGGCCATCATTGCCATTGCCGTGGCTGCTGCCTTCCTGTTTTTCTTTCCCGGCCCCGGGCCGCTGTACGACTTTCTGGCAGCGCCACTCGTAGCGCATTTGCCCAAGGGCGCTACGCTGATTGCCACTTCGGTGATCTCGCCCTTCATGGTGCCGCTCAAGATCTTGCTGATGTCGGCCTTTTTGCTGGCTTTGCCATTCGTGCTCTGGCAGGTGTGGGCGTTCGTGGCGCCGGGCCTGTATTCGCATGAGAAGAAGCTGGTCTTGCCGTTGGTGGTCTCCAGCACTGTGCTGTTCTTCATCGGCGTGGCCTTTTGCTATTACTTCGTGTTTGGGCAGGTGTTCGCGTTCATCCAGAGCTTTGCGCCCAAGAGCATCACGGCTGCGCCTGACATCGAGGCTTATCTGAGCTTTGTGCTGTCCATGTTCCTTGCCTTCGGCCTGGCCTTTGAAGTGCCGATTGCGGTGGTGGTGCTGGCCCGCATGGGGGTGGTGAGCATTGAGAAGCTGAAGAACTTCCGTGGTTACTTCATCGTCATCGCGTTCGTGATCGCCGCCATCGTCACCCCCCCCGACGTGGTGTCGCAACTGGCCCTGGCCGTGCCCATGTGCATTCTTTACGAGATTGGCATCTGGGCTGCGCAACTGTTCATCAAGCACACCAAAGCGCCCGGCACCACAGAGGAAGAAACCGCTTCTTCCTGACAGCGGAGGCGCTGCTTTGTGGCGGCATTGGGCTGCCACTGTTGCGGCGCCGTAGTGCCTTTTCTTGCGCTCCTCCAGTGGCGCTCTGCGTGGTCGGTTTGACTGCTTCCTGTGGAGGAAGTCTGGTTGCCACCAAAGCAGGATAGAGTTTTTTCTTTACCAATAAAAATAGCTGCTAGCGCCCGAAAATAAAGCGCTAGCAGCTATGTTATTGATAGCGTATAAGTTCCTGCGGGCCGCAGGAGTTTTGTACTGTGCTTCAGCGACGCACAGCGCGCTGGGGGCGAGGGCGTACCCCAGGGTTGATGTTCAACTCCAACTTCTTGTCGGCACGTTGCACCTCGAAAGCTGAGGGCGTGCCGGGTTTGAGCGCAGCCACGGCAGTCAGCAGCTGCGACACGTTGCCCACAGCCTTGTCATCCACCTTCAGAATCACGTCGCCGGGGCGCATTCCCGCCTGCGCAGCGGGGCCGTCTTGCAGCACCCCGGTGATGATCACGCCCTCGGTGGCTTTCACGCCGAAGGTTTCGGCCAGCTCGGCTGACAGTTCGTTGGGCTCCACGCCAATCCAGCCGCGGGTCACCTGCCCGTCTTTCACGATGCCATCGAGCACCAGGCGCGCGGTAGACACGGGGATGGCGAAACCGATCCCCATGCTGCCACCCGAGCGCGAGTAGATGGCCGTGTTGATCCCCATGAGGTTGCCGTTCACATCCACCAACGCGCCACCCGAGTTGCCGGGGTTGATGGCGGCATCAGTCTGGATGAAGTTCTCAAAGGTGTTGATGCCCAGCTGGCTGCGGCCCAGCGCACTGACAATGCCGCTGGTCACCGTCTGGCCCACGCCAAAGGGGTTGCCAATAGCCAGCACCTGATCGCCCACGGCCAGGGAGTCTGAATCGCCAAGCGTGATCACGGGCAGCTTGTCGAGCGTGATCTTGAGAATGGCCAGGTCGGTTTCGGGGTCGGTTCCGATCACGCTGGCGCGGGTGCGGCGGCTGTCGGTCAGCGTGACTTCGATTTCGTCCGCACCTTCGACCACGTGATTGTTGGTGAGGATGTAACCGTCGGGGCTGATGATGACACCGCTGCCCAGTCCGGTCTGGGCCTGCGGGGCCTGGTCACCAAAGAAGAATTGGAACCAGGGATCGTTGCTGCGTGGGTGGCGTACGGCCTTGCTGGTATTGATGCTGACCACGGCGGGCGATGCTTTGCGCGCTGCGCCGCTGAAACTGCCCGCCGCAGGCTGCCCCGCCGGGGCTGGGGGCGCTTCCATCAGGGCCACGCCGGCGCCCGAGCGGGTGGCGCCTTGGCGGATCCAGTCGGGCTGGAGGGTGGCGACAACAAAATAGGCCGCGGCGAAAACCGTCACGGCCTGAGAGAACAGCAGCCAGATGCGTTTCATGATGAGTAGATAGGGCAAAGGTGCGTGGGGTGCGCGAAGTTCTGCAGTGTGATCTTCGGGGCTCGGAATAGTTGCTATTGTCCTCCAAGCCTTGGCGGCGCATGGCGCGGCGTTGGGTGGGGTCTTGGCGCTGCCTGCGCGAGCCCGCGCGACAATAGCGGGCATGAGCATATCCCGCGTAGACCTTCTGCAGGCATTCGACGGCCTGCTGCAACCCGAGCGTTTCAAAGACTACGGGCCCAATGGCCTGCAGGTGGAGGGCAAGGAACAGATCGCTCGCATGGTGAGCGGCGTCACGGCCAGCAAGGCGCTGATCGAGGCGGCCATCGCTGCCCGCGCTGACGCCATCTTCGTCCACCACGGACTGTTCTGGCGGGGGCAAGATGGCCGGGTCACGGGCTGGATGAAGCAGCGCCTGCAACTGCTGCTGGCGCACGACATCAATCTTTTTGCGTACCACCTGCCGCTGGATGCACACCCTCAGTGGGGTAACAACGCCCAGTTGGGCCAGATGCTGGGGTGGACGACCGTGGCTCAGTTTGGTGAACAGCTGCTGGGCTGCGTGGCCAATGCCGACTATCCCCATGCGCAGGCCGTGGCGGACCATGTGGCCGCCGTGCTGGGCAGGCCGGCAATGCTGGTGACCTCGGCCGATAGCACGCGCCCCGTGACCAAAGTGGCGTGGTGCACGGGTGGGGCGCAAAGCTACTTTGAGGCCGCCATCGCTGCAGGCGCTGACGTGTTCATCACGGGCGAAATCTCTGAGCCACAAGCCCATCTGGCACGCGAAACGGGTGTGGCCTTCATTGCCGCAGGGCACCACGCCACCGAGCGCTATGGCGCTCCGGCGGTCGCGGGTGAAGTGGCGCGGCTGCTGGGCATCGAGCACGAGTTCATCGAAATCGACAACCCCGCGTGAATGGTTTGCTATTGAAAGCATAGCTGCTTGCGCTTGATTGACGGGCGTTAGCGCCAGAATTTATGAAAACCAATCTCAAGCCCATCGCCATTACCCAAGGCGACCCCGCAGGCATAGGCCCTGAAATCGTGGCCAAAGCGTTCCGGGATGCGCCCGATGTGCTGCGCGGCTGCTTCGTTGTCGGGAACGTGGCCACGCTGCGACGCGCCGCGGGCTGCATTGCACGCCCGGGCATACCTTCGCTGCCCGTGGCGGTGATCGAGGGGGTGGCAGATGCCCTGGATGCGCCCCCGCGCTGCGTGCCAGTGCTGCCGCTTGCGGGTCTGCCCGACACCGTGGCGGTGGGGCAGATCAGCGCAGAGGCGGGGCGTGCCGCAGCCGACTGTGTGCAGTGGGCAGCACGCGCCGCGCTGCGTGGTGAGGTGGCTGCACTGGTTACGGCGCCGTTGCACAAAGAGGCGCTCGCTGCTGCAGGCGTGGACTACCCTGGTCACACCGAACTGCTGCAGGCCGAGGCTGCTGCCCACCAAGGCGTGGCTCTGGATGCGATGCCGGTGCGCATGATGTTGGCAAGCGATGAGTTGCGCACGGTGCTGGTCAGCATCCATGTGTCCCTGCGCGATGCGATTGCTGCTGTGACCGAGGCCAACGTGCTGCAGACCGTGCAGATCGCGCATGCGGCACTGCTGCGCACCTTGGGGCGTGCGCCGCGTATCGCTGTGGCAGGGCTCAACCCCCATGCCGGCGAAGGTGGTTTGTTTGGCCGGGAGGAGCTGGAAATCATTGCTCCCGCTCTGGCTCAATTGCGCGCGCAAGGGGTGGATGTGCACGGACCGTTGCCGCCGGATACCGTCTTCATGCGGGCTCGGCACACCGAGGCCCATCCCGGTGAGTTTGATGTCGTGATCGCGATGTACCACGACCAAGGGCTGATTCCTGTCAAATATCTGGGTGTGGATAAAGGGGTGAACGTCACCCTGGGCCTGCCATTGGTGCGCACCAGCCCCGACCACGGCACCGCGTTCAATATCGCCGGGCAGGGTGTGGCAGATGCGTCCAGCCTGATCGAAGCGGTACGCATGGCGCGGCAACTCGCCTGAATTTTCGAGCGGTGTTGGCCGCAGATGCGACAACGCCCTCGACGAGAGGGCGTTGAATCCATCAAAAAGCTGAGCTTGCGGCGCAGATCAGCGCTTGAGGCTATCGCGGATCTCGCGCAGCAAGACGATGTCTTCGGGTTCAGGGGCTGGAGCCGCAGGCGCTGGTGCAGGTGCTTCGCGCTTGAGTCGGTTGATCTGCTTGATCATCATGAAAATGATGAACGCCAGAATGATGAAATTGACGGCCACCGTCAAAAAGTTACCGTAGGCGAAAACGGGCACGCCGGCCTTGCGCAGTGCGTCCAGGGTCATGGCGGTACCAGCTGGCACATTGCCCAATACCAGGAACAAATTGGAAAAATCCAGTTTGCCAAACACCAGGCCCACCACCGGCATGATCAGATCGGCCACCACGGAGTCCACGATTTTTCCGAAGGCTCCGCCAATGATCACCCCCACAGCCAGGTCGATCACATTGCCCTTGATGGCAAATTCTTTGAATTCTTTGATGATTGTCATCTTTGCTTCCCTTTTTGGTTTCAAGGGCCCGTCGCCCCAGGTGGTGTGAGATCGCATTATCTAGGAGAGATGGCGTGCGGTGCTGCTTCGCTATGGGGCTGTGACGCCAGATCGCAAGAGGGTGGCTGGTGTGATGAGTTTTCACTCCGCTACAATCCCCGGCTGACCCCAACATAGCGATGTATACCGAGGATCCCCATGAGTGACACACCAGTCGACACCAGCAAGCGGACGTGGCTGATTGCGTCCGGATGCGCTGGTGCTGCGGGAGGAGTGGCCGTAGCCGTGCCCTTCGTCAGCAGTTTTCAGCCTTCGGAAAAAGCCAAAGCAGCCGGTGCTGCGGTAGAGGTTGATATTTCAGCCCTGCAACCCGGCGAAAAGCTCACTGTGGAATGGCGCGGCAAGCCCGTGTGGATTCTCAAGCGCACCCCGGAGCAGATTGCTTCGTTGGCCAAGACCGAGCCTCAACTGGCCGATCCCAAGTCAGATCGCAAGACGTACCCCACCCCTGAGTACGCAAAAAACCAACACCGCTCCATCAAGCCTGAAATCTTCGTGGGCGTGGGCATTTGCACCCACTTGGGTTGCTCGCCCGGCGATAAGTTCCAAACGGGCCCTCAGCCTTCTTTGCCTGACGACTGGAATGGCGGCTTCCTGTGTGCTTGCCACGGCTCCACTTTCGACTTGGCTGGCCGCGTGTTCAAGAACAAGCCTGCGCCTGACAACCTGGAAATCCCGCCCCACATGTATCTGTCCGATTCGCGTCTGCTGATCGGTGAAGACAAGAAGGCTTGAGGTAGCACAACATGGCTGAATTCAAGGAAATCTCCCCCAACGCTTCGGCGTCTGCCAAGCTGACGAATTGGTTTGAGAACCGGTTCCCCACAGCTTTCGACGCCTACCGTGTGCATATGTCGGAGTACTACGCTCCGAAGAATTTCAACTTCTGGTACATCTTTGGTTCGCTGGCACTGCTGGTGCTGGTGATCCAGATCGTCACCGGTATCTTTCTGGTCATGCACTACAAGCCTGATGCGAACCTGGCTTTCGCATCGGTGGAGTACATCATGCGTGATGTGCCCTGGGGCTGGTTGATTCGCTACATGCACTCCACGGGGGCTTCGGCCTTCTTCGTAGTGGTGTACCTGCACATGTTCCGTGGCCTGATCTACGGTTCTTACCGCAAGCCGCGTGAGCTGGTCTGGATCTTTGGCTGCGCCATTTTCCTGTGTCTGATGGCTGAAGCCTTCATGGGCTACCTGCTGCCTTGGGGCCAGATGTCTTACTGGGGCGCTCAGGTGATCGTGAACCTGTTTGCCGCCATTCCCTTCATCGGTCCTGACCTGGCTCTGCTAATCCGTGGCGACTTTGTGGTGGGCGACGCTACCCTGAACCGCTTCTTCAGCTTCCACGTCATTGCCGTTCCTCTGGTTCTGCTGGGCTTGGTCGTTGCGCACTTGCTGGCGCTGCACGACGTGGGCTCCAACAACCCAGACGGCGTTGAAATCAAGGGTCCCAATGCGCCCCGAGATGCCAAGGGCAAGCCTCTGGATGGCGTGCCGTTCCACCCTTACTACACCGTGCACGATATCTTTGGCGTGTCTGTGTTTCTGTTGGCTTTCTCTGCGGTGGTTTTCTTCGCGCCCGAATTTGGTGGCTACTTCCTCGAGTACAACAACTTCATCCCCGCAGATCCGCTGGTGACGCCGTTGCACATTGCTCCCGTGTGGTACTTCACCCCGTTCTATTCGATGCTGCGTGCTATCACCAGTGAAATGATGTACGCCCTGATTGCCTGTGTGCTCCTGGGTGCATTGTTTGGAGTGGTCAAAGCCCAGTTGCCTGCTATCTTCAAGGTGGTGATTGCTGGTGGCGCTGTGGTGGTTACCGCTCTGATGCTGGCCATTGACGCCAAGTTCTGGGGCGTGGTCGTGATGGGTGGTGCCGTGATCATCCTGTTCTTCCTGCCTTGGCTGGACTACAGCCCTGTGAAGTCCATTCGTTACCGTCCCGACTGGCACAAGTACTTCTACGCTGTCTTCGTGATCAACTTCCTGATCTTGGGTTACCTGGGCGTCCAGCCTCCCTCACCGATTGGTGAGCGGGTTTCTCAGGTGGGCACCTTGTTCTACTTTGGCTTCTTCCTGCTGATGCCATGGTGGAGTCGCATTGGTAAGACCAAGCCTGTGCCTGATCGCGTCACCTACGTTGCGCACTGAGAGCCGGAGAAAACAACAATGAAGAAACTCATTCTCACGATCGTGGCAGCGCTGGGCATGGTGGCTGGCTCTGCAATGGCTGCTGGCGGCGGCCATCCCCTGGACAAGGCGCCCGTCAAGACCAATGACTTGGCCTCTTTGCAAAATGGTGCCAAGCTGTTTGTCAATTACTGCCTGAACTGCCACTCTGCCGCGTTCATGCGGTTCAACCGTTTGAAAGACATCGGTTTGACAGACCAGCAGGTGAAAGACAATCTGCTCTTCACCACCGACAAGGTCGGTGAAACCATGAAGGCGGCGATTGATCCGAAACAAGCCAAGGCCTGGTTCGGTGCCAATCCTCCTGACCTCACTGTGATTGCCCGCTCGCGTGCAAGCTCTGCAGGTTCCGGTGCGGATTACCTCTACACCTACCTGCGTACCTACTACCGCGACGACACCAAGTTGACGGGCTGGAACAACCTCGTGTTCCCCAACGTGGGCATGCCTCACGTACTGTGGGAGCTGCAGGGCGAACGGCGCCCCGTCTTTGAAGAGCACGAAAGCCACGGCCAGAAGACCCATGTGCTCAAGGGTTGGGAGCAAGTGTCTCCAGGGAAGATGACTCCCGCGCAGTACGATGCGGCAATCGGCGACTTGGTCAACTACATGCAGTGGATGGCCGAGCCCGCTCAGAACACGCGAATCCGCGTCGGTGTGTGGGTTCTGATTTTCCTGGGCTTCTTCACCGTCATTGCATGGCGACTGAATGCGGCTTTCTGGAAAGACGTCAAATAACTTGCTGACTTTCTGACGACTTCTCTTGGGTGAGAAGTCGTCAGATTTTTTATAGAGTGGGCGCTTTGGTGCTTCCCACTCTTTTGATTTTTAGGAGCCTCCCACCATGATGGTGCTTTATTCGGGAACAACTTGTCCCTTTTCCCACCGCTGCCGTTTTGTCCTGTTTGAAAAGGGCATGGATTTTGAAATCCGCGATGTGGATCTGTATAACAAGCCGGAAGACATCAGCGTCATGAACCCTTATGGGCAAGTGCCTATTCTGGTGGAGCGTGATCTGATTCTGTATGAGTCGAACATCATCAACGAATACATTGATGAGCGCTTTCCTCATCCCCAGTTGATGCCTGGCGACCCGGTTGATCGTGCACGTGTGCGTCTGTTCTTGCTGAATTTCGAGAAAGAGCTGTTCGTTCATGTGAACACGCTGGAGTCTCGCGCCACCAAGGGTAACGAAAAGGCGCTGGAGAAGGCCCGGGCCCATATCCGTGATCGCCTGACCCAGCTCGCGCCTGTGTTCCTCAAGAACAAGTACATGCTGGGCGACAATTTCTCCATGCTGGATGTGGCCATTGCTCCGCTGCTGTGGCGCCTCGACTACTACGGTATTGAATTGAGCAAGAACGCCGCACCTTTGCTGAAGTATGCAGAGCGCATCTTCTCGCGTCCTGCCTACATCGAAGCATTGACCCCCTCCGAAAAGGTCATGCGCAAGTAAGTGCGAAGCCTTTGCTAACCCACTGAACTGCTGGACACCCCATGAACGCCCAGGAATCGACCTCCACACGACCGTATTTGATTCGCGCTCTGTACGAGTGGTGCACTGACAATGGTTTTACGCCTTATGTCGCGGTGCGTGTGGATGATTCAGTACAGGTGCCTCGCGAGTTTGTTCACGATGGTGAGATCGTGTTGAACATCAGTTTCGACGCAACCAGTTCGCTGCAGCTTGGTAATGATTTCATCGAATTCAAAGCCCGGTTTGGTGGCAAGCCACGCGATATCCTGGTTCCTGTCGGGCGTGTGATTGCCATCTATGCGCGTGAAAATGGACAGGGCATGGCTTTCCCTCCGCCGGTGGACAGTTTGGTGGCGGCCCCTTCATCGTCGGCTGTGTTGGCCCCTGTAGCCGATGTTGTTGAGTCGGGTGCTTCTGTTGAGGATCGCGTTGTTCAGTTGGTTCCGGCCGTTGATGTGGGTGATGATGAACCGCCTAAGCCCACCCCTGGGCCTGCGGGCGGCCGTCCTTCACTCAAACGGGTGAAATAAGCCAGTTTTTTGTTGAGGCTCGTTTTTTCGGGATAGAATGCGTGCTTCGCCGGTTTAGCTCAGTTGGTAGAGCACCCGCCTTGTAAGCGGTAGGTCGTCAGTTCGATTCCGACAACCGGCACCAAATTTCTTTTCCTTTTTCTCTTCATTTCGTCAGTTCAACGCAAGTCCGTTTGAACTTTCAGGCGAATAGAGTTAACCTCCCACCCCTTGATTCGCAAATGAGCCTGCAGTGCAGGCAGTATTTGCCGCAGCTTGGCTGCTGCTGAGTTGCTTTTGACCAGAAGGCACCAAGTAGCACCTTCAATAGGCCCTGCCCGTACGGTGTCGCGCAGGCCCGCTGGGAGCAGCGGCTCAATGGCCTTCAGCCTTTCGCTAGAGTCTTTGGTCAGTGCGGTCAGCATGGCCAGCGTGGGTGATTCTGCGCTGGCTTGCTGCAGTGTGATGGCATAGTGGCGGCGGTTCATGGGTGGTGCCTCTATGGCAGGGAGATGATTTTGTGCATTTGATTATCACGGACGCTCGCGGAGCCCGCACCCGCTCGTTGCACCTGTCGGGTGCTCGGCTGGCTCTGGTGGGTTGCATGCTCGCGCTCGGATTCTTGCTGGTTGCTGCGTCGCTCTATCACTGGGTTTTTGTGAAGGGGGCGCGGGAGGGTTGGCCCGTGTTTGGCGCGCTGGTCAAACTGGTTGCCAAAGACGAGTTCGATGAGCGCGACAAGTTCATGCGCGCCAACCTTGATGCCATGGCCAAGCGCGTGGGCGAGATGCAGGCCCGTATGGTTCAGCTGGAATCCCTGGGCGAGCGCGTCATGGGCTTGGCAGGCTTGCCCGCATCAGAGGTTCCCAAGGCCGATGGCCGCGGCGGTGCGCTGGTCGGGGCGCGGAATTTGTCGCTCGAAGAGCTGCAAGCCACCCTGGATGATCTGGAGAGGGTGGCTGGCCAGCGATCTGACTGGATGACGGTGGCTGAATCCCGGCTATTTGATCAGCACATCCGCAAGAAAATGGTACCCACGCATGCCCCGGTGACAGGGCGCACGGCCGGGTCTGCGTTTGGGTGGCGGCTGGATCCATTCACCGGCCAGTCGGCGCTGCATACAGGGCTTGATTTTCAGGCGGATACTGGTACCCCCATCCTGGCAGCTGCTGGTGGGGTGGTGATTGCTCAAGAGTTTCACCCGGCTTATGGGAACATGATCGAATTGGATCATGGCAACCAGTTGGTGACACGCTATGCCCATGCGTCCCGCACTCTGGTAAAGCAGGGTGATCTGGTCAAGCGTGGGCAGAAGATCGCAGAGGTGGGTAGCTCCGGGCGTTCTACGGGACCCCACCTGCATTTTGAAGTGCTCGTTCAAGGGGTATTTCAGGATCCTCAAAAATTCTTCAATGCAGGTTCTGGCAAGGCTGCAGATACCGTCGCGGCGATCTCCAGAACCCCCCTGGTAGCCCAGCAAAACGCGCCTCCTGTAGGCAGGTAAAATCCACCGTCCTGGGTTCTCCGCGGAATGCTTGCATTTGCACGCAAAGAGCCCACCTGCATTCAATTCTTATTAGGGATTTCGGTCGTTCGACAGCGTTGTTGAAGCGTGTCGAGCGGACCTGTTCGCATGGCAACCAATTTCCTCACCAAAATTTTCGGCAGCCGAAATGACCGGCTTCTCAAGCAATACCGCAAAGTGGTTGCTCGCATCAACAGCATGGAGCCCGAATATGAGAAGCTGTCGGACGACGCGTTGCGCGCCAAAACCCAGGAGTTCAAGGATCGCGTAGCCAAGGGCGAGTCTCTTGATTCGATCCTCCCCGAAGCCTTTGCTGTGGTGCGTGAGGGTTCCAAGCGCATCATGAAAATGCGCCACTTCGATGTGCAGATGCTCGGGGGCATGGCACTGCACCATGGAAAGATTTCGGAAATGCGCACGGGTGAGGGCAAAACCCTGACCGCAACGCTGCCGGTGTACCTCAATGCGCTGTCTGGCAAGGGCGTGCACGTAGTCACCGTGAATGACTATCTTGCCAATCGCGATGCCCAGTGGATGGGCCGCCTCTATAACTTCCTGGGTTTGACGGTGGGTATCAACCTGCCCAACATGCCGCGCGAAGAAAAGCAAGCCGCGTATCGCGCTGACATCACCTACGGCACCAACAACGAATACGGCTTCGATTACCTGCGTGACAACATGGTCTACGAAGCCCGTGACCGTGTGCAGCAAGGGCTGAATTACGCCATCGTGGACGAGGTGGACTCCATCCTGATCGACGAGGCACGCACTCCACTGATCATCAGTGGTCAGGCAGAAGACCACACGGCAATTTACATTGCCATGAACAAGGTGGTTCCGCTGCTGGTGCGCCAGGAAGGGGAAGCCGATCCGCGCACGGGCGAAGGGGTCATCAAGCCCGGAGACTTCACCGTTGATGAGAAGGCGCACCAAGTCTTCCTGACCGAGCAAGGGCACGAGTCTGCAGAGCGTATTCTGGCCAGCCATGGCCTGATCGCCGAGGGTGCTTCGGTTTACGACCCGGCCAACATCACTTTGATGCACCACCTGTACGCAGCCCTGCGTGCCCACCACCTTTATCACCGCGATCAGCACTACGTTGTGCAGAACGGCGAAATCGTGATCGTGGACGAATTCACCGGCCGCCTCATGTCGGGCCGTCGCTGGAGCGATGGCTTGCACCAGGCAGTAGAGGCCAAGGAAGGTGTGAACATCCAGGCTGAAAACCAGACCCTGGCTTCTATCACATTCCAGAACTACTTCCGCTTGTACAACAAGCTGGCTGGCATGACGGGCACGGCCGATACCGAAGCGTATGAGTTCCAGGAAATCTACGGCCTCGAAACCGTGGTCATCCCACCCAACCGGCCCAGCAAGCGAGACGACCAGCTCGACCGCGTCTACAAGACCACGCGCGAGAAGTATGAAGCCGCGATCAAGGATATTCGCGAGTGCCACGAGCGCGGCCAGCCCGTGCTGGTGGGCACCACGTCGATCGAGAACTCCGAAATCATCGACCAGCTGCTGAACAAGGAGGGCCTGCCGCACCAGGTGCTCAATGCCAAGCAGCACGCGCGCGAGGCCGATATCGTGGCCCAGGCGGGTCGCGAGGGCATGATTACCATTGCCACCAACATGGCTGGGCGTGGTACCGACATCGTGCTGGGTGGCAACATCGAGAAGGATGTGGCAGCCATCGAAGCCGACGAGTCCCTGTCCGAATCCGAGCGTGCCGCCAAGGTGGCCGCGCTGCGCGAACAGTGGAAGGCTGACCACGAAAAGGTCAAGGCACTGGGCGGTCTGCGCATCATTGCGACGGAGCGCCATGAGTCTCGCCGTATCGACAACCAGTTGCGTGGCCGTTCCGGCCGCCAGGGCGACCCAGGCTCTTCACGTTTCTACCTGAGCCTGGATGACTCGCTGATGCGCATTTTCGCGGGCGATCGCGTCAAGGCCATCATGGACCGCCTGAAGATGCCCGATGGCGAAGCCATCGAAGCCGGCATCGTGACGCGCAGCATTGAATCTGCCCAGCGCAAGGTCGAGGCCCGCAATTTCGACATCCGCAAGCAACTGCTGGAATACGACGACGTAGCCAATGACCAGCGCAAGGTGATCTACCAGCAGCGCAACGACATCCTCGATTCGTCGGATTTGACGGACGTGATTGCCGCGATGCGCGAGGACTGCATGACAGATCTGGTGCGCCAGTATGTACCTGCCGAGTCGGTGGAAGAGCAGTGGGACCTGGCTTCGCTGGAGAAAATCCTCAACGACGAATGGCAGGTTCCCGTGCAGTTGCAGGCATGGGTGAGTCAGTCAGAGTCCATCACCGATGAGGAAATTCTTGAGCATGTTGTTAAGCTGGCGCATGCTGCTTTTGAAGCCAAGGTGGCACAAGTGGGGCGTGAGAACTTCACGCAGTTCGAGCGTGCAGTGCTGCTGCAAAGCTTTGACTCCAACTGGCGTGACCACCTGAGCGCACTGGACTATCTGCGCCAGGGCATCCATCTGCGTGGCTACGCCCAGAAGCAGCCCAAGCAGGAATACAAGCGCGAGGCGTTTGAGCTGTTCCGTCAGTTGATCGATCAAGTGAAGAACGAAGTCACCAAGATCTTGATGACGGTACAAGTGCAGTCCTCTGCCCAGCTGGATGAGGCGGCCCAGCAGCTGGAGGCCCGCGCTGAGCACATCACCAACATGACCTACACCGCACCCACCGAGACTGGCGAGGCCGAAACCACTTCCGGCGACGCCGGTAGCGGTATCGATGCCGCGGCCTTTGAAGGCATGCGCGTGGGGCGCAATGATCCCTGCCCTTGCGGCAGTGGCAAAAAATACAAACAGTGCCACGGCAAGCTGGCCTGATGACTGCTTAGTTTCCAACACGGGCTGCGGCCCGTGTTTTCATTTGTACCCTCGTCTTTGCGCATAATCGTTCGCAGTTTTCTTGAAAGAGCACTCTATGCCTGTAAATCTTCTGGCCCCTGTGGCGGCTGACCTGCATCCCATCGCAGGTGTTCGTATTGGCGTGACCGAAGCGGGCGTCCGCAAGGCCAATCGCAAGGACCTCACGGTGTTTTTGTTGGACGAAGGGGCCAGCGTGGCTGGCGTCTTCACGCAAAACCGCTTTTGCGCAGCGCCGGTGCAAGTGAGCCGCGAGCATCTGGCCGCAGGCAAAGGCGTGCGCGCCATGGTCATCAACACTGGCAACGCCAACGCCGGCACGGGGGCGGATGGCTTGGCGCGTGCGCGCTCTACCTGCCAGGCCCTGGCGGGTTTGCTGAACGTGGCGCCGGAACAGGTGTTGCCTTTCTCCACCGGTGTGATCATGGAATCCCTGCCCACCGACCGTATCGAAGCCGGTCTGCCCGCCGCGTTGGCTGATGCGCAGGCTGACCACTGGGCGCGTGCGGCCGAAGGCATCATGACCACGGATACCCTGCCCAAGGCGTTCAGCGCCCAGGCCCAGGTCGGTGGCGCCACCGTGTCCATCACAGGCATCAGCAAGGGCGCAGGCATGATCCGCCCCAACATGGCGACGATGCTCGGCTTTTTGGCAACGGATGCTTGCGTGGATGCATCGGTTGTGCAGCAACTGGCACGCCATCTGGCAGACCGTTCTTTCAACCGCGTGACGATCGATGGCGACACCTCTACCAACGATTCTTTCGTGGTGGTAGCCACCAACAAGGTAGCCCACGCACCCATCACTTCGCTGGACAGCGCCGAAGGGCAGGCCCTGCTGGCTGCCATGCTGGACGTGGCTCAAAAGTTGGCCCAGGCCATCGTGCGCGACGGCGAGGGGGCGACCAAGTTCATCACTGTGCGCGTGGAGGGCGGCAAGACTGGTGAAGAGTGCCGCCAGGTGGCCTATGCCATCGCCCACTCGCCCCTGGTGAAGACAGCCTTCTACGCCAGCGACCCAAACCTGGGTCGCATTCTGGCGGCGGTGGGCTATGCCGGCATTGCTGACCTGGACCAGACCCGGATTGATCTGTACCTGGACGACGTGCATGTGGCCGTGAGCGGTGGGCGCAATCCTGCCTACCGCGAGGAGGATGGCCAGCGTGTGATGAAGCAAAGCGAGATCACCGTGCGCGTGGTACTGGGCCGTGGTGATGCCTCGGACACCGTGTGGACCTGCGACTTCAGCCATGACTACGTGACGATCAACGCCGACTACCGGTCTTGATTTGCTATTGAATTTATAGCTGCTTGCGCTTGATGGTAAAGCGCTGGATGCCAAAATGAATGAAAAATTTGAACGCTTGATGGAGCGGGCCGAGCAGCTCATCGCCCGCATCGAATCGGTGCTGCCCCAGCCCTTGGGTGCGCCCGATTGGTCGCAGTCCATCGCCTGGCGCTACCGCAAGCGCAGCAGCGGCCACGGCTCGCTGGAACCTGTGCGCCATGTGGCGTCCATGCAGTTGGCTGATCTGAAAGAGATCGATGGCCAGAAGGAAAAGATCGAGCGCAACACCCTGCAGTTTGTGCAAGGCAAAACCGCCAACAATGTGCTGCTGACGGGCGC